>Ga0136846_1231627_pt1 | contig 12918 bp, 13 predicted proteins | sample HopSoiMetagenom2_FD_96841 | JGI IMG/M metagenome (GOLD analysis project Ga0136846, IMG submission 96841) | Grasslands soil microbial communities from Hopland, California, USA - 2 Assembly 2016 (version 4) | ecosystem: Environmental > Terrestrial > Soil > Grasslands | place: USA: Hopland... | reverse complement strand
TCATGGGAAGATAAAAATGCTGTTGCGTCGAAAAGGGCAATGATACACCGTGCCTCACGGGGCTTTCTGGCGATGCACTGGATGAAGCAGGAACCAGAGCGCGATAAGCGGCCACATCAGGGACAGAAATTGTGCGGCGCCATTAAAGTTAAGAAATTTTCCTTGTACCCATGTCTGCAACGTGGCGACAAAGTAGGGATTGGCCGGTACCGCGTTGATCACAAACAGGCTCATCATCAAGGTGAGCGCCGCCACGCGCCGCTGCGCAGCTTGCGGCGCAAAAATCAAGCCGCTCACCATCACGATGCCGAGCAACAGTCCGCCTTCCGCGCCCGGCGTCCACCATGCGAATGCATTGTCCGGAGAAAACAGCAGCGCACTTGCCATCGATTTGACCGTGACCGCAGTGGCGAGCGCCAACAATGCGAGCGCCACTTTCGGGCCGCGCGGGCGCAGCATGCACAACAAGGTCAACAACGCGCCAGTCAATCCGCACGCGGTAATGATCGCTTCCGACAGCCAGTATTGTTCCACCGTCAAATGCTCGCCATGCCGGATCGCGGCACTCAAATCAATCGGCATCGATAGCCAGTCGCTCAACCAGTCGGACAGGATAGGCGCGATCTGGCCGTGTCCGAGCAGATAGCCTTGCGGATAAATCTGCGCCAGCGGCCACAGTCCGATCACAATCAAGCCGCGACTGGCTTCGTGCGTGAACCAGCGCCGGCGCAACAGTACCAGGCGGCTTTGTTCCAGAAACGTGGGCATCAAAAATACGCCAGCCACGGCGCCGATGAGGACTCCGGCAGTATTGGTCAGCAGGTCGAGGTTGGAGGCGACGCGACTCGGCAAAAATGTCTGCCCTGCCTCCATGACGCCGGACAACAGGATTCCAGACAATAGCGCGATCAGGAAGGCGGCGATCCCGCGTATTCCGGGATACAGCGCGAACACCGCCAATATGCCGAACGGCACGTACGCGATGATGTTCGTTATCAGATCGAACATCGTCCAGTAATACGGCAACGGCGCGCCAAGAAAAGCCAGCGGCGGCAAGCCGTTGCTGCGCCAGCCGGAAAACGGATACCAACTCGCATATATGATCAGCAATGCGTAACCCAGCAAGCTGACGCGTGCGAACACCGAGGCTGTGAGCGGAGTTTCTGGATTCGATTTCATTATTTGTTCAAAGGCAGTTGCGCCAGCCATGCCATCATATCTGCAATCACCGCATCGCTGGCGAGCGCGAATGCCTTGACGCCGCCGGCCGCGTCCGCGCTTGGCGCCGGTGCTTGACGGGAAAACGTTTTTTGCGCCATCAGCGTACGGCCGTTAAACACCGATGCGCGGATTACCACTTGCGCGATGCTCAGGTCGGCACTGGAAAATGTTTGCATGAAATCGTCTGCCTCAAGCCGCAACAGCGGGATGTTGGTCGCGCCGTCGCTGGCCGACAGCACCACGCCGCCGGCCTGCGCCAGACGCGCTTTCAGGCGCTGGCTGAACAGGAGTGTTGGCGCCATGGCCCAGCGGCTGTCGGCATAAGGACGCGGTTGCTGGTCGTTGGCATAGGCGAGCCGGAAATACATCGCATGATTGTTAAGCCAGCTTTGCGCCTGGGTTTCGGCGACGCTGATCGGCGGCAGATTCAATGGCACTGACGCCGCGCCGGCCGCATGCAAAGGGCCGAGGTCGTATAAAGTCGGCGGCGCGGATTGTCCAATGCTGCCGCAGCCGGCCAGCACCAGCGCCAGCAATACGCTCGACAGGATGGAAATTGGATTTGTCTTTTTCATCATGTTTTCTATTTTGCAGGAGCGACAAAACCCGCTTCGCCAGGGCCGGGCGCGATGTCGGGGGCGCCGAACAGAATGCTTTGCGGACGATCATTGAGGTTCTCCAGCGTGCGGTTGAGCGTGCGGAACGACAATTGCGCTTCATGCGTCAGCGGGACCGTCTCCAATGCGATTTTATCCGCGGCAGCGCCGACTTGAGTGATCGCCACAGACAGCCTGTCCACCATGCCATCCGGCGCTTGCAATTTGGCGGTGAGCGTATTGATGCTGCCGGCCAATGTATCCGCGTCCTTCGATAGCTTGTTGACCGATGATAATGTGACCTGCATCTCGGTTGCCAGCGCCGGCAATTTGACCAGGGTCGGCTGCAACTGACGCGGGATCGATTCGATCGCGGTTGCTGCCTGGCTCACATTGTCGAATGCGGTGAGGATTGCCTTTTGATTGTCGGGGGCGAGTAGCGTGTTGAGGCTCTTGGCGACTTCCTCGGTCTGCTTCAGGATGGCCAGGCCGCGGTTTTGCAAATCATCCAGCAGGTTGGGGCGCATGTCGATGCGCGCAACCTGTTGCCTGGAACTGGGGATCCTGACCAGGTTGCTGCCGTCGTCGTCCAGCTGTATATAGGCGATGCCGGTCACGCCCTGATAGGCGAGCATGCCGTAGGTCGATTTCGTGATTGGTGTGTCGGCGCGCACACTGAAATGCACCAGGATCTGGCCCGGCACTTGGGGATCGAACGTGATCGCATCGACCTTGCCGACATCGAGGCCGCGATAGCGCACCGCCGCTTGCGGGTTGAGTCCCGTGATCGAGAGTTTGGTGGCTATTTGATACGGCACCCGTTCCACGCGGTCTTGATTCAACCACAAGCCGATCAATATCGCCGCGATCAACAGCGCGAGGGTGAAGATGCCAGCCATCAGTGCATGTGCTTTATTTTCCATAGTGGCCTTTGACGTCCTTATGCGGGCGACTGCCATGCAGTTCTTCCAATGCGCGCTTGCCGCGCTCACCCAAAAAAAACTGCTTGATGAACGGATGCGGCGTCGCCAGTACTTGTTCCGGCGTGCCGGCTGCAATCACCCGTTTTTCGGCCAGCACCGCAATGTTGGTCGACAGCGCAAACAGCGTATCCAGATCATGTGTCACCATCACGACCGTCAGGCGCATTGCCTGATGCAGCGAGCGGATCAATTCGACAAAACTTTCCGATAAATTCGGATCGAGCCCGGCTGTCGGTTCATCCAAAAACAACAACTCGGGTTCCAGCGCCAGCGCCCGTGCCAGCGCGACGCGTTTGATCATGCCGCCCGACAAGTCCGCCGGCATTTTCAACGCATCGCCTGGCGTGATACCAACCATGTGCAGTTTCAGCAATACCGCATCGCGAACCAATGCTTCCGGCAGTGTGCGCAATTCGCGCATCGGTTGCGCGACATTGTCGAACGCCGTCAATGCCGAGAATAGCGCGCCATGCTGAAACAGCATGCCCCATCGATTTCTTGTCTCCTGTAAATGCGCGGTGCGGCTGATGTCCTCGCCGAATACCCGCACGCTGCCGCGCGTCGGCTTTTCGAGGCCGAGCATCTGGCGCAGCAAGGTGGTCTTGCCAGAGCCGGAGCCGCCGACCAGCGACACAATTTCGCCTTGCCCGATTTCCAGGTTCAGATCCTGATGCACGACAAACTCGCCGAATTGCGTCCATAAATTGCGGACCTCGATCACCGGCGCCGCCATCAGTAATATCCCACGTTACTGAAGACGATCGCAAAGATCGCATCCGCCAAAATGACGATCGTGATGGCCGTGACGACCGATATCGTGGTGCCTTGTCCGAGGCTTTCGGTGTTGGGCTTGATACGCAGTCCGAAATGGCACGCGACTAACGCGATTAGGCAGCCGAACACGACGCCCTTGCCCAAACCGATCCAGTAATTTGCCAGCGGAACCGCCTCCGGAAGTTTTTGTCTGAAATAACTCGGCGACAGATCCAGCTCGAACTCGGCTGCGGCCATGCCGCCAAACAGCGCCATCGCATCGGTCCAGATCACCAGCAGCGGCATCGATACCGCCAGCGCCAGCACTTTCGGCATGATCAGCCGAAAGCCGTGCGGCAAGCCCATGACCAGCATCGCATCCAGTTCTTCGGTCACGCGCATCACGCCCAGTTGCGCGGTAATCGACGATCCGGAGCGGCCGGCCACCAGAATCGCCGCCAATAGCGGCCCCAGTTCGCGGATGATGCTCATGCCCAGAATATTGACAAGGTATATATCGCCGCCGAAGGTGTGCAATTGCTGGGCCGACAAGTAGGACAAGACCACCCCGATTAAAAGTCCCACCAGTGCGGTAATGCCGAGCGCCTGGTAACCGGTGTGAAAGACGTTGGCTGAAATTTCTTTCCATGGGCCAAGCAGGGGATGGGCGGCAAAGCGCCCGAGATCCATCACAAACTGGCCGATCAAGGCGATGAAACCGGATAAATGGTCCAGCGCGCCAGTCAGCCAGCCGCCCAACGTGGACAATGACAGCCGACGCATTTTGGTGCGCTGCGGCAATGCCAGCGGCCCGGCTTGTTCCAGTCGCTCGAAGAATTCGGCATGCTGCGGCAATACGGCAAGTTGTTGCGGCCGTATCTTGCCCCACGCATTCCATAATAGTTGCGCGCCGATATGATCCAGCGCAGCAATATTGGATAAATCCCATTTGACAAGTGTGTTACGTGGGACATTGGCTAGTGTCGCGCGGATTGCCGACATCGCATCCGGATGCGTTAACGCATGCACTTGCCAGTGACCGCTGGCATGAACGGTCAAGGGAGTATTTTGTTTCAGGAAAAGGACAGGCTGTTCCAGAATAGGCATGTCAGCAGTGTAAGGGAGATTGCGCAGTGCGTCATCTTGGCAAAGTTGCGCCGGGATGACGCCGCGATATACCTGCCGTTACAATGGGCAACATGACTATCATGCTAACCCCTGAACGCATCGCCTCCCTGTGCTGCAAGACTGATCCGCAAGTCGCGATCGAGGTCGTGGCCGAAACCGGTTCGACCAATGCCGACTTGCTGGCCAGGGTCGATCGACTTGCGGTACCGACCTTGCTGGCGGCGGAACGACAGACTGCCGGTCGCGGACGCGCCGGACGCACGTGGATCTCCGCGCCGGGCGAATCGCTGACGTTTTCACTGGCCTGGAAATTCAAACGGCCGGTGCAGGACTTGGTTGGATTGCCGTTGGCGGTGGGCATCGTGATGAGCGAAGTGTTGAAAAAATTCAATATTGTCGTCCAGCTTAAATGGCCAAACGATGTGTTGAAAGACGGCAAAAAACTGGCCGGCATCCTGATCGAAACGACTACGGCAAAAAGCCCGTCCGATAATCATGGCGAAAACCCCACCTCAATGCATGAAAGCCTCTTCTCCCAGTCCTCTTTGGCCAGCGGGAGTGAGGCGCGAAATGTTTTGCTGCACGACTCGCACGCCAAGGATGAGACTTGGGCAGTGATTGGTATCGGATTGAATATTGCAGTACCGGAAAACATGGTTGCACAGATCGGCTGCCCAATCGCTGGTGTGCCGGCATTGCAACTGGACCGCAATGCCGTGTTGGCAGCCTTGCTCACCGGTTTATCCGAAGCATTGGTGCTGTTTGAGTCGCAGGGATTTCATGCGTTCATGGCACGCTGGAATCTGTTGCACGCGTATGCAGGCCAAGCGGTAGCGATTCTCGATCACGGACAAGTTCTGCACGAAGGTATCGCAGTCGGAGTCGATCATATCGGACGTTTGCTGATAGACACCGCCACCGGCCGCATTGCAGTGATGGCTGGCGATGTATCGTTACGGAAGAAGGAAGGGTAAACCACATGCTGCTGCTAATCGATGCGGGCAATACACGAATCAAATGGGCGCTGGTAGAGGCTGGCAGGCGTGACGCCGATGCGCTGGGCTGCTGGGTATCATCGGGCATGGTCATGCGCGAAGAGATATTGCAACTCGCGGCGACGTGGCGCGGCGCCCACATTGTGCGCGTGCTGGTATCCAACGTTGCCGGTCAGAGCGTGCACGACAGTTTGCAGCAAGCGCTATTGCATGCGCTGGGGCCAAAACCGATACCGATAGAGTGGTTTGGATCGCAGCCAGAGTTGGGCGGCGTGCGCAACGGCTACCACAATCCGGCACAACTCGGTTGCGACCGATTTGCAGCGGCGATTGGCGCCTATGCTTTATTTGCCGGCAAGGCGCTGATTGTGGCAACCTGCGGCACGGCGACGACCATCGATGCGCTCACGGCCGACGGCGTTTTCCTGGGCGGGATGATCTTGCCGGGACTGGGGCTGATGGCGACCTCGCTCGCGCGCAATACCGCGCAATTGCCGCAAGTGGCGCGGCATATCGAAATAACGCAACCGTTTGCCGATAATACCGACGACGCGATTGTAAGCGGATGCATTGCCGCGCAGGCAGGCGCAATCGAGCGCGCCTTCGCGGCGCATGCGCAACAATCCGGTGCGGTGCATTGCGTACTGTCAGGCGGGGCCGCCGCAATGATCGCGCCGTATCTTTCGGTTCCGCATGACAGGGTAGATAATCTGGTGCTGCTGGGTTTGCACGCCGTCACGTTACAACCTGATCGCATCGGTTCGGAAAAGGTGTAATGTTCCGAAGCGTTTTTCTCACTCGCTCCTTTCGTGAGCGGGTGCGGGTGATGGAGCCGGTTCAAACTTTATTTTCCGGATCGCTAATTTTATAAATGGCAAACAGTCCATGTTAAAACTTTTGTTCTGGTTTCTGCTTCTGGCCAATAGTGCGCTGCTGGCGTATCAGCAGGGGTACCTCAACACACTGTTCCCCGATGGCCGCGAACCGGACCGTGTCGCCAAACAATTCAATGCCGACAAGATCAAGCAGGTCACGGCCAGTGCCGCCATGGCCGTACCGGTGGTTGAGAAATTGCCCGACCCTGCTTCCGTTCCTGCTTCCGTTCCTAATCCCGATCCCGATCCCGATTCGAATGCATTGGCCTCAGTCAAAAAGCCGAATAGCGTCGTCTGCATCGAAATCGGCAATTTCGATGCGATAGACGCGAAGCGATTTGAAACGCAACTGGCGAGCTTGTCGCTCGGTGCACGACTATCGAAGCGCCATGTTCAGGAAAAGGTGCGCCACATGGTGTTCATTCCATCGCAAGGCAGCAAGGAAGGGGCGGACAAGAAAACCGGTGAACTGCGGCAATTAGGTGTAGATGATTTCTATGTAATTCAGGAAGGTTCCGATTTGAAGTGGGGAATTTCGCTCGGCATCTTCAAATCCGAAGAGGCGGCGCGCGCTCAACTGGAGGCGCTGAATCAAAAAGGCGTGCGCAGTGCACGCCTCGGTCTTTATGCAACCCCCTCGAACAAGACGATATTTCAGTTGCGCGAACTGGATGCGCATGCGAAAAGGCGCGTGGACAAGATCAAGGTCGATTTCAAGGGACTGGAAACGCGCAATTGCGACGCCTAGGGCGTGTCGTCAATTACCGTAGTGCCATGTTGAACGCTAATGAATCGCCCCTATTTATGGTGGAGCAAGCCAAAGGAGGTGCAAAGCCATGGGAAGGCGTTATGCATTAAGGGACGATCAAAGGGAAGCCATCAAGGACAGGTTTCCTGGAAGAGAGGGCCTTGGGCAATCTGACGGCTTTTTATTTGACGGGGGGGGGGCAAGCCTGTGATTTGGATGGAGCCGATCCACTGCTGCCGGCCATCACGGCCGATACCGTCATTGCCGATATAGGATATGACGCGGATGCGCGCTTCATCGAAGCGCTGGAACAAGCGGGAAAAACGGCGTGGTTCCGCCGAAACGTCACCGTAAGAATCCCCGCTGGTATGACAAGCACTTATACAAGGCACGTCACTTGATTGAGAATTTCTTTGGCAAACTCAAGCAATTCCGTGCTATTGCCACAGGCTATGACAAGACCGCCCGCAACTTCCTTGCCGCCATTCATCTCGCCGCCTCTGGGATTTGGGTTACTTCATTGAGGAGGGGTAAGTGACGACACGTCCTAGATGCAACCAGTTGAAATCAATGATTAAAAAATGTGGACTCTTGATGGAACCGAATTTTGCCAGCCATCACATATCAAAATGCAAAGACTTTGTAATCATTGCACAAACATTATTGAAAGAAACATCATGATTCGACCGTCGTCTTCCGTTTTAAGTGGAGCAAATTATAATAATTTTCCCTCACACGAAACAGGTAATACAGAAAATAACCTGAAAAATGGAGAGGCATTCTCAAAGAATGCATCTTCTTCACTTACCCCGCCAAACGATCAATCGCAAATTCATCAGAATAGAAATCAGGCTAATCGGGACCGAACATCCTTTCAGAGACAAATTACCACCAATGCTGTCGCCTCTTCTTCTAACTCTCATGGCAATGGAAATTCGAACATCGATGAGATAAGTGATAAGGAACTTAAGGTGTCAGAATCGACGCGAGAACGCCTAAAATCCGTACATGATGAAATACTTGGATTTGATCACGGCAGCCTAAAAAAAATACCTGTTTATTATGCCAATCTAGCCACTAGAGGACATTATGTCTCTCTAGCCCTTGGAGGAATGGGGATACGGCAACATGGCTACGTAATGGCAGGCCAGCCTGGAAAAGGCAGAAAAAGTGGTGCTATTCTTTACAAAGCGGTTGGAGACCCCAAACGAGCGGGGGTAGATGTTAATTTCCAGTTAATAAGAAAAGTCTGGCTTTCCTCATGGTTTAATAAATCTAACAAACATGTCTTGTCAGCACTTCATGAATTGCGAGGCAAGAGCTACTCCAGCATGGAAGAATTTCATCGAGCCTATCGCGAAGTGCGTACTAAACAAGAGAGTGACATTCGGAAGATTGATAAGGAATTTAAAAAATTAAGCGTATTGACACCCTCGTCAAAAATGGAAATGTGGCCTAAACCAGCTACTGGTTATAAAAGCGAGACACCTAATAATAGTGAAAAAGACATTCGCGCTTTTGAGAAGTACAATCCGAAAAAGAAAATACAACTTCTCGCCCTTAAACCTGTCCCTAACGTAAGAAGTATCGATCTTCTTGAAGTCAACCGGGAGTTCCTATTGCAGCGGCTTTATATCGATGATCGGCATGGCCGTCGCGGCACTGGCATGCAGCACGATGTGCCTGAATACGATTCGGACGATAATAGCACTCACCCAGCTAATGTCACCATCCCGCAGGCGAGCGCAGAAGAACGTCAGAGGTTGGCATCATCAATGCCAACCTTCAAAATGGTTTATCCATTCCGAGATGAAACTTTCGCTAATTGCAACGCAGCAGCTGCGTCGTTATTGCAACGGGCAATGGATAGGTACCCCAATGAACAAGAAAGAGGACGCCCAAAGAAAGCTAATTTTGCCGGTTTAGGCGTTGGCCATCGAATGAAAATGTGGGAACCACTACCCTCTTCAAAAAATTCTCCGGTAAAAGAAGTTTCAAAGAAAGCCGATACAGTATCTGCCGAAGAATCTCCGCTAATCTTGGGCCAAAATTATGGCCCGGCTGAATAAGTCCTTCTTCGAAGCAGGATTGACGTTATAAGCATTAAGCTACCCTCGGCAAAGCCGGGGGATTACCTTATTTATTTAAAAAGCCTCTGCTCAAGTCTCGGAATTTGCAAACTCAGCGGAAGTTTGTTGAAGACGCTCACCGTCCTGATACTTGGTGATGGCGCCACTGGATCCGTCATAAATGTCATCAAATAGTATCTTGCTTAGTTCATCATCACGTGTTGTGATCACCATCAGGTTTTCGTTGGATCGATAATGTGACTGCCCATCTAAATTATAGCTTCCGGTCGTTATGACTTTGGCCCCGCTCGGTTTTACTAAAATATAGGTTTTCGCATGGGCAAAAGGGGCTTTCTTATTATTAAATTTTTGAGCCGTTGAAAATTCTTCATTAGGAGAGAAAGGCTTAATAGTAAGTTTTCCCGTTTTATTTGATTTTTGTTGAGAAAAAAACTTTCCTGCTTGTTTTTCAAGCGGTGCTTGATTTCCTGCATCTATTAAAATATTAACATTGCATCCTTTTGCTAAGGCGTTGGCTATCAAATCGAACCCCTCACTACCTATGGTTTTAGTAAATATATTAATTGAGTCTCCAGATTCTGCGCTGTCGAATACGCGACAAACAGCATAGCCAATCGGTTTCCCGTCTATTTGTCCCCCTGTAGACATCATATTCTTATAACCATGAGAAGTATTTTGTATCCACAATACTTTCCCTCTTGCACCTTTAGGCGACAAACCGCAATCAGTCAAAGTTTTTTTAAATGCTTCAAGTCCGCTGGGAACCCCTCCGTCGCTGCTTTCATCCATTCGATTTCTGACTGGAATTTCCTTTAAGCTTTTTATTTTGGAAATATCCAGCTTTTCCATGATCGGAATACCATTCTGCATCTTAAGCTGTCGATAGCCAGCCTCATGTTTGCCGACAAGCTCATCGACAAAATAATCACGTTGTCTGGATGCCAACGTTTGGCTTAACGTGATACAACCGCTATCGTACCAATTGTCTTTAACTTTATTCGCAATGCTTGCCCCTAGGGTCGCTGCAACGCCACTATCATTAATGCAAAATTTGTTATGGTGAGAACCAGCAAGTCCTCTTGCTTTGGCGGCTATAAAATAAACATTACAGTCAAGAGTTTGAATTTTCAACTCATCATTGGATTGTTCCCTGTTATAGGCGGTAACAATTCCCGGCCAAGTAGTCACTCCTTCTATGTTTGTTTCTGAGCTTAGCGATATTTTTGCGATTAGGGTCTTATCAAATTGCGGATTGGTTGCGCTCTTAGCTAGTTCCCGTAGGTACTGAAAATAATTTTCGTTATATAAGAAAACAAACGAAAAATTCTTATCGTGCTGTCTTTTTGATAATTGTTCTAGTATGGTGAACATGGTTGGTGAAATCTTATTTGGATCGTCACCTAGGCGCGGCCTAATTGCAAATGAAGTCATAATTGCAAATTTATCCGCCGACTCTATCGTCATACGTATAAGATTTTTTTGCTGATCTTCGCTACCAATGCTGCTAGACAGCACGAATGCATTAGCATCATAGTGGCAGTATTTTTCTTGCCCTGCCTTTGTCAGCGCAGCGTAGATATCATCCGTAATGTTACCGATATCTTCGAGGTTGGGCGCTTGCGAGCTGCTGGCAGTGCTATTTAGGCTAGGCATACCTTTCAATGAATGTTGTTTCAGGAAGCTTTTGGTTCCAGCGGGTAGTGAAGTTGTGCGGGGATGCGATGACCCCGAACTTGAAGGACGCGGATCACTTGGAGTTAGCTCGGTTTGGCTGCTGCCCCCCTGGCCCCCCATTTGCCGCACGGAAGTTGTATTGCATATATTGAAGAGCTGGGGAATCCTCGTGATTGGCATTTTATACTTTCCTTGTGTTGATATTAATGCAATAAAGTCGAGCTTGGAAACTGGTACGAAATAGCTTCCCTATTTGTCTCGCGCCTGCCGGACACCTTGCACTGCATCCCGCCAGCACGCCTCCAAATCGGGAAGCTATTGCGTATCTGAGTAACATGCTTAGGCAAATGGTTCCATAGAACCAAAAATTCGGCAGCGCTGCCAAACACAGTTGCTAGCCGGCTGCCGGCTTAATCTGGGCTGCCGACATCACCTACATTCCGATGAGGCGTGGCTTCGTGTACTTGTTTGCGGTGCTGGACTGGGCCGGCCGGCGAGTGCTGTCGTGGCGGGTGCCGAACACGTTGGTAACGGACTTCTGCATCGAGGCCGCACAGGAAGCGATCCATCGTTACGAGATGCCGGACATCTTCAACACCGACCAGGGCAGCCAGTTCACGAGCCTGGAATTCACGCAACTGCTCCAGGACCACGGCATCGCCATCAGCATGGACGGCAAAGGCTGTTGGTGCGACAACGTGTTCGTGGAGCGGCTATGGATTTAGCGTCGGACGGGGACTGGCGGCACTTGCCCCGAAGAAGTCGTTCACCGTCAGCAGAAAAGAACGATCAAGGAGCATCAACCGCGCCGGGCCGCTTCGATCGCAGCGATGTCAATCTTTCCCATTTGCATCATCGCCTCGAAAGCACGCTTGGCCGCCGCGCGGTCAGGATCGGCGATCGCGGCAGTAAGGGCGCGTGGCGTGATCTGCCACGACACGCCCCATTTGTCCTTGCACCAGCCGCATGCGCTTTCCTGGCCGCCGTTTCTGAGAATCGCATTCCACAAACGGTCGGTTTCGGCTTGGTCGTCGGTCGCAACCTGAAAGGAGAAAGCTTCGTTGTGCTTGATCGCCGGGCCACCGTTCAGGCCGATGCAAGGAATGCCAATCACGGTGAACTCGACCATCAAGACGTCGCCCTGCTTGCCAGCAGGATAGTCGCCGGGCGCGCGATGAATTGTTCCCACCGTGCTGTCTGGAAACGTCTCGGCGTAGAACTGTGCGGCTTCTGCTGCGGTGCCGTTGAACCAGAGACAAATTGTGTTCTTGCTGACCATTTTCGTTCTCCTGCGGATAATAAGAGGCACATGGCTTAAACCATGAAGACTGCCCGATTTTTTAAGCAATTGACGTACCTTAGGATAGCGCACCCACGCGGTTGTCCGCCATGGCAATTGCCGTGAGTGAGCCCCCGGAAATTCGGACAGTCGGATAAACGCTTATCCCGCTGCCGCATCTCGTTTACTGATCCACATCCGCCATCCAAAGTCGATGCTGCCGAGGATGGCAATCAGGCCAGGGCTGGGATGCAATCCCGGCAAAATGTCATCGCCCCTCTCTCGCAGGTATCAATTAATCGCTGGGATTGCATCCAGCCTACGGCCCTGTGCAGACGAGAGGATGGCTTTAGGACATGGTAAGAAATAATTTCCCGATTTGGACGCGCTTGACGGGCGCGCTGCTGCGTTGCCCCTCGCTTGTGTGGCTCGCCACACGGCGCTCGGGGCGGTGGAGCGGGGAATTCATGCGCCATGGTGAAGCAGGGGTTTCGTGGTGCATGGTGAAGCAGGGAATTCGTGGAGCACTGCTCCACGCCTGCGCAACGGTATTGCCTTGCAAGGCAATACTCCTTT
>Ga0136846_1225017_pt1 | contig 12918 bp, 15 predicted proteins | sample HopSoiMetagenom2_FD_96841 | JGI IMG/M metagenome (GOLD analysis project Ga0136846, IMG submission 96841) | Grasslands soil microbial communities from Hopland, California, USA - 2 Assembly 2016 (version 4) | ecosystem: Environmental > Terrestrial > Soil > Grasslands | place: USA: Hopland... | reverse complement strand
GACGGGCTCGGCTACAAGAAGGGCTCGGACGGAATCAGGACCGCGCAGGGCCACAAGATGTCGTACCAGGTGATCGCTCCGACGGACGTCTCGAGCGTCGACCGCACGTTCCAGATCCTGCAGGCCGACTTCCGCAAGATCGGCGTGAAGCTCTCGCAGCGCGCACTCGACTCGAGCGCGGCGTTCGACGCCATCACCGCACCGGATGGCAAGTACCTGAATTTCGACCTTGCGATGTGGGACTGGGTCGCGCTGATCGATCCCGACTTCATGCTCTCCGTCGTGACGTGCGACCAGTACAACGGCTGGAGTGACAGCGGCTACTGCGACAAGACGTACGACAAGATGTACTCGCAGCAGCAGCTGACCCCCGACCAGGGCAAGCGGCGGCAGATCGTCTACAAGATGCAGCAGTACCTCTACAACAAGCGGCCGTACCTCTGGCTCGCGTCGCTCGACCACGTCAGCGCGGTCAGCAAGAAGTGGACCGGGCTCGTGAACTCGCCTCAGGGCCCGTTCAACTCCTTGTCGAAGGCGAGCCTGACGAAGGTGCACCAGAAGTAAGAGGCGCCGATTACGTCATCAAGCGAACGGCGTTCGCTGTCATCACGGTCTTCATTGCGCTCTCGCTGAACTTCGTGCTGTTCCGGCTCGCACCTGGGAGCGCGGTCTCGAACCTGTCACGCGTGCCGCACGCGACACCGGAGACGCGTGCGGCGCTCAAGGAGCAATTCGGGCTCGACAAGTCACGCGGCGAGCAGTACGTGATCTACCTGAAGCAACTCGCTCACGGGAACCTCGGCATCTCGTTCGCTAACTCCCAGCCGGTGCGGGAGAACCTGCGCACGGCGATCCTCAACACGCTGCCGATGGTCGCGCTCGGGACGTTGTTCGCGATCATCTTCGGCACGCTCACGGGCGTGATCGCGGCCTGGCGGCGCGGGACGGCGCTCGAAAGCGGCACGGTCACGTCTGCGCTCGCGTTCTACTCGATGCCGACGCACTGGCTCGGGCTGATGCTCGTGATCCTGTTCACCGGGATCCTGCCTACCGGAGGCATGTCGGACGAGTTCCTGATCGACCCGTCCTGGTGGACGCACTTCAAGGACGTTCTCTCGCACATGATCCTGCCGTCGCTGACGCTCGGCCTCGTGCTGTTCGGCGAGTACACGCTCATCGTCCGCTCGGCGATGCTCGAGACGCTGGGCGAGGACTACATCCTCACCGCGCGCGCCAAGGGGCTTCGCCCGTGGGCGATCGTCCGTAAGCACGCGCTGCGTAATGCACTGTTGCCGATTGCGACGCTCGTCGCGCTCTCGCTCGGCTACATCGTCGCCGGCGCGATCCTGGTCGAGACCGTGTTCTCCTGGCCGGGAGTCGGCCGCGCGGTTTACGACGCCGTGCTCGCGCGCGACTATCCGATGCTGCAGGGAGCGTTCCTGTTCCTGACGGTGTCGGTCGTCTTCTTCAACCTGCTCGCCGACCTCCTCTACTTCAAGCTCGATCCGCGGATCACGGAGTGAGCGTCGTCGTCCACGAGCCGGGGGCCGTCAGCGATCCGCTGCCGGTGCGATCGCGCGGCGGCTTCATCTGGCGGACGATCCGGCACCGGCCGTCAGCCGCGATCGGTGCGCTGCTGCTCGGGCTGATCATTCTCTGTGCCCTGCTCGCACCGTGGATTGCGCCTTACGGCCTCCACGAACAGGTCGGCCCGCCGTTCGGCCCGCCCTCGCGAGCTCATCCGCTCGGGCTGGACGACGGCGGCATCGACATGGTGACGCTGCTGATGTGGGGGTTGAGGATCTCGCTCATCGTCGGCTTCGCGGCGACGCTCGTCTCGATGCTGATCGGAGGGACGGTCGGCTTGGTCGCCGGCTATTTCGGCGGCAAGACCGACGGGATCCTGATGCGCATCACCGACTACTTTCTGGTCATCCCCGACGTGCCGCTGATGATCGTCGTTGCTGCGATCTGGGGGCCGAGCCTGTTCCACATCATCATCGTGATCGGGATCTTGCTCTGGACGGGCACCGCGCGCGTGATCCGCGCGCAGGTGAAGAGCGTGCGCGAGCGCGTCTACGTCAAGCGCGCGCGTGCGCTCGGCGCGGGACACGGTCGCATCATCCTGCGGCACGTGCTGCCGCAGGTCGCGCCACTGCTGATCGCGAATACCGTCCTGACCATCGCTGTGGCCGTCTTCGACGAGACGGCGCTGGCTTTCCTCGGCCTCGGCGACCCGAGCCGGATCTCGCTCGGGAAGGTGATCGAGAACGCGTTCCAGCGCGCTGCGATCTCGTCGGGAGCCTGGTGGGCGATCGTGCCTCCCGGTGTGCTGGTGGCGCTGCTGATCCTCTCGTGCAGCCTGATCGGGCAGTCGCTGGAGGACGCCCTCAACCCGCGTTTGCGAGTCGCGCATCTGTCCGCGCGCACGTTCAGACTGCGGCCGCTCGTCGGCCGAGACAAGGCGGCGGTGTGAGCGCGCTGCTGCAGACGGAGGACCTCAACGTCTGGTTCGACCTGCCGCGCGGGGGGACACTGCACGCGGTTCAGGGCGTTTCGCTTCGGCTCGAACGGGGTGAGCGGCTCGGGCTCGTCGGGGAGTCGGGCTGCGGCAAGACGACGACCGGTCTGGCGCTGATGGGTCTCTTGCCGCCGAACGCAACGGCCGCCGGCTCGATCGAGCTCGAAGGCACCGACATCCTCGGCGGCGGGGAGGAGACCTTGCGCCCGCATCGCTGGGTCGACGTCGCGATGGTGTTCCAGGGCGCTATGAACGCGTTCAACCCGGTGAAGACGGTCGGGTCGCAGATCGTCGAGGCGCTCGACCTTCACGGCCTGGCGTCCGGCCGCGCGGCGCGCCTCCGGACAGGAGAGCTCCTGTCGGCGGTCGGCATTCCATCCGATCGCGCCGATCGGTATCCCCACGAGTTCTCCGGCGGAATGCGTCAGCGCGCAGCCATCGCGATGGCGCTCTCGTGCAACCCGAGCGTGTTGATCGCAGACGAGCCGACAACCGCGCTCGACGTCATGGTGCAGGCCCAGATCCTTGAGCTGCTCGACGCGCTCTGTCGTGACTTCGGGCTTGCGCTCCTGCTCGTCACGCACGACCTCCCCGTCGTCGCGCAGCTCTGCGACCGCGCAGCGGTGATGTATGCGGGCGAGATCGTGGAAGAAGGAACGGTCGACGCGCTCTACCACGATCCTCGGCACCCGTACACGCGGCTGCTGTTCGCGGCGACCACCGATCTGCACGGCGATGGCGTTCCGGTCTCGATCCCCGGTGCGCCGCCGCGACTCGATCGGCCAATCACCGGCTGCCCCTTCCGCGCCCGCTGCGATCGCGCCTTCGGAGTCTGCGAGCACGTGCGGCCGCCACTCCGCGAAGTCGTGACGGCGCATGCCGCGGCCTGCCATCTGAACGACGTCGTCGCCGAGCTCGAGGCGCTCAGCTGAGCTCGAACGGCGCCGCACCGCTGCTGTCCGTCGAGGGGCTCGTCGTCCGTTACCCGGTCGCTCGCGGGCTCACCGGTGCGATCGCACGCCGGCCGTCCCAGGACGTGCTCGCGGTCGACGACGTCTCGTTCACCGTCGGACGCGGAGAATTGCTCGCGCTCGTGGGGGAGTCCGGTTGCGGGAAGACGACCACGGCGCAGACGATCCTCCGGCTCGTCGATGCCTCGGCGGGTCGGATCGCCTTCGCCGGCAGTGACATCACAGCGCTGAACGCACGCAAGTTGCGCCCGTTGCGCCGGCGGATGCAGATCATCTACCAGGATCCATACGAGTCGCTCGACCCTCGCCTCACGGTGCAGGCCGCGGTCGAGGAGCCGCTCGTGATCCACCGCATCGGCAAGTCGCGGGACGAGCGCCGCGCGCGCGTGCGCGAAGCGCTCGCACGGGTCGAGCTGACCCCGCCGGAGCTCTTCCTGGACCGGTACCCACACGAGCTGTCCGGCGGCCAGCGTCAACGCGTCGCGATCGCCGCGAGCCTCGTGCTCGAGCCGGAGCTGCTCGTCGCCGACGAGCCGGTGTCGATGCTGGACGTGTCGGTGCGCGCAGGCGTCCTCAACCTGCTCGACACGCTGCGCGGCGGCTCGCTCGGCATCCTGATGATCACGCACGATCTGTCGACTGCAGCGCGCTACGCGGACCGCATCGCCGTGATGTATCTCGGCCGGATCGTCGAGATCGGCGCGGCTGACGAGATCATCCAGAACCCGCAGCATCCATACACCCGTGCCTTGCTCTCGGTCGTGCCGCGGCGCGACCCCCGCCATCGCAGCAAGCCCCAGATCCTCCAGGGTGAGGCACCCGACGCTGCCCGCATCCCGTCGGGCTGCCGCTTCCATCCGCGTTGCCCGCTCGCGATCGAGGAGTGCCGCTCGAACGATCCTGCACTACGGCGTCCGCGTGAGGCGCGGACGCCGGAACATCAAGCGGCCTGCATTCTCGTCTAGGTGGACGGTTGGGAGACGTGGCAGCGGCAGACCTCGGACGGCGCTGTCGAGTCCGAGCAGCGAGCTGCGCTCTCCACGCCGGTCGTCGAGTATTCGCCAGCAGGTGCGGACTTGCTCGGTCGCTCCTACTGGCGTGAGGTCGAGCGCGCGACCCGGGGGCTCGTTCGCGCGCGCGAGCGGGACGGAACGCTCGACCTGCGTGTGCTCGGTCGCGGCCCTGTGCTGCTGCGGTTCGGGCGCCCGACCGTCGAGGCGACGAGCGAGCTCGCGCTGTGCACGTACCCGATCGAGGGCGGTCTGCTCGCGCAGCGCAAGGCCGGGGAGATTGCTTTCGCACAGGTCGGCGGCTCGCCGCCGGTCGTGCGTTCAACGATCCGCGGCTTCTTTCCGAGCCTTGCTGCGCGCCAGGGCGAGCGCGACTGGACCGGGGCGCTCTACAGCCAGGTGCAGAGTCGAATCCACGTGGCTATCAGCAGGCGCTACTTCGCGCGGTTGATCGCGGAGGCCCGGCGATGAAGGTCGTCGTCTTCGGCGCATCGGGGACGATCGGCCGTTCGCTTCTCGCCGAGCTGAGCGGTACGCACGAGGTGGTCGCGGTCTCCCGTCGGGAGCAGGCCGCGCAGCCGGGCGTCACCTGGATGACCGCGGACGCGACGGATGAGAGCTCTCTGCCGCGCGTGCTCGAGGGGTGCGACGTCGCCTACTACCTCGTTCACTCCCTCGGTAGCGCTGACTTCGAGGAGCGCGATCTCCAGGCTGCGGAGGCAACGGCGCGCGCTGCAGAGGGAGCGGGCGTGGCGCAGCTCATCTATCTCGGCGGCCTCGGTGACGACTCTCCCGATCTCTCACCGCACCTTCGCAGCCGCCGCGAGACGGGCATTCGTCTCGCCTCCACGTCGGTGCCGGTGACGACGCTCCGGGCCGCGATGGTCGTCGGCCGCGGCAGCGCCGCCTTCGAGACAATCGTGGCGCTCGTCGATCGCTTGCCGGCGATGATCACGCCGCGCTGGGTCTCGACGCGGACTCAGCCGATTGCCCTACAGGATGTCGTCGCCTATCTCGCCGCCGTCTGCGGGCTCGACCCTGCGAAGGGCGAGGCCTACGACGTCGGCGGGCCGGAAGTGATGACCTATCGGGAGATGATGGAGCGCATCGCCGCTCTGCGCGGCAAGCAGCCGTTCATCTTCGAGGTCCCCGTGCTGACGCCGTACCTGTCCTCGCTCTGGTTGCACGTCATCACGCCGGTGAAGGCCGGCATCGCGCGTCCGCTCATCGAAGGGCTGCGAACCGAGACCGTCGTGCGGGACGACCGCATTCGCGAGCTGATGCCGATCGAGTTGACGCCGTTTGACGAGGCCGCGCGGTCGGCGCTTACCACTTAGAGCGACGACGGTTCCGGCTCGTGTAGAGAAGCTTCGGTCGCGCCGATTTCAGTCCGGCCTCCGCAAAGCTGTCGCCGTGTCCCAGCCGTCGCGCGACGTGGCTCGTCTCGGCCTGTTGCTCCGGGAGCACGAGGGTGATCGCGGTTCCGTCGCGTCCCGCCCGGCCCGTGCGGCCGGTGCGGTGGACGTAGCCCTTGTCCTCGTCCGGCGGGTCGTAGTTGATCACCTGAGTCACGTCGTCGAGGTCGAGCCCGCGCGCCGCGACATCGGTGGCGACGAGGGTCTTGACCTTGCCGGTCTCGAACTGGGCAAGCGCTCGCTCGCGCGCTCGCTGCGACATGTCCCCGTGCATCGCGACCGCGCGCACGTTCAGCCGCCCGAGCTTCTGCACGAGGCGGTCGGCGCCCCTCTTCGTCCGCGCGAACACGAGCGTGAGGCCTTCCGCGGCTTCGATGTGCTCGATCAGCGTGTCGATCTTCGTGTCGGCCGTGACCGCGACGAAGCGATGGTCGATCTCACCTTCCGCCTCGGTGGAGGGCTGATGCTCGAAGCGCGACGGGCTGTTCGTGTACGCGCGCGCGAGCTCGCCGACATGGCCGTCGAGCGTTGCCGAGAAGAACATGGTCTGCCGGTTTCGCGGCAGGCGCCGGACGATTCGGTCGACCTGAGGCTGAAAGCCCATGTCGAGCATCCGGTCGGCCTCGTCGAGCACGAAGGTGCGAACACTCTTCAGGTCGACCAGACGGCGCTCGGCGAGATCCTCGAGACGGCCGGGAGTGGCGACGAGAATCTGCGCGTGCTTCGCCCGCTGCGCCTGGGCGCGCAAAGGCATGCCGCCGTAAGCGACTGCGACTGAGAGGCCCTTGGCTCGTGCGAGCGGCTCGAGCGCCGCGGTCACCTGCGAGGCGAGCTCGCGCGTCGGAACGAGGACGAGTGCCGAAGGGCAAGCTTCCTTCGCGCTGATCCGCTCGACGATCGGCAGGCCGAAAGCGAGCGTCTTGCCCGATCCGGTCGGAGACTTCGCGAGCACGTCGAGGCCCGCGAGAGCGTCGGGCAGTACGAGTTCCTGGATCCGGAACGGCTCCCGGATGGACTGCGCTGAGAGCGCATCGGCGACGGGCGCAGACACGCCGAGGTCGCGGAACGATTTCTGTGACATCTGTTGTTCGACTCCTTTTTCGGTTCGAGACTTGCCTGCCTCGAAACACCCGAAGGAGGAACGAGAAGCTCATCTCACCGGGCGGCCGAATTGCCGACCCGTCTGTGCAGAGTAGCAACCGAATTGGCTGTTGTCGTCGCTACCCTCGCTGGATGCCCGCTCGCCAGGATCTCCGTGATGTCGCGATCGTCGCGCACGTCGACCATGGAAAGACGACGCTCGTCGACGCGATGCTCTGGCAGGCTGGGTCGTTCCGGGAGAACGAGGACGTCGCCGAGCGCGTGCTGGACTCGATGGATCTCGAGCGCGAGAAGGGCATCACGATCCTGGCGAAGAACACCGCAGTCCGCTTCGGCGACGTCAAGGTCAACATCGTCGACACCCCCGGGCACTCGGATTTCGGCGGCGAGGTCGAGCGGGCGCTGACGATGGTGGACGGCGTGCTCCTGCTCGTGGACGCGAGCGAGGGGCCGCTGCCGCAGACGAGATTCGTCCTGCGCAAGGCGCTGGAGGCGCGCCTGCCCGTCGTCCTCGTCGTCAACAAGGTCGATCGGCCCGACGCGCGCATCGAGGAAGTCGTCAACGAGGTGTACGAGCTGTTCCTCGATCTCGACGCCGACGAGACGCAGATCGAGTTCCCGATCGTCTACTGCAACGCGCGGACCGGCCGCGCCGGGTTGACGCCGGACGAGCTCGCCGATGACCTGCTGCCGCTGTTCGAGCTCCTGCTCGCGCACATCCCCGCCCCCGAGTACGAGGAAGGACATCCGCTGCAGGCCCATGTCACCAATCTCGATGCCTCGCCGTACGTCGGTCGGCTGGCTCTGTGCCGCGTGCGGGAGGGCACGATCCGGCGAGGCCAACAGGTCGCGTGGTGCAGGGCCGACGGCAGCATCGAACGCGCCAAGGTGACGGAGCTGTACGTGACAGACGCCCTGGACCGCGTCGACGCCGACGAGGCCGGGCCGGGCGAGCTCGTCGCGGTCGCAGGCATTCCGGAGGTGACGATCGGCGAGACGCTCGCCGACCCGGATGACCCGCGTCCACTGCCGGTCATCGGCGTCGACGAGCCGAGCCTCGCGATGACGATCGGCATCAACACGGCACCGCTTGCCGGCAAGGACGGAAGTCGCCTGACAGCGAGCATGGTCGAGGCGCGCCTCGCCCAGGAGCTGATCGGCAACGTGTCGCTGCGCGTGCTTCCGACCGAGCGGCCCGACGCGTGGGAGGTTCAGGGACGCGGTGAGTTGCAGCTCGCTGTGCTCGTCGAGCTGATGCGGCGCGAAGGCTTCGAGCTGACGGTCGGCAAGCCGCAGGTCGTGACGCGCGTCGTCGACGGCAAGGTGCACGAGCCAGTCGAGCGGCTGTCGATCGACGCGCCGGAGGAGTACATCGGCGTGATCACGCAACTGCTGGCGCTGCGCAAGGCGCGGCTGGCGCAGATGGTCAACCACGGCACGGGCTGGGTCCGCATGGAGTATCTCGTCGTCGCCCGCGGACTGATCGGCTTCCGCACCGAGTTTCTGACGGAGACGCGCGGCACCGGCATCCTCCACCACGTCTTCGACGGCTACGAGCCGTGGCACGGCGAGTTGCGCACGCGTCCGACGGGAAGCCTGGTCGCCGACCGCCGCGGAGTTGCGACATCGTTCGCCCTGCTCAATCTCCAGGAGCGGGGGCAGATGTTCGTCGCGCCCGGCGCGGAGGTCTACGAGGGGATGATCGTCGGAGAGAACGCACGCGCCGAGGATCTCGACGTCAATCCCACCAAGGAGAAGAAGCTCACGAACATGCGCTCGTCCACCGCGGACGAGCTCGTGCGGCTGATCCCGCCGCGGTTGCTCTCACTGGAGCAGGCGCTCGAGTTCATTGGCGACGACGAGTGCGTCGAGGTGACCCCGAATCACGTGCGGTTGCGTAAGGCAGAGCTCTCGGCGCAGAAGCGTCAGACGGCGGCGTCGCGCAAGGCGCGCGGCCTTGCGGCCGTCTGAATCAGTGCCCGTTCCACGAGAAGTGCATGTAGTCCTTCGTGGAGCCGGCCCACGAACCGCCCCAGCCCCAGCCGACTGAGCGGAACGCTCGCACGACTGCCGGCGTCACCATTCCCTTCCTGATCTTCGCGCGGTTGAGGTACGGCAGGCTCGCCCGCTCGCGCGTGCGGCCGCAACCCGTGTACGGATTCTCGATCGGGTTCAGGTCGAACGCGAGCCCGTAGGCATGGTTCGACCAATGGCCAGTGCCGCTGCCACAGGGCGAGGGGACGGCACGCCGGCACTCGAAGCTGCCGCTGATGTCGCCGTCGGCCGGCTGGCTGCGCTGCGGTACGTACGTCTCGCCGAATCGCAAGTGCCGGATCGGAAAACGAAGCTCGTAGAGCCGGCGAAAAACCCTCGCGAGCGGCGCGGCCGCGCTTCGGTTCACGACCAGGTCCCCGGTTTGGACCTTGCCAGCGAAGTCCACGTAGGTGACGCTGAGCAATCGCAGCGCGGTCAGAGAGACCGGGCAGCCCGCGTGCCAGAACTGCCCCGTGAGTTGTGCACGTTGCGACGGAGCGAGCGGTCGAACCGTCGAGGTGAACGGCGGCAGCGCGAGGACGAGCGCGGACAGGGCGAAGATGCGCACGACCTCAGCTGTCGCGTTTGCGTGGATCGAGCCGCTCGGCAACGGATCCGCCGGCGCCGAGCTTCGCGACGACGACGTAATCGCCCGCATCTCGCACGACCTCTTCGACCTCCAAGTCGCCGTGGCCCGGGCGGACGAAGAAGGTGTTCGAGTCGGAGCGGATCTGCTCGTACTCGGCAATCGTCATCGTCACCCGCTCGGTGCAGCGCTCGTCCAGGCACTCGCAGGCGAGGTCGATCGGCCGCGAGCGCTGCAGGTCTTCGAAGATCGATCCCCTGTTGTAGGCGAGCTCCTCGATCCTCTCGTTCACCTCGCGAAGCAGGCTCTGGTTCTTCGCCGCGCGGACGCGGCGGGCATCAAGGTCGGTGGCGCTTCCCATGTTGCTTCTTCCTCTCGGCGTATGTCGTTGCGCCGGGGAAGAGACCTCGCGCACGCCGCTAAAAGCGGGTTCTAGGCGAGAAGGGGCACCCAAGGAGACCCCCTCGGCACCGCGCAGGGTACCTCCAAAGCGAGGTTCTGTGGAGGCGCCTGGGCTAAGGGTTCAGCTTCGCCACGAGATCGTGCGCCGCGCGGTTGGAGCTCAGATTGACCTGTATTCCGTTCTGGGCCGGGAGACCGGTCGGGAAGAGGTGGTAGTCGACGTACGGCCGGCTGAGGACCTTTCCGTCCACGGCGAGGAGGATGTGAAGAGGACGCTGGCGTCGTCGGCCCGCGTCTGCAACGTGCATCGTCAGCGCGTGGAACTTTCGTCGCCCGTCAGGCGTCAGGCGCAGCAGGACGACCGACTGAGACGTGCTGGGATCGACATCTGCGTCCGCCGAGGCGATATCGGCGCGCGACAGCACCGGGCCGATGCCGCCCTCGCCGGAGATCCGCAGGCTCGCGGAAGGATGCGCCGTGCTGCCGCAGCCCGCGAGGAGCGCCGCTGCCGCGAGGCACGCTCCTGATCCGACAGTCCGACGCACGGCCTCTTTATTCGGGCATCGCCGGCTATGGGACGATCTGCGACGCAGACCAGAGCATGAACAAGCCGAGCGCGGCAGCGATCAGCAGGAGCACACGCAGTCGCGGGTTCCCGTGGGATCTTCTGAGGATCGCTCGGAGCAACAACACGAGTAGCCAGATGAGGCTGAGGGTGATCGCAATGCCGCTCACCCAAGCGATCATCGAGGCGAGGATGTGTAGCACCCCGCAAGCGTAGGACAGCGGACTGTGCACGGACAAGAGGGTTCAGTCGCTAGAGGGAGAGACCGATAGGTAGGTCCATGATCTGGAAACAGCGCACGGACTGGAAGCCCGAAGACGTGGTCAAGCAGCAACTGAGGTTGAACCACGGCACCTGGGCCGAGCTACAGCGGCACGGGGTGAACGACGACACTCAGGTGCGCCTCGACTTCTTCTACGACGCTCCCGACGATGAAAGCGCCGAGGCTCTGGCCAGGTTCTTGTGGAAAGAGACGGACTACGAAGTACGACGAGATGAACGTCGCGTCTCCGGCACGACGCTCGAAACAACGGTCAGTCAGGAAATCCTCGACGACTGGGTCATCTGGATGGTGTTGGCAGGCCACGAGAACGGTCGTTGCAAGTTCGACGGCTGGGGAACGCAAATCCCCTAAAGCTCAGCCCGCGTCGCGGGCGGGGGGACGAAGTCGCCAGACTGCGAGACCGTAGGTCTCTCGGTCGACGTGTCGCTCCGAAAGCACGTAGTCGCCGGCAGGAAGGGACAGCACGAGGATCTCGTTGTTCGGTTCTCCTCGCGCTTCGGAGAGCGGCAGGGGTCGCTCGAGGACCGGAACGCCCTCACGCCAGGGCATCGCTGAAGCTAGAACCGCGACTTCGCCCGAGCTCACTTGCATTCTCCCGCTTTCCTCGAGCTCGACCTTCGCTGCGTCGGCGAGAAGCATCGACGACGGTTCGTCCTCGGCGTAGCGGACTCCGACGAAGAGCAGTTCGTCGGTGGCGACGCGGAACACCTCGACCGTCGAGTCGTCGTAGTCGCTCGAGAGAACGAGACCGGAGGAGCGGCCGACCGAGACGACCGTTTCGAACGTGCCGAGCGCCATGATCCGCTCGTAGTCCCCGTCAGCTCCCGTCCACGTCTCCGCGTCGCGACGGTCGGCGACCAGCCACGGGTCGCCGTTCATCCACACGCGTCCTACGAAGACCGGTGTGTCTTCTCGGCCGCTGAAACCGTTCGACGCATCACGCAATGGTTCTTACCCTTTGGTCGGTCGTAGGCGAAGCCGGTCTGCTCATAGAGGCTGCGCGTCGTGTTGTAGAGAAACGTGGCTGAGATCTTCTTGCCGTGCGTGTCTTGCGGGTAGCCCTCGACCACTCCGCCTCCCGCGTGCGCGATCAGCTCGAGCGCGCCGCGAAGCGCCACGCCTGCGACACCTTTTCGTCGATAGTCCCTGTCGACAAAGATGCACGTGATGCGATAGTCGGGCGGCTCATCTCCGCCAGTCGCGTCGTATTCCTTCCGGTGATGGATCCTCGGGAGCTCGGCGGGAGAGCCGTACTGCGCCCAGGCGACCGCCGTGTCGTCGTCGAAGACGAGGGCCGCGTGAGCGTTGCCTTCGCGAACGAGACGTTCTTTCCAGGGCCTGCCCATTTCGCCCTCCGGCCTGCCCTCGCGCGTATGGAACCACGTGCACCAGCAACCAAATCCGCCACCTTTGTGCTTCTCCGCGAGACGGGCGAATGCATCCCACGTCGAGGCGTCAAGTGCGCGGATCGAATAGTCGCTCATGCATCCTCCGTTCCCTCGACGAGGTTGACGACCGAGCGACCCTACAGCGTTCTGCCTGGCGTTTCGGTTGCATAAGATCGCCGGTGGTGCTCCGCATCGGCTCGATCGTTCTGCGTGTCGATGATCTGCAGCGCCAGACGGAGTTCTGGCAGGCAGCTCTCGGCTATGTCCGTCGCGACGACCGGACGAGCAACGACTTCGTCCTTCTCGGTCACGCCGACGGGGCGGGCCCGAACCTCTCGCTCGATCAGGTTCGCTCGGCGCTGCAAATCCATCCGCGATTACACCTCGACCTGTACGCCGAAGACCAGGCTGCAGAAGTCGAGCGTCTGCTCGCGCTCGGCGCATCCTAAGTTCATTGGGACAAACGACCTCCGGATGCCGACTACGTCATCCTTGCCGACCCCGAGGGCAACCGCTTCTGTGTGGTGGACGTCGCCCGCTAGTTCGACGCGGCGGACGCTCGCGAGAAATGCCAGCGTCGCTCTGGACTAACCTGTAAGGGTCGTGATGTTCGCCGTTGTTCTCTGGGCGGGCTTCGCCGTC
>Ga0136846_1233291_pt1 | contig 12919 bp, 8 predicted proteins | sample HopSoiMetagenom2_FD_96841 | JGI IMG/M metagenome (GOLD analysis project Ga0136846, IMG submission 96841) | Grasslands soil microbial communities from Hopland, California, USA - 2 Assembly 2016 (version 4) | ecosystem: Environmental > Terrestrial > Soil > Grasslands | place: USA: Hopland... | reverse complement strand
TGAATATCACCGGGAATCACCAAGACGCGGAAGATGCCATGCAGGATGCATTCTTGAAGGCTTACTCGCACCTCGACGGATTCCAGGGCGACTCGCGCTTTTACACGTGGCTGGTCCGCATCGCCGCTAACGAAGCATTGATGCGATTACGGAAGCGCCGCCCGGGACAATTTTCGCTCGACGAGGCCATTGCAGGCGAAGACTCCGACCTAATGCCGCGCGAGTTGGAAGATTGGCGGCCGAGTCCCGAACGCGAATACGCGCAAGCGGAAATACAAGGCATCCTCGCCGAGGTAATCGAAAAACTTGAGCCGGAATATCGTGTCGTGCTGGTGCTGCGCGACCTCGAAGAACTTTCCACGCAAGAAACTGCCGATGCATTAGGAATTTCTGTTACCGCGGTGAAGTCCCGGTTGCTCAGAGCCCGCCTGAAACTTCGGGAAAAACTCAACCGCCATTTCCGTCAAGGTGGGACAAATTGAATTGCAAAGGCGTTATCCGTGAAATCTCCAATTACATCGATGGCGAGCTCGATCTCACCATTCGCCACGAGCTGGAACGTCACCTAGAACATTGTGAAGACTGCACTCTCGTTCTGGATCAGACCCGCAAAAGCATAGAAATTCTCTGCGACTCCGAACCGATTCCGCTATCAGCTGAAGTTCATGCACGCCTTCGCGCTGCGTTGCGCGAAAAACTCGCGAAGAAGCCGGCTTAGCGACCGCTAACAACATGTTTTTCTCGGAGGCTCTTTGCTCTGTTCGAGCGGAGCTGCGGGTGTTGAATTGAAGACGCGCCTGGGTCAATTGCTGCCCCGTCTAGTTCGTCCATTCGCAATACTCCATTCGCAATACGTTGGTCCGGCATCAATCTCGAGGTAACAAAACTTGATGCCGCTGCGTTGTCGCGTCTGATCCACTGCGATGCTCGTGCAATTTTTACCGAAATTGCTTGACACTCTTCTCGAACATTCGTCTAATAGTCGCCCTCCCCGCGCGAATCCGCATTTGGTGTCGTTTCAAAACTAAATCTTGAGCCGGAGCGAAGATGAAGCCTTTCCACAGGTTCACCGTAATAGTGTTGTTTCTCGCCGCGATGATGTTTATTCCGAAACTTCTGACGGAAGCCCAAACGGCGACTAATCCGATGAAAATCATCGGTTACTTTCCGAGGTATGGCATCTCTCAGGGCTTTTTTGAAAAAAACTTGATCACGAACGGATCGATCAATCTGCTGACGCATCTCAACTACGCATTCACGAATGTCGTAAACAACCGATGTGTTAGCTTCGATACGTACGCCGATTACCAGCAACCTGTCTCAGCTTCGCATGCCGTCAATGGTCAGGCAGACGTTTCCGGGGGGTTCGCGGGGAATTTCCACCAACTTCAGGAGCTGAAGAAGCTCTACCCCAATCTGAAGATCATCGTTTCGATCGGCGGCAGCAGGACCGATCCGAACGCATTCCGCAGTGCTGCGCAGTCGCAGAATCGTAAAGCTTTCGTGCAGAGCTGCATAAGCATGTATATCCAGGGATATTTCGGATCCGGTTTGCACCAGCCTGGAATCTTCGATGGTTTTGATTTGGACTGGGAATTTCCCGCATCAACATCGGACAAGTCAAACTTGACTGCTCTACTTGCAGAGTTCCGTACTCAGATGAATGCAGTTAAGCCTGGGATGACACTTTCTATAGCGGGTTCGAATGGAAGGTGGGCATACCAGTACATCGACATCCCTCAGGTGCAGAAGTACCTCGACTTCATTAATGTGATGACCTACGACTACGACGGACCTTGGAAGTACAACACCGGGTTGGTGGCACCGCTATACCGCTCGCTGAAGGACCCCGAGCCGAACAACAACGCCAGTGCGACAGTAGAAGGTTACCTGGAGTCCGGACTCGCGCCGGAAAAACTGGTTTTTGGCGTCCCGTTCTACGGCTACGAATGGAACAACGTGCCAAATCTGGACAATGGCCTGTTTGAGCCAGGCAACCCTCTTGGCCAAGGTGCGGCGTACAGTTCTATCGTGAATATCCAGTCGAAGTTTCGTTCGTACCGCGACTCCGTTAGCCAATCGCCGTACCTGTTTGACGGCTACAACTACTGGGGCTATGAGGATACTACCTCCATCAAATTCAAAATGGCCTATGTCCGAAAGCAAAGTCTTGGTGGCGTAATGATCTGGAATCTCAGCCAAGATCTTGCGAACGCCACACTGCTGAATGCCGTCGCGACCGGGCTCAAGCCAACAAGCTAAACTTGTGCATGGATGCCCGGAGCTGTCGCATAGAAAAGGTCGTTCCAGAGGCACTCTGACTGCCAGGCGCCTGCGACTCGTAAGCGTCGCCGGCGTTCCCTGGCTTTCGGGTGCCAGGAAACTACGGCCGCATTGCGTGCCTGAACTCACTTTTCACCCAATTTCACCTCGTTTTCTTTAGCACCATAACTTCGTGCGGGGCCCGGCAATCAGATGCATCAATGCCGGAACCAACGCCACATCGGAAGCACATATTTGGCGCAAAGATGAACGACGGTGCTCGGACCCGAGAGATACCAGCCTACGTAAGGCATACAAGCTCCTAGCCCTAAGTTCTTGTCCGTCGTGTAAGCCCGTCACACGTTCGGCACGCTTAATACTATCCAGTCGGCGAATTATAACCAACAGTACGGCGGGTCTGATTTCTTTGAACCTTCGAATTGGTAGTACCCCGACTACGGTTTGACGAGGAGTAGTACCACCTTGCGTGGTCGGCCGAGGACACTACGAGGCACCGATGCAATCTGGTTCACGCGCATGCAAGATGGGATTTCATAGGAATAGGAAGCAGCGGTCGCCGCTTCAAACATGACGCCGACGAGACTAGAGACCCGAAGAGTAGAGGCTAGTTCAGTTGGTACCGAGTGGAACTCTGCCAAGACAGCTTCCCACTCTCAGTGCCGAAGAACGCCTTGTGAAAACCACGAAGGAACAAAAAGCTATCGACGAATCGGAGAACGAGGAATGCGGGGAGGTACATCGCGATATCCCAACGTTTGTGGCGGAAGCTGACGATGATGGCGCTGATAAACATAAAGCCGCCGTCTACCGTTAGCCAGGTCTCAACCGTCTTCGGGAAGAGGAAGAGCCAGATCGGCATGAGCAGGATCAGTACCGACGTGATGAGCCCTTCGCCGAGTACCAATTGAGTCTCTAACGCGATTCTGCGGGTGCTGCCCCACATTTTAAGTTGTCGCGTGCAGGTCCAAGCTCCGCCGTTCCAGCGAATCAACTGGCGTGTGTAAGAGCGAAGAAGGTCCTGGGGATCTGCAGTGATCACCACTGCGTCGCGAACATAAATCACGTCATATCCCAGGTCATGGGCGCGTAGTGTCGCCATCATATCTTCGACAATGCTGGGTTTGCTCTCCCAGACTTGATCGAAAAGACTCATGCGGAAAACGGAACAGCAACCCGCGGCCACGTTGATTGTGCGCAATTCATGCTGACCTTCTTTAATGAGCCAGTGTCCGACCGCATATTGCAGAGCACGCCATGCAGTCAGCCAGTTTTTACGCCGTGATTTCACCTGTCCGCACGCAATCGCTGCGTTTGGCTTTGATTCGAATGCACGCACCATGGCCGCGAAGTAGCCCGGCTCAAAGGTTGTGTCCGCATCGGCGAGTGCAAGCAAATCGTAACGGTCCAGTTTGAACTCTTTGATACCTCTGGCGATCGCTAGCGACTTGCCACCATTTACCGGCAGAGCAAGTACGTTGATCTGCCTGGTCAAGGCCAACTCCACGGTCGCATCGGTCGAACCATCGCTGACCAGGTAGACGTCTTCCTTCGGGATGCCTGCCGAAATGATGCTGTCGATCGTCGAAACGATCGCTACTTCTTCGTTCTTTGCAGCGATGAGGGCGCAGACCTTCACTGTATGGTGACCATCTGCCCGACGGACGGCACGCCGTTGCTGTTGATGAGGAACAGCAGGTACGCGCCTGGAGGTGCGATGGTCCCAGCCGGCGGCGCGATCATTGCAACGGTTTGTTCGCTCTGCGCGAAGGTCAGTCCGATCAGACGCTGCGACATATCAAAAGCGTGCGTCGCGGCCCCTTCGCGGATGAGCACTGCGCTGGCGATTGTTCCGTCGGAAGCGACCGTGAACGTCTGCCCATATCCAACCGTGGCCGGAACACCCGTCAACGACGGGCGTGCCGCCAAGGTGCCGTCTGCGTTGAACAGATATGCCGGTTGGTAGATTTCGATGTGCGGCTCGTAGACGCCCTGTTGCGGATTGCCGCCACTTAGAACCACAGTGCCATCTGGGAGGAGCACCGCGGTGCTGTGGTAGAGGTGCGGATAAACGTCGGGAGCGGCCGACGAGAAGGAGTTTGTCTTGGGATCGTAAAGGTCAACGGTCAAGCTTGCGGTTGAAGCGTCTTCGTCATTCGCGCTGCCGCCAAGCGCCAGAATTTTTCCTGTGGGTAACAACACCGCGTTCATTTCCACACGAGGCCGCGACATTGCCGGACCGCTAACCCACATCGGCGCGATCTCCGACATATCGATCAGCTCCGTGGTGTTGCTGGCGACTACAGAGTTGCCCATCCCACCCAAGGTCATGATCACCGGCTGATAGTTCGTTTCAGGCAGGAGCGGGAGCAGAACGACGGATCCGTACGAGCGATACTGCCGGTTTACGTTCGTCGCCAGGTAGTTCCAATTCGGTGAACCTGCGGGCGTCGTTGGATCGAAAATCCAAGTCTCGGGTTCCGGTCCGGCATGCACCAACTTTCCATCAGGAAGCGAGACCATCCGGGGATACAGCGCAGGTGCTCCCGGGACGGGAAGAGTTCCGTCCGAGTATTTCAATGTCCGGCAGTCACCCACGGGCCCGCCGCCGATGGTGCAGGTGGGAACGACGGGAGCGCTCCACGATCCATTCCAATATTCGATCAACGCATTGTCGTCCGCGGCCTCATCCTGACCGCCATAAGCCATCACGCGACCATCACCTAGAGTTGTCGTGTTGGGATACCAGCGACCAGCAACCATGGGTGGAGTTACGGTAAACGTCCCATTGGAGGGATCGAAAATAGCGGACAATGCGCTGCCGCCGAAACCCTGGTCCTTAACGGTGGTCGCGTCCTTTGGCGCTCGGTGTCCTGGAGTGTTCTCTGCCGCCATGGACACTCTGCCGCCGGGAACAGCATTGCCGTGGTGCATCGCGCGCATGATCGCCGCAGCCGGGCCCGTCGCGTAGGTCGCTGTTCCTCCGTTAATAAAGACACGGCCGTCGGCCATTTGCGTTGCGCCGTTGCAGAACACGTCGAAGGGAACCTTACTGGTATTGAACGTCCCAGTAGATGGATTCCAGACCGTGGCGGAGCCAAAATCTCTCGGGCAACCCGCAACGTCCGGCGGGCAATTACCGGAGCCCGCGATATAGAGCACATTGCCCGTGTTCAAGAGGATTCCATGGACCGGGTTGATCGGCATGAGGTACGGCGCGGTAGTCCAAACGCCTTGACCTGCAGGCGTTGCTGGGTTCTGAATGACCGTGCTGCCCGGAGCAGGAATTGGCACCGGAGCCGGATTTGAAGGAGGAACGGGAATCGGTGTGGGCGTCGGGGTAGGAGTTGGCGTAGGAGTCGGGGTCGGCGTCGGCGTAGGAGTAGGAGTCGGCGTTGGCGTTGGCGTTGGAGTAGGAGTTGGCGTGGGAGTGGGAGTCGGGGTAGGCGTGGGCGTGGGGGTAGGAGTAGGTGTCGGAGGGGGAGCGGAACTCGGCTTTTGCGAGCTGGAGTTCACTCCGCCGCTATAGCTGCAGCCGTACAGCGTGGCCGAAAGGACCAAAACACTTAGCCAGATGGACACCTTCTTCATGCTCACCCTTCCTCCTTGGAAAGTCGTTGCCATCGCTGCCTTCTGACGCTGCTTCGCGCTCGAAAACTCAGTTGTCTTTCTTCACCGCTTGTCTTGCCAGCCGTGCCAGAAGCGAATAAACACTTCGAGCCCCGAACCTGTTCTCGGCATAACGGTTCGCGTTTCATACAGGTACATCACACCAATTTCGAAGGTGGAGGCATCTGTCGGTACGAGAAGCTCGCCGCCGCCGCCCACGCGCGTCAGATTGTTCCAGTCGTAATGCTTGACGTCCTTCGAAGCAGTGAATTGGCCGAAGACGATCAGGTTGGTCGGGCGCCGATTGGTGCCGTGGTTCTGCTCTTTCCACGCAACAACGCCCTGTTTGACATAGTCCACGAACAACGTGTTGTGGAGTTCAGTGGGACTGATATTGAGGGCCGCAATACCCCAACTGCTGCCGGGGAAGCGGCCGAGATGAGGATTCCAACCAACCCAGTAGTTGATATCTGCCGAAGGCGCCGCCGCCGTTCGGTCACTTACAAAACGATGTTCAACTGAGTAGCCCAGGTCCGCTCGGACCAGGCCGCCAAAGCCTCCGAGGATGAACGGCTTTACCAGCTTCACGCCGCCGCTGCCGCGCATGAAACGGTTCCAATCCAGGCTGTGCTGATCGACGCTGTCAGTCGTATTCACATAGGCGCCGAGATCGAAGGGGCCAACCGCGTTTACAACCACGCCTTCTTCGGCGAAGAAACGCGTCGCAAAATCCTTTTCCAGAGGGCTGCTGCCGCCTGAGTCAATCCACATGCTGCCTTGGGTGGTCGGCCCAGTCGCTGCGATATGGGGACGGGCATCCCGAGAGGTGACAACCCTGGGTGCCATTACCTCTTGTGCGCCAGCCACTGATGCGGACAGAAGCAATAGCGCCACTAATTTACAGGCCATTCTCAACTCCCCTTTTAACCGACCCATTCCGGCGAAGTATCCGTCGAGCACTTCCTGTGAAATGGATCAGCTTTTTAGACCTCTCCAAACGGCCAGGCCAGAGTTGCGGGCTGGCCAGTCGGACACTGTCCGTCTGTACAGGACAAGGGTGGGCTTTCGCCCGCGTTGGGCAAATGGGGCGTAAGTCCCGGCAAGAAGGTACAAAGGTACTCGCCAGATTGAGTAGTACAGGTATTAGTACCGATAGGTCCAACTGCCTTTATTACAGTGAGTTAGCGGCGGAACATGGGCAAATGGGCAAACGAGCTCTCAGCGGCTTTGAGGATTCCCAATTCGAAATGATTAGCCGGCGCTTACGAGGACAATTGCGCGGCGTAGCCAATCCGAGCGCGGCTCAGGATCGTGGGGCCGTGGAACTGCCTATGCCATCCGAACCGCTCTGAAGCGTCCGACCGACACTGCCGCAATCCCGTCTATTTCAGGATCTGAGGTGCATGCAGTTGCTTTGCAGTAACTGCTTATATGCTAGATTTGTGATGCCGAACGCCCGGGTGGCGGAATGGCAGACGCTGAGGACTTAAAATCCTCCGGGGTTTTACCTCATGTGGGTTCGACTCCCACCCCGGGCACTATTTTGTGCTTTATCTTCATGTATGAGCAGAGAGACTTTTAGCAGCTCACTCCGAGGCCAAGGCCCACGAAGCAAAAGTACGCAATTTCAGAATGTTATTTCAGAAAGCGGCTTCATGGAGTGCCTTGTAGCTTCGCGAGGTCAGGAATTCTTACTGGAATAGTCTCGGGGCGAAGTCTTTCAGATCACGACGCCATGTCTGCCATTCATGGTCTGTCCCCGGCGACTCGTAGAAAACGTGCTGAATATTCGCTTCCTGGAGCGAAGTATGGAGTCGGAGAAGTCCCGCCCGCATTCTCTCAGGCTCGTTTGTACCGACCCCTAACCAGAGCAGATGAACCTTCTTCGAGAAGGCGGCCGGATCCGCAAATACGCCTTTGTAATCGGTCCTGGGATCCAGCTTCCTATCCCCAAGGACCAGCATCCCGCCAGCTCCACTGAATCCACCTATATAGGAAAAAAGATCCAGGTGATCAAGCGTAACCTGGAAGGTCTGCATGCCTCCCATTGAAAGGCCGGCCATCGCTCGATGATCGCGATCCGAAAGTGTCCTGAAGTTGGAATCGATAAAAGGAATCAGCGCCTGCGTCATGTCCTCTTCAAACGCAGCCGCCATCTCCTGCATGGCCTTCAGCATCTCGGGAGAACCAAACGGCTTTCCAGTTAAATTAGGAATAGGCTGGCCGGCGCGCCTGGCGTAGCCGTAGGCCATCACGACGATCATTGGCTTGGACGTCCCGGCCGCGATTAAATTATCGAGAATGAAATTCGCGCGGCCCTGATTGGCCCATCCAGTTTCATCTTCGCCACCGCCGTGCTGCAAATAGAGCACGGGATACCGAACGTTTGTGTGCTCGTCGTATTTCGGCGGCGTATAAACAAGCGCGTGCCGCCAGGTTCCAGTCACCTTTGAGTTGTACCAAGCCTCCCTCACTTGACCGTGCGGCACTTCCTGAATTGCATAATAGGTCGAGCCAGGCTCCGGAACTTCCACCGCGCTTGCTGCTTTTCCACCGCCGAAGAACGCGTGACTGTTGGCATCGCTGACTTCCGCGCCATCGACGATCAGCGTGTAGTAATGCAATCCGGGAACAAGAGGAGCCGTCGTCACGGTCCAATATCCGTCCGTCTGCTTCTCCATATCTACCTTCGGTCCGCTCCAGAAATTCAACTTCACCTTCGTAGCGTCAGGCGCTTTCAGGCGAATTTGCACTCGGCCCTCGCGATCAACTCGCGGATATTCCGCTCCCCAGACATTCGTCTCGGCGGGCTTAAAATCTTCGGGGGTTTGTGCGGAGCAAAGACCGGCGAAGAGCAACATCAACATTGCCAGGCCCTTCATTTTTGTTCTCCTCAACTTAGGTTAAGCAATTATTCCACCGCTATCACGGTTACGGACTTGGGTTCGAGTTTTAGCGCCAGCTTTCCGCCTTGAGCCTTCGCGGAAATCGGTTTCGGTCTGACTGTGTTGGGAGCGTCGAACGTATTGACGCTGTCAACCTTGGGCGCCACCAGCGTTTCTCCGGCGGCAAATTTGGCGGTGATGCCAGTTAGACTCAAATCGATCTCGACCGGGCGATCGGGATCGACGTTGGTGATTTCCAACCATAATTTGCCGGACTTATCTTTCGCTGCGATGGCATCCACACGTGGCAGGGTGATATTGCCGTTCGTGTACATGCCGGCTTCGAACGTGACCGGTACAAACGTAGCGTCCTGGAACGGCAAATACATCTTGAAGACGTAATACGTCGGAGTCAGCACCATCTTCTCTTTGTCCGTCATGATCATCGCCTGCAGCACGTTAATCATCTGTGCGATGTTCGCCATCCGAACGCGGTCTGCATGGCGAGCGAAAATGTTTAGATTCAGTGCCGCAAGAACCGCGTCGCGCTGGCTGTTCTGCTGCACCAGAAATCCCGGGTTGCTGCCTGGCAGCGGCGCATACCACCCTCCCCATTCATCCACCACAAGCGCTACCTTCTTTTCTGGATCGTACTTGTCCATGATTGCTGAATGCTTTGCAATCAGGTCCTCCATCTCTAAAGTACTTTTTAGAATTTGTGCGTACTCCGGCTCTCCGAAGTGGGTGGACGCATAGGCGGGCGGCCACTTCACGACCGTATAGTTGTGCATCGAAAGTCCGTTAATATCCCAGCTCCACGTGTGATGCTGATAGGCCTTCATCACCGTTTCCGTCCATTCGGTCCAGCGGGACTCGCCGCCGCCGGGCCCTACGGCGATCTTCAGCATCTGGTGCTTGTCCTGTTGTGCAGGATTGTAGTCTCGAACGAAGCGGCTGTAGATTTTCATCTGACTCACGTAGTAGTCGGGTGTCATGTTGCCGCCGCAGTCCCAACTTTCATTCCCAATTCCCAAGTAGCCGATGTTGTAGGGAGCAGGGTGGCCGTTGGCAGCGCGCTCCTTCGCCAGCGTCGTTGGTTGCGCGGTTGTCAGATATTCGAGCCATTCGGCGGCTTCCCGTGGAGTTCCTGATCCAACGTTGACTGACAGGTAGGCTTCGCTGCCGATCTGGTCGAGAAAGTCCATGACTTCGTGCGTGCCAAAAGAGTTCGGCTCGATGACGCCACCCCAGTTGGGATTCAGCGTCACAGTTCGCGGAGAGCCAATGCCTGTGCGCCAGTGGTATTCGTCCGCGAAGCAGCCGCCCGGCCAGCGCACATTCGGCACGTTGATCGCTTTCAGAGCGGCGACCACGTCATTGCGAATTCCACGAGTGTTCGGAATATTGGAATCCGGGCCGACCCAAATGCCCTCATAAATTCCGCGACCAAGGTGCTCGGCAAATTGCCCAAAAATGTTTCGGTCGATCTTCGCGCCGGTTTTGGAAGCGTCGACAGAGAGCACAACGTTCTGCGCAAGTGTCGCACCTGGAATGAACGATAAGGCGAGACTTGCGAATCTCAGAAACAAGGAATACGCGAAGGATCGTTTAGAGAACATGGATGTCCTTTCGTTTTGCCGGTTAACATACCATGTGCTGGCGAGGCTAATACCGCGCTTTCTGCGCGGGTAACGATTAGCTAGAATTCGTGATCTGGTTACACTTCCATGCCACTAATGGCTGCTGCGATAGGATATGGCGCGTGACAAATCGTCGTTGCTGACCTGCAAGACAAAGCCGTGGCGCCGGCCTCTGCATGCATTCGTGATATAAGCCCTTTAAGCGATTCAGGCAGCAGGGGAGAGGTTCGTAGGAGAATCCTATTGATCTTCTATGGCCGGCCGTTGTTCTACTGAGCGCCAGTTCATCGTTCGCGCAGACTAAGCCGCCGGCTCCGATGAATGTCCAGGCCAGCATCACCACACAATCTTCCACGCACAATCCTGAAGCGCAGGGTTTTTCGACCAGCGGCTCACGCTGATTTTCAGTTTCAACCGCGAAGAAGCTGCTGGGCAACTGCCTCTTTCTCTTCGGGCTTCAGCTGAGATAAATTGATCGCATTAGTTCCTTGGCTATGAGGAGCGCAGTTCTGTTGCTATGTGTTGTGAGCTTACCGCTGCTGATCGGTTCCTGCAGTTCTTCGCAGTCGGCCGGAGAACCTGCACCAGCGGCAAATCCTCCTGTGCCTCCAGACAAAGCCGCCGCCTATCTAGGCTTTGATCGCAACGTTTATCCGGGCGACGAGGCCATGCAAATTCTGCGCAAGACGTACGCGTTCACTAGCTATTGGCTCGGCCCGCCGCCCGGCGAAAAAATAAACACCTGGTCCGGCAAACGCGAACTTCTTCGCTCGCAAGGCTTCGGTTTCGCCGTTCTGTTTCGCGGACGCGAATCGCGCGAACTGAAAACGGCTGTGGCGGCCGCACAAAAATCTACGCAGGACGCAAACGAGGCCATCGCCTCAGCACAAAAAGAAGGCTTCGCCAAAGGCACGGTAATTTTTCTCGACATCGAAGAGGGCGGCCGCCTTCCCGCGAACTATCACGCTTATCTACGCGCGTGGTCCGACGCGATCATAAAAGCCGGTTATCGTCCGGGCGTCTACTGTTCCGGCGTGCCCAACAACGAAGGACATGGGGTGACCATCATCACCTCGGATGACATTCGCCACAACATTGGCGGTCGTGAACTCGTTTACTGGATCTTCAATGACGTTTGCCCGCCAGCGCCGGGATGCGTTAACCCGAAAAGTCCTCCGCGCGTCTCCGCTGGAGGTGTCTCGTACGCAGCTATCTGGCAATTCGCGCAATCTCCACGCCGTAAAGAACGCACCGCCCGTTGTGCCAACACGTACGCGTCGGATGGCAACTGCTACGCCCCGGGCGACGACGCGCGCCAATGGTTTCTCGATGTAAATTCCGCGACCAGCGCCGATCCCTCGGCACCCGTGAAGTAAACGAGAGAAGCGACGGACCTCGTCAAGCGGAAGAACTGCTTCCTTCTCTCGTTTGGCAGCGCGGGTCTCTTCTAAGTCCCTTAGGATCAACACTTCCGCAACTGCTGAAAACAAAGAGCTTTAAGCCTCGTCGAATGAGCGAGTTTTGGGAAATGAGGTCTCCTCTAAAGTCCTGTCTCACATCTTCTCCTGTCATTCGCCTGACGAGTGAAAGATTGATTGGGCAGTCGAATCGGGCGGATAACCACGATGCTGTGTTCAACTCCTGCATTTATAACTGTTTACGGTATCGCGCATCTAAGAGAAAACTAACGAAACATTCACAATTTATGTGCATTGAAACGATCAAAATATTGCGTGCAGTTCCAGTACTGTCGTCCGCTATTCTGAAGGAGACGGAGGGCCCGCTATAAAGTGGGCCAGCCGTGGCCGGTTCAAAGCCATTGGGCAGCACCTGGCTTCACGGGGGAGCTTTCGCTTTCGAGGTAAAGACCAATTCGATGGCTTCTCGTTCCAACCTCTAAAAGCAGCATCTCGCGATTGTCAGGCAGTATGAACCGAACGGTTGCACGAGCCGTGCAACAGGTGTCGCCGGACTTCAGCCTCGGCGCATCAGTCCCAGCAGGAAGAAAGGAAGTACCAGACCATGCTTAAGCAGTATCTTCTGGCGAGTGATTTCGACCAGACACTCAGCTTCAACGATTCAGGCGTAGTCCTGAGTGAGCTCATCGGGTTCAAATCCTTCCACGACAAAGTCGTCGGCCTGTCGCAGATGAACCTGGTCCAACAGGGCGCTGAGCTCAGTTATTTAATTCTTCACGATCCGGAATTTCGCCGTGTGCGTCGCGAACACCTGATCGAGACCGGCAAGCGTATCCGCCTCAAGCACGACGTCGCCTTGTTTGCGCGCTCGCTGGAGAATCTTGCCGAAGGTTATAAGATTCACTTCAACGTTATCTCCGCCGCGCCTCAGGAAATCATTCAATCGGCGCTGGAAGGGATTGTTCCGGCGGAGCGGATTTTCGGCACGCGGTTTCGCTACAACGAAGCGACCGGAGAAGTGGCGGGGATCATTCGCGCCACGGCAGGGTGGGGCAAGATTACCGTGCTGGAGGAAATTCGCGCTGCT
>Ga0136846_1226772_pt1 | contig 12920 bp, 10 predicted proteins | sample HopSoiMetagenom2_FD_96841 | JGI IMG/M metagenome (GOLD analysis project Ga0136846, IMG submission 96841) | Grasslands soil microbial communities from Hopland, California, USA - 2 Assembly 2016 (version 4) | ecosystem: Environmental > Terrestrial > Soil > Grasslands | place: USA: Hopland... | reverse complement strand
CAAACTGACAGCACTGATTTTTATTTTAAAAAGGGCAATACCGAAAAAGATGCCCGCCGGTTCCGCGAAGCAGAAAAAAGCTTCGCCAAAGCTGCCCAATTTTCGCCCAAAGACCCCAACGTGTTATTAGCCTGGGGACAGTCGCTCGTAGAACAACGGCGCTATGTGGAAGCCAAAGAGAAATTTACCGGCGTGTACCAGGCCGATAACAAAAATGCCGAGGCAGTAATGCAGCTGACTACCTTATCGCTGAATACCCGCCAGTGGAATGACGCGATCACCTACGCTAAAAAAATGCAGGAATTGAAAATTGGCAACAGCGCCAATTATGTCCTTGCCAAAAGTTATTACGGGCTGGAGAACTATGGTGAAACGGTAAAATACTGCGAGCAGGCTTATAAAGACGATCCCAAAAATGCGGAAGTACCCTATATAGCCGGGCGTTGCCTGGTTGATATGAGCAACTATAAAAAAGCAGCCGGTTGCTACGAGCAGGCCATCGCACTCGATAGCAGTAAAGCCAACTGGATGTATGAAGCCGGACTGGTTTATTACGCGGTACCCGATGACAAAAAAGCCATTTACTGGTTTGAGCGGGCCGCTGCCAAAGGCTATCCCCGCAGCAACGATTTTATAGAGAACCTCGCCAATGCCTATCTGAACATTAAAGATTACAATAAAGGACTGGCCCTGTTACAGGAAGTGCTGGTTAAAAAACCGCAGGACCAGGAATTGTTGTACAATGTTGCCGATGCCTATTTCAGGATCGGTAAATATGACGACGCCATCACTTATTGGGATAAAATACTGGAGCTCGATAAAAAGAATGCACAGTCCTTATACATGATCGGGTTGTCGTATCAAAAGAAAGGGGAGAAGGAGAAAGGGCAGCAACTGTGCGATAAAGCCATTGAGATGGATCCTTCGTTGAAGAATTTGAAAGAGGAAAAGAAGATGCCCGGGTAAAGGCAAGGCAGAAGGCAGACGGCAGAAGGCAGAAATTTGAATACAAAAGACAAAGATCAAATGAATTTCAAAATAGAAAATCCCCGATCAATATTGATCGGGGATTTTATTTTGTCAATTGTTTGCCGTCTGCCTTCTGCCTACATTCTATCAGGTACCTGTATACCCAACAACGCCATACCCGATTTAAGCACATGGGCTACCATTTGGTTTATCTGCAGACGCAGTTCTTTTTTAACAGGCGTTTCAGCTTTCAATATTTGATGCTTGAAATAAAAAGTGTTGTACAACTGAGCCACGTTGAACACATAACTGGCAATCACACTCGGGTTCATTTCTTCACCAGCCTGTTTAATAATTTCGGGATATCTTTCCATTGCCAGGATCAATTCTTTCTCAAGCGGTAACAGGTCTGTCCCAATGTCGGTACCCGTATATAATTCTTTTCTGAATACCGATTGTGTACGGGCATAAGCATATTGAACGAAGGTGGCGGTAAACCCATGCAGGTCTATTGACTCTTCAGGATTAAAGATCATCCGCTTTTGGGGATCAACCCGAACCAGGAAGAATTTTAACCCACCGGCGCCAACCGTTTCATCCAGTTTTTTTAGTTCTTCAGCGCTCAGTTCCTCCGTTTTATGCTGACCTTTTTCTTTTTGCTCCTCTTCTCTTTCCGTTCTTTTGCGCGCTGCTTCCCTGATCATTTCATCGAGCATGTCATCCGCATCCACCACAGTGCCTTCGCGGGTTTTCATTCTGCCGGTAGGCAACTCCACCATCCCATAGCTTAAATGGAAGATGCCATCGGCGCCGGCAATGCCCAACTTCTGGCAAATGAGCTTTAATACCTTGAAGTGATAGTTCTGTTCATCACCCACTACATATACGCTCAGGTCGCAATTAAATTCGTTCTGTTTTACTGCGGCCAGGCCAATATCCTGGGTAATGTAAACCGCCGTACCATCACGACGACGTACAATTTTTTGATCCAGCCCGTCGGCGGTTAGATCCACCCAGGCACTCCCATCATCTTTCAGAAAAAATACTTTTTTACGCAAGCCTTCTTCCACCAGGTCTTTCCCCAGCAGGTAGGTTTCGCTTTCATAATATACTTTATCAAAGTCGCTGCCAATGCGTTTATAGGTTTCATCAAAACCTTTGTACACCCAGCTGTTCATGGTGCGCCACAGCTCCACCACATCGGGTTTACCGGCTTCCCAGTCAACCAGCATTTGCTGGGCGGCTTGCATAATGGGCGCTTCTTTTTCCAGCTGTTGTTTAAAGTTATCGTCATCCATTATTTTGGCTGCTTCTTCCTGCGTTTTTCCGGCCGCTAACAATTCGGCCAGCTTCTTTTCCCTGATGGGCGCCATTTGCTTCTTTAGCTCGGTACCAAACAGCACATAATAATCGCCCACCAGGTGGTCGCCTTTTATGCCGGTACTGGCAGGGGTGGCGCCATTGGCAAACAGTTGCCAGGCGATCATGCTTTTGCAAATATGAATGCCGCGGTCGTTGGCAATGCAGGTTTTTATCACTTCATAGCCATTGGCCTTATAGATTTCGGCTACGCTCCAGCCGAGGAAATTATTTCTTAAATGCCCCAGGTGCAGGGGTTTATTGGTATTGGGGGAAGAATACTCCACCATTACGCGTTTGCCGTTGCGTGGCTGACGGCCATAAGCGGGTTCGTTGTAATTTTTTGTCAGGAAATTCAGCCAGAAGCTGTCGCTGATAGCAAGATTTAAAAAGCCTTTAATCACATTAAAAGCGCTGAAAAGGGCAGCATTATCCGCTACCAGGGCCTGTCCCAGCTCATTGCCCAATTCCTCCGGCTTCTTTTTAAGGGTCTTTAGCAAAGCAAAAAGCACCACGGTATAATCGCCCTCAAATTCGGGTTTGGTTTCACTTACGGTGATAGAAGAAGGGTTCACCTCTACCTGATACAATTTATTGAGCTGTTCGCTAACTGCCTGCTGAATAATGGGAACTATTGCCATGCGTATAATTTGAACGGCAAAAATAATACAAAAGCGCAACGCTTAATGCTGAATACTCAATGGTTTAAAGAAGAAGGCAGAAGGCAAACGGCAGACGGCAGACAGAAGAATACAATTGACCTGGTTCATTAAAGTTTAACATTTGTTTAAATTATTCTAAAACCAGCTATTTTTCGCCTGTTTAACCCCTAAACGCCCTGGAGCTGTCTGCCAAAAGTGGATAGCTCTTTGACTTTTTAGGCGATAACTTGTTGCGAGGTATTTTTGTCTGCCGTTTGCCGTTTGCCGTCTGCCGTTTGCCTTCTGCCCCAAAAAACTATCATGAAATCGCTGTTTTGGCAAAATATTACCGTCAAAGTTGACGTTCCGGTGCCGGCATACAGAAAATATGCACCTTCCATAGATCCTGGGCGGTAATAATTGATATTCAATTACCTTTGTTACGTACAAAATACCATTCGTGAAGAATCTGATCAATGCAGTAATAAACGCTTTTTATCCTTTGTTTCGCCGTTTCATGCCTTTACAAACCTTTAAGTATGCAGCATGTGGGGGTGGGAATACGTTGCTCGATATAACCCTGTTCTATTTAAGCTATCATTTTCTCTTTAAGGAACAGGTGGTTCATACGCCTGTTATTTCCTTGCAGCCGTATACGGCAGCGTTCATGGTCTCCTTCTCCATAACCTTTCCGTTGGGTTTTTATATGAGCCGAACCATTGTATTTCCCGGTTCAACCTTGCGGGGCCGCATTCAGCTGTTCCGGTATTTTATGATGGTGTTGATCTGTATTGGACTAAATTATATTTTCATAAAGCTGTTTGTTGAACAATGCCATTTGTACCCTACGGTAGCTAAAATACTTACCACGTTTATTGTAGTAGCATTCAGTTTTGTAACCCAGAAGAATTTCACCTTTAAAGTAGAATCGCAGGAAGAAGAAGCCTTGTTAGAAGCTGAAACAGTTGTGGAGGCCGAAGCTTTGCAGAAAGAGGAAATGGAGGGCAGTAGGAAGTAGAAAGCAGGCAAACGGCAGACGGCAGAAATTTGAATACAAAAGACATAGACCAATTGAAATATTGAAATCCCCGGGTCAAAAAGATCCGGGGATTTTTATTTTGTTAACCCTTTGCATTTTGCTCACGGCTGAACAGAGACCACTGATTACTGCCTTTCATTTTCTGCCATCTGCCTTTTGCCCTCTGCCCTTTGCCCTCTGCCTTACTTCGGTTGGGTCATGCTAAACCAATTCCCGCAACCATCGGTAATAATGGCTTCTATGCCGTAAAACTGTTCTTTAGGTTCTCCCTTAAATTGAACCCCTTTGGCTTTTAATTCTTCATACGTAGCGCGGCAATCGGGTGTATATAAAACGCCGGCGCCCATAACGCCTTTATCGAGTAATAACTTCAAGGCATTACGCACCTCTTCATCAAAACCGTTCAAAGTATTGGTAGCTGGGAACAAAATCACTTCCAGCTCAGGTTGTTCGGGTGGTGAAACAGTCAGCCATCTGAAGCCATTGTCCATGGTGGCATCGGTATGAACTTTAAACCCCAGTGTATTTACATAAAAGTCGTAAGCCTTCTCCTGGTCGCTAACAAATAAACTGGTGTGGGATAATTTCGTGATCATATATTTTTTGTTTTGAACAAAGCTATCGATCATGGTATTAAATGCCTTATTGATTATTGCTTTTCGGGCCCTGCGATCACAACAAATTTCATTTTCCGTTGTTAGCTCACTTTGAAGCTGCTGCCCATTGAAGGATCAGATAACGTTAAATCAATCAACCAATGACACAATTAAGAACGAACGTTAACAATACCGACCATATTTTTGGCAATGAAAACGCCCCGCTGGAGCTGGTGGAATATGGCGATTATGAATGTCCGCATTGTGGTCGCGCACACCCGATCGTAAAAAACATCATCAGGCAAATGGGCGACCATTTAAAATTTGTGTTCCGCAATTTCCCGCTCTCGAATGTGCATCCCCATGCAGTATCGGCTGCCGTAGCAACGGAAGCAGCCGCCTTGCAAGGCAAGTACTGGGAAATGCACGATATTATTTTCGAGAACCAGCAAACGTTGGAAGTGGAGCATCTCTTTTTATTTGCCCACCAGGTAGGGCTCGACCTGGAACGCTTCAAAAATGATATCCAGGACAATGCGTTGAATGATAAAGTGGAAAAAGATTTTTATGGTGGTCTTAGAAGCGGCGTAAACGCAACGCCAACATTTTTTATAAACGGGCAGAAATACGATGGCGACTGGAGCGGCCATAATTTGCTGAACTATTTACAAACTTTATTGTCATCAGCATCTACTTCTCCAACTGATACCCGTCAATAAAACAATGCGGAATAAATTGTTTGGGTTGTTCTTTTACCTGTTGTTGTTTTAACCAGGCCATGTTGCGGTAATAGGTAGGCGCAAAGCCAATTTCTTTTTTAAAAAGGATACTGAACGACCCAATGCTTTCAAACCCAACCTCATTGCATACTTCGGTAATAGTGAGGTCTTGTTCATTAAGCAGGTCTTTGGCTTTATTGATCCGTTTTTGTGTCAGGTATTGATGCGGAGTGATCTTATATACTTTGGTGAACAGGCGGTGAAAGTGAAAACGCGACAAACATGCCTGACCGGCTATTTTGTCGAGGTCGATAGCCTCCCGAAAATTGTCGTCTATATACACTTTGGCGGTGACTATTCGTTGGTATAATTCGGTATCTATCGGCATTGTTGGTTTATTGAAGATAAATATACGAAAAGTTGCAAGGCAGACGGCAGACGGCAAAAGGCAGACATTTGAATCCGAAATAATGACACAATATAAATCCCCAGGCAACTGTTCACCTGGGGATTTTCTATGTAGACTTTCTTTCTGCCGTCTGCCATCTGCCGTCTGCCATTAAACCAACACCGGCTTATCACTATTATCAATAGTAACATACTTCCTCAAATTCCTCGGTCTATACTGATACATTTCCCGAAAGCGGTCGAGCACACTTTCATCAATGGTTTGCCGGGTATCATCGTTCAGGGTTATAGAACGCCAAACCGGTAGCCAGAACCAGAATGCCGGCGAATAGGAGTTGCGCAATTCGCCCCAGGGATTGCCTTTTATAGTTTCGTATTCCCTGGTATCATAACACAATCCGGTTTGATGCGCCTGTTCCGCCAGCCATTTCAGGGCCAGATCGCTTAAACCTGTATCGGAATAGCCACCTCCGATATTACTATGTACACCGGCAAACCAGCGTTGCTCTACCTGTTGTGGGTGATTGGGATTGTTTTTAACCGTATCGCTGAGTTGCCATAAAGCAGGCGCGAACATTTTTCTTCGTTCATCGATGGCCAGCGCGTGAAAAGCGTTCTCGACAGAACTGCTGAGTGTTACATTGTGAAACTGGTATCTCTTCATATTCCAGGATCGGTACCAGGGCAGGGGAATACCCAGACTGCCCACCGTGTCCCAAACGCCAATAAATTTTATTGGCGTTACATTTTCCCAGGCGTATTGTTTTCTAAACCCCACCATCATGTCCGATTCGGGTGAGGTATATTCATCGCGCATGCGGTACAGTTCGTAGGCTTTATCAACCAGGCCCAGGTATTCGGGTTTCAGAATGCCGCAATTGCGGATCAGTCCGGCAATGCTGCGGGCCGTATAGGCGCCGCGACTAAACCCGAACAGGTAAATTTCATCGCCAGGCTCGTAATTGGTAATAAGGAAAATGTAAATGTCTTTAATGTTTTTATCAATGCCGGCGCCGGTAATGCCACCCAGTAAATTCCCCTTCCAGGAGTAGCCGGTGCCAATGCCCTTATCGTAAAACTTAAGTTGAGGTATGGGTTGCCCCGTTGAATTGTCGTACGAACAAATACATTGATACATTTTTTCAACGTTTGTTTCTACACGTTGACCGCGATCGGTATTGCCTGGTTTATTCCAGGTTCCATCGCTGCAGGTAATAAGACGCTTCATGGCAGTTACAATTATGCACCTTCCGGTTAGGGAAGAATGGTTTCAGGTATTTTTTTAAAGAACGGCTGCAATAAAATTACTTAGGGACGGAGAAAGGAAGCAACCGGGAATTACTGATCTTTTTAGGGTAGTTGTACGGAATATTATAACGCCCAATCAGGAAGGATAAACCGAAGATGCCGGCAAGTTATAAACTATTTTTATTCAATGTACATTTCTGGAATTGATATTGGTCAAGAAGAAGAAGCCGAGTAGTATTGCTTATGTAAGGTTTGCAGCAACTTTGGTGATCTCGTAAACAAAATTCAGCTTAGGTGTTTCGCCAAAGTAGGTGACTTCCTGCTGACCTACCTTTATGGCACCGAGACGCGCAATAGCAATTTGTGACCGGATGTTTTCTGCTCCAATATGGAAATAAACCTTATCCACATATTTAAAAATATAGTTCAATAGTAAAGCTTTAACCGCCAGGTTAATCCCTTTACCCCAGTATGCTGTGGCATAAAACGTGTAGCCGATGAAGATGTTATTGTCATTGGAGTTGTAATCATAAAAGCGGGTACTGCCAATGGCTAACCCGGTAGTTTTGTCAATGACCAGGAATGCGCCGCCGCTTTGAATGGCCCCCTCAAAAAAGGTGCTGAATACGTCTTTTTTCCAGCGATCCTTATTGGGATGTTGTTGCCAGATTGCAGGGTCGGCTGCAACATTATAGAGCATCTCGAAATCCTGCTGTTGTAATGGACGCAAAATAACACGCTCATTTTCCAATGTGGGTTGCAGATCTACATTCATGGATTTAAATTCTATTTGCGAATGGCAAAGCTAAGAAGGCATTGAATTATATTTATAGTCCAATTTTAAGAAAATGTGTAGTCCGATTACTTCACCCCGCCACTCCAAAACCAGTTCCCCTCCTCAGTATAATACCATTTGCCATTGCCATTTACTGTTTCGCCCTGCATGGTAAACCCATCATACGCCAGTTGAATGCCGGCATTGACCATGTTCGTTATTTTGTACACTTTGCCCGGACCGGCCCGCAGGTTCAGCCGCGTAAGCGTGGTTACCTTGCCAGACTTTTCGGTTTTGCTTATCTGTCCGTTCACCACCTGGGTGCTGCCATTAACCAGGGCGATCAGTTTATCCATATCCACCTTCAACCCCGGACAGTTCTTTAAAGAATAAATTTCATGATGTCCTATAATATGCAGGCGATCAGCGGGAATGCTCCAACGCTGGCAAAGTCCTCTTATTAACTGAGCGCTGGTGGCGTACATGGCGTCTGTCCATTCGCTGCTTTCATTGCCTTCGTGTTCAACCCCGATGGTGTAATAGTTGGGATTGATGAACATGCCGTCGGAGGTCTTCTTAATAAGCGGCCAGGTAGGATCGTGAATACGGCCGGCATGCCAGGCGGTATCAGTTTCATCGACATATTGATGTACTTCGCCGTTCTTACCAATACCATAATGGCTCGATACCTGCGACAGCGGGCTTATGAACCAGCCGTCGGTACCTTTCAGGGTGCCATCCATAATATGAATAACAATGGCTTCAGGCCGGTAAGTCCTTCTTCCCTGTGTAAAGTTGGGACTAGCTACTGATGTGATGTTCATATAAACGTTTTAACCCTGTGCAGGTGTGTTCAAGGCTTCATCCACCACTTTTTCCGTCAGGGCTTCCGAAGCAGTTCCTCTGTTTTCTGTGATCTTTAAAGCCGCATAGGTAGCCGAGCTTAACCCAAGCAGGATCAAATTATTGTCGCTGACAATTGGAATTAAAAAATCGGTAGAATGCAGCAGGCAATTAGCCAGGTTGGGATCGCCTTTGACGAAATCGGACATGCAAAAGCCGGGATCGCCCAGGTTGCCCAGTACCGATGAAATGAACCAGATACCAAAAATGGTATTGAATAAAACGGCCTGGAACCGTTGAATGCTCACCCCGTTTTGATCGGATAAAATGTCTAAGAAAAAATTGGTGGTCTTGATGTCCTGATGCCGGAAGATCAACGCATTCTGCTGATCGCCCAGATCAATAACCCGGGCAACGGCTGTGGTGCCGGCGCTGATGCCCAGTAACACAAGGGTTGAATGATGCAGGTTGGGCGCATGACCGGTTTGAATGATAATAGAGGTAAACGCCGTAATAATGATCACCGACCACCAGGCCAGTTGTACCCGCGACCAGCTATAGGGGCGCGGACTGGCCTTGCTCAGGTCGCGCAACATGTTGAATTTTCTGTCGCAAACGACAACACAGGCAGTTAAAATGGCAAATAAGGCCCAGAACTGAAAAACCATAAGGAGTTGTTTTTAAGGGACATTGTTTTGACAATCCCTTTACTTTCAAAGGGAATGCCGGATTTCAAAAACCAAGAGTTTCTACTTACGATTTAATCGTTCAAATTGAAGATTACCGGTAAATATCGCTTCCGCAGCGCATAACCGGCAGGTATAGGGTTGTGAATGCATGAAGATATATAGACATTAATTAATAACAAAAGGAAGTTATACGTGATGCGGTAGTAAAAGTACGAGTTGACCAGTTGACGAGTTAACAAGTTGACGAGTTGACAAGATAACCAGGAAAAGAGTGGGAGTTAAGAGTTCTGGGTGGGCAGGTTGATAGGAGGGTTGATAAAGTTGACGGAGTTGAAAAGGAACAAGTGGGTCTTGTCTCCTTCGCCCCTGAGCAAAGACACGGCTTACCCTTCTTCGCAAATTCTTCGCAAGTTCTTCGCAAATTTGCGAAGAAGCCTACAAGGATTCTAAGAGAAGTCTAAAAGGATTTGCGAAGAAATTTGCCTTGCCCGCCGTCCGTGTGTCGCCGAAGCTTTAGCGGAGGCGCAAGTTTTAGCGTAGGAGGGCCTTCTGCCTTCTGCCGTCTGCCGTCTGCCTTCTGCCGTCTGCCTTGCCACTGTGAACCTAAAACGCAGCATTCAGAACGCCAAACTGCCTATTTGAGATTAACTGTCAACCAATTAATGACAGCATCTGCCATGGAACTGACATTTTTTCATCCTTCCTGCCCACGGCATAATCATTGATAACCATAAGAGAACATTAAATTCAGCATATATGGGAAAGATAATAGGAATTGACCTCGGTACCACAAACAGCTGCGTGGCAGTAATGGAAGGTAATGAACCCGTGGTAATTGCCAATGACGAGGGACGCCGTACCACCCCGTCTGTAGTGGCTTTTTTAAAGAACGGCGAAAGAAAAGTAGGCGATCCGGCTAAACGCCAGGCTATCACCAATCCGCACAATACCATCATGAGCGTTAAGCGTTTCATGGGTCGCAGGTTTGACGAGGTGACAGAAGAGATCAGCCATTGGAGCTACAAAGTAGCTAAAGGTGACAATAATACGGTACGTATTGACATAGACGGCCGCTTATATACACCCCAGGAATTATCTGCCATGATCCTTCAGAAAATGAAGAAAACGGCCGAAGATTACCTGGGTCAGGAAGTAAATGAAGCCGTAATTACCGTTCCGGCTTACTTTAACGACGCACAACGCCAGGCTACCAAAGAAGCAGGTGAAATTGCCGGTTTAAATGTACGCCGTATCGTGAACGAGCCTACGGCTGCCGCCCTGGCTTACGGTCTCGATAAAGGCAGGCACGACCAAAAGATCGCCGTATTTGACCTTGGTGGCGGTACATTCGATATTTCTGTACTGGAACTGGGTGATGGCGTTTTTGAAGTAAAATCAACCAATGGTGATACCCACCTGGGTGGTGACGACTTCGATAAAGTGATCATGGACTGGCTGGCCGCTGAATTCAAAAATGAAGAAGCTGTTGACCTGCGTAAAGACCCAATGGCCTTACAGCGTTTGAAAGAAGCTGCTGAAAAAGCCAAGGTTGAATTGTCTTCTTCAACAGAAACAGAGATCAACCTGCCCTACATCACGGCTATCGATGGTGTACCTAAACACCTGGTTAAAAAATTAACCCGCGCCAAATTTGAACAGCTGGCCGATAAATTATTCGAACGCTGTTTGAAACCTTGTGAGCAGGCGTTGAAAGATGCCGGTTTATCAACTTCACAGATCGATGAAGTGATCCTGGTAGGTGGTAGTACCCGTATTCCTAAAGTACAGGAAATAGTAGAAAAATTCTTTGGCAAGAAACCTAACAAGGGAGTGAACCCCGATGAAGTGGTAGCCGTAGGTGCTGCTATTCAGGGTGCGGTATTGACCGGTGAAGTAAAAGACGTACTGTTGCTCGACGTAACTCCGCTGAGCCTGGGTATTGAGACCCTGGGTAATGCCATGACACCGTTGATCACAGCCAACACAACTATTCCAACCAAGAAATCAGAAATATTCTCAACCGCCAGCGATAATCAACCTGGTGTTGAGATTCATGTACTGCAAGGCGAACGTCCGCTGGCTAACCAGAACAAAAGCCTCGGTCGCTTCCAGTTGACAGACATTCCACCTGCACCACGCGGTATGCCTAAGATCGAAGTTATTTTCGACATCGACGCCAACGGTATCCTGCATGTAACAGCGAAAGACCAGGGCACTGGTAAAGAACAAAAGATCCGGATTGAAGCCGGTAGCGGTTTAAGCAAAGAGGAGATTGAAAAAATGAAAGCCGAAGCAAAGGCCAATGAAACCAGTGACAAGGCTGCCCGCGAAAAGATCGACAAGATCAACCAGGCCGACAGTTTGATCTTCCAAACAGAAAAACAACTGAAGGAATATGGTGACAAGATCCCGGCCGATAAAAAAGCGCCTATTGAAAATGCGTTGAACAAATTGAAAGAAGCGCACAAGTCACAGGACATTGAAGCCATTGATGCGGCTTCAACCGAAATGAACAATGCCTGGACAGCAGCCAGCGAAGAGTTGTACAAAGCTACACAAGGCCAGCAGCCTGGTGGCGAACAACCCGGAGCCGGTGGCAACCAGCAGCAGGGCGGTAACAACGGCGGTGGCGGCGAAAATGTAACCGACGCCGAGTTTGAAGAAGTGAAATAAGGGACGAGGATTACAATAAATAACAAACCCTTCCGGTTAGCCGGAAGGGTTTTGTTTTTAAATGATATCCATATTCGCCTGCTGACCGTTTTGGGCTAATTCAACGCGAATATTTATTTGAATTTTAAGGACCAAACTCCGTTGCTAGCTTGCAGCCAATTAAAAAAAATTAACCCTATTATGCAACCGCTGATCCGTAACCTCGGGATATTATTATTCCCTTTGGTTTTGTTTTCCTGTCACAAATCCCACAACGACACTACAAACCCCAACGCTACAATACTGCGTATTTCGAGAGTTATACAGCATGTTTCCTCTCAGCCGGCAAATAAGAGTATGGTCATTGATTTTACATATGACGACCAGCAACGGCTTAATAAATTTATTTTTTCAACAGGTGACCAATCAACCGGCACCCTGATCGTTACACCGGTAGATAGCTTTCAATACTATTATAACGGCACAGAGAAAAATTCTTTTAAAGCCAGCAACACCACCCCCGCAGTCAGCCTGGGAATAGAAGTGACGTATTTTAGATTTAACAATGCGGGGCAGGTGATCAATGATTCAGTAATATTCACCGGCAATTCAAGCTATTCCACCCGCGAATACACGTATGCTACCGACAAAATACTGGTAAAAAACAGTTCCTTTTACCCAGGCTCGGGTCCCAACCAGTTAACCGACACTTTTTTGATAAAGGATAATAACGTTGCTGAAGTACATTATGGCAACCCCTCTGCGGCATACAATACTACCAGGTATTATAAATGTACCTATGATAATAAAATTAACCCGGTAAATAAATTAAACTTTGCCGCCCTGAAACCGGTAGATGGTATAACAGGATTTCCTTCTTACCTGGCGCCAGGTGCTTCAAAAAATAACATTGTTGAGTTTACAAGAGGAATTATCAATTATCAGGGCATGTTTATGCCCGAGCAAACAACAATACTCACCT
>Ga0136846_1215541_pt1 | contig 12921 bp, 13 predicted proteins | sample HopSoiMetagenom2_FD_96841 | JGI IMG/M metagenome (GOLD analysis project Ga0136846, IMG submission 96841) | Grasslands soil microbial communities from Hopland, California, USA - 2 Assembly 2016 (version 4) | ecosystem: Environmental > Terrestrial > Soil > Grasslands | place: USA: Hopland... | reverse complement strand
GCCGTCGTCTCGCTATCCAGCAGCAATCCGTCGGTGGCCAGCGTCCCGGCCACGGTCACCGTGCCGGCCAACTCCTTTACGGGCTCCTTCACGATCGCGACCTCCCCGGTCACCAGCACCGCTTCCGTGACGATCACGGCCACGTACAACGGCGCGACGCGGAGCGCCCCGTTGACCGTGACGGCCGGTGCCGTCGGAGTGACGCTGCAGAGCGTCACGATCAGCCCCTCGACCGTCTCCGCCGGGTCGAACACATCCGGTTTCGTGTCGATGTCCGGGGCTGCCCCGGCAGGTGGCGCCGTCGTGGCGCTGTCGAGCAGCGACGCCGCGGTGGCCAGCGTGCCGGCCAGCGTGACGGTCACGGAGGGCACGACCGCGAGCTGGTTCACCGTCACGACGTCCGCCGTCAGCACGACAACGTCGGTGACGATCTCGGCCACCTACCAGGGCGTGACCCGCACGGCCGTCGCGACCGTCACGCCTGCTGCCGCCGCCACGCCCCCGCCTGTGTCACTGGGCGTGACCGTGACGGTGACGGCGACGGGTCGCAGCGGCGAACGCGTCGTCTCGTCGCCCGCCGGAGTCAACGTCACGGTGGGCAGCAGCGGCTCGGCGTCCTTCGCGTCCGGCGCGTCGATCGTGCTCACTCCATCGAACGGTCGCGACGCAATCTTCTCGGGTGCCTGCTCGAGCGGCGGCAGCAAGGTGAAGAGCTGCACGTTCGCGCCCAGCTCGAACGTTACGGTGGCCGTCAGCGTCCAGTGATCGGGCGCCGCAGCTCGAGTCGATCGATGGCGACGTGAACGTCAGCGAGGCCGACGGAGGCATCGCGTAAGCGGACGGCTGCCCAGCACGGCAGCGTTCGGCAAACCCGACGGCTGGATGGACGGCGCCGGGCGCTGATGTCGATGCGCGGGACGTGCTCGTCGCGACCGCACGAAATCCGACGAACATGCGCGAGTGGCGGTTCGATGACGCGTGGCGCTCGCTCCACGACCGGCGCGGCGGCAGATTCCCGGGTGGACGAGGACGACACCGGGCTCGACGAGGTCGATCAGCCGGGGCTCTCCGAGATCCGCGAGGCAGTTGCGAACGCCGGTCGGCACTTGGCGGGCGGGACGATCCGCTGCGATGCCATCGCGGGCCTGAACGGCGCGTTGGCGAGCGTCCCGGACGGGATGGCAAGTGGCCTTCTGGCGGGCGTCAACCCCGTATACGGGCTGTACGCGTGCATTGCGGGCCCGATCGCCGGCGGGCTCGTCGCGAGCACGCAGCTCATGATCGTCGCGACAACGAGCGCGTCGGCGCTCGGCGCTGGCGAGGCCCTCGCCGCCCTTCCGCAGGACCGACGGACGAGCGCGCTCTTCCTGATGGTCGTGCTGGTCGGCGTCCTCCAGGTCGTGTTCGGACTCCTCAAGCTTGGCCGGCTCACCCGGTTCGTGTCGTATTCCGTTATGACCGGTTTCGTCGCGGGAATTGCGGTTCGCACGATCCTCACGCAGCTGCCCACGGTGACCGGGTACGAGTCATCAGGTGCGAACGACGTCGCACGCGCGCTCGACCTCGTCGCCCACGTGGGCGACGTAAACCTTCGGATTCTCGCCGTCGCCGTGGCGGCGCTCGTGCTCGCTCTCGGGCTCGGGCGAACACGGGTCGGTCACCTCTCGACGCTCATCGCGATCGCCCTACCGTCGGCGGCGATCGTGCTGCTCGGGATCGGCGGCGTGCCGGTCGTTAGCGACGTCGGCGAGATCCCGACTGGCATCCCACTGCCGTCGATCCCATCGCTGTCGGGCCTCTCGGCCGAGCTCGTGTCCGGCGCGTTCGCTGTGGCGATCATCGTCCTCGTCCAGGGGACGGGCGTCAGCCAGAGCGTCCCAAATCCCGACGGCTCCCGGAGGAGCATCTCCCGCGACTTCGTCGGCCAGGGCGCCGCCAACGTGGCATCGGGTCTGTTCCAGGGGCTGCCGGTGGGCGGCTCGCTCAGCACGACGGCGTTGACGATGCTGTCGGGCGCGAGGTCGCGATTTACCCCGATTTTCGCGGGCGCCTGGATGGCGGCGATCGTCCTGGCACTGTCCGGGCTCGTGTCGCGGGTCGCGATGCCGACGCTCGGCACGGTATTGATCGTGGCAACTGTGAGCACAATCAAGCCGCGCGACATCCGGGCCGTCTGGACGGCAGGTTGGCATTCCGTCGTCGCGGGATCCGCGACGTTCGCCGGCGTCCTGCTCTTCCCCGTCCAAATCGCGGTTGTCGTGGGCGTCGGTCTGTCCCTGGCTCTCTATCTCAACTCTGCGGCCGCCGACATCTCTGTCGTCGAGCTCGCGGAGCGGGACGACGGGCGCATCGAGGAGCGAGAGCCGTCGGAGACGCTCGACTCGGACCGGGTGACAGTTCTCGATGTGTACGGCGACCTCTTCTTCGCAGGCGCCCGAACGCTCGATCGCCGTCTGCCCCGCGTAGACGACGCACGAAATCCGGCCGTCGTCATTCGGCTCCGCGGCAGGACGAAGATCGGCGCGACACTCGTCGACGTCCTCTCGGGCTACGCCGGAAAGATCGACAAGGCGGGCGGCCGTCTCTACCTGAGCGGGCTCAGCGACGAGGTCCGGGACGAGCTCACCCGGTCCGGCAAGGTCGACCTCGACGGCCCGGTCAGTGCGTACGAAGCGACCGCGATCGTCGGCGAATCGACACGGCGCGCGGTGGGCGATGCGCGGGCGTGGCTCGTCGAGCGGCGCGACGCCGACGGCGATGGCGACGCGTGACGGCGCAACGGCGGTGACATGCGGCGTCAGGCGTCGTCGCGGTTGCTCCAATCCGGCAAGCGCACCGTCTTCGCAGAACCGGCTCCGTCGGAGGTCGCCATGCGGGTGATCAGGCAACCCTCGCTCCTCGACGTGCACGCCGGGCGCGCGTGCTCGACGTGATCGACGCCGCGCTCGGACTCAATGCCGAGTCCCTCGGCGTCGTTCAGATGGCCCTTCGGGCCGCAATCGTGTACTTCGTCGCGCTCGCGTTCGTCCGCATCGGCGACAAGCGCTTCCTTGGCAAGAACACCGCATTCGACGTGGTGATCGGGATCATGTTCGGCTCGGTCATGAGCCGGGCGATCACGAGCCCGCCCGACTTCCTCCCGGTGATCGTTGCCGGCGGCGTTCTCGTCGCCCTGCACTTCCTCGTCGCGTTGCTCACGTTTCGGTCGGACCGGATCGGGACGCTGGTGAAGGGGCAGGAGCGCACGCTCGTCCGCGACGGCGAGATCGAATGGACAGGGATGGCGACGGCGCACATTACGCGACGGGACCTCGAGGGCGCGCTGCGGATGCAGGGGAACGTCGAGGAACCCGCGGACGTCCGGTTGGCGACGCTCGAGCGGAGCGGTGACATCAGCGTGATCCCCGCCGAGGATCCCTAGGCCATCGACGGCCTCACCCGTGCGGCATCAGCCAGACGACGAGGACCGCGATGAGGCCCGTCGCGAACGCCACCGACGAGGTGATGAGAATCGACAGCTGCGCCGGATGAAACCGGCCGTCATCGATCCGTGCCCGGCCACGCTCGTATCTCCACCGCCCCACCGCGACGAGCACGAGCCCGAGCGCGATGACAAGCGTCGAGAAGACCGGGACGAGGCGGAGGCCGGTAAGCGTCGTGGCCGTAAGGAACTGCGCGGCCGCGACCCCGAGCGCGATCAGGGTCATCCCGGTACGGAACCAGGCCAGGAAGGTGCGTTCGTTTGCGAGGTGGGTCCGCGCGCGGCTGTCCGGGTCCGCCCGCCCGAACTCAGTGTCACGCACGCTCTCGCCATGCCTCCTCGTCGGCGTCGAAATGCGCCTCCTCGCGCAGCCGGCTCGGGCGCTTGCTCCACTCGCCCGCTAGCGGGAACAGCATCAGCATCATGACGATGCCCGACGTGGCGACCAGCGCGAGCACCGTCGGCCGGTCGGCGAAGCTGCCGACCGCCACGATGAACGCCGCCGCGACGTTCCGCTGCGCCGTTCCGAGCGCGAGTAATCGTCGCTCCACGCCTGCTGGCACGCCGAGCACGTACCCGGCGACGATCCCCGCCGCAACCAAAAGGACAGTCGCGACGATACCGCCGTTCCCGAGGAGCCCGACCGCGCCGCCCAGGTTCTGCCCGACGGACGACACGAGCAGCAGGGCGAGCGTGACGTTAGAGATCGCGGCGACCTCGTCCACGTAGTCGTCGGCCTCCTCCGGGTACCGCTCTCGGACGAGGACGCCGACCGCGAGCGGCAGCACCATCTGCCACCCGAGCGAGCCCGCGATCGCGGCCGAGTCGACCGTGACGCCCTCGAGCAGGAACGCCAGAAGGACCGGCATGATCACGACAGTCGCAACGACGAGGAGCGTGACGAGCGCCACGGCGGACGCGGCATCACCCTTTGCGATCGTCACGAGCTTCGGGATCATCGGCGCGCCGGCACCGGCCGAGATCAGCACGAGCCCGGCCGCGACGTCGGGCTGGAGCCGAAGCGCGTGGACGATCAGCCACGCTGCCGCCGGCACGACCACGAAGTTGAGCGCGAGTGCGGCCGCGATGAACCTCGGGTTGCGGAGCGGACCGACGATCTCGCGGACGGTCAGCCGCATCCCCATGGCAAGCATGGTCGTCACCGCAAATGCGGGTGTGACGATCTGGCTGAGCTGCGCGAGGAACGTCTCCACCGCTAGTCCTTGGCGAGCGAGACTTCGAGCCGCTCCTCCGGCGCGATCTGGGCGTCGTCGTCACGCGCGCCCTGCGGGATCTCGATCTCGACCCAGTTGACGTCGCCGGTGAACTCCCGGGCGGTGTAACGCGGGGAGACGGGCGAGCCGAGGTCGCGCCCGATCTCGAATGGCTCGTCGCTCGCGAACGGGAGGGGCTGCGTCCGCTCGACGCGCCCCTCGCCGACCTGGCGATCGTCGACGAACAGCCGGACGGCGCCACCCTTCGCGACCCCGCCGCCGTCGTAGTCGAACTCCATCCTGACCTGGTGCGTGCCCTCGGACAGGCGCTCGTTGCCTTCGACCTCGTAGACGTCGACGCCGTAGAAGTTGTAGGCGTAGTTGGGCCGGCCATCCCTGACGTAGATCGTCCAGCCGCCGACGAATCCCCCTTGGGCCACGATCACGCCCTCGACATCGCCGCGCGGGACGACGACCTCCGCCGTCACGCGGTGCGACTTGTTCTTGATGCTGATGACCGAGAAGGCGTTGAGCCTGCCGATCCCGCGGTACAGCCGCTGACGAGGTCCGCGGGCAAGGACCGGGCGACCGGCGAGGTCTGGGTCCGCGCGCTCAGCGGCGCGATCGTCGAGCGGGAGGACGTTGTACCGCGCGGCCTCGATGAGGAACATCCGCTGGAGCGCGGCGAGCCGCTCCGGCTCCTGCCGCGCGAGGTCGTGAGCCTCGGTCCAATCGGCGTTGGTGTCGTAGAGCTCCCAGACGTCGTCATCGAACCCGCGTGCGGGCCAATTCGGGTCCGGCGGGTTGTGCGCGGCGACGGCTGCCCAGCCGCGGTGATAGATGCCACGGTTGCCGAGGATCTCGAAGTACTGCGTCTCGTGGCGGTCCGGCGCGTCTGCGTCGCCGAAGGAGTACGCCATGCTCACGCCCTCGATCGCCTGCTGGTCGACGCCGTGGACCTTGAGCGGGTGCGGCAGCTGCGCGATCTCGAGGATCGTCGGCGCGACGTCGATGACGTGGTGGAACTGGTGGCGCAGCTCACCGCGCGCGGCGATGCCGTTCGGCCAGTGCACGATGAGCCCATTGCGGGTCCCGCCCCAATGCGATGCCACGCGCTTCGTCCACTGATAGGGCGTGTCCATGGCGTGAGCCCAGCCGAGGGAATACTGCACGTACGACTCCGGCGTCCCGAACGTCGCCAGTCGCTCGCGGAGGAATTCCGGCGTCTCGACGTCGGCCATCCCGGTCATCGTCAGCGACTCGTTCCATGTGCCGTTGAGTGTCCCCTCGCCTGACGCGCCGTTGTCGCCGGTGATCACGCAGATCAACGTGTCGTCCAGGCCGCCGAGCTCGTCGATCGCGTCCACGATCCGGCCGATCTGGCTGTCGGTGTGCTCGAGGAAGGCCGCGTACAGCTCCATCTGCCGCGCGAGAACCGGCTTCAGATCGTCCGGCATGTCGCGCCACGCCGGGATCGCCGCGGGCCGCGCCGTCAGCTCCGCGTCCGGCGGGATGACACCCAGCTCCTTCTGGCGAGCGAACGTCGTCTCGCGAACGACATCCCACCCCTTGTCGAACGCGCCCTTGTACCGGTCACGCCACTCCTCCGGGACATGGATCGGGGCGTGCGTCGCCCCTGGCGCGAAGTAGAGGAAGAACGGCTTGTCGGGCATGAGGCCGCGCTGCTGACTCAGCCAGCGGATCGCGTGCGTCGCGAGGTCCTCGGTGAGGTGGTAACCCTCCTCGGGCGTTTTGTCGGGCGCCGCGGGAACTGTTCCTTCCGTCAGCGTTGGAAAGAACTGACTCGTCTCGCCACCGATGAACCCGTAGAAGTACTCAAAGCCGTTCGTGCCGGTCGGCCACCGGTCGAACGGCCCCATCGGACTCCATTCCCACGTCGGGATTTCATGGCACTTCCCGAGCTGGGCGGTGGAATATCCGTTGAGCCGAAGTGTCTCGGCGACCGTCGCAGCGGTGTTCGGGCGGACAGACGTGTGTCCTGGCGCCGCCGTCGCCATGTCGGAGACTGCGCCCATGCCGACCGAGTGGTGATTGCGCCCGGTCAGCAGCGCCTGGCGGGTCGGTGAGCACAGGGCCGTCGTATGGAAGCGGGTGTAGCGGAGGCCGTTGGCAGCGAGGCGCTCGAACGTTGGCGTCCGACACGGCCCACCGAACGCACTATTCGAGCCGAACCCGGCGTCGTCGAGCAGGATGACAAGCACGTTGGGAGCGCCGTCCGGCGGTCGGATCGGCTCGATCGGTTCGTATACGGCTTCGGCGTCGCGGGCGTCGTATGCGGGCGGGGCGAGCGTGGGGCGTTGGGCGATCGGTAGGACGCGCCGGCCGCTGTCGTCGTTCATGTCGCCTCCTGACAACGTTCCCGGCCGCTTGCTGCTCTGACGCCAGACGTCAACGCGCGCATCGACATCGCAGGTTTCCGGTCGAGCTGTCGGACGGCCGCGCAATCGCGACACTCGCCGGTTGTCGCTTCCGACGAGCCGCCTGTCGAAAGCGCGCGTGACCGGCCCGGCTCATCCGCGTCGCGCATGCCGAGCAGCGCGTCATCCCGGATCGACTTGGAGCGTTCCGTCGTCCTGCGCGACCAGCAAGAGGCGGCCTTCCATGCGACGTCGGACGGCGGCGATGTCGTCGCCGCGAAGCTTGTCCACGAGCGAGGGGTCGTTGAGCGGCGGAACGACGAGGACGTCCACCGGGAACAACGAGAGGAACCGGTCGAGTGCGAGGATCCCGGGCTGGTCGGCAAGCCACACCGCGGCATCGACATTGAGGGCTTCGGCCTCGTTCAACTGCTCGATCAGGTAGTCGCGCCCGAGCAGAGCTAGCTCATCCCTCGAGACGGCACTCATTCCATCGCTGTACGGCGGGAGGCGATCAGCCCCGACGCCACCGCTTCCATATGGCGTCGTCCAGAGTGAGCGAGTCGATACGTCCGCGAGGATCAGGCGAGCGCCGACGGCCTGCGCAAGGGCGAGTGCGGGGCGACGCGGCCATGACCAGAGGTCGCTGGCGTTCGTTGTCGGCGCGCCAATCGCGTCGACGCGCCCTGCTGATGCAACGATTCGCGGGTCGATTGGCACGAGCGGGTCGGGGTCGACGCGATCTCCGTCGGTCACGTCACCTGTGCTCCATTTTCTCCTCGTTCGCGCGTCCCGTCCCCGAGGCTGTGGACCTCGTGCCGCCCTGCGCGACGTTCGGGGAGACGGAGAACGAGAGCGAACATCTCACGGTTCGCGGCGTTCGCAACGAGCGCGCGGGATTCGTCCTTGAATGGCATTCGTGGCACCGGGGAGACCGAAATCGCGTGTGCGGGATCGTGTGCAACCGGTCACGGAGGCAAGCGTGACGCGGTCCGCCGACGGCCGCGAGTGAAGGGCGCGAGGCGTGGGACGCGCTGTACTACGTCGCAGCCCGACTCGTGGCCAACCCGGCCACGGGCCGCGCCAACGGCGCTGCGGAGAACAACTCCCCGCGGACAGTTCTTCCCGCTCGATTCGTCGTCGTCATCGCACGCCTCGCGCGGGCGGCCGGCGACACCCGATGGTGTGTCAACGCGAATCCTTGCTGTGCGCACGCGCAATCCGGCGCATGCCGAGCGACCGGACTGCGATCACCGACCGGGCGTTAGTTCCGGGACCACCGGGGCCACCGCCGGCCTTCAGGCATGCGGCCCCGGCAGCCCCGCCTTCGCCGCGATCTCCTCCACCACGCTTCCCTTCTGGTCGGCGTACTCCTGGACGGACGCCCACTCGCGCTTCACCAGATCGCGTTTCGTCGCGAGATACAGGTCGCGATCGTCGTCGTGCGCACGCAACCAGTCCCGGAACCCGACCATGCGGGCGACTTCGACGCAGCCCACCGAGAAGACGTGGAGGTGGAGGTTCGTATCGGGACCCTTGAAGACGCGGTGGTCGTACCAGTCGGGCTCCTGCTCCCGGAGGACGAGCCTGTAGCCGGCGGCAACCAGGTCGTCGGCGTAGGCCGGCTCGTCGTTCACGTCGGCGACGGTCATCGCGATGTCGATGATCGGCTTGGCGGCGAGCGCGGGGACCGACGTCGAGCCCGTGTGCTCCAGGTCGATCACCCGGTCGCCGAGGATCGATCGGATCCGCGCTTCTTCGCGCGCGAACAACCCCGGCCAGTCCGGGTCGTAATCGGCCAGCTCGATCGGCGTCGTGCGCTTCGGGGGCGGTTCGATCGACGCGTTCTCGATGCCGTTCAGACGCTCGTCGGACACCGCGGACCTCCTCGCGACGAGCAGCGGCGAGCGACCATCGGCCAGTCCCGCGGCGAGAGGACGTCACCCGCGTGTCGCCCAAATCCAGCATCGATCTTGACCGGAACGAGGGCGGCAATGCTCGGAGGTTGAGCATAAGAAAGCGCCCCCGGACGGACTCGAACCGCCGACGCAGGCCTTAGGACGGCCTCGCTCTGTCCACTGAGCTACGGGGGCGTGCCGCCATCCTAGCCGAGAGCCTCCGTAATTCAGGGGCGCGTAAGCGTCCGGCCATAGAATGCGGCGCGATGCCGGCGCACCCCACGGTCGTCCTCTACAGCCGGCCCGGCTGCCATCTCTGTGACGACGCCCGGGCGGCCCTTTCTGCGCTGCTCGCCGATCGTCGTGCGCGAGGCCTGGTCGCACCCGCGGTCGAGGAGCGGAACATCGAGACCGACGAAGGCTGGGAGCGTGCGTTCGGGACGACGATCCCGGTCGTCGAGGTCGGCGAACGCCGCCTCGAGCTCGCGGTCAGCCCCGCACGGCTGCGCCGCCTCCTCGACGAAACGCTCGGCACGGCGACGACGAGCCCGACGGCAGCCGGCTGACGATGCAGCCGACCGATCTGACGTTCCTCGTGGCGGTCGCAGCCGGGCTGATCAGCTTTCTTTCGCCCTGTGTCCTGCCGCTCGTGCCGGCGTACCTCGGCCAGCTCACGGCGATCGCGGTTGCGTCGACGGAAATTCCAGCCGGCGGACGACCGACACGCTGGACCGCGCTACGGCACGGGCTCGCGTACGTCCTGGGGTTCGGAACCGTGTTCACCGTCCTCGGCGTCGGAGCGGCGTTCGCTGCTGGCCCGCTGGCGGACTACATCCCACCGCTTCGGACCCTGGGTGGCGTGCTCCTTGTCGTTCTCGGTCTCAACCTCGCCGGTTTCCTCCGGATCCCGGCCCTCGAGCGCACGTGGCGTCCGCTCGACGCCGGCGCGACACAGGCGCTCGGCTCTCGCGGCGGGACCCTCGTCCTCGCCTCGGCCGGTGGTCCGTCGTTCGGCTCGCGGCTCGGTGGTCGACTCGTCGGCGGCCGTAACGGCTGGCTCGCGTCGTTCGGGCTCGGCGCGATCTTCGCCGTCGGCTGGACGCCCTGCATCGGCGTCATCCTCGGCGGGATCCTCGGCCTCGCTGCGACCAGCCAGACCGCTGTCCAGGGTGCGCTCCTGCTCGTGGGCTACACGCTGGGCCTCGGCATCCCGTTCCTCGCGCTGGCCGTCCTGTACGACCGCGCGCCGGCGCTCCTTCGCCCGTTGACCCGCCACGCGCACGCCGTCTCAGTCGTCGGCGGGCTCCTGGTGGTCGCCATCGGCCTGGCGATGATCTTCGACCTCCTGACGCGCCTCGTGCAGATCGTGCCGTTCAACACGGCCGTCTGATGGCGGACACCGAGACACGTTTCGCGCCCCAGCCGCGTGCGAAGCGTGGTGTCATCGGGCCGTTCGGCGGGCGTCAGCTGCTGGCAGCGCTGGCGATCGTCGTCGTCGGGGCGATCGTGCTGGTTGCGGTCACAACGCCACTCGCTCGCGTCGGTGCCGGTCCGAGCACGGCGCCACTGCCGACTGCGTACGTTATCGGGGCGAAGCCGGCCGAGGGCCTCCAGCCCGGACAGCAGGCGCCGGAGCTTGCCGTGACGCGCGGCGACGGGAGCAGGTTCCAGCTGAGCGATCTTGACGGCCGCCCCGTCCGACTCGCCGATCTCCGCGGCAAGCTCGTGTGGCTCAACTTCTGGGCCAGCTGGTGCCCACCGTGCCAGGCAGAGACGCCGGTGCTGCGTGCGATGGACGAGGCGTACCGCGATCGCGGTCTGGCGATCGTCGGGATCTCCGTCCAGGAGACGACGGTCGACGACGTGCGCGCCTACGCGCAGCGGTACGGCCTCGGCTACGACGTCGCGTTCGACGTCAGCGCCGACGTCTTCCATCGATACAAGGTCTACGCGCTGCCGACCCAGTTCTTCGTCGGACCGGACGGCTTGATCCGCGAAGTCGTCAACGGCCCACTCGACGCTGCCGCGGCGCGGTTGCGCATCGAGTCGTGGCTCCCGGCACGCTCGACCTCAGCCTCACCGTAGCTCGCGGACTATATTCTCGTCAACACGTGTTGACAGGGTGGTGAGGTCGATGCGACTGCTCGTACATATTTCCGTCGACGACCGACGTCCGCTCGAGGCGATCGAGAAGCTGTGCCGCGAGTCGTTCCGGATCGAGAAGGCACTGACGGAGAGCGTCCTCGCCGCGCGGGGGCAGGGAAAGAGCTGGACCGAGATCGGCGAAGCGCTCGGCACGACCCGTCAGGCGGCGTGGCGCCGCTTTGCGCGCGGCCCGATGGCGGATCGATTCATCGAGCCTCCCGGGTGACTCGGTCCCAGTCACCTACGCGCGGTGGTAGTGGCAGATCACCCGTGTGCGCCATCTACTACCGGGGGGCGTGAATGACCAACCGGCGTCGCCGGTCGAGCGTGACGATCCGCTTCGACGCGCGATCTTCGGCGCCTGCCACTACTGACGCTGGTAACTGACGGGATCGCGACCGACGAGCCGCTCCACCGTCGGCCTTCCGGCGCCTACCAGCACTGACGCTGGTAACTGACGGGATCGCGACTCGAGCTACGCCGCCCCGTATCTGAATCGATCGCGATCGCGCACCAGGCGCCCGATCGGCCGCGCCTTCTCGTGCGACAGCACGACCGTCCACCGTTCGTCCGCCGCACGCGCGAAGAGCGACGCCTTCACGGCGACCGAGTCGAGCGGGAAGTCGTCGAACGAGGTGACCCAGCGCGGATTTGCCGACCACGGCCGCATGCAGAGATCGCCGAAGAACGCGAGCGTCTCGCCGTTTCCACCACCACCCCGCACCACGACCGCCTGGTGACCGGCCGAATGACCGCCGGTGGGCACGACGGAGACGTGCGGCAGGATCTCGCGTTCGCCGTCGCTCCAGCCCTCTGCGCCCCAATCACGGACGAGCTGAAGCTCGGGCTGGTCGTACGAAGCGACGAGGCGCGGGTTGTCGCCGAGCGCGATCTCCCACTCGGCCCGCTGCGCGACGATCCTCGCCCGCGGAAACGCACGGGCGCCGTCGGCGAGCAGGAGCCCGCCCGCGTGGTCGAAATGCAGGTGGCTCATCGCGACGACGTCGACGGACGCTGGCTCGAAACCGGCCGCGTGCAGCGCCGGCACGATCGGCGAGCCCTCATACCCGCGCATCGTCCGCGCCTTGTCCCCGAGCCGCTCCCCGATCCCCGTCTCGACGAGGACGCGGCCGGCCGGCGTGTCGACGATGAGGCAGTTGAGCGCCTGGAGGAGCCGTCGATCCGAGTCTGGCTCCTCGCCCGCCCAATCGCGCCACAGCAGATACGGAACGGGACCGAACAGCGCGCCCGCGTCGGAACGGAAGGTCCCGGCCTGGACGAGCGCAACCCGCACTCCCCCACCCAGGTCGCGGGACCAGTCCGGGCTGTCGTTGATCGGCATCGATCAGGAGCGGGTTGGCTCCCGGGTTGGCTCTTTCGTCCGTCGGCCCCGCTCGAAGTCCGCGTGGAACGCGGACGCCGTCGGTTCGGACTGGCCCTGGTACTTCGACCCGAGCTCCTTCGAGCCGTACGGCCGTTCCACCGCGGAGCTCATCCGGAAGAACGAGATCTGGCCGATCCGCATTCCGTAGTAGAGGGCGATCGGCAGGTTGGCGACGTTCGAAAGCTCGAGCGTGAGATTGCCCTTCCAGCCCGGGTCGACGTAGCCCGCGGTCGAGTGGATGAGGAGCCCGAGGCGGCCCAGGCTCGACTTGCCTTCCAGGCGGGCCACGAGGTCGTCGGGCAGCTCGACCCATTCGAGGGTCTGACCGAGGACGAACTCGCCCGGATGGAGGATGAACGGGTCGTCGTCGATCTCCACGAGCTCCGTCAGGTCCTCCTGCTCGACCTTGACGTCGATGAAG
>Ga0136846_1221005_pt1 | contig 12922 bp, 12 predicted proteins | sample HopSoiMetagenom2_FD_96841 | JGI IMG/M metagenome (GOLD analysis project Ga0136846, IMG submission 96841) | Grasslands soil microbial communities from Hopland, California, USA - 2 Assembly 2016 (version 4) | ecosystem: Environmental > Terrestrial > Soil > Grasslands | place: USA: Hopland... | reverse complement strand
GGCGGTCTGGAAGACGTCGAGCGCACGTGGGCCGAGATCCAGAAGGGTCTCTGATGGCAAATACGATGAAGGTCTCCCTCGTCGCGGCCGACCGTGAGGTCTGGTCCGGCGAGGCGACCGTCGTCAACGCGCGCACGCTGGCCGGCGAGATCGGGATCATGGCCAACCACACGCCGATCATGTCGGTGCTCGACGAGGGCCAGGTGGACGTCCGCACGGCCGACGAGGGCCACTGGGTCGCGGCGATCGACGGCGGTTTCATCTCCGTCGCCAACAACGAGGTCCGCCTCCTGTGCGAGCATGCTGAGATCTCCTACGAGAGCAACTACGAGGAAGCCAAGCGGTTGCTCGAGGAGGCCAAGGCCAGATCGGCCGCAGCGACGAACTGAGAGCGCCTGAAGAGAGGTTCGATGAGCGGATGGCAGTGGCTGCTCGACTCAGCCGGTGTCGTGCTGCTCGTCGTCCTCTGCTACGGACTGCTCCTCGTCGTACGCCGGAGGGTGCTGTCCCGCCACGGGGGCACCTTCGAGCTCTCACTCCGCGTCCGGTCCTCGCAGGCCGGGCGCGGTTGGGTTCTCGGCCTCGGCCGCTACCGCGAGGAGCGGCTGGAGTGGTTCCGGATCTTCTCGCCGGCGCCGAGCCCGCGACGCACCTGGCAGCGGTCCGAGCTCGAGATCACCGGCCAGCGTGAGCCGTCCGGCCCGGAGGCGTTCGCCCTGTACGGCGGGCACGTGGTCGTCGAGTGCCAGACCGTCGAGGGGCCGGTCGAGCTGGCGATGAGCACCTCCGCGCTCACCGGCTTCTCCTCCTGGCTCGAGTCGGGCCCCCCGGGCGCCGACTGGGACCGCGCGCGCGGGCGGTAGGCGTTCGGCTGCCGGTCTGCGCGTGGCTGGGGCGAGCGGCGGCGACGAGGACGCCCCGCGACAGTTGCCTTTCGCGGTCGACTCACCTTGTGCGGTGGCTGGCTGTCACCTGCTGACTGCCAGCCACCGCATAGTGGTGATCTCGTGCCAGCAGGTGGCACCAGATCACCGCCATCTGCGAAACCGCAGCCAACCGCCGACCGGTCCACCGCGCGCGGTAGCTGGTTTCGACAGGCTCAACCACCGGTGATTGAGCCTGTCGAAATCCCCTACGGCTTCCCGCGCTCGCCGCCGGGCACCCACAGCACGTCGCCCTGCTCGCGGTTGGCGTGCCGGGCGAGGATGAAGAGCAGGTCGGAGAGCCGGTTGAGGTACGTGATCGCCAGCGGGTTCATCGAGTCGGCGTACTCGGCCCAGGCGGCCCAGGCCGCGCGCTCGGCGCGGCGGGCGACCGTGCGGGCGACGTGGAGCTGGGCGGCTGCGGGCGTGCCGCCGTTGAGGATGAACGAGCGCAGGTTCGGCAGCTGCTCGTTGTAGGTGTCGCACCAGCCCTCGAGGCGGTCGACGTAGTCCTGCTCGATCCGCAGGGGTGGGTACTCGGGGTCCGGCACCACCGGCGTGCAGAGATCGGCGCCGACGTCGAAGAGGTCGTTCTGGATGTGGGTCAGCACCGCCACCACGTCGTCCTCGAGGCCGCCGGTGGCGAGCGCGACGCCGAGGTGGGCGTTCGCCTCGTCGACGACGGCGTACGCCTCGAGCCGCGGGTCGGTCTTCGAGGTCGTGCTCATGTCGCCCAGGCGGGTCTCACCCCGGTCGCCGGTGCGGGTGTAGATGCGGGTGAGGTTGACCATGCGTCCACCCTAGTGCGGCGAGCCGGGTCTCGACTGATCGCTCGCTGCGCTCGCTGCTCGACCACCGGTGGTGGCTAGGGTGGCCTGTCGTGGAGAGCTTCCGGATCACCTCGGCGGGTCCGCGGGTCCAGCCGCTCGCGGGGACCGTGCACGTCGGGGGCGCCAAGAACTCCGCGCTCAAGCTCATGGCCGCCGCACTGCTCGCGCCCGGCACGAGCGTGATCCGCAACGTGCCCGACATCCTCGACGTCGAGGTGATGGGCCAGCTGCTGGAGCGGCTCGGCTGCACCGTCGAGATCACCCACCCCGACACCGACCCGACCCAGGGCTCGACGAGCGGCGACGTGCGGATCGAGGTGCCCGAGGAGCTCAGCTGGGAGGCGCCGTACGAGCTGGTACGCCGCCTGCGCGCCTCGATCGCCGTGCTCGGCCCGCTCGTCGCCCGCTGCCGCCGGGCGAGTGTCGCCCTGCCCGGCGGCGACGCGATCGGCTCCCGCGGTCTCGACATGCACATGGCCGGCCTGCGCGAGCTCGGCGCGGCGGTGCGTGTCGAGCACGGGCAGGTCGTCGCCGAGGTGCCGGACTCCCTGGCCGGGGCAACGATGTGGCTGGACTTCCCCTCGGTCGGCGCCACGGAGAACCTGCTGATGGCGGCGGTGCTCGCCAAGGGCACGAGCGTCCTCGACAACGCCGCCCGCGAGCCGGAGATCGTCGACCTGTGCCGGATGCTGGTGGAGATGGGCGCCCGGATCGACGGCATCGGGTCGTCGACCCTGACCATCGAGGGCGTGGACCGGCTAGCGCCGGTGGAGCACGCCACCGTGTCGGACCGGATCGTCGCCGGCACCTGGGCCTTCGCGGCGGCGATCGCCGGCGGCGAGATCTCGGTCGACGGCGGCGACCCACGGCACCTGGACCTCGTGCTGGACAAGCTCGGCGACGCGGGCGCCGAGATCGCGACCACACCCGATGGCTTCATGGTCCGAGCCGAGCGGCGGCTTCGCTCGTTCGACGTCGTGACGCTGCCGTTCCCCGGGTTCCCGACCGACCTGCAGCCGTTCGCGATGGCGCTGGCGTCGGTCAGTGAGGGCACGGCGATGATCACCGAGAACGTCTTCGAGTCCCGGTTCATGTTCGCCCAGGAGCTGGCCCGGCTCGGCGCCGATCTCCACACCGACGGCCACCACGCGGTCGTGCGGGGCGTGCCGATGCTCTCCGGAGCGCCCGTCGTGGCGCACGACATCCGCGCCGGTGCCGCACTCGTGCTGGCCGGCCTGGCCGGTCAGGGCGTGACGACGGTCGTCGAGTCACAACACATCGACCGGGGCTACCCGTCCTTCGCCGAGGTCCTCGCGGGGCTCGGCGCCGACGTCGTCCGCGAGGCCGGCTGAGGCCCCAGCGAGACCGGATCGTCGCGTGCGGTCTCGGTTTCTGGACAGAGAGGCGTGAATCGCCGCCGAACCGGGCATTGTGCTCACAAGGGGCGGGGGCGCCCCGCTTCGGGAGGCACGGATGGACGCTCAGCTGGACCTGACGACGGACGGCGCGACGCTCCGGATCGGCGGCCAGCTCGATGTCCGCTGCATCACCGAGCTGCGGACGGCGCTCTACGACCACCTCGAGGCGCATTCCGGACACGTGGTGCTCGACCTGTCCGAGGTCGAGTCGGCCGACCTGACGGTGCTGAAGATGCTGGCGGTCGCCAGCAGGATGGCCAACCAGTCCGGACACCGGGTGACGGTGCGGGACTGCCCCGACGGCGTACGCCGGCTGCTGCACCTGTCCCACCTCCGTGGCCTGATGACCGTCGAGGACTCGGAGGCGGAGACCGCCTGAGCGGCTGTGATCTTTGCCGGGAGTGAGACAGTGCACATCCCGTACCGGTCGGTAGCCCGGAGTCCTACGCTCCTCCCATGAGCGCACAGAAGGATCGTCCCTGGGTGATGCGGACGTACGCCGGCCACAGCTCGGCGTCCGAGTCCAACAAGCTCTACCGGATGAACCTCGCGAAGGGGCAGACCGGCCTCTCGGTCGCCTTCGACCTCCCGACCCAGACCGGCTACGACCCCGACTCGCCGCTGAGCCGCGGCGAGGTCGGCAAGGTCGGCGTGCCGATCCCGCACCTGGGCGAGATGCGGCACCTGTTCGAGGACATCCCGCTGACCGAGATGAACACCTCGATGACGATCAACGCCACGGCGATGTGGCTGCTCGCGCTCTACCAGGTGGTCGCCGAGGAGCAGGCGCTCGCCGAGGACCCCGACGCCGACTTCCGCCAGGTGCACGCCCAGCTGGCCGGCACCACGCAGAACGACATCATCAAGGAGTACCTCTCCCGGGGGACCTATGTGTTCCCGCCCGAGGCGTCCCTGCGACTGACCGCCGACACGATCGCGTACACCGTCAACAACATCCCCAAGTGGAACCCGATCAACATCTGCAGCTACCACCTGCAGGAGGCCGGCGCGACACCGACGCAGGAGCTCGCCTTCGCCCTGTGCACCGCGATCGCGGTCCTCGACGCCGTGAAGGACTCCGGCCAGGTGTCCGCCGACGACTTCGAGAAGGTCGTCGGCCGGATCTCCTTCTTCGTCAACGCCGGTGTCCGGTTCGTCGAGGAGATGTGCAAGATGCGCGCCTTCGTCCGGCTCTGGGACGAGATCACGGCCGAGCGCTACGGCGTCAAGGACGAGAAGATGCGCCGGTTCCGCTACGGCGTCCAGGTGAACTCACTCGGCCTGACCGAGGCGCAGCCGGAGAACAACGTCCAGCGGATCGTCCTCGAGATGCTCGGCGTGACCCTGTCGAAGAACGCCCGCGCCCGCGCCGTACAGCTGCCGGCGTGGAACGAGGCGCTCGGCCTGCCGCGGCCGTGGGACCAGCAGTGGTCGCTGCGGCTGCAGCAGGTGCTCGCCTTCGAGTCCGATCTCCTGGAGTACGACGACATCTTCGACGGGTCGGTCGTGATCGAGGCCAAGGTGGACGACATGGTCGCCGAGGCGCGCGCCGAGGTCGACCGCGTCCAGGCGATGGGCGGTGCGGTCGCGGCCGTCGAGTCGGGCTACATGAAGCAGGAGCTGGTCAGCTCGCACGCCGCCCGGCGCGGGCGGATCGAGAGCGGCGAGGACGTCGTCGTCGGCGTGAACCGCTACGAGACCACGGAGCCCTCCCCGCTCACCGCCGACCTGGATGCGGCGATCCAGACGGCCGACCCGGAAGCGGAGAAGCAGGCGCTCGCGTCGGTCAGCGCCTGGAAGGCCGAGCGTGACGAGGAGCGAGTGCGCACCGCGCTCGCCCAGCTCGCCGAGGACGCCAAGACCGGCACGAACCTGATGACCGCGACGCTCGAGGCCGCCCGGGCCGGGGCGACGACCGGCGAGTGGGCCGGGACCCTGCGAGAGGTGTTCGGCGAGTTCCGGGCGCCGACCGGCGTGGCCGGGGCGGTCGGTGTGGCCGACGCGGGCGCGGAGCTCACGCGGGTGCGGGAGAGCGTGCGGCGTACCGGCGAGGAGCTCGGTGGTCGGCTCCGGCTGCTGGTCGGCAAGCCGGGTCTCGACGGGCACTCCAACGGCGCCGAGCAGGTGGCCGTGCGCGCACGCGATGCCGGGTTCGAGGTCGTCTACCAGGGGATCCGGCTCACGCCCGAGCAGATCGTTGCCGCCGCGGTCGCCGAGGACGTGCACTGCGTCGGCCTGTCCATCCTGTCCGGCTCGCACATGGAGCTGGTGCCGGAGGTGCTCGACCTGATGCGCCGCGAGGGCCTGGACGACGTACCGGTGATCGTCGGCGGCATCATCCCGGACTCCGACGCGAAGCAGCTCCTCGAGCTCGGTGTGGCCGCGGTGTTCACGCCGAAGGACTTCAGCCTGACCGACGCGATGGCCGGCATCGTCACCGCCATCCGAAAGGCGCACGGCCTCGCGGACTGACCCGCTGTCACGAAAGCGATGCAACGTTCGCCGGTCACCGGGCGACTCCGCTCGGTAGCATCGACAGGCCGGGTTGGAGGGCCCTGCGCTCGCACGACAGGGGAGTCTGATGGACACGGACTCGGGGGATGGAGCTCGGCCGGCACTGCTGGGCGGGCTGGTGGAGGCTGCCCCCGACGCGATGGTCGTCATCGACGCGCACGGCTCGATCGTGCTCGCCAACCGTCAGGCCCAGGAGATGTTCGGCTACGCGCACGACGACCTGGTCGGTCGGTCGATCGACCTGCTCGTCCCTGCTGCCGTGCAAGGGGCGCACCAGCTCCACCGCGAGGCGTACGTCGCTGACCCGCACGTGCGGCCGATGGGCTCCGGCCACGACCTCGAGGCCCGCCGCAAGGACGGCTCGGAGTTCCCGGTCGAGATATCCCTCGCCCCGCTGCACTCCGACGAGGGCCTGCTGATCTCGGCCGCTGTCCGCGACGTCACCCGGAAGCGTCAGGAGGAGCGGCTCTTCCGCGGCCTCCTCGAGGCTGCGCCCGACGCGATGGTGATCGTCGACGCCCAGGGATGCATCGTGCTGGTCAACGCCAGGGTGGAGGAGTGGTTCGGCTACCGGCGCGAGGAGCTGGTCGGCCGGTCCGTCGAGCTGCTGGTGCCCGACCGGTTCTCCGGGATGCACGTGGCCTTCCGCTCCGGCTACGTCGCCGAGCCGCGCTCCCGCCCGATGGGCCTCGCCGGCGATCTGTTCGCCCGGCGCAAGGACGGCTCCGAGTTCCCCGTCGAGATCTCGCTCGCCCCACTCGAGACCGAAGGAGGCCTCCTCGTCTCGGCCGCCGTGCGCGACATCAGCGAGCGCCGCGCGATGCAGGAGGAGGCGGACCGGGTCAAGGACGAGTTCTTCGCCACCGTCTCCCACGAGCTGCGCACGCCCTTGACATCGATGCTCGGCTACAGCGAGCTGCTCGGTGACCTCGAGGAGCTGAGCCCGCAGGGCCGGCGCTTCCTCCAGGTGATCGCGCGCAGCGCCGAGCGCGAGCTGCGCCTGGTCGACGACCTGCTGACGCTCGTGGCGATCGAGGGCAGCGGGATGTCCATCCGGACCCACCTGGTCGACCTCGAAGCTGTGGTGCGCGACGCCGTCGACGCCGCGCGACCTCGTGCCGACGAGGTCGACATCCTGCTCACGATGGAACTACCCGGCGGACCGGTCCACGTCGAGGTCGATCGCGACCGGATCGGCCAGGCGATCGACAACCTGCTCTCGAACGCCATCAAGTTCACCCCCGCCGGTGGTGAGGTGAGCGTGCGGCTGGGCACCCGCGACCGTTTCGCGGAGATCGACGTCTCCGACTCCGGTGAGGGCATCCATGACGCCGATGCCCAGCGGATCTTCGAGCGCCTCTACCGCTCCGGCTCGGCGGTCTCCCAGCAGATCCCGGGCGCCGGGCTCGGCCTGACCATCGCCCTCGCGATCGCCGAGGCGCACAACGGCAGTCTGACCCTCGTCGGCGACGGCGCGCCCGGCGCGACGTTCCGGATGTCGCTGCCTCTGGCATGACGGGAGGAAGCCGCGTCCCTGCGCAAGGGGCGCGGCTCCGGCTCAGTCCTTCCGGTGCGTGCCGCTCAGTTGTTCGACGGTGCTCCGGAGATGGCTTCGACGAGCTCGCCGACCTTCTCCTCGGGCAGGTTGCGGGCGACGTCGGCCTGGCTCACCATGCCGACGAGCTCGTGTCCGTCGATCACGGGCAGTCGCCGCACGTCGTACTGCATCATCGTGTGGAGGGCCTCCTCGACGCTGTCGTCGGCGCCGATCGTGACCGGCTTGCCCTCAGCGAGCTCCTCGACCCGCATGGTGTCCGGGTCGCCGCCCTCGGCGACGCAGCGCACGACGATGTCGCGGTCCGTGATCATCCCCTTCAGCCGGTCGTCCTCGCCGCAGATCGGGAGGGCGCCGACGTCGAGGTCGCGCATCTTCCGGGCCGCCTCGGTCAGGGTGTCCGTGGTCTTCGCGCACTCCGCGTGGCTGGTCATGATCTCGCGTGCGGTCGTCATCATGCCTCCCTGTCTGGGCTCGGTTCCGGGCTCTCCGGCTGCCCTCGCCGTACCCGGGTGGTCCGCGCACATTCCGCCTCCAGGGGAGGGTCCGTCAGGCAGGCAGCTCCGAGCGGTCTTGGCTCAGAACAGCCGCTCGGTCGGGTCGTCGAGGCCGCGCAGTGCGTCGTAGTCGACGACCGCGCAGGCGATGCCCCGGTCGCCGGCGAGCACCCGGGCCTGCGGCTTGATCTCCTGCGCCGCGAAGATGCCGCGCACGGGGGAGAGCAGCGGGTCGCGGTTGAGCAGCTCGAGGTAGCGGGTGAGCTGCTCGACTCCGTCGATGTCGCCGCGGCGCTTGATCTCGACGGCCACCGAGCCGCCTTCGGCGTCGCGGCACATGAGGTCCACCGGACCGATGGCCGTGGGGTACTCGCGACGCACGAGCGTCAGGCCGGGGGAGAGGGTCGCCGGGTGGTCGGCCAGCAGCTCCTGCAGGTGCTTCTCGACGCCGTCCTTCTGCAGCCCCGGGTCCACACCGAGGTCGTGGGTCGAGTCGTGCTGGATCTCCTCGATGACGATCCGCAGGGTGTCGTCGTTCTTGCCGGTCACCACCCACTCGACGTGGTCCTCGGTCGCGATCTCCTTGACCGAGCACGGCGGGCTCATCCAGTTCAGCGGCTTGTAGGACCCGCCGTCGGAGTGGATCAGCACCGACCCGTCGGACTTCAGCATCAGCACCCGCGTCGCCATCGGCAGGTGCGCCGACAGCCGTCCGGCGTAGTCGACCTGGCAGCGGGCAACGACGAGTCTCACGAGCGGAGAATCTACCCGGCGCGACGCTTGTGCGGTGGCTGGCTGCCACCCAGTCACTGCCAGCCACCGCGTAACCCGCAATCCGGGCCACATGGCGTCGGCGTGCCGGTCCATCCACGCTGCGCGAGCAGTACGGCGATACGAAGGGCGGTCCGACACGCTCGGTCGAAAACCTGGCCGTAGCTGATCCGGATCGGCGTGTGCCGCTCGACTGCCGCGTCGAGGTCGCGGTCGAAGTCGCGGTCCCGCTGCGCCGCGGTGTCGTGGAACAAGCGGCCGTCGAGCTCGACCGTCAGGCCGTCGTACTGGGCGTCGCGGTAGACCACGCCCAAGGTCGCCGCCGCCCGCACTTGCCGCCGTGCCCGCGGAAGCCTGTGTGCGCGCTCCACTTGGCGGAGGTAGCCCTGCTCGAGCACGGAGCACGCTCCGGCCGCGACGTCCTCCAGGACGGACATGAGCCATCGACGACGCGGAGTGCGTGCGCGCGACGCGAGCGCGTCGCGCAGGCGGATCGCGGTCGTGCGTCGCGACTGCACGGCACCGGCCAGCACGTCCAGCGCCGTGAGCTCCGACGGAGCAGCAACGGCCACGTCGAGCACTGCCTCTTCGTATCGCAGGCGCGGCGGCCCGAGGTTCCACTGCGCTCGAGCACGAACGTGTGCCATGCGGTGCACGCGGACGCCCGACGGCGACCGACGTGCGCGCTGGCGGTCGACCGCGACATGAATCACGTCTTCGCTGCGCCGGCCCGGACCCTCCGCCGCCCGGAGAGCCGAGACGTCGCACAGAGCGGCCGGCCAGGCGAAGAGGACGGCCGCCCACGCGCGCTGTAGCCAGGTGGGCTCGCCGGTGTGGTTCAGGTAGACGCCCGGGTGCACGCCAACCCACTCCCGGCGGCGCAGCATCCGGCGTATCTGCGTGTCTGTCATGCCGGCCGCGAGAGCCTGGAACCGGGCGATGACACCCGCCTGGTCGTCGAGCAGCTCAGGGATCGTCTCCATCGGCCCACCGTCGGGGCGCAGAGGGCCGCTCTGCAATGAGCCCGGTGGCCCTGTGGAGAACCGTTGTGCGGCGTCTGGCTGTCAACATGTGACGGCCAGCCACCGCGTAAGGCCGGCGACGTGACGGACGCCACAGTTCGAGTGCTGGAACGGCAACCTACTGACCGGTAGCAACGTGCCATCCTCCCGGCATGACCGAGACTGGCCAGACCCCTCCCGAGCAGATCGCGCGCACCCTGGTGCTGCCCTACCTCAACCACGCGGTGCGGATGTACGAGGCGGCGTACGCGTCCCGCGCGGACATCGACGCCGCAATGCGGTTCGGCTGCGGCTACCCCGTCGGACCGCTGGCGATGCTCGACGAGCTCGGGCCGCAGGTCGTGCGCGACCAGCTCGCCGCGCGGTTCGCCGAGACCGGGGACAACCTCCACCGGCCCGCCGACCTGCTCGAGAAGCTGGTGGCCGAGGGTCGCACCTTCGCCGACGAGCCGTCCGGGTCCGACGGCCAGGAGCCGCAGCTGCGCCACCAGATCGGCCGGATCGGCGTCGTCGGCACCGGGACGATGGCGTCCGGCATCGTCGAGGTGTTCGCGAAGAGCGGCTACGACGTGGTGTACGTCGGCCGCACGGACGACAAGGTGGCCGGTGTCCGGGCCGCCATCGAGAAGTCGTTGGACAAGGCGATCGCGCGCGGCAAGCTCGACGAGGCCACGAAGAGCGAGGTGCTCGGCCGTCTGACCGGCGCGACCTCGCGGGAGGACCTGGCGGACGCCGACCTCGTCGTCGAGGCGATCGCCGAGGAGCTCGCGGTCAAGACCCAGCTGTTCGCCGACCTCGACCGGATCTGCAAGGAGACGGCGATCCTCGCCACGACGACCTCGTCGCTGCCGATCGCCGAGTGCGCGAGCGCGACCAGCCGGCCGGAGTCGGTCATCGGCATGCACTTCTTCAACCCGGCGCCGGTGATGAAGCTGGTCGAGGTGGTCACCACCGAGCTGACCGCGGCGGAGGTGGACGAGACCGTCCGCGCTCTGTGCGCACAGGTGGGCAAGGTCGCGGTGTCCTGCAGCGACCGGGCCGGATTCATCGTCAACGCGCTGCTGTTTCCCTACCTCAACGACGCTGTGTCGCTGCACGAGTCCGGCGCCGCCGACCTGGACACCATCGACGCCGCGATCAAGGAGCACGCCGGTTTCCCGATGGGTCCGTTCCAGCTGCTCGACGTGGTCGGCAACGACGTCTCGCTGGCAATCCAGAGGGAGCTGTACGCCGAGTTCAAGGAGCCCGGGTTCGCCCCGGCGCCGCTGCTCGAGCAGCTCGTCGCCGACGGGCGGCTCGGTCGGAAGACCGGCCAGGGCTTCCACGACTACCGCTGAGGCGCCGTGCGATCATGCGGGGCATGACGACTGCTCCTGAGCGGACCCCCCGCACCTTCAAGACCATCGGCGTCATCGGGCTCGGCACCATGGGTGCCGGCATCGCGGAGGTGTTCGCCCGCACCGGCTACGCGGTGGTGGGTGTGGAGCTCAACGAGGAGACGCTCGCCCGTGGCCGGTCCCACCTGGACCACTCCACCGGACGCGCGGTCGCCCGCGGCAAGCTGAGCGAGGAGGACCAGGCCGCACTGCTCGGCCGGATCACCTTCACGACCGACCTGGCCGAGGTCAAGGACGCCGACCTGGTCATCGAGGCGGTCGTGGAGTCCACCGAGGTGAAGAAGGACCTGTTCCACCGCCTCGAGGGCGTCGTCCGCGACGACGCCGTGGTCGCGACCAACACCTCGTCGCTGTCGGTCACCGACCTCAGCACAGCGAACTCCCGCCCCGGCCGTGTCATCGGCATCCACTTCTTCAACCCCGCACCGGTCCAGAACCTCGTCGAGGTGGTGCGCACCGTGGTCACCGAGCCCGACGTGCTCGAGGACGTGGCGGCGCTGGCACGGGCGGTCGGCAAGAACCCGGTGATCTGCGGCGACAAGGCCGGCTTCATCGCGAACACCCTGCTGTTCGGCTACCTCAACCACGCGGTCTCGATGTACGAGGGGCGCTATGCCTCGCGCGAGGACATCGACGCCGCGATGCGCTTCGGCTGCGGTTACCCGATGGGCCCGCTGGCCCTCCTCGACCTGATCGGCCTCGACACGGCGTACGAGATCCTGGAGACGATGTACCGCCAGGGCCGCGACCGCCTGCACGCGCCCGCGCCGATCCTCAAGCAGATGGTCACCGCCGGCATGCTCGGTCGGAAGAGCGGACGCGGCTTCTACACCTACGAGGAGCCCGACAGTCCAGTCGTCGTCGCGGACGAGAAGACGCCGTCAGCCGACGACCAGCCCCAGCTGCGCCACCAGATCGACAAGGTCGGCGTCGTCGGCACCGGCACGATGGCGACCGGCATCGTCGAGGTGTTCGCCAAGGCCGGGTACGACGTCGTCTACGTCGGTCGCGCCAAGGACAAGGTCGAGGGAGTCCGTACGACGATCGAGCGGTCGCTCGACAAGGCGATCCAGCGCGGCAAGCTCGAGGAGTCGAAGAAGGACGAGGTGCTCGCCCGCCTGACCGGCAGCACCAGCCTCGACGACCTGTCGGACGTCGACCTCGTGGTCGAGGCGATCGCCGAGGACCTCGACGTCAAGACGACGCTGTTCGAGAACCTCGACGAGATCTGCAAGCAGGGCGCGATCCTCGCGACCACGACGTCGTCGCTGCCGGTGATCGCCTGTGCCCAGGCCACCAAGCGGCCCGGTGACGTGATCGGCATGCACTTCTTCAACCCCGCCCCGGTGATGAAGCTGGTCGAGATCGTCTCCACCGTCTCCACCAAGGAGGACGTGGCCGAGACGACCCGGGCCCTGTGCAACACGATCGGCAAGGTCGCCGTCTCGTGCGGCGACCGGGCCGGGTTCATCGTCAATGCGCTGCTGTTCCCGTACCTGAACGACGCGATCAAGATGCTCGAGGCCCACTACGCGACTGCCGACGACATCGACACCGCCATGAAGCAGGGTTGCGCGCTGCCGATGGGTCCCTTCGAGCTCCTCGACGTCGTCGGGAACGACGTCTCGCTGGCGATCCAGCGTGAGCTCTACCTCGAGTTCCGCGAGCCCGGCTTCGCGCCGGCACCGCTGCTCGAGCACCTGGTCACCGCCGGCTACCTCGGTCGGAAGACCCAGCGCGGGTTCCGGGACTACTCCCAGCGCTAGGCCTTCGCTCTCACGTGACGTCGCGTCGCACACTGGTCGTGATCGCAACGACGGCGAAGACGGCTGCGTAGGCGGCGAGCGCTCCGGCGGCTGCAACCTGCGGCAGTGGGTCGAAGCTACCGGTCGATGCCTTGACGTCCCCGAGCGCAGATCCGGTGGCGAACGGAAGCCAGCGAGCGAGGTCGCCGACGATCTGGCCGACGATGCCCTCGACCAGGGCGACCCAGGC
>Ga0136846_1238321_pt1 | contig 12924 bp, 12 predicted proteins | sample HopSoiMetagenom2_FD_96841 | JGI IMG/M metagenome (GOLD analysis project Ga0136846, IMG submission 96841) | Grasslands soil microbial communities from Hopland, California, USA - 2 Assembly 2016 (version 4) | ecosystem: Environmental > Terrestrial > Soil > Grasslands | place: USA: Hopland... | reverse complement strand
GCTGCACGGACTGGCGAATAAACCGGTCAAAGCGTGGCTGCTGGATGGGGGGCATCCGCTTGAGGTGGCTTCCGCCGAAAATCAGGTCGCGATCGCACTGCCCGAAAATGCTCCGGATAAACATGACAGCGTCGTCGTGCTGGACATTCGCGGCAAACCGGAAGTTATCAAGCCTGACCCGTATGCGAGCGAAACGGTCGCCCAACGCGATGCGCGCATGAAATGGTGGCGCGAATCACGCTTCGGCATGTTCATTCACTGGGGCGTTTACTCGGTGCCAGCAGGCACTTACAAAGGCAAACAAATCGCCGGCATTGGCGAGTGGATCATGAATCGCGGGAAGATTCCAGTCGCCGAGTACCGCGAATACGCCAAGCAATTCAATCCGGTGAAGTTTAATGCCGATGAATGGGTGCGCACCGCCAAAGAAGCGGGGATGAAATACATCGTAATTACGTCCAAACATCACGACGGCTTTGCCATGTTCGACTCGAAAGCTTCGGATTGGAACATCGTCAAGGCGAGCCCCTTCGGGCGCGATCCGTTAAAAGAGCTCGCGGCTGCGTGCAAAAGGTACGGCCTCAAACTTGGTTTCTATTATTCCCAGGCGCAGGATTGGAATAACGGCGGCTCCGCTTCCGGAGGGAAATGGGACAAAGCCCAGGAACGCGACATGGATGATTACATCAACAAAATCGCCGTGCCGCAGGTGCGGGAAATCCTGAGCAATTACGGGGATTTCCCGGCGGTGCTTTGGTGGGACACGCCCACAGGGATGAATCACGAGCGCGCCGAGAAGCTCATCTCTCTGCTGCGCGTCAAACCGGGCATCATTCACAACAATCGGCTCGGAGGAGGGTTCAAGGGCGACACCGAAACACCCGAGCAGTTCATTCCCTCGACGGGCTATCCTGGTCGCGATTGGGAGACCTGCATGACGATGAACGATACGTGGGGCTACAAGAGCTACGATAACAAATGGAAAGGCACCGACATGCTGATTCGCAACCTGGTGGATATCGCCAGCAAAGGTGGCAATTACCTCCTGAATGTCGGACCGACATCGGAAGGATTGATCCCTGCGCCTTCGGTGGAACGCCTTCGCGCGATCGGCCAATGGATGCACGTCAATAACGAGGCGATTTATGGCACGAGCGCCAGTCCTTTCAAACGCCTGCCCTGGGGCCGCTGCACGATCAAATCAACGGCGGGGGCAACGACACTGTATCTTCATGTATTCAATTGGCCCAATAATGGCGCATTGCTGGTGCCCGGCCTGAAAAATAAAGTGGAGAAATCCTACCTGCTCGCTGGCTCAAAGACAGTTGAGTTTGCTTCGACCGATAAAGGCGTGAACTTGCGCCTGCCGGCGAGCGCGCCGGATCCGATTTCCAGCACCATAGTTTTGAAGATCAAAGGAAAACCCGAAATCGAGCAACCCGGTATTTTTCAGGACTACGATGGCTCCGTCGTGCTGCCTGCGGGCGAGGCGCGTTGTCACGGTTCTGAACTCAAATACGAAACCGGTGAGCAACGCGACAACCTGGGATTTTGGACAAATCCAGAAGACTGGGCGGATTGGGAGCTGACGGTGAACAAGACCGGCAAGTTCGATGTCACAGCCGAAGTCGCTTCAACCGAAACTGGTTCACTCGAAGTGGCCGTAGGCGAAAACAAAAGCAAAGGGTCGGCAGCATCCACTGGCGATTACGGAAAATTCAAGATCGCCAAGCTCGGCACACTCGAAATTTTAAATCCCGGTAAGGTGACGGTTAGTTTGCGGGCGGTGAAAGACGGCTGGCATCCGCTCAACGTAAAGGCAGTGCGGCTGAAACCGGCCACGAATTAGATGATGAATTCAATCTGCCACCAGCGTCGAGGGTTCGGCAAGCCGAGCCTTGAATGGGGATAAGTCGAAAGGACATGTGTCGCCCATCAGCAGTGCGGCGGCGATCTCGCCGAGCACGCTGGAAAATTTAAAGCCATGCCCTGAGCACGCCGAAACGACAAGCGCTTGCGAAATGTTTGGATGGCGATCGAGCCAAAAGTGTTCGTCCGGCGTGTTGGTGTACATGCAAACGGCACTCTTACGAAGCGCGCCCGCTGCTTGCGGCAGGAATTGCGCCAGCAGATTGCGCGCAACCTCGATTTCTTCTGGTTCAATTTCGCGGTTAAGACTGTTCGGTTCGGCCGGTGCGCCCTGATGATGCACGCCAAGCTTGACGCCATCGCCCAGGTCCGGGAATCCATAGAAGAAGCGGCCGGTCGCATTTTCAACGATGTAGATTGGGCAACGGTCCGGTCGAAAGATTTCCGGATTGGATTTTGGCTCGAACCAAAATTGAACCTGTCTCTCGACTGATAAAACCGGCCGCAACTCGGGAATAAGCCAACTCATCCACGCACCGGCGCTGAACAAAACCTGTTTCGCGGAAATGGTCTCCCTTGCTGTGTGGATTTGAATCCCGTCACCCTTCGGCTCCCAGCGCAACAGCTCGGTTTCAAATCGCAGTTCAGCACCCGCCCGGGCGGCCAACTCAAGATGACTTTGAACCGCCAATTCGGGGAAGAGAATTCCCGCGCGCGGTTCCCAAACTCCAACCATTTGTTCCGGAGGCTGCACGGCGGGAAATTCGTTGTGAATCTCGGTCGCGGTCAACAAACGATGTGGCAAATGATGTTGCTGCGCGCTCCGTGTGGCGCCAGTCACAATCACCCCGTCGGGTGGACCAATCATTAACCCGCCGGTTTGTCGAAACAAGGTGTGCCCCGATTCGCGTTCCAGTTCCTGCCATAAATGATAAGCCCTCTGAACCAGCGGCACGTACAGCGGGTGTTCGAAATACGCTTCGCGGATAATTCTGCTTAGTGCGTGCGACGAGCCAAAACTGTGAGGCGGATGAAAGCGATCGAGGCCCAGCACCGCGCACCCTTTTTTGGCGAGATGATACGCGGCGGAGCTACCCACTGCCCCAAGACCCACCACGACAACGTCGTAATCGGCGGTCATTGGTGGCTGTGCATAAACCCGTTTCTCTGGCCTTACTTTTTGGTGATAGCCCCAAACACGGTTTGCAGCAGATCGCTGGTGCGAGCGACAGGGTTTTGTCGAATGCGTTTTTCCTCTTCTGCCACCAGCTTGAATAACCCGTCCAGGGCTTTATTGGTTACGTAAGCGTCCACGTCCACCGACTCTACCTGGTAAAGGGCTGTACCGAATGAGCCCAGCGATTTCACCGGCGCGGCCTTTTCCATCAGGCTTTTGTAAGCTGAAGTCACTCCGGTTTTATCGGTGGCTTGCTTTACGATCGGCAAAAATCGCTCGAACAAATTGGTTCCAGTTGTGCGGCGAAAATACTGCGTCGCGGCGTCATTCGGCCCGGTGAGGATCGCTTTCGCATCCTCGATCGTCATGGCCCTGACGGCGTCCACAAAAACCGGCACGGCCACCGGGACGGCCTGCTCGGCCGCGCGATTCATTGTCTCGACGAATTCGTCAGCCAGCTTTTCCTGTTTCAAGGAGCGCAAAGTTTTCTCAACCTTTTGCAACTTGTCGGGCATCGGGATCTTCACGTTCAGATTGGTCAAAAACCCATTTTCATGACCGAGGCGGCTGACGGCCTGCTGCAAACCATTGCTGAGCGCTTCCTTCAGCGCGGCGACGACCTGATCCTGGGGCAGCGCGGCGGCAGCGGCTGAGAGTTCGTTCGTTTTTTTGGTCCCGAGTCCAAGAGCGTCGAACAGGCCGGCCTTCGAGCTGAAGGTTGAAAGCAATAGAGCCAAAGCACACGCAGTGAAAAGGATACGCGGGAGAGCAGGGCTGCAATATCGGCTGGTTCTCATGGCGACCGAAGCCTAACACCTGCGCCGGACGCGTCAAGCAAGGCTCAAAAGTTCACCACCACGCCGCGCTCGACCGATTCCTGGGCTTTCAGACACATGGCCACCGACCAGCGGCCGTCTTCTCCCGTAGCGCATTTGAGCGGCCCTCTCCGGACGGCCCCGCCACGTTCTACATTTCCTCTTCCAATCCGTAAACCTCGCCGGTGATTTTGGCGGGTGTAATATCGTGCACCTTTTCTCCGTCGAAGTGATGCAGCAAATAAGTTGGTTGGAATTCTTTCACGCCGGCAAAGTCAATTGTATTCGCCCGCCGAAATCAGGTTGAAAATTTCAAACCTATCCACGATGGTATGCCTGTGAAACAAAAACGGATTCGATTGTTCATCAAACCCTATTGTGGATGGTGCCACAAAGCCGTGCGATGGCTGGATGAGCACGAAGTGGAGTATGAAAAGGTCGATGTCATGGCGGACGAAGCGGCCTACGACGAAATGATGCGTGTTTCCGGCCAGGAACTCGCGCCGGTCATCGATGTGGATGGCGATATCCTGTCCGATTTCGGGCCCGACCAATTAGAGGAGTTTTTCAAAAAGCTGGAGCGCAAGGATGCCGGTGCCGCCCCTCGCTGAGCCCGCCGCGCGCCAGCGCATTCCCGAGTGGCTGCGTTTTCGCCTGCCCACTTCCGATAGCTTTGCCCACACGCGGGCTTTGCTGGACGAACTGAAGCTGCACACCGTCTGCGAAAGCGCGCGCTGTCCCAACCATTGGGAATGCTGGAGCAAAGGCACGGCCACTTTCATGATCGCCGGCGACCGCTGCACGCGCGCCTGCGGCTTTTGCGCGGTCACCACCGCCAAGCCTTTCGCCCTGGAAATTGACGAACCGGCTCGCGTCGCCGAAGCGACTCGCCGAATGGGGCTCAAACATGTCGTCATCACCGCCGTCGCCCGCGATGACCTGGCGGACGGTGGCGCGAACCATTTCCGGGAAACGATCGAAAAGGTCCGCGCGCTCAACCCGGGCGTCGTCATTGAAATTTTGACTCCTGACTTCAACGCCTCCGAAGCATCGATTGACGCCGTGCTCGCCGCCAACCCGGACATCTTCAATCACAATCTCGAAACTGTCCGCCGTCTGACGCCCTCGGTCCGCTCGCGCGCAACTTATGATCGCTCGCTTGCCGTGCTTTCATTAGTGAAACAAAAATGCGCCGCGGCTATCCACACCAAATCCGGCATCATGCTCGGGCTGGGTGAAACTCAAACTGAAGTTCACGAAGCCTTCCTCGATTTGCGCGGTGCCGGATGCGACCTGCTCACGCTCGGCCAATATCTGCAACCCAGCCTGAAGCATCTTCCAGTCGTCGAATACATAACTCCCGCTGCGTTCGATGAGTACGGCAACCATGCGCGTTCGCTCGGCTTCAAACACGTCGCCAGCGGTCCCATGGTCCGCAGTTCCTATCATGCGGACGAATTCAAAGACGTTCGCACCGGTCTGAAATCAGCCTCTTAGGGTAAAGACCCACCGGCTAGTGGCTTGTCTGATGCTGCTTTCTGGCAAGCATGAGCGCTGTTTCCCTCGCCACCGACAAAAGCCCCACCCCGCACCTCCGGCGCTCCGCCGCCCCCTCCCTCAAGGCTGGCCCGCGTTTCCTGCTGCTCGAAGATGATGCCAATGACACCGAGTTGATTCGTCGCGCGCTTAAAGCCGAGTTGAATTGTGATCTGCTGGCCGTCTACGATCGGGACACTTATGAGGCGGCTCTGAGACAGAGCAAGTTCGACCTGGTCCTTTGCGATTATTGTCTGCCTGGTTTTGGCGGCCTCGAAGCCCTGGCTTTCGCGCGCCAGTGCTTTCCGGAGGTCCCAGTCATTTTTGTTTCCGGCGGCATCGGTGAAGAGATCGCCATCGGCGGTTTGAAGGCTGGTGCGACCGATTATGTATTGAAAAATCATTTGGAGCGGCTGGTCCGCGCGGTCCGGCGCGCGTTGAAAGAGCGCTCCGAGCGCGCGCGCCGCAAACGCGCCGAGACGCGCATGCTGCGCTTTCAGAACCGGCTGGTCGAAGCGAACAAAGACCTGCTGCGACGCAACCAGGAAATCCAGGGTTTTTACCACACGCTCTCGCACGAGCTGAAAACGCCGCTCACCTCCGCGCTCGAATTCATTTCCATCCTGCTCGATGGCTTGGCCGGCCCGCTCGAGGCGCGCCAGCGCGAATACTTGTCCATCGCCCACTCCAGTTGCGACCAGTTGCGGCTCTGCATTGACGATCTGCTCGATGCGACCCGGCTCGAAACCGGCAAGATGGTGCTCGAATTCAAGCCCGCCTCACTAGCCATCCTCGCGCAGGAAATCGTCCGCTCGATGGCGCGCAAAGCGGAAAGCAAAGGCATCCAGCTCGCACTCGAGATTCGGCCAAATTTACCTGATGTGCCGCTCAACCAGCACCGAATAACCCAGGTGATCACCAACCTGCTCAACAACGCGATCAAATACACGCCGCCCGGCGGACGCGTCCGCGTCACGCTTCAGCCGCACGGCACCCAGCCGGACTTCATTCAACTGACCGTATCGGATACCGGTTGCGGCATACCGCGGCCCGAGCGCCAGCGAATTTTCGACCGGTTATACCAGGTCCGCAACGGTGATGCCGCCACCGAGCAAGGCATTGGATTGGGACTCTATCTTTGCCGCGAATTGGTGCGTTTGCATGGCGGCAGCATCCATGTGGATAGTGAATTGGGCAAAGGCAGCATCTTCACAGTTTTGTTGCCGCGCACGCAACAATCCCAGCATGGCAACGTCCTCATCATTGATGACGACCCGGATGTTCTGGAGATGCTTTGCAGCCTCCTCGCCACCGAACAATACAATGTGCACACCGCCTGCGACGGTGAAGAAGGCCTGCGCGAAATGCGCCGGCAACCCGCCGATATCGTCATCCTCGATCTCGCGATGCCAAAACTTTCCGGTCCGGACACGCTCAAAGTGCTGCGGCAAAATTGGGGGCCCGTGCCGGTCATTCTGCACACCGGATTTGCCGATGGCGACCTGATGAAAAAAGCGCTCGCCTACTCGCCTTTCACATTGCTGGCCAAGCCGAGCACCACCGACCAAATCCTCCATACCGTCCGCAAAGTTTATCGCTCCGGCGACACCGCCATCTGGCGGCGCAATCACCTCGGAATACCCCAGCTTGTCGCTAATTGATTTCACTGACCGTTCGCCAAAGACCTCACCAAATAAAATGTGCCTATGAAAAAAATACTGATCGTCGAAGATGACCTGAAAATCGCGACTGCCCTCGGCATCCGCCTGACCGCGGCCGGTTATGACGTCCTGCGCGCGCCCGATGGCTACCGCGGGCTCCAGCTTGCGCTGCGCGAGCATCCCGACCTGATCGTCATGGACATCTGGATGCCTGTCGGCATCGGCTTCTCCGTCGCGCAACGGCTGAAGCGCCTCAGCAAAACACGCATCCCTGTTATTTTCATCACCGCCAGCAAACTCAAAGGCTTGCGCGAAACCGTTGCCCGGCTTGGGGCTGTTGCCTTCTTCGAAAAACCTTACGATTCAAAAGAACTGCTGGCGACCATCGCCCGCGAACTCGGAACCGAGCCACCGCTCACTGGCAGTAGCAACCGAGGTAACGAGGTTCTGGGTTCCTTTCAGGCTGAAGCAGCCGAGCTCGCGAACTTGTAGGCGCCGAATTGTAGCAGCCGAGGTAACGAGGCTCTAATCAATCAGTCCGTCGCCGCCGAAATCGCGAGCGTGCAGGGGGACGAGTGCCGAACCTCTGAGCGCCAGATGTAGCAGCCGAGGTAACGAGGCTCTGATCAGTCAATCGTAGCCAGGTCGAGAGCGGTTGGTCTTCGGCATTCGCGGTCCATGGGCACGCATGGGGCTCGCGCCTTCAATCATCTACCACTCCTCTCCTTCACCAACTCAACCCACGCCAATTTCTCCTCCGCGAATACATCCTTTCGCGGCGGGAAATCCTCGGGGCGGTCCAGGCTCCCGGTCGTGATATCAATTTTGCCCGGCCTCGTATCACACTCGTAAGTCAGCGACGTCCCGCAAACGTCGCAGAAAGTTCTCCACGCCGCCGTATCCGTGCGGAACCGCTTGGGAGTTCCCTTCTCAAATTCAAAAGTCGAGCTGTGAACCGTAATCCACGCCACTGACTGCGCGCCGGCGGCCTTTCGACAATTCGCGCAATGGCAATTCGCCTGGTAAATCGGCTTCTCCGTTGCCTTGTAGCGCACCTGGCCGCAGTAACAGCCACCAGTAATGGAAATGGATTTCATGCAATTTTGAACTGCTCTGTGGAGCCTTCAGGCCAAAGCACGATGTATTGCTTACCTCGAACTTCCCGGTAGGCCGCCGTGACGGACCCTAACGTGCCTTCTTGTTTAAGAAGTTGGCTCACGATCCGAAACGTTTCTGCCGGATCATTTGTGTGAATGAAAATGTTAGTTTCACCAGAGCCGCAATCATGCCCATCCACATTGGCGGACTGGCCAAGTTCGTCAATCAGGCGCTCCTCCAATGCAATCATCTGATCGTAATCGGCGAGGGAGTCACCTCGAAATTGCAGCACCAACTGGTAACGCATGATTCTCTTTTACCTCCGAAGGTGGACAACAACTCAGCGGTCGTTTTCGGTTTGTTTTCTGGGCTTCGATTCCGCGAACAGAACCAGATTCGTTGCCTCACACGTACAAAGAACGAAATTGCCTTCTTCGATGCCTGCCATCTTGAATCTCTTTCTCTTCAGCACATTTTGGATCTCGGAGAGCATGTTCGCGGGCATCCCATAATACAACGGGGCTCCGCAAGTATTTATCCACGCAACCTCGGCCTTGTTCGGTAAGGCCGCGAGCTTTTTAGCGAACACCTCCAAATCGGCGGTCAGCGTGATGCCGGACCCTCCTTTATCATAGAGATAAAAACTCGCTTTGCCCTGATCCCACTTGATGGCGAAGCCGTAAGGGCTGTGAAGTTGGAACTGTCGCGAGCCATTCCGGTACTGCAGCTCAGCAACAGGGAAATCGTCCACCGGCGGCGACGCCCCAGCCAGCGTCCAAGCCATCAGGAAAAATCCAGCCGCGGCTGTAATCACTCGTTTCATTTATTTGCCATTTTGCCGGGAACCCGTGCTCCGTAATCCTGAACGCTCCTCCGTTCCTTCTCAAATATGAAATTTCTAAATCTCAAATCACCCAGGCTGGGGTTTTCCAATTTTGCAGGCCTTCTCCATTGCTCAAATTCCTTGGCCTTTGCGTCCTTAGCGGCCTTAACGTGAGAGCTCCTGTTTTTTGGGAGCGGAATTACAAAACCTCATTACACCTGCTCTTTCGCGGAATTTTTCAAAGTTTAGTGGATCGCCCGGCACAATTTTCTCCTCCGAGTAGGAAATTGCCCACCTTGGTATTCCCCGCCCTGCGCCTTTATGTTGAGGAGCAGTAAACGACAACACAGGAGAATTATGAAATACCGTCCAATGATTAAAGCCACCCTAATGATCATCCCTTTACTCGCACTCGCAGCAACGGGATGTCACCATCATGGTGGATCAGGCTATTACAGTTCAGGCACCTACTATTCGGGCACGGGGAAGTCTGACGAAAGCGTTACGCCCACAACCCGAGACGCCGGTCCGGGCACGCCGATCGGAGATGCCACTTCGGCTGACACCTCTGAAACCTCCAGCCAGGGTGCTGGTGGCCGCGCACTCGTCGCGGGTGGCACAGCTTCCACTTACAGCACGGAAAAAACTTACAAGACCCAGCCAAACTATTCCTACAACAACAATCAATATAGTCAGTCCAGCGCTACGACGGCCAATCAAGGCGACGTCGTGATTCCGCTCTACAAAGAATCGTTTGCCGTTGGCAAACGTGAAGTGGACGCCGGCGCGATTCGCCTCCGCAAGACGGTTAAGACCGAAACCGTCAATCAGCCCATCGAACTGCGAACGGAAACCGTAACCATCGATCGTCTGCCTCCGGGCGCTGCTACTGCCAATCAGACGCAGGGCAAAGCCTTCCAGGACCAGGAAATGATCGTCCAGCTGCGCCGCGAAGAACCGGTCGTACAGACCCAGATCGTTCCTAACGGCGAAGTGGTCGCCCGTAAACAATTCCAAATGCAACAGACCAATTTCCAGGGCCAGGTGCGCTGGGAAGACGTCACCGTTGACAAAGGTAATGCCCAAAACGTCAACATCTCGCCGAATTTCCACAACCGCGCAACTGGTGGCGGCGCCGAAGTCGGTGGCAGCTTCAAGGGTTCCGGTTCAAGCAGAGAGCACGGCACCATAACCGACTGCAATGTGCTGCTGTCGAATCCAAACTCGACTGAGTTTGAAGGCCGCAAGGTAAAATTCACGGATGTCAAAGTGCTCGCGATGCCTGATCCTCGCTTGATCGAGATCGGCAATGACCGCGAACACCCGATTTTCGTCCAACTCCGCAAACCGGCCAACGACATCACCGAAGGTTCGACGGTCTCGCTGACTGGAAAGATCAAAACCAACAACCGTTCTGAAAATCTCGGATTTAACGCCGAAGCGACGCAAAACTTCTCGAAGCAGCCCTTCTTCATCGAGGCTGAGTCCGTGAAGCCTGCGAATCACTAAGTCAAATTAGTTCAGCCGGGGTAAGCAAAGTCTTTGCTTACCCCGGTTTCTTTTTGTACCTTAAAATGGATGCTAAATAAAAAGTCACGGGCCGCACTCTGTCGAAACCTCCAGGTCGTATTGTTATTCACAGCGGTCGGAGTCAACGCGCTGGCGGATGGCAGCATCACATCCATCGCCGATTTTTCGCAGGGCCTCGATGCAAAAGGCATCCCAAAAGGCTGGCAGCTCAATGAAAAATCCGGCAAAGCCGATTTCCGCTTGACCGATGACGACGAAAATCACGCGCTGATGCTCAAGAGCGCCAGTACATCCTTCTCCTTTCAAAAGCAGGTCAGCATTGATTTGCACGAATCACCCTTCCTCTCGTGGAAATGGAAAGTAAACAAACTGCCCGCTGGCGGTGATTTCAGAAAGACTGCCACTGACGACCAGGCCGCTCAATTGTTCATCGCATTCGGCCGCACCAAAAGCATCGTTTATATCTGGGACAGTTCCGCCCCCCAGGGTTTGATGACGGATGCTCCCTCTCCGCCGCTCATCAGTGTCAAAGCCGTCGTCGTTCGTTCCGGCTCAAAGGATTTAGGCAAGTGGCTGCTCGAAAGACGCAACGTCCTCGAGGATTACCAAAAGCTCTACGGTACCGCTGAAAAAGCCCCGCCCATCTCCGGAATGCGCTTGCAGATCAATACGCAGCATACCAAAACTTCCGGTGAATGCTGCTTCGCCGACGTCAACTTCGCCAGCAAGTAACCTGCTCTCCTGTACCCGGAGTGCGCCCGTCACTGGGCGCAGCAACTCCCGAAAGCGGCACCCAACCAGAAACCCCGGACCGCGGTTATGGAGGGTGTGGGGGCCTAGCCGCAGCAGCAACTCTTAACCCGGATCCGTCAGAATCGTCGGTGCCCTCACTCTCAGGTCCGGACCTCCCCCTCGGTGACTAAACTCACCCTTTTCGATTTCGCCGTTTTCGGCCTGTACATGGCCGCGACCCTTGCGCTCGGATTCTGGGTCGCCCGCCGCGGAGGAAACACCACTCGCGGCTACTTCCTCGGCGACAAAAGAATTCCCTGGTACGTCGTCGGCGCATCCATGGTGGCTACCGACATCAGCAGCGAACATTTCATCTCCAACGTCGGCGGCGCTTATAAACACGGCATCGTCCTCGCTGCCGGAAGCTGGAACGCCTGGATCATTTATAGCCTGCTCATTTGGATCTTCCTGCCCTATTACATTCGCACCGGCATCTACACCATGCCCGAGTTCCTCGAACGCCGATACAATACGGCCTGCCGTTACATCTTCGCGGTTTTCTCGTCGCCGGTTATGTCGCAGCGATCATCGCCGGCTCCTTCTATGCCGGCGGACTCGCCCTGGAAAGCATTTTTGGAATCCGTCTCGGTTACGGCATAATATTCTTCGCCGTCGCCACCGGCGTTTACACAATTTACGGGGGGCTCGCTTCGGCGGCGTGGACTGATTTTTTGCAGATGTGCGTGCTGTTGCTCGCCGGATTCCTCGTCCCGGTGCTGGCGCTTTCACACGCAGGCAGCCTCGCACCCATGTTTCACGATGCACCCGAAAAATTTCAGATGTTCCATCCGCCGACTTACAAGCCCTTCGCCTTCACCGGCGTCTTCACCGGATTTCTCACTGTCGGCATTTGGTATAGCTGCACCAGCCAGCACATCGTCCAGCGCGTGCTCGGCGCGAAAGACGAATGGAACGCGCGCATGGGAGTGATCACAGCCGGTTTTCTGCACATCATCACCCCCTTCTTCTTCATCATCCCTGGAATGGTGGCCTTCCAGCTTTTCCCGCATCTGGAGCGGCCCGACCAGGCTTACCTCGTGCTCGTCAAAACGCTGGTCCCGGCTGGGCTCAAAGGCTTGATCCTCGCGGGCATGGCTGGAGCCTTGATGTCCACCTTATCCACGGTGCTCAATTCATCCGCCACCCTCGTCACCCTCGACCTTTACAAAAAACTCAGCCGACGTGACTTGAGCGAAGAACAACAGGTCCGGTTTGGACGCTTCAGCGCGACCGTGATCCTGGCAGGCAGCATCGGCATTGCGTTTAGCTACGCCTCCAGCACCCGGCCGCTCTTCGAAAATGTTCAAAACGTTTTCTTTTATATCGCGCCCCCGTTCGCCGTCATTTTTACGCTGGGCATGCTTTGGCGTCGCGCCAATGCCACCGGAGCTCTGGCTACGATTATTTCCGGGTTCGCCTTCACCTGGCTGCTCGACACTTGCTTATTTCCGGGCATTCCATTTTTGCAGCCGTACAACACCTATCTGCACCGGGCGCTGCTCGCGTGGGTTTTCTGCATGCTCGTCATGACCACCGTTTCGCTCGCCTCCGCGCCTCCGCCGGTCGAGAAACCCGACGGAATTATTTGGAGCCCGGCTTACGCAGCGCTTCCCGCGGACGAGC
>Ga0136846_1235579_pt1 | contig 12924 bp, 10 predicted proteins | sample HopSoiMetagenom2_FD_96841 | JGI IMG/M metagenome (GOLD analysis project Ga0136846, IMG submission 96841) | Grasslands soil microbial communities from Hopland, California, USA - 2 Assembly 2016 (version 4) | ecosystem: Environmental > Terrestrial > Soil > Grasslands | place: USA: Hopland... | reverse complement strand
TCGATCACCCGTTGCAGGTCACCGACAAGCATGTCGACAACGAGCTTCTCGTCGCCGATGGACTTGATGTAGTCGTCCAACTCAAGCGGCTCGGAGGCACAGGCCACCTCCACCTCCGGCCACAAGTTGCGGCAGGTCGCGTACGAGCGGCGCTCCATGTACGGCTTGGAGATCAGCAGAAGCGACTCCACCTCCACGCCGGCGTCGGCCAGCAGCTCGCGGGAGAAGGTGATGTTCTGGCCGGTGTTCGCCGCCTTCGGTTCCACCAGGATCGCCTCATCCGGAACGCCCAGGGCGAGCGCATGCTCGCGGTAGTGGACGGCCTCGCCGCGCGGGAAGCGGGCTCGGGTGGTGGGGCTGTTGCCGCCGCTGAACACCACGACGGGAAAGAGCCCGGCACGGTAGAGGTCGGCTGCCGCCGTGGCCACCCCCAGGTCGTGGCTGCCCAGGCCGATCGCCGCCGAGCAGGACTGCTGCTCGTGGCCCATCTGGTGGTAGTTCCAGATCAACGTCGCATCGTGGAACTGCTCGTCGGTGATCTGGCGCTGCTGGTGTTCCGGCACGTGCACTCCCTGGCTCATCCCTGCTGGCCTCTACGGATGCCCTCGATGCTGCGCAGCTGGTGGCTCAGCCCGAACTGCTGAGCCACTTGTGCCGCCTGATCGAGGACGGACAGCCCATCATTCCGGGTCGCCGCATCCGACAGAAGGATGTGCCCGTACGCGGTGTCCAACCGCACCCGCTGCATCGGAGAGTCGACCGTGCCGGTGGTGCGCGCGATGTCGATGTAGTGCAGGGCCTGCTTCAGGTCCCCTGCACCGCGGTGGGCCAGGGCCAGCTTCTGGTGAGCGACCGACCAGTCCTCCGGCTCGCCCAGGTCCTCGAACGCTCGAGTGGCGTCCGCCATCACGTTGGTGGCGTACTCGTTGTTGCCTTCCTTACTCAGGGCCGTACCCACCCAGAGCTGGGCCCTGGCGCGGTCGCGAGGGCTCAGGCGCTCGTCGGTGGCGAGGAGTTCGTAGTGGCGGGCGGAGGCTTCGAGTTGGCCGGACATCTCCTGTACGACAGCGAGGGACAGCTCGATCTGCGCCACCCGGCGCGGGATGTCGAGTTCGGTGAACATGCCACGGGCGGTCCGGTAGGAGTGAAGGGCGGAGAGCGGGCCGAGGATCGCGCCCTGGTCCCGCTGAAGGTCACCGAGGAGCACGAGTGAACGGCCGTACAGATAAAGGCCCTTGTCCTCCAGGCGGTGTGGGTCGTGACTCCCCAGCCAGCGGTTCAACAAGGTGGAGGCGAAGGAGAAGTTCTGGCGGCTGACGCAGACCACGGCCCGCTCGATGTCATCGGTCCAGGTCTCGTAGTCCGCCGGCCTCGCGCTCTTTCGCTCCGGGCACAGCACCGCCTCGAACCGGGCATGGGCGGCAGCATCGGCACGAGCGAGCGCGGTGTCGAGGATCGCCTGCGTATCGGGCCGCGGCTGCGTTTCGGCGCGCAGGCTCTCCCACTTGGCCACCGTACGCAGGGCGACGCCCAGGTGCTCGGCGAAGGCGCGCGTGCTCATCCGCAGGGCAGCGCGCAGAGCGCTCGCCTCCCGGCCTGTCCATTGCTGCACGCTGACCACGGATTACCTCCCCTCCGTCAGGTATGTAAGCACCCTCTGTGACGGCGCAGGGCGAGAAGTGCAACGGAAGTGCAACAGCAGGTCATTTCGAGGCCGTTCGCGCTGGCCGACGCTATGGGCATGGACGAGGAACCCATCACGGAACGCCGCCCGGTCACCGGCCCACACGTCTTCGGCTACATACGCCACGTCACCGGTGGACGTGCCCGACACGCGGCGTTGGTCGACTGCCTCACCGAGTACTGCCGACGGCACGAACTGACCCTGTGCGGGGTCTTCACCGACCGCCAGGCGACTGTGACCGTCTGCTCCCCCGCCTTCGTCGGCCTCCTCGACGCCCTGGAACTCCCCCACACCTACGGCACCGTGATCCCCGTCCTCAGCCACCTCGGCCCCAAGCGCACTGCCAACGAGCGGAAGCGGCGGATAACCGCGACCGGCACCCGTCTGATCGTGGTCCGTTCCACCAGGGTGACCACTGGTCCTTCGCCTTCACTCGGCGCAAGTTCCAACCTTCAACGGCAAGGAGGCACGTGATGTTCCTACGCGAAGCGCTGCGGAGCGCCCTCATGGTCAACGATGTGCCCGGACTGCGCCTGCTCCAGGTCGGCGACTGCTGGGACCTCGTACGGACGCCCGCGGACATCGGCCTCCTGGCCCTGGCTCACCTCCGCGCCACCGGCGCAACGATCGGCCCCGTGCTGTACGACAAGCCCAACGAACGCCTCTACTACGCGATCAGGACCGGCACCCTCGGCATCTGGGACGACCTGCCCGTGCGGCATCTCTCCAGCAACTCTTGGCTGGTAGCCCCTGGCCTTGAGCTGATGGACGACTGGTTCGGCGGCTGGTGCGAGCTGCCCGACGACAGCACCCTCACGGACGTCGACACCCTCCGCGCCGCACTGTCCCATCCCTACGTCCTCGCCGGCCAGGAGGAGCCCTCCGGCGCCTGTCGCAGACAGACCGAGTACGAAGAGGCAGGCCGGTGAATACCCGCGCAGTCATCTGCCACATGGAGTGGACCATCCAGCCCGACCGGGAGCCGGATGCGGAGCCGACCACGTACGCGATGCAATGCGCCGTCTGCGGCGAAACCTCCCGACCCAGCATCGACTTCGCCGAACCGCAGGACTGGGTGTTCGAGCACGGCGGCCGCAACCCCTCACATCACACATACCGCGAGATCATCACCCGGCCCTGGCGGGCCTGGTGGAAGCCGTGACAGGCCACGTCGTGAGCCGCCTGGCGCGGTACACCGGCCCGCTTCCGACCGTGCTGATTGCCGCCTCGTGCGGCTTCGTGATCGGTGTCGCGGTCTCCACCGCCCCGGCCGGCCCCTGAGTTCTCGTCCCTGCCGGACGTAGCCGATCGAGAGGTTCCCCCCACCCGATAAGCCCCGGCAGGGGCGGGTTGTAATCCCCGTCCCGGGCGGATCAACCGCCCGAGTCCATGGACAGGTCAAGCGCCGTCCGGGACGGGTCTGCAATGCCGTTTCATCCCCGAACCCCAGGAGGAGCAATGCCGAACAACACCGCCACAAACCCGGAGACCGGACCGGCCCAGACCGGGTTGGTCAAGGCACGTCGCCGCATCCAGGCCGCCCGCGAGCGGGGCGTCACCCCGTCCGACGGCGGCAGCACCGGCCGTACCGACGGCAACGACTGATCCAGGAGGAGAAGCGTTGTCGCCGCTGAATCTGGCGGCTCACTTGGGCCAGGACGAGTTCCTGGCCCAGGTGCTCCACCGCCGCTACCGCCACATCCCTGCCGCCATCCCAAACCCGGGTGAGCTGATCACCTGGGACGACGTGAACACCATCCTGGCAACCCATCGCCTGGAGCCGCCCCGCTTCCGCCTCTCTGCGAACGGGGAGATGCTGCCCGCCCACCGCTACACCGCTCCCGTCACCACCCGCCGACACACGGTCTGGCAGCGCCTGCACCCCACCGAACTGCACGACCGACTCGCCGAGGGCGCCTCCCTGGTCATCGACGCCGTCGACGAACTCCACCCACCCATCGGCCGCGCCGCCATGGGACTGGAGCAGTGGCTGCGCACCGGCGTGCAGACCAACCTGTACGCGTCCTTCACCGCGCGTGAGGGCTTCGGCGTGCACTGGGACGACCACGACGTCGTCGTCATCCAGGTCGACGGCGCCAAACGCTGGAAGCTGTACGGCCCCACACGCACCGCCCCCATGTACAAGGACACCGACGAACCCGAACCGCCGCCGGAGGAACCAGCCGCGGAACTGGTCCTGCGCCCAGGGGACATGCTCTATCTCCCGCGCGGCTGGTGGCACTCGGTGGCCGCCTCCGAAGGCGAGCACTCCCTCCACCTCACCTTCGGCATCCAGACCACCACGGGCGCGCAGCTGCTGTCGTGGCTCGCCGACGATCTACGCCGCCACGACGTCCTGCGCGAGGACCTGCCCGTACACGCCACCGCGGCGCAACAGGCCACGTACCTGGAGCGACTGCGCAGGGAAGTCACCACCGCCCTCGAGGACCCCGGGCTGCTCGGCCGCTACACGGCGATGCGGGACACCACCGACCTCACCCGCCTCCGCCCCAGCCTTCCTCACATCACCGGGCTCCTCCCCGCAGACCCGGACATCCGCATCCGGCTGACCAGCAGTCGCGCGCAGATAAGCCCCGCGCCGGACGGGGACGGAGTGATCTTCCGAGCCTGCGACAACGAATGGGAGCTGGCCAAGGAGGCCCTGCCTCTGCTTCAGCGCCTGACGTCCGCCGCACCCGGCACCGTCTCCCTCGGAGAACTGGTCGCGGCAACCGGAATCCCCATCGCGGACGTGACGGCCGTCATTTCCGATCTGATGAACGGCCAAGCAGCCACAGTGGTGCAAGGGAACCGACGATGACGATCGCATCTCTCGGTCTGGGCACCTACCGCATCAGCCCGTGCGCACTGTCCGACGCCGTCATCCGCGCAGCCGCCGACCCGACCACCGCATGGATCGACACTGCGCCCAACTACCTGAACGGACAAGCCCAGTCACTACTCGCCCCGGTTCTCACCCAGCACCGCGTCCCGGTCTCCACCAAGGTCGGATTCCTCACCGACCGGGCCGCCAAGGACGCCGTCGCCGACAGAGCCCTCACCATCGATGCCGCCGTACACGGACACTGCCTGAGCACCCCGTACGTCCACTGGCAGTGCTCCCGCAACCGAACCGAACTCGGCCGCGCCCACCTGGACCTCGTCTTCACCCACAACCCCGAGCGCACCGACGGCGATCCGTACGAATCCCTGCGCGACGCCTTCATCGCCCTGGAAGCAGAAGCGGCAGCAGGCACCCTGAGCGCGTACGGCGTCGCCACCTGGGACGGCTTCGACACCGGCGCCCTGAGCATCCCCTCCCTGCACCGACTGGCGGTCGAAGCCGCCGGCACGGAACGCCACCACCTGCGAGCCATCCAACTGCCCGTATCCCTCGTCACCGCCACCGCGTTCGCCCAGGCCCTGGACGGAAAAGGTCCGATCGCTCTGGCAGCCGAACTCGGATGGCAGGTGTACGCCTCAGCACCCCTGTTCGGCGGGGAACTTCCCCACCTGGCCACACCCGAACTCACCGCACTCCTCAGCCCGGATCTAACCGTCTCCCAGGCATGCCTCCTCGCCACAGCCTCCTGCCCGGGAGTGACGCGGATTCTGCTCTCCACCTCCACCCCGGCACACTGGACCGAGGCGCAAGCGGCTCTGCGAAGCCCGGCCATCCCGGTCCCCACGCTGCGAAAGGTGCTGGATGTACTCGCCGCCGACTGACCTCGCCGACCAACAGCGCATGCACCGGGCATTCGTCCAGGCCGCGCGGACGCTGAACACCACGGTCGTCGGTCCGGAGGTCTGGGGCTGGTACGGCCGCACCCTCAGCAGCCGCGTCCGGCACCCGGACCGCGGAGTCTGCTGGCTGAGGCTGCTCTCGGCACCCGAGGACAAGGCGGCCGGGAAGATCTGGCAGGGCAACGGCCAGGCCGCCGAACTGTTCGACCGGCACGTCCGCAAACCGCTGCTGTACGGCACCTCGGACACGAGCAGCGACGGCCACGCCTACCGCGCGGAACTGCACCAATACGTCACCGAACCCGCTGTCTCTCCGAGCCCAGTCCTGCACACGGATCCCCATCCGCCGCTCTCATGGTGGGACTCGCTCCGAGCGGACCTGGACTACGTGAGCAGGGTCCCGACGGACCGCGTGGCCGTACGCCAGGAGTGGGTGGACCGAAGCGTCCCCCGCTTCCTCGGCATCCCCGGCCCCCGGATCACGGACTGGACGACAGCCCACGGAGACCTGCACACCGCCAACCTCACCAACACCACCCCCTACCTCCTCGACTGGGAAGGCTTCGGCCGGGCGCCCGCCGGCTACGACGCGGCCATGCTGCTGGCGTACTCCCTGCTCGTGCCGGGATTCCTCCAGCGTGTCCGGGACGCTTTCCCCGTACTCAAGACAGAACCCGGACGCGTCGCGCAGATCATCGTCATCACCGAACTGCTGCAGTCAGCCTCGCGTGGAGACCACCCCGAATTGGTCCCCACGCTCCGGGCACTGGGTGCGGAGCTTGCTTGACTGGCTCGTCAGCGGCGGCCACTGGCGCGCTCTTCAACTGGCCCTGGACGAGACGAGGAAGCGTCAAGAGAAGCCAAGCGTTTCCTCGTCTCGTGCCGCGCAGGCTGCGAAGCAGTGGCTCAAGAGCCCTCTGTTGTTCCCCCACCCGGGCGGCGACGAGCGACAGAAGCCGGCGTTGGGCGTTGGACAACGGGATTAGGGGTGCGGCCCGCGCCCCCGCCTGTGGACAGACGTTGAGAATGGAGCACAGAGGGCGCTGCTGCCGTAGCCGCGAGATCGTTCAGCGTTGCGTTCACCACCGGCCAGCACATGTCGAGTGTGTCGCGGTTCGGGGTGTGCCCGGTCCGTTTCTCAGCCAGGGGATGGACCAGATTCCTGTAGTGCCGGACAAGCTCCGAGGCCAGCTTGGCGTCGTGCTCGATCCACTTGTTCTCGTACGCGAAGGCCACGAAGTCGTTCAGCCCCATGTTCCGCATCGGCTTCGGCATACGTGTGCCGCTGGCGCGAACCTGCGCGGCATGGGCGAGCACCCCCTCCAGGAGGCTGCCCAGCATGATGACCGCCGACGTATAGGCGCCGTGCTCATAACAGGTGCGAGCCTCGTCCAGCCGAAGTTGAATGGTGGCAGCGAGTTCCGGATCGCTCACCACCTCCGTCACGGACACCTTCAGCTCGACACGCGGCAGTTGCCGTACCTCGTCCTCGAAACCGGCTTCGACGCGGATGAGGACCAGTTGCCCCCCGTCCTCACCGATCCGGCGTCCGTCGAGCACGAGTATCTCGTTGAGCCGCTTCAGCGTGGCGTGGTACTCCTGCTGCTGGTTGTAGTACTCAAGGCGATTCGCAAGGCGCAGGATTGCGCGCTCAGCCTCGTCCGTGCCGTCCTCCTGCCGCTCCTTGAGGAGTTCCCGGGCCCACCTGTGCCTCGGTGTACTGCCGTCGTACTCCGGAACGTCATCCCAGCCCGCCCGCTGGAAGAACGCGGCTATCTCGTACCCCTTCCGGTAGAGCAGCGGCGCCTCGTCCCCGCAGATCAGGTGGGCGATCTCCGTCAGCGTGCTGTCGTCGAAGACGTCGTTCACATCAGGCTCCTTCGAGAGAGACGGACGCGTCCTCATCGAGCATCGCGTCGAGTTCATCGGCGGTGAGGACGGTGTCGTCCACGTCGATCGGGGCCCATGTGCTCCCCGAGTCGCCCTGGACCTCCTCGGTGACTCCGGGCCGGATACCCAGAGCGTCGAGGCGCTTCCACAACGGAGCCAGCGAATCCTCCGGAGACAGGGCGAACTCGCTGCTGCGTACGCGCCAGAACTGCCAGCCCGCCCGGCGTAGTTCTCGCTCCCGCTCGTAGTCGTCACGGATCTGTTCAGGGGTGGAGTGATACGGGCTGCCGTCGCACTCCACGGCGAGACGACCCGCCTCTCCGACGACTACGAGGTCGATGCGTTTGCCGCTGACCTTCCACTGCGGGACGACGTGGTAGCCACGTTCCTTGATCCTTCGGAAGACCCGCTGCTCGAAGAGGGACTCGAATGGCTTGCACGGCTCGTCGGGCGAGACGGCGGAGAGGCTGGGAGAGGTGCCCTGGAGTTCCGGTGGCGCCTGCATATAGGTGAGCAGGGAGTGGCGCAGGTCCCTGCTGCTCAGCTGGTCCGGTGTGACGGAGGTGAACAGCCACATCTGGTCGCGCGCCCGGCTGGCAGCCACGTTGAACCGCCTTCCGCTCCCCTGGCCGGTCGCCCGGGTGTGACTGGCGTCTATGACCATCGAGAGCAGGATGACGTCCCGTTCGTCCCCCTGGAACTGTTCGGCCGTGCCGACACGTATGTTGTGCCGCTGACGGATCGCGGGGTCGATCCGCGTGTCGATGAGATTTTCCAACAGCCTCGTCTGGTGTCCGGAACGGAGCACGATGACTCCGAAACTCCTATTCGCGTACGCGTCGTCCTCCGCAAGTTGCTGCAACGTGGCGACGATACGTTCTGCCTCGGGCCTGTTGACCAGGGTCTCTCCCCGTCCCTCGCAGTGGCCCTCGTGTACATGGACGACTTCGAGGGGCCGCAGCCGATCCGCTCCGTATTGCCGCAACGGCACGAGTTCGTTGTCGGGATAGAACTGGGTGGAGGACCACTTGATGATCTCCGGCATGCACCGGAAGTGCTCGGTAAGCCGGATCGTCTCGGTAAAACGGGCGGACAACAGGGCATAGAGGTTGGACTTGGGGCTGAGCCCGTCCCGCTGCCAGTCGATGAGATTAGGCAGGAGTGAGTCGAGGAGTTCATCGAACTGCTCATGCTTGCCACCCGTGTAGAACGGGACACACTGCTTGTCGTCACCCACGACGATGATCCTCGGAGCGAGCCACAGCAGCATCAGCCCATCCAGACCGACCTGGCTCGCCTCGTCCACGATGACGACGTCGAAGGCGTCCGGCTCGGGATTAATCATTTCGGCGACCTGCTTGATCGGCATGACCCAGGCCGGGACCGCGGCACGCGCCTCACGCATCGCGGAACGGGCGTTCTTCAGATGCCGCTTGCCGAGTTTCGTCATTCCCTTGCCTGCGTTCGCCATGGCCGACGCGTAGGCGCTCAATGCCTGTTTCTGTCCGGCCGTCATCCGGTCCAGGCAGTGGTACAGCGCCCGGTCAGCCGCCAGTTGGGTCACCGTGTTTTTCAACTGCGCCTCGACTGCTTCCAGTTCCCCTTCCAGCTTGGCTTCCTTGCCAGGCGTGAGCATCGCGTCCTGGAAGGTACGCGCCCGCCGCCATGCCCAGGCTCCGTCCAGGTTCACAAAGCGGTTCTCCCAAGCCACCTCGGTCGGCGACTCGGCGAAACGCCGGGCAAGTTCAGGGTGGTCCTCGGACAGTCGTTCCAGGAGTTTGCGAGCCTCCCGGCGATCAGCCTCACGGTTAAACGCCTCGGTCAGTGAGTCGATTGCGGACGCGTACGCCTGCGGATCACGGGCGGTGACAGCCCGGTGCACCTCTGCCAGTTCGGCCACTCCGCGGGCATCGGGCCTCGGCAGTTGCTCGGCGAGGGACCGCAGCGTCTCCTCCGCCTCACGGGCGCGGAGCAGCCGTTCCGCGCCGTTCGCCGACGTACGGACGTCGTCCCACTGCTGTGCCGTCCGCACCGTGGCCTTGATCCGGGCCTTGAGCAGGACGTCGTGCAATGTACGCACGGAGTGGGTGAAGCCGTCTGCCGCGCGGAGCGTCGGCACCCGGTCCAGCAACTCCGACAGAGCCACCTCCGTGGAGCCCTCGGCCGCTGGCGCGCCGACGCTCTGCCAGCGCTCGTTCAGCTGCCGGACGCACTGGCGCGCCGCCAGATGGGCCACGACTGCGGAGATCTCGTCCGGTGTGCTGGGCAGCCGCCCGTCCACCCGGCAGTCCCGCAGGAGGACTTGGGCTTCCTTCTGCACCGGCCTCGGAGCGAGTTTGCGCAGCTTGCCACCGCCTCGCAGGTGCTGTTCGAGGTCCTTCCCTGCGGCGATGAGACGCGATTCTTCGGCAAGCGTCACATCGGGTACGTCAAGCACGGCGAAGGGCATGTTCTGAAGCACGTTCTGCACACTCTCGGCGCGCGCAGACGACTGACGTACTCCCTCCCACAACTGCTGCCGCCGGCCTGCCATTCCGTCCTGCAGAGCACACGTGGTCCACTCGTCGGGCGGCCAGGCGGCGGGGTCGCCCGGCAGGCCCTCGCTCTGCAGTGCGTGTTCCGCCGCGTCCAGCAGTGCAATCAGCGTCGTAATCAACTCACTGCCCTGGTCGGCGAGTTCGAGGGCGAGAGTGTCGGACGCTGGTGCTGCGCAGGCGCGTACGGCCGTGTCCAGGGCATTGACCGCCTCTTCGAACAGCACCGGTGCGACGAAGTCTGCGGGGTCCGGGCAACGGGCGGCATGCTCGTCCATCACCCTGGCCCCATGCCGGGACACCAGACCCAGCAGGCGCTGGGCCTCGTCCTGGCTCAGCAAGGGTTCCATCGGTGCCGAGGCCGGCAGGGCGGGCATCCAGTCGTACTTCGGTGCACCAGCAGTGACGGTCTCGACGATCTCCGCAAGCCGCCCCTCGTAGCCAGGTGCCACGTCGAGGTGTTCGTACCACTCCGCCTCACGAACGGCACGGAGTTCGTCACGGAGCCGCGCGCGGGTATCCGAAAGTTCCGAGCGCAGCGCCTCGTGGCTCTTGATCTTTACGTCGAGACGCTCCGTCGACTGGGTGGCGCTGAGCTGGGAAAGCGCGCGCACGGACTGTTCCAGATCGTCGCTGCCGTCCTGACGCCGGTCGCCCTGGAGGACGCACAGGCTACGCAGTTCGGGTGGCAGTTGCCGCCGCAGGACCTTCAGCGCCTGGCCCTTCTCACTCGTCACGAGCACTCGCTTGCCGTCCGCCAGCAAGGCGCACACGAGGTTGGCGATGGTGTGCGTCTTTCCCGTGCCGGGTGGTCCTTGAACGACAACGCCGGTATCAGCCTGAAGGCGCCTCAGTACCTCCCGCTGGGCTTCGTTCGACAGCAGCGGGAACAACGGGTCAGGGCCGAGGGCGGGCGGCACGTCGCGGCCCCCTGCCGTACCCCACACCCGGCGGTCCTCTGCTTCCAGCTTGTACAGCAGCTGAGCCAGACCCAGCGGAGCGATGGCACCGGGCTGGGCAAGGCGGTTCGCGATGCCGTCGTAGAAGTTCACGAGGGCGCCCTGGCCCCGCTGACGGAGAATGATCGCCGGCGAGAACCCGAGCGTGGGCACCGGCAGCCCCGGGTCGGCGGGCGGGCGGCCCCAGCCACGGTGGAACGCCACCGCGCGATCGGTGCCGAACGCCCTCTCCGACCAGTCACCGAGCACGTCTTGGGAATCACGGGACAGCGGATGGAACCCTTCCGCGTCGACACGGTCCCGCAGCGGGCCCAGCAGACGGGTGCTGTAGCCCTCGTCCGCGTCAAGGAACTCGCTGTCCTCCATCCGCACGGGGTCTCCGGGCGCGAGAGCCACGGTGATGGACATGTCCGTGGAATTCACGGTGAGTACCAGCGAGGCCGTCAGAACATGCCGCGCGATACGCGCCGACGGACGTACGGCTCCGATGGTCAGGAATCCGGCACCCAGGACCGCCTCGTATTCCTCGCCGTCCTGCTGAATCCTGGTCGCCATTCGGTACAGCTGCTGATACATCTCCCGGTACGGCAGGTCGACGCGCTCTTTTTCCGACCACTTGCGCCACGCATCGAGCCATCGCGTGTAGGCGCGCAGCACGTCGTGCGCATCCTCCCGGCGAATCTCGGAGACCTCGAAGAAGTCTCCGTTTTCGTCCTCCTGCCAGCCCTGACCCGGTCCCGACTCGGCCAACGACGGCACTTCGGGCGTCGCGGTGGCAGCTGCCTCGGGATCAACCCACCCCACCAGCACCTCGGGCAGGACAGGAGCCGGGCGAGGCGGGCGGTGTGCCACCTTGATCAGCGTCCGGTCGGCGTCCGGGTGCCGCCGGAGTTTGTCGTCCGGCAGGCCGGAGAGCCAGAGGACCTCCGGATACTTCTGCCAGTCGCGCACCGGCTTATACGACCCGCGAACGATTTCGCGCATATATTCGACAAGTTGGCGCGTGCGGTGGACCGCCTCCGGATTGTCCGCACGGAGTGCAGAGTTAAGAGACACCTATCCCCCCAGTCATGGATCGATGGAAAGCCTTCCAGGATGTGGGAGAGGAGCGGTGCCATCAACAGGAACCGACGAGTAATGACGCGAACAAGCCACATTCCGCGAAAATTGGCTGTAACCCGGCCAACCGTTAAGGCCGAATCCATGTGTGGCGATTGCGTGCCGCCGTGTACACCAACTCGGCCTTGTCCGGTCGCCAGCCAGTCTCGAGGTGCTTGAACGCCGCGATGTCGCGCTCCTGAAGGACACGCACGTCCCGGAGTGACGGCACGACCTGCAGCTCCGCCACCGCAACGAAGGCAAGCACTGGCTGAACCTCGACGGGAAAGCCGCACGCCCTCGTCAGCGCAGCTGGGGCCCGCCGTGCCTCTGCTCGGCTCTTTCGCACATAGGGGTATGACTGGCCGCCTACGCGAACAGAGTCGTCGCCCACCCAAACGCGCGCTCCGCGGTGGCACTTCGTGTTGAAACAGAAGGCTCCGCCCGGACCAATCAGGACGTGGTCGATGTCAACATTGCCGGCCAGGGGTATGGAATGCAGAACTCTCCAGCCTCGCCGCACCAGCCTCTCCAGCTCCGCTCCCACCCGGCGCTCGCCAGCCAGTCCTGTGCGCCAGCTGTCCGCCTCCAGGCGCCGACCGGACAACCTGGCCAACACCCACCGCCAGAAGCCGGGCGTCAGCTAGTCAACCTTCTTCTGCAGCGCGTCTCCCGGGCGGTTCCCGGCAAGGTCGTCCTCAGAACGCAGCGCCTTATGCGCCACAGGCCCAGGTAGCGCAGTGAGATAGGGAGCAAGTACGTCAAGTACCGCATCTCGCTGCTCTTCGACGAGGAGCTGCAGATACCCCGTACGACGGTCGAGCCAAGCAACCTTCTCGCCGTCCGACCGATTCACGTATAGACGGTCATGTCCGTGACGCTTCCACACGGAGACCCGTAAGCCGCTCACGCCCCCACCCCCGTTTCATATTCCGTCAGAGACCAATGAACATGTGACCAGGGCCAGGAACAACGAGCAAGACCGCCTCATGTCTGCGCCGAGCATGCCGGTGGC
>Ga0136846_1215276_pt1 | contig 12925 bp, 14 predicted proteins | sample HopSoiMetagenom2_FD_96841 | JGI IMG/M metagenome (GOLD analysis project Ga0136846, IMG submission 96841) | Grasslands soil microbial communities from Hopland, California, USA - 2 Assembly 2016 (version 4) | ecosystem: Environmental > Terrestrial > Soil > Grasslands | place: USA: Hopland... | reverse complement strand
GCGACCGTCGTGCGCATCGAGAACTACGGCGCGTTCCTGCAGCTCGAGGACGGACGGATGGGTCTGGTCCACATCTCCGAGATCGACCGGAACTACGTCAAGGACGTCCGCGAGCACCTGCGCGAGGGGGACAGCGTCGAGGTCAAGATCACATCGATCAAGGATGACGGCAAGATCGACCTGTCGATCAAGGCCCTTCAGGACCCCGCCCCGCGTCAGTCGCGGCGCGGCACCGATCAAGAGTTCGAGCAGAAGCTCAAGAAGTTCATGCGGCAGAGCGAGGAGCGCCAGGTCGACTTCCGGCGCGCAACCGAGCACAAGCGCAAGTAGCGAACATGCCGCGCGACGATCGCGCGTCCGACGTCGAGGTCGTGCGCGACCAGCTCGGGCGCGCGCCGACCACCGCATTCCAGGTGATCGTGCGCTGTCCGGTGGGCCATCCGCTCGTGATCCGCAACGCGCCGGTCGACGAGCGCGGCGATCCGTTCCCGACGACGTTCTGGCTGACGTGTCCCGACGCGGTTCGCGCGGTGTCGCGGCTGGAGGCCGGCGGTGCGATCGCCCGGCTGAACGAGCGCGCTGAACGCGATGCGGAGCTCCGTGGTGCGGTCGAACGCGCGCATGCCGAGGCAGCGGAGGAGCGCGCCCGCGTCTTGCCTGATGCCCGCGGGTGGGAAGGCGTGGGCGGCACGCGGCACGGGATCAAATGTCTGCACGCGCACTACGCGAACCATCTCGCGGGCGGTCACGACGTCGTGGGTGCGTCGGTCGCGGCCGAGGTCGAGCCGGTCCATCCGGAACATGTGGTCGGTGAGCGGATCGCGGTAGTCGACCAAGGCACGCACTCGTGCCGGCTGCTCGTCGTCGAGCGCACGTCCGACGGGGCGCTCGTCGAGCTCGCGAACGACATGGTGATCACCGCGCTCGGCGCCGGCGTCGACGCGACCGGCGCCCTCGATCCGGCGGCGGTGACCCGGAACGAAGCGGTGCTCGCGCGCTACGCGCGGCGCGCCCGCGCACTCGGCGCGCCGACCCTTCGTGTGACTGCCACCAGCGCTGTCCGGGACGCCTCGAACCCGGAGGTGTACGTCGCGTCGGTGCTGCGCCACGTCGAGACGGCGCCGCGTGTGATCGACGGCGCCGAGGAGGCGCGGTTGTCGTTCCTCGGCGGCACGTACGGGCTTCCCGCCGATCAGGGGCCGTTCCTGCTGCTCGACATCGGCGGCGGGTCGACCGAGTTCGTCGTCGGGCGTCAGCCCGAGCGCGCCGAGCAACGCATCAGCACGCAGATGGGGTCGGTGCGGATGACCGAACGTGCGATCACGACCGACCCGCCGGGGACTGATGAGCTCGACCACCTCCGGCGGTTGATCGCCGACCGGCTCGACGAGGCGGAGGTCGCGGTGCCCGAGATCCACACCGCTCGGACGTTCGTCGCGGTCTCGGGCACGGCGACCACCCTCCAGGCGATCGCGCTCGGCCTGGACCGTGACGACCCGGCGCTGATCCATCGGACGTGGCTCGCGCTGCCGGACGCCGAGCGTGTCCTCGATGAGCTGTGCCGGATGACGACCGCCGAGCGGTCCGCCTTGCCGGTGATGGCGCCCGGCCGCGGCGGCGTGATCGTCGCCGGGGGAGCGATCCTTGTCGCCACGATGCATCGCTTCGGGATAGAGCGCGCCCTGGTCTCGGAGACCGACATCCTGTGGGGCCTCGCCTATGACGCCCTCGGGGTCGGGTAGCCTGTGGCGCCATGCCCAGCAAGTCCCGTCAACGCCACCTCGCCAAGACCGCGGAGCGGCGGCGGTTCGAGCGCGACCGCGCGGCCCGCCGTCGCAAGATCGCGCTCGGCGTCGGCGGGGCGATCGCGGGCATCCTGATCGTCGTGCTCGGCATCGCGCTGTTGAACCGCAACGGCTCCAGCACCTCGGCAGGCGCCGGCGCCACGCCAACGGCATCTGCGACCGCCTCACACACGTCGACCAAGCCGCCGAAGCAGACAGGAACCGTCACCGCGCAGACGAAGCCGACGGGCCCCGTCGCGTGCGGCGCGAGCGTCCCGGCCGCGGCCTCGACCCCCAAGCCGCAGTTCGACCATGCGCCGTCGCCGAGCGACGTCTTGGCGAAGGACACCGAGTACACGGCGATCCTGCACACCTCGTGCGGAGACGTCACCATCGCCCTGGACCAGTCGGCCGCGCCGCAGACGGTGGCGAGCTTCGTGTTCCTCGCCGAACACAACTTCTTCGACGGAACGTTCTTCCACCGGGTGGTCAAGTCGATCGAGGTCGTCCAGGGCGGCGACCCGACCGGGACCGGCAGCGGTGGGCCGGGCTACTCCATCCCGGACGAGTTGAAGGGCGGCGAGCACTACGCGCCCGGCACGGTGGCGATGGCCAACGCAGGCCCCAACACCGGTGGCAGCCAGTTCTTCCTGATCACGGGGCCGGGCGGCGCGAACCTGGACAGCGCCCCCAACTACACGATCTTCGGCAACATCACCGACGGCCTCGACGTCGCCAAGCAGATCAACGGCTTCATGCCGAAGAGCGGCGACGGGCCGCCCACGGAGGCGGTCTACATCGACTCCGTCACGATCGACAAGCACAAGACGCCGAGTCCGACGCCGAGCCCGAGCGGCTGATCGATCAGAGCCGCTCGACGTGCGGCTCGTCGATCCCGACGGTCGCGCCACGGGCGTCGAACACGAGCGGGGCGCCGGCGACGATCGCGTGCACGTCGATCTGCGGATGTGCCGTGAGCACCAGCACGGCGTCGGTGGCGGCGAGCGTCTCGGCGTCGACCGGTACCGAGCGGAGCTCGCGGCCGCCGATCGTGATCGCCTCGACGTAGGGGTCGTGGAACCGGACGTCGGCTCCCTTGGCGGCGAGCCGCTCGAGGACCTCGACCGCGGGTGAGCCGCGCAGGTCGTCCACGCCGGCCTTGAACGCGACGCCCACGCCGAGCAGCCGCGAGCCGTTCACGGCCTTGCCGGCGCCGTTCAGCATCTCCGCGACGCGCGTTGCGACATAGTCGGGCATCCGGTTGTTGACCTCGTTGGCGTGCTCGATGAACCCGACCCGATAGCCGAGCTGCTGGCCGGCGCGCCACGACAGATAGGTTGGGTCGATCGAGATGCAGTGACCACCGACGCCGGGACCGGGCCAGAACGGCTGGTAACCGAACGGCTTCGTGGCCGCGGCGTGCAGCGCCTCCCAGATGTCGACCCCAAGGTCCTTCGCCATCACCGCGAGCTCATTGACGAGCGCGATGTTCACCTGGCGGTACGTGTTCTCGATCAGCTTCGCCATCTCGGCCTCGCGCGGCGAGGACGTGACCGCGACGGAGCCGGCGATCGGCGCGTAGAACGAGACGGCGAGGTCGCGACAGCGGCCGGTCAGGCCGCTCACGACCTTTGGCGTCGTGGCGAGCTGGTGGGCGCTGCTGCCCGGATCGATCCGCTCGGGCGAATACGCGAGCGCGAAGTCGGTCCCGGCGGTGAGTCCGGACGTCTCGAGGATCGGCCGGAGGTACTCCTCGGTCGTGCCCGGCCACGTCGTGGACTCGAGGATGACGAGGACGCCGGGTCGAAGATGCGCGGCGACGGTCTCGGCGGCGGCGCGGACCATCGACAGATCCGGCGCGCCGTCGGCGAGCGGCGTCGGGAGACACAACACCGCGACGTCGGCGCGGTCCAGGGCCGCCGCGTCGGTCGTGAACGCGGTGCGGTCGAGCGCGCCGATCTCCGAGGACGGCACATCGACGATGTAGGACCGCCCCGAGCGGAGCGCGTCGATCTTCGTCGCGTCGACATCGAAGCCGACCGTCTCGAAGCCGGCCTCGCGAACACCGACGATCAGCGGCAGGCCGACGTAGCCGAGGCCGATCACCGCGACGACGGCGGTCCGGTCGCGGATCGAGGCCGCGAGGCGCTCGAGCGGGTCGGTGTCGAGGAGGTCCATGGGGGCGGCGCGTCAGGGTATCGCCGGCTCCCCGGCCGGCGCAACGGGCGCGGCGAGCCACGCATCGATCCCCTCGCGGAGCGCGCGCTTGCGATCGTCTTCGGCGAAGCTCGCGTCGACCGCGCTGCGCGCGAGCCCGGCGAGGTCCCGATCGCTCAGTTGCCACGCATCGCGCGCCGCTGCGTAGACCTCGGTGAGCCAGCCGCCGAACATCGTCGGGTCGTCGCTGTTCAGTGTGACCGGGACGCCGGCATCGCGCAGTGCGAGCAGCGGCACGTCCTCGATCCGGTCGTAGACGCCGGTCGCGACGTTGGACACGGGGCAGATCTCGAGCGGGAGCCGCCGCGCGGCGAGGTCGGCGACGAGGGCGGCGTCCTCGACGGCTCGCACGCCGTGCCCGATCCGGTCCGGGCGTAGATGCTCGATCGTCGCGCGGACGTTGTCGGGACCGGCCCACTCCCCGGCGTGCGGGACGCTCTTGAGTCCGGCCTGCGCCGCCCTGCGGAACATCCACGCGAACCGCTCGACGCCGGTGCGCTCGCTGCCGGCGCAGTTCAAGGCCACGACGCCGCGTCCGGCGTACCGAAGCGCCACCTCGAGCGTGCGCTGCGCGTCGTCCAGGCCGTTGTCGCGAACGATGTCGGGACACAGGCGCACCCGGACGCCGTGGTCGCGCTCGCCGGCGGCCAGCCCATCGAGCACCGCCTCGATCGGCCCGAACCAGTCCTGGTGGAGCCGGCGGGCGTGGTTGCCGGGGCTGAAGACGATCTCGGCGTAGGCCACGCCCGTCTCGGCGAGGTCCTCGCAGCACTCGACGGCGAGGCGGCGGAAGTCGTCGACCGTCGCGAACAGCTGGCAGAGCTCGAGGTAGTTGTCGATGAAGTCCATCGGCCCGCCGAACGTCCAGCCGGTGGGCCCCATGCCGTGGGGGAGCGTGGCGCCGTCGCGATCGGCGATCTCCCGGAGCGTCTCGGGCCGGGCGCTCCCCTCGAGGTGCAGATGCAGCTCGACCTTCGGGAGGGAACGGAGGTCGCGCATCCGTCGATGGTAGCCCGGTCGGTGCGGCCGGATACGGGCGGCCCACCCGACCAGCCGATAGGCTCGTTCCGTGCAGGCGAACCTGATCGGTGGCGAGTGGGTCGAGGGTGCGACGACGGTCCTTGACCGGAACCCCTCGGACCTGTCCGACGTGGTCGGCGAGTTCGCCGTCGCCGACGAGACGCAGGTCGACGCGGCGATCGCGGCGGCGGCGGCGGCCGGGCCGGGGTGGGCCGCGGCCAGCCCGATGGAGCGGAGCAACGTGCTCGAGACCGCCGGGCTCGAGCTGGCCGCGCGGGCAGAGGAGCTCGGCGAGCAACTCGCGCGCGAGGAGGGCAAACCCCGCGCCGAGGCGATCGGCGAGGTCCAGCGCGCCTCGCAGATCTTCCGCTTCTTCGCCGGCGAGGCGCTCCGCATGGCGGGCGAGCACCAGCGGAGCGTCCGCCCGGGCGTCGACGTGGACGTGTTGCGCGAGCCGCTCGGCGTGGTCGGGATCATCACCCCGTGGAACTTCCCGATCGCGATCCCGGCGTGGAAGGTCGCGCCGGCGCTCGCGTACGGCTGCACCGTCGTGTTCAAGCCGGCGGAGCTCGTGCCGGCGAGCGCGTGGTCGATGGTCGAGGCGATCGCGCACGCGGGGGCGCCGCCGGGCGTGTGCAACCTCGTGATCGGTCCGGGGGGCGTGGTCGGCGAGCGGCTCGTGCACGACGCGCGTGTGCGCGGCGTGAGCTTCACCGGATCGCAGGCGGTCGGCGCCGGGGTGGCCTCCGGGCTCGCGGCGCGGTTCGGACGGTCGCAGCTCGAGATGGGCGGGAAGAACCCGCTGGTCGTGCTGGACGACGCCGACCTCGACGTGGCCGTCGACTGCGCGATCCAGGGCGCCTTCTTCCAGACGGGGCAGCGGTGCACCGCGAGCAGCCGGCTGATCGTGACCGCAGGGATCCACGACCGGTTCGTCGACGCGACGATCGAGCGGATGCGCGCGCTGCGCGTCGGCCACGCGCTCGCGGCCGACACCCAGATCGGACCGGTCGTGTCCGCCGATCAGCTCCAGCAGGACCTCGACTACCTCGACATCGGCGCGAAGGAAGGCGCGGACCTCGCTGCCGGCGGGGCGCAGCTCGAACGAGACACCGAGGGGTACTACCTCGAGCCGGCGCTGCTCGTGGGCACGAGCAACGACATGCGCGTCAACCGAGAGGAGATCTTCGGGCCGATCGCATCCGTTGTTCGAGCCGACGACCCGGAGCACGCGCTCGCGCTGGCGAACGACACCGAGTTCGGGTTGTCGGCGGGCGTGTGCACCACGTCCCTCAAGCACGCTGCGATGTTCCGCGACGGCCTCCAGGCGGGCATCGTCGCGATCAATCTGCCGACCGCCGGCGTCGACCATCATGTGCCGTTCGGTGGCACGAAGGGATCCTCGAGCGGCCCGCGCGAGCAAGGACGCTACGCGGTCGAGTTCTACACGACGGTCAAGACGACCTACACCCGGCCGTAGGCACCGGGCCTAGGCACCGGGCCGCAGGCTGCGGCGTTGACCCTCTGCGCGCCGCGCGGGTAGCGTCCCCGGGTCGTGACGTCCGACGCGCTCGCACCCATCTACTTCCTGGCGGCAGGCCTGCTGGTCCTCGCCGGCGCCACGAAGATCCTTCGTCCGGACGCCACCGCGCAGGCGCTGCTCGACGCCGGACTCCTCGGAACGCTCGGCGCGGCCCGCACGGTCGGCGTGGTCGAGGTCGTGGTCGGCGCGTGGGCATGCTGCGCTCCGACGGCGGGCGGCGCCGTCGCGCTCGGTGCGTTGTACGTGCTGTTCGCCGGTTACCTCGGGTTCCTTCTGGTGGCGCGACCCGACGCGGGGTCGTGCGGCTGTGCCGGATCGACGCCGATCCCCCCGAGCCGGCTGCACCTCGCGCTGAACCTCGCGGCCGCCGCGGCAGGGTTCGCCTACGCCACCACGAGCGCCCCGAGCGTGGCCACGTGGACCGCGAGCCTCGGGTGGGCCGCGGTGCCGGTCGTGTTCGGCCTGGTGGTCGCCGGGTGGCTCGCGGCGGTCGCCGTGACCGCCGCCCCCGCCGCGTTCCGCGCGTGGACGCCGGACGAGCACCCGCCTCATGAGCGCGCGGCGCACGACCACGCCCTTCACGGACACGACCACGGCACGACCGACCGCGAGCTCGCAGAGGCGGGGATCGCGCGGGGCCACGCCAGCCTGTGGCCGAACACCAAGCCGGAGGACGTGTGAGCGCCGTCCTAGACGTCGCCCTGCGGACCGTGCAGCCGCGGCGCCCGCGCGCGCGCCGCCGGTCCGTCCGCGTCGCGGAGGTCGCGAGCGCGATCGTCGCGGCGCCGATCCGCTACGCCGTCCGCCCCGTCACCGCGACCGACGTCGTTCGACGGACGTGCAGCAGTTGCCCGGGCGGCAGCCGGTGCTGCGGGTCCTACAGCGCGCTGTGTTGCACGTTGCCGGGCGGCGACAACTTCGGCTGCCCGCCGAACACGTTCATCGGTGGCTGGTGGCAGTGCAACTACGGCGGGACCGACCTGTGCGGCACGACGAACATGCGGTACTACCTCGACTGCTCTATGGACTCTGGGCACGCCTGCCCCGGCGGATGCCACTGCGGCGACAACAACTGCGCCAACTTCAAGACGTGCTGCGTCGTGTTCCGCTACGGCAACTGCAACACCGACATCGCCGGGATCACGCCGATCCAGTGCCGGCTCGTCACGTGCGTGATCCCGTGCCGGATCGATTGCCTGGATTGTGATTGCTCCGCCGCCGTGGATCAAACGACCTGCTCGCACAACGCGGGGTGTCTGTGAGCATCGGCGCGCTGACCTCCCTCGTGATCGTCGAGACGATCGTGCTCGCGCTGCTTGCCGTCGTGGTCGTGTCGCTGCTGCGCAGCCATGCCGAGCTGCTCCGCCGTCTGCCCGAGCCCGACGAGGGGCACGACCACGTCCACGACGATGCCGACCGTGAGCGACCGATGCTGTCCTCGGAGCTGCCGGTCCCCAAACGGATCGCCTCGCGCGCGCACGACGTCGCCGGCTCGACGCTCGAGGGCGATCAGGTCGTCGTGTCGGCGGCCTCGGGAACCAACACGCTGTTCGCGTTCCTGTCGACGGGCTGTCTCACGTGCCAGGGGTTCTGGGATGGGCTGCGGCCCGACGTCCGCGAGCCGTTGCCCGGCGATACCCGGGTGGTCGTGGTCGTGAAGGACCCCGCGTTCGAATCACCGTCGCGCCTCGCGAAGCTCGCGCCGCCCGACGTCCCCGTGATCCAGTCCTCCGCGGCGTGGGATGACTTCGGCGTGGCGATGTCGCCGTACTTCTGCTTCGTCGACGGCGGAACGGGGGAGCTTCGTTCCGAAGGCGCGGCGATGTCGTGGCACCAGGTGTCGTCGCTGCTGACCGACGCGCTGTTCGACGAGGCGCGTGCCCGGGAGCTCGGATGAACGCCGTCGTGGCGCTCGGCGCCGCGGTCGCGATCGTCGCGGGCCTGCGATCGACGTGGTCGCCCTGAGGCGCGTCGATGCTGGGGAGCATCACTCCGCTCGGGGAGCGGGGACGCGGTTCGCGGTGGGGGATCACCGTTTCGGCGTACCTCCTCGGGTCGGCCGTCGGCGGCGCCGCACTCGGCGGAGCGCTCGGCTGGATCGGCTCACCGGTCGACCTGTCCGCGAACGCGCGGCTGCTCCTGCTCGGCGTCGCGATCGCGATCGGCGTCGCGTTCGATCTACGCCTCGGCGGCCTGCGGTTGCCGACCACGCGCCGGCAGGTCGACGAGACCTGGCGCGCCTCGTATCGCGGGTGGGTGTGGGGACTGACGTTCGGCGCGCAACTGGCCCTCGGCGTCATCACCGTCGTGACGACCGCCTTCGTGTACGTCACGTGGCTGGCCGCGCTGCTCAGCGGTTCGCTCCTGGCCGGCGCCGCGGTCGGGCTCGCCTTCGGGCTCGCGCGCGCGCTCCCCATCTTGAGCGTCGCTGGCGTGCGGACGAGCGCCCAGCTGCTCGGCGTCGACCGCACGCTCCAGCGGCTCGCGCGACCGGCGCGGCGCCTGACGCTCGCCGCGGGCGCCTCGATCGGCGGGCTCGCGCTGCTCGGGGCGGCCCGATGACCTCGGCGCTTCAGGGTCACGGTCTCGCGCTCACCGTGCTCGACGGGTGGGAAGCGCGGATCTGGGTGCCCGATCTGCCGCCGCCCGCAGAGAACCATCCGGTCGTCCGGTTGGCGAACTTCGCGCTGCCGCTCACCAAGAACACGTACGCCGAAGACGTCGCGGACGGCCTGCGGGCCGGCGAGGTCGTCGCCTCGCTCGCGGAGTTCTCACCGGCCCTCGCCGATCGCGGCCTGTACGAGCCGCGCGGTGTTCCTGAGCTGGCGCCTGCCGACCTCGATCCCCGCGCGGTGCAACGGCAGGCGCCCGGGCGGGCGGGCGTGCAGCGCTTCTTCTCGGAGCACGGGCGGGCGTTCAGCTTGTACGTCGTCGCACGCCATGGCCCCGGGCTCCACGGCGCGATGCACGAGCTCGCGACCCAGCTGCGAGGCCTCTCCGTGCTGGCCCGATGAGCATCGTCGGATGGATCGTCGTCGCCCTGCTGTTCGTGCTGATCCTGTGGCTCGGGTTCGCGCTCATCGCGTTGATCCGCACGCAGGCCGGGTTACGCGCTCGGATCGAGGACCTCGAGGCGTTGATCGCTCCCGTCCGGCTTGCGGGTGGGCTCCCCGTCGGGCGAAGCGCCCCGGACTGGGACATCGCAACGAGCGACGGCGGATCGCTCGCGGCGGCCTCGCTCGCTGGAACTCGTCACGTCCTGTTGTTCGCGGACACGTCATGCGCGGCATGCGACGACGTCGTCCCGGCGGCGATCGAGGCCGCGGCGGACGGCACGCTGCCGCCCGTCGTGGTGATCGCCCGAGAGGGCGACGCGCCGCTGCCGACGTCGTGGGTTGGCCCGTGGACCGGCGTCGAGCACGGCGACGAAGCAAGCGGGGCGTTCGAGGTCGAGGTGAGCCCGCACCTGTTCGTGATCGACGAGGGCGGCGCGATCGTCGCGCAGGGCGGCGCTGCGACGCTCGCCGACGTCGAAGCGCTGGTCCGAGAAGCACGGGGGATCCAGGTGCTGCCCGAGGTCGACGATGGCTGAGCCGGTCACGCGCCGTGGCTTCGTCACGCGGGCCTCAGGCCTGGCGCTCACCGGGCTCGGGCTCGCCGCGGGGCTCGGGAGAGATCGTGCGTCGGCGCACGTGCGCCCCACACCGTGCCGCGTGCGATGCGAACCGATCAGCAAGACTGGATGTTTATGCGGCGGCAATCTCTACCGGTGCTCGGGGTGCGGCAACACGTTCCACGCGTGCATGCATCGGTCGCGGTTCGGGTGGTTCTGTCTGCGCCGATCATGTTGACGCTCAGCGCGACGAGCGCATCCAGACGTCGTATCGGCTGAACGACCGCTCGTACCGGTCGTACGACACGCGTTGGGTCGAACCCGTGACGGCGAGCGACGGCTCGTCGTTCACGCGATACGGCGGATGGCTGCCCGCGCTCGTGAGCCGCACCGCACCATCCCAGGACGCGCCGTCGCGACTGTGGCGGTAGAGGATGTAGATCCGCGCGCCGCGCGCGAGCGGCCGGCAGGGCCGCGCTCGCGGGTTCCGCCGGCAGCCGGCGATCGCGACCGCGACCTGCGACGTCCCGAACGGCAGCACCGCGGGGCCGTAGCCATCCAGGTAGCCGGCGCCGCCGACGACGTCTCGCCACGAGAAGACCGTCGTGGGCGCCGACAGCGTCGATCCGTCGAAGATGCGGACGTCGAGGCCGCTGTTCGTCGAGTAGGCGATCGCCACCCGCGGGTCGCCGGCCTGCACGGCGCCCCCAACGGCCGGATAGTGCTGTCCGTCGTTGGGGCTCGGTCCGGTGAGCGCGATCGGCGTCGCCGTTGAGAGGTCGTCGCCCCTCGTGTTCGACGTCAACGCGTCTTGTGCACCTCCGCGGGTAGCGAACCACGCGACCGCGACGTCGTTGCCGCTCGCGCCGATGTCCGGCAGGCCGCGGAAGCCCTCGCTGGTCGAGGATCGCGATGTCGTGGAGCCGATCGTCGCCGTGGACCAGTGGTGTCCGCGGTCGTCGCTCGTCGCCATCCGGATCGAGCCGGAGTCTGCCTGCGTCCACACCGCGAACATCCGCCCACCGCCGACGGCCACCCGCGGGTAGTCGACCCTGCCGGTACGCGTTGAGACTCGGACGGGCTTGTGCCATGTCCGTCCCTGATCGAGGCTGACGCGGATCCACAACACGCGCGGCGCCGACGGCCTGTAGTGCAGGTAGCTCCGTTGTGTGACGTAGCTCGCGATCACCGTCTTCCCGTGCGTCGCGATGGACGGCCGCTCGGCTTGGACCGACGCCGGGCTGATCCGAACGGGTTTGCCCCAGTCGCCCGCCTGTGACGAGGCCGGAGACCGGCGGACGAACACGCCCATGCGTGGCCCGTTGTCGTCGGCGCATCGTCCGGACGGCGGCGGGCAGTCCGACGCGAAGATGGTGAGCAGCTTGTGCGATGTCGCGGCGAGCGACTTGCCGGGATTCCATGCATACGGCGACGAGATCCGATGAGAATGGCCGAAGCTGGTCGCCGACCGCGCCGGCGCGGCGAGGGTAACCACGGCGACCAACGCGAAGAGTGCCGCGGGTCCCCGGCCACGCATGCCGGGCATCCTAGCCGGGGTAGCATCCGGGCTGGCCCGGGTGCCGGAACCGGTAGACGGAGGCGGCTTAAACCCGCCGGCCCCCTCGGGGCGTGTGGGTTCGAATCCCACCCCGGGCACCGAGCGCCTAACCGCAACAGCCTTGATGGCTGGTCGTTTCCAGTCGGTGTCTTATGGCCGAATCGTATCCGTGCTAACCAGCTGCTAACGGAGGATGTAGTTAGCGACGTTCTGAGCGCTCTCGCGTGCCATATCCACCGGCATGTGCTGGTACAGGTTCATCGTCGTCGCGACATTCTCACGACCCAGCCGGACCGAGAGATCCTTGACGTCCATCCCGCCTACAGGTTTCTCATCCTCGTGCTCCTATAGGGGGCGTGCGGGAGTCCGGGATCGACGAAGTGGTTGGGCGCATCGAGGCGCTCTATCGAACCGACGGCAAGAAGATGTGGCGATCCGTCTTCGCGTTCACAGGCGATCCGGAGGTCACCGACGACGCTATCGGCGAAGCCTTCGCCCAGGCACTCGCCCGAGGCGATGAGATCGGCGACCCGGCAGCATGGGTCTGGCGGGTGGCATTCCTCGCCGCGGGTCGTGAACGCAAACGGCGAGCCTCGCTCGTTGCCCTCGGCGAGTCGGGTTCCTACGAGATGCCGGAGCCGATCTCGGAGGTCATGACGGCGTTGGCGTCCCTGTCACCGAACCAACGTCTGGCGATCGTGATGCATGACTTCGCCGATCGTCCAACCGACGAGATCGCGCGGTTGATCGGAGCCTCACGCGCAACGGTGCACGTGCACTTGAGTAAGGGCCGCAAGCGTCTGAGGGAACTGCTAGGAGATGACGATGGATCGAACCCATGAACGCCTGAGCCAGCTTGACGATCTGGAAGCGCCACGGCCTACGTGGGCGCAGATCACGAGCCGGAGGCCAGACTCCTCGCTCGACACCGATGGAACGCTCGAGTTCGCTGACGTCGACCGAACGACGCGAAAGGTCGACGACCGAACACCAGCCGTCCTTCGGCCACGTCGTCATCTCAGGACCGTCGCGATCCTGGTCGCGGCGACGATCGTCCTCGGGCTCGCCCTGTACAGCCTCCGGGGCCTCGACGGGAACGGAGCCCAGCCGATGACCGGCCCGACCGAGGCGCTGTCGACGTCGGTTGATCCGGCGAGGATCCCGATCTCGGTGCGGTACCCGGCCGAGTG
>Ga0136846_1212228_pt1 | contig 12928 bp, 8 predicted proteins | sample HopSoiMetagenom2_FD_96841 | JGI IMG/M metagenome (GOLD analysis project Ga0136846, IMG submission 96841) | Grasslands soil microbial communities from Hopland, California, USA - 2 Assembly 2016 (version 4) | ecosystem: Environmental > Terrestrial > Soil > Grasslands | place: USA: Hopland... | reverse complement strand
GCGGCGGACCGGAGGCGTCCGGCCTCCGCATCGGCCGCGGCCTGGCCGGCGAGCCGGTCCGCGGTGGCGCTCCACTGCTCGACCCACGCGGCGGCCTTGCCGTTGGGGATGTTGTCGATCGTGGCGAGCACCTCGCCGACGTCGGCGGCCCGGTGGAAGACGCCGCCGAGGACGTTCTCGGTGGCGAACTGGAAGTCGTCGTCCTTGAAGAAGGGGTGCATCGTCATTCCTGTCGGCGCGAGGGTGCTGCGGGCTGTCGAGACCACGGTGCACCGGCCCGGTCCAATCCGACTCCAATGCGGCTCCCGTCACCCAATGGAAATACGACCGGGTTCGCCTGCGGGAGGGCGGGTCGTCGAGAACACTGGCCCCGCGACCGCGTTCCGAGGCGAGAGGAGCCCAGCCCATGCGCACCCAGGTGGGAATCGTCGGAGCCGGCCCGGCGGGCCTGTTGTTGTCGCACCTGCTGCACCTGCGCGGGGTGGAGTCGGTGGTCGTGGACATCCAGGATCGGGAGTCGATCGAGCAGACGATCAAGGCGGGGATCCTGGAGCAGGGCACGGTGGATCTGCTGCGGCAGACCGGCGTGGGCGACCGGATGATGCGCGACGGGTTCGTCCACCACGGGATCAACCTGGCGTTCGAGGGCGGGCTGCACCGGATCAACCTGACCGAGCTGTCGGGAGGCCGGTCGGTGATGGTCTACGCCCAGCACGAGGTGCTCATCGACCTGATCGCGAAGCGGCTGGGCGACGGCGGGGACGTCCGGTTCGGGGTGACCGACACCGCGGTGGACGGGATCGACACCGACCAGCCGACGATCCGGTTCACCCACGAGGGCCGCCAGGAGACGCTGGAGTGTGACTTCGTCATCGGCGCGGACGGGTCGCGGACGATGTGCCGCTACCTGATCCCCGAGCGGAAGGACTTCTTCCGGCAGTACCCGTTCGCCTGGTTCGGGATCCTGGCCCAGGCGCCGCCGTCGTCCGACGAGCTGATCTACGCGCACTCCGAGCGCGGGTTCGTGCTGGTGTCGACCCGGTCGCCGAGCGTGCAGCGGCTGTACTTCCAGTGCGATCCGGAGACGAAGGTCGACGACTGGTCCGACGACCGGATCTGGGCGGAGTTCAGCGCGCGGCTGGGCCCGTCGGGGGCGACGGTGACCGAGGGGCCGATCTTCAAGAAGGACGTGCTGCAGTTCCGGTCGTTCGTGTGCGAGCCGATGCAGTACGGCCGGTTGTTCCTGGCGGGCGACGCGGCGCACACGGTGCCGCCGACGGGGGCGAAGGGGTTGAACCTGGCGGTGGGCGACGTGCACGTGCTGGACCGGGCGCTGGGGGCCTTCTACCAGTCGAAGGACACCGGATTGCTGGAGTCGTACACGCGCACGGCGCTGCGGCGGGTGTGGCGGGCGCAGTGGTTCTCGTTCTGGATGACCTCGATGCTGCACCGGTTCTCCGACGCGAGCGACTTCGACCTGCGCCGTCAGATCGCCGAGCTGGAGCTGGTGACCAGCTCCCCGACCGCGGCGAAGACCCTGGCCGACAACTACACCGGTCTGCCGCTGGGGTGACGACGAGGTGCCGGCCGGATCTACGATCTGCCGGTGGCCGTTCTGCCCCGGTTCGACCGGCGAGCGGTCCGCGCCCACCTCGTCGACGTCAACGACGGCGTCATCGCGACTGCCGGCGTGGTCGAGGGTCTCCTCGCCGCGGGCGCCACCATCACCACGATCGTCGTGGCCGCGCTCAGTGCGATGCTCGGCGGCGGGGTGGCGCTGGGTGGCATGAAGTACAGCGAGGCCGCGGACGAGCGCGACGCCGAGCTCGCGGTCCTCGCCGAGGAGCGGCGGTTGCACGAGCTGCAGCCCGAGGAGGAACTCGCCGAGCTGGCCGCGCTGTACGAGGACAAGGGCGTGTCGCCGGCTCTGGCCCGCCAGGTCGCGGAGGAGCTCAGCACGAAGGACGCGCTACTGCACCACGCGGAGGTCGAGCACGGCATCACCTTGAGCGACGACTCACCGACCCCGGCCGGTACCGCCTTGCTCGCGGGTCTGGGCTTCATGGTCGGAGCCGCGGTCCCGCTCGTGGTGAGCATGGTGGCCCCCGCGGCGTGGCGGATACCGCTCACGGTCTTCGCCGTGGTCGCCACGCTGTGCGTCACCGCCACCGTGGTCGCCCGACTCGGTGGGCTGAGCATCGGCCGGACAGTGCTGCGGACGGTGCTGATCGGGGTGCTGACGATGTCGCTGACCTTCGCGGGCGGCCTGCTGTTCGACCTTTAGGAGCGCGCTGAACAGCACCCTCCTGGCCGGGCCCGGCTCGTTCAGGCGTGCGCCAGGACGTCGCCGATCGGGCCCGCCACGTCGGGGTCGGACAGGTAGTCCGACACCGAGTGCGGGGCGGTCGGGTTGAAGGTGCGCTCGTCGCGGATCCGCTGCGGCCCCGACGAGAAGCGCGAGGCCAGCGGGTGCACCAGCGCGACCACGTCGAGCACGTCGAAGGCGTTGAGCCACCACACCCTGTCGCGGCCGGGAGCGCCGGGGATCGGGTCGAGGACGGCCGGGACGCCCCGGTCGTCGGCGCCCTCCGTGCCTCCGCGGAGGTTGCGGCGGACGATCGGGTAGCCCAGCGGGGAGCCCGCGGTGACCAGCAGCCGCATCCGGATGCTCGCGGTGAAGTCGGCGCACAGGTCGTAGGCGACGATGCTGCCGAGGCTGTGTGCGACCACCACCATGTCGTGGTGGCCGTCGGCGACGGCGCGGTCGACGGCGGCCGACACCTCCTTCTGCACCGCCGTGCGCATGCGGTCGTCCTCGAGGTAGTAGGCGACGTCGCGCAGGAACTGCTGGATGATCAACTCCGAGGTCCCGGTCTTCTCGGCCAGGAACTGCAGCGCCTCGCGGACGATCCGCGGCTTGAGCAGGTCGGACCAGCCGGCCTCGGCGCCCGCGGCGCGTGCCCGTTCCACGGCGACGACCGGGGCCACGAGCTCGGGGTCGGTGCGCGCGAGCCGGCGCGACGGCCGGAAGCCGAGCTCCTCGGCCGCCTCCAGGATCAGGTCGTCGTGGGTGCGGGTCGCCTTCTTGGCGACTACCGCGACAGGGGCCGACTCCAGGTCCGGGGTGTGCCCGCCCGCCCGCTCGTGCTCGGCGATCAGATCGGCCAGCAGGTTGCCGTAGAACGGGTAGTAGACGTCTTCCGGGCGTACCGGGGGATGACCGGCGAGCGTCAGGCCCCGGGCCAGGCCGCCCAGCCACTCCCGCTTCCGGCCCTCCACGTACGCGGCGACGGCGGCGGCCGACCGGTCGGCACCGGCCGCCATCTCCTGGGACCGTCCGTGGACGAGCAGCAGTGCGGTCATCGGTTTCCTCCGTTCCGGAGCAGCTCCTCGACGAGAGCGACGGCGTCGGAGCCGTCGGCCGCGCCGAGGACCCGGGTCTTGATGTCGGCCACGATCGCCGAGGTGCGGACGCCCTTGTTCGCGACCCACACCCGCTTCGACTCGGGCGTGTCGTCGGTGACCGGCCGTCCGTCGGTGTCGACCTCGCGGCCCTGCGCATCCCGTGCCTGCTCGGCGCGGCTGTGCAGCGCGACGAGTTCCCAGGCGTCGTTGAGCACCGGGGATCCGGACGAGCCGGGCTCGGTGTCGGTCAGGTAGGTCAGGTACCGGGCGTCGTCCACGCCCACCAGGAGGTTGTTGCGCACCGCGATCTCGCGGGAGCGGCCCGCAGGATGCTGGACGATGTTGACCGGCTGGCCGCTGAGGATCTTGCCGGTGGCGCCCACCAACGGGATGGAGCGGAAGACCTTGCCCGGCGGTCTGCCCTTGACCGCAGCCACGGCGACGACGGTGTAGTCCAGCTCGTCGACGGGGCTGGTGAGGAAGCAGCGGTCCGGATCGAGCCGGACCTTGACGGCGCGGGTCGACCGGCCGCGCGCGTCCTCCTCGTAGCGGAAGGTGGCCGTCGAGCCGGCGGCCGTGGCCGCGTCGGTCAGCACGTGGTTGTTCGTCACCAGCAGCCACGGCGACGCCAGGAAGCCGGTGCCCATCTCGACCGGCGTCACGAGGCGGGCGACCGCGTCGCACCGCTTGGCGCCGTCGGCGAGCCAGCGGCTGCCCAGGAAGTCCGGTTCGTTGAATATGCGTTCCCGCTCGCGGTCCACCTGCCTCTCGCTCGGCGCGGAGGGCAGATTGGCGCCGTGGCGGCGCGCGTACTGGATCTTCCGATCGATCGGCTCCGTCCGCCAGGCGTCCGCGGGATTGCTGCTGACCGTGATCAGCCGGTCCCGGTCGGGACGGCGACGGCCCGTGTCGACGATCGTCATCGGTATCCTTCATCAGGGGTGACCGATCGTAATCACCACAGGTCAGTGGCCGATGTACGCAGATCTGCGTAGTCCGTGGCCCGCCGTGTGAGCGGCGTCGCAGCGATGATCGACAGTCGGGTCGGCCCGAGAGCCGTCCGATTCATGCCGTCGTGTGACACTCGGGAAATGGCCACCGACGCCGCGCCCACTCCGGTCGCCCGAACTGCGGTCGTCGACCGTGACGTTCCGCGCGCTGCGGCGCCTGCGCCACCGGCCCCGGCCGCCCCGGCCCCGCCGCCGTCGGACCGGGGCTGGGGCGTCCCGCTCGCCGTGCTGATCGTCGGCATGTTCATGTCGGTGCTCGACATCAGCATCATCAACGTCGCGATCCCCACCATGCAGCTCGACTTCGGCGCGACGACCGACCAGATCCAGTGGGTGGAGAACGGCTACTCGCTGGCGCTGGGTGTCGTGGTGCCCGTCAGTGCCTGGATGGCCGCGAAGTTCGGGCCGGGGCGGGTCTACAACCTGTCGCTGCTGGGCTTCGCGGCCGGGTCCGCCCTGTGCGGGCTGGCCTGGGACCTCAACAGCATCGTCGCCTTCCGCGTGCTGCAGGCCCTGCCCGGCGGCGTGCTGCCCGTGGTGACGCTGACGATCCTCTACAAGATCGTCCCGCGGGAGAAGATCGGCGCGGCCATGGGCATGTACGGCCTGGGCATCATCGTCGCCCCGGCCGTCGGCCCCACGCTGGGCGGCTACCTGGTGGAGTACGTCGACTGGCGGCTGATCTTCTTCATCAACGTGCCGGTCGGCATCCTCGGCGTGATCGCGGCCGTCATGCTCCTGCCCAGGTTCGGGCCGACACCGGTGGGCCGCTTCGACCTGCTCGGCTTCCTGAGCGTGGCCACCGGGCTGGTCTGCCTGCTGCTCGCGCTGACCGAGGGCCAGAAGTGGGGCTGGACCTCGTACTCGATCATGATCCTGCTGACCGTCGGTGTGCTCAGCCTCGCCCTGTTCGTCGTGATCGAGCTGGAGGTCGAACGCCCGCTGCTGAACGTGCGGGTGTTCAAGCACTGGGCGTTCACCAACTCGCTGATGCTGGTGTCGGTGCTGTCGATCGGCCTGTTCGCGGTGCTGTTCTACATCCCGCTGCTGCTGCAGCAGGCCCGCGGGCTCGGCGCCTTCGACACCGGGCTGCTCCTCCTGCCCCAGGCGCTCGTGATGGCGGTGATCATGCCGACGGCGGGGCTGCTCTACGACAAGATCGGCCCGCGCTGGCCGGCGGCGATCGGGCTGGCGATCGTCGCACTGGGCACGTACATGCTCACCGGCGTGACCCTGGAGAGCAGCACCGAGCACGTCGTCTGGGTGCTGGTGCTGCGGGCCGTCGGGATGGGCCTGGCCATGATGCCGATCATGACGGGCGGCCTGTCCGCGGTACCGCCGGACCAGGTCGACGGGGCGAGCGCGTTCAACAACGTGGTCCAGCGGACGTCGTCGGCGCTGGGCCTGGCCGGGCTGACGTCCCTGGTCACCTACTCGCGCGAGCAGTTCTCCCTGGACCGCGGGTTGCTGGTCTCGACGGACACCCCGATGCCCGTGCTCGCGCCGGGGGCGACCGGTGAGATGGCCGGTATGTACGCCATCTACCAGCAGACCCAGACGATCGCGTTCGTGGAGGCGATGCACTCGCTGTTCATCGTCACCGCGATCATCACCGCGGCCGGGATCCCGCTGGCGCTGATGCTGCGGTCGGGCCCGAGCAAGCCGGCGGCCGGCGGCCCGGTGGTGGCCGCCCACTAGCGACGAGTGGGTCTCCTGCACGGCGAGGGGCCCCGCGGCTGGTGGTGAGAAACGGTCGGATTCGTCGGTGCCGCGTGGCACGATGCCGATCGTGAGTGGACCCCGCGCGTGGCTGGCACGGCGCGACCCGGGGTTCCTCGTCGTGCGGCGGGCCGCCCGGGTCACGCTGGTGGCCTGCACCGGCTTCCTCGTGTCCCGCTACGCGCTGGACAACGCGGTGATGGCGCCGTACGCGCTGTTCGGCGCGGTGGCCCTCGGCATCCTCTCCCAGATCCCGGGCAGCCCGGCACAGCGCGCCCGCGTCCTGCTCACGGTGCTTCCGGTGGGCTGGCTGCTGGTCACGCTGGGCACCCTGCTGTCGGTGAGCACCGCGACCGCCACCGCCGGCATGTTCGTGCTCGGCTTCGTGGTGAGCTTCGTCGGTGTGGGTGGTCCACGGCTGGTCGGGCTCGCCGCCGGCACGCAGCTGCTCTACATCCTGCCGTGCTTCCCCCCGTACGACCCGGGGTCGCTGGGCTGGCGGCTGGCCGGCCTGACGCTGGCGGTGCTGCTGCTCGCAGCTGCGGAACTGGTGCTGTGGCCGGACCCGACGCCCGAGCCGTACACCGCGAAGCTGGGCGTCGCGGTCGGTGCGGTCGCGGGCTGCCTGACGGCCGTGGCGGACGGCTGGACGGGCCGCCCGCAGGACCGCGACCGCCTGACCGCACTGCTTCCCGACGCGACCGAGACCGCCGAGGCGCTGCGCCCGTCCAATTCGCCACCCATGCAGCGGCCTGCGTCGGCCGGCCGCCGGGACCGCGCGCTGACGGTCGCGGCGGGCACGGCCCGGCTCCTCCTCGGCCGCGCGGTCGACCTGCACGACACGGACGCCCACCGGGCGACCGGCCTGCCCGCGGCGGCGTCCCTGCTGCGCCGGGCGGCGTCGTGCGCCGGCGCCGCGGCGGCCTGGTTGCGCACCGAAGGCCGCGACGGTGCCCCGGTCCCTGACACGGACGACATGACCGCTGCCATCACCGCGTTCCGCGCCGACCGGGCCGCCATGCCGCCCGACGGGGTCCCGGCCGACCGGCTGCGCCTGAATTCGCTCGCGCTGAGTCTGGGGGAGTGGACGAGGGCCCTGGTGGCCGCCGTCCGCGTGGTCGCGGCGGCACCGGTGGGTCCCGACCCCACACCGCCTGCAGCCCGCCCGGGCGTGCTGTGGTTCGCCCGCGAGTCCACCCCGCGGCTGTGGTGGCAGCGCCTTCGCGAGCACCTCACCCCGCGGTCGGTGTACTTCCAGGGCGCGCTGCGCCTGGCCGTCGCGCTCGCCGTCGCCCGGCTGCTCGCCGGCGTGCTCGACCTCTCCCACGGCTTCTGGGTGCTGCTGACGATCCTCACCCTGCTGCGGACCTCGGCGTCGGAGACCCGCTCGCTGCTGTGGCCTGCGCTCGTCGGCACGGTCATCGGCTCGATCGGCGCGGCCGGGCTGCTCCTGATCGACATCCCGCCCCTCGCCTACGCGCTGCTCCTCCCGTTCGTCATGCTGATCGGCTTCTCTGCAGGCCCGCTGCTGGGTCTCGGGTGGGCGCAGGCGCTGTTCACCCTCGTCGTCGCACTCGTCTTCGCGCAGGTCTCCCCGGTCGACTGGCACCTCGCCGAGGCGCGCGTGCTCGACGTCGCCGTCGGGGCCGCGGTGGGCCTGGCCACCGGGCTGCTCGCCTGGCCACGCGGCGGCTCCGGCGAGCTGCACCGGGCCGCAGGGACCTACCTCGCGGCCACGGGCCGGGTCGTCCGGCAGACGGTCGACGTCCTCACCCGCGGCGCCCGTGCCGACGACGCGCTGCGGCAGGCCCGCGACGCCGGTGAACTCGCCTCGGCGTCGTGGGCGCTCTACCAGACCGAGCACCACCCGACGCCCTCGGTCGACTGGCAGGCCACCCTGCTCGCCGGGCACCACGCCGTCCGCGGGGCCGAATGGCTGCTGCGGGAATGCCCGACCGGGAGGCTCCTGCCGTGCGTGCAGCCGCTCGCTGCCGAGGCGGACGCCGTCGCCGTCCGCTACGAGCGGGTCGCCGACGCGTTGCTGCTCCGCGACCACGTCGGTCTCGCGGCCAGGTCGCCCGTCCCACCTCGCGGCGACTGGCCGACCGACCTCGGCGCCGACCTGTACCACCTCGCCGACCTGCACGTCTGGCTCGACGGCCTGCGCGACGACCTCGGCCGGATCCCGGCCGCGGCGTCGACCGATGCCGACGGCGCGGACGTGCGCCGGCGGGTCGCCCGGCTCGCCGACGGCGCGACCAGCTGATCCGTAGCGGGTCTCGGCGCCACGCACCAGACGGACGGGCCGGCGCTGTGAGCCGTCACTGCTCGAGGTGGGTCCGCAGCGCGGCGACGAGCGCGGCGCGGTTGGAGGCCGCGAGCTTCTGCCGCAGGCGCGCGACGTGCTGCTCCACGGTCTTGGGGGAGATGTAGAGCCGAGCGCCGATCTCCTTCTGGGTCAGCCCGTCGAGCACGAGTGCGCCCACCTCCCGCTCGCGGCCCGACAGCAGGCCGGACGTCCGGGAGCCCCCGGTCGCCGGGCGCAGGCCGCGGCCCGCACCGAGCAGCCGCCGGGTGGCGGCGGGGTCGGTGGTGCGCTGGGCGGCGCCGCGGCACAGCGCCGCGGCCTCGGCTCGCAGCCCGGAATCGGCCAGCCGGGCGGCGGCGTCGTCGACCGCCGCCGGGCACACCCGGCCGTCGAGCACGGCCGCCCAGGCGGTGGCCGCGTCGGCCCGGCCGCGCAGTCGCGGGTGCTCGACAGCGAGAGCGGCGAGCTCGGTTGCGGCCTCGGTGGCTGCCGCGGCGTCGTCCGCGACGACGGCGCGCTCGAGCTGCCACCACCGGTCGGCGGCGACGCCCCACCACGGTGACCCCGCGCGGTGCAGGGCGCTGCGCATCGCGTCGACGACGAGGTCGCGGTCGGTCGGCGACACCTGCTCGGCGACGACCGAGAGCTCGCCCCAGGCGTCGAGCAGCAGCAGCTCGACGTCGGTGCCGGCGACGACCGGTGCGACCCGGGCCCACGTGGCGGCGATGGCGGCGGTGTCGCCCGTCCGGCGGGCGAGCCCGACGCTCACGGCCGCCCCGAGGAGCGCGTCGCGGCGCAGCACGGGGGTGCGGGCCGCCGCCGCGAGCGCGTCGCGGGCGGCGGCGAGGTGGCCGGTGCGCATGTCGAGCCAGGCGCGCAGCAGCCGTCCGCGCCCGGTCGGCGGCCCCGGCAGCGCGTGCAGCAGCGCCCGCGCGGTGTCGACGTCGCCGCCGGCGGCCGTCACGGTCACGGCCAGCTCGTCGAGCCGTTCGGCGGCCATCGGGTCGGGTGCCACGCTCGCGGCCGCGAGGCCGGCGAGGTGCCGCGACGCCCGGTCGAGCGCGCCGCCGATCGCCTCGACGACCGCTCCGGCCCCGCCCAGCAGCACGGTGAGCCCACGGGGTGCGGGGTCGGGCAGCTGGTCGCGGGCGTCCGCCAGGTCGCTCACGGCGGTGGCGACGTCACCGGTGAGGGCCGCGGCCATCGCCGCCCGTCCGACCGCCCGGGCTGCAGCCGCGCCCTCGAGCGCCGCCCCGACCCCGCGCCAGCGGGCGGCGGCGTCGAGCAGGGCCCCATCCGCCGCCGCCCCCGCGGCGGCCACCCCGGCCGCCCGGCCGTCGGAGTCGGTCCCGGCGGCGAGCGCGCGGTCCGCCGCCTCGATGGCGCCGAACACGTCGCCGTCGCGCCACGCCTGCTCTGCTGCCTCGGCGTCGGATTCGGTCCACGCGGGCACGATCTGCGCGATCACGATCGGGCCGTTCGCTTCGTCCGTGCGTCCATGGGATCCCCCTCGGTTGCCTGGGAACCATGCTGGCGGGGGTGGGGGCGGACGAGTATGTCTCCGTACACGCTCGGACCGGGTACCTGGCGACACTTCCCCGGGGGGCCGAGCGCGGGCGCTCGTGCCAGGAAGGCCACCTTCACGGCGCCAGGCGTCATGAAGGTGGCCTTCCAGGCATTCCCGGCGCCTAACCGAGCCCGGCGAGGATGCCCTCGCAACTGCGCACCACCGCGCGGCAGGCGTCCGTCGTCGACCGGCCCAGCATCGGGTTGACCATGTGGCGCTGCCAGCGCTCGAGTGCGGTGTAGGCCGCCTCCGCCAGCTCGGGGCCCGGCGCGTCGGGCGCGAGGCCCAGCCGGGCCGCGGGGGACGCACCGGCGTCGCCCAGCAGCCGCTCGCCGTCGTCGGCGTCCCGGGTCGGGAGGGTGACCGTGCCGCTGCGCAGCGCGCCGAGCAGCCGGAGCTCGGTGAACTCGTGTGCACCGGCGAGGATCCGGTCGATCTCGCGGGCCAGCGGACCCTGGCGGGGACCCGCGCCGTCGCCGCTGCGCAGCACCGCATCCACCGCGAGCAACGCCGACCGCGCCTTCAGCACGTCGCGGCGCTCGCCGAACTGGGTGTGCAGCACCTGCTCCAGCTCGCGCAGGCCGCTGCGGTCGACCAGCTCCTTCGCGAGCGCGGCGGGACTGTCGGCACCCTGGCGGATCAGCGAGGTCGACAGGCGGATCCCGAACAGTCCGAACCGCGCCAGCAGCCGCTGACGCACCTCGGCGGTTACGTCGCTCTCCCGACCGGTTCGCAGGAACCGGTCGACGGAGAGCAGCTCCGTCTCCAGGTCGTCGCGCGTCGTGCGGGCCAGCGCGGTGAGGGCCGTGTGCTCGGCCTGCCGCAGGGTGCGGCCCGTCTGCGCGAGCAGCCCGGCCACGGCGACCACGTTCTGACAGAGCCCGCGCACCGTCGGGTCGGCCCGGTAGCGGGCGGCGATGTTCCGGGCCGAGAACATCGCGTCCACCCGCCCGCCGCCGATCTCGTCCGCGCGCGAGAGCACCGCGACCGCGTTGACGGCCGTCGCGCTGGCCACCCCACGATCGCGGAACGCCTCGAGGAACGCGGCGTCGCGCGCGTGCACGTGCCGCATGAGGTAGACGACGGCGTCGGCCTCGGTGGGTGTGTCGCGGCCATCCACGGAGTCGGGATCGAGGAAGTCGACCGTGCGCTGCGAGACCGCCTTCGACGTCGAGGCGATGCCCGGGGTGTCGATCAGCGTGGTGGACCGCAGGCTCTGCGCCGGCCAGTCGACCACCAGCCGCTCGCACTGCTCGGCGGGCGTCGCGCCGAGGTCGATCGTCAGCGCGCCGTCGTGCCGTCGCACCGGCAGCGGACGCGGGCTGCCGTCGCGCGGGTGCAGCACGATGCGCGGAGTGGCGCCGTCGCGGTACCAGGTGACCACGCGGGTGCACTCGCCCGCATCGGTCGGTGCGACCTGTTCCCCGACCAGCGCGTTGAGCAGCGTCGACTTGCCCGCCTTGACCTTGCCCGCGATCGCCACCCGCAGCGGCTCGTCGAGCCGGCGCAGCTGGAGGTGCAGCCACCGCGCCGTCTCCGGCTCGTGGCGGTGGGCGTCGATCGCGAGCAACAGCACGCGCCGGGTGGCGGTGGCGAGGCCACTCACACCGCCACCGCCGTCTTCGTCGCCGCGGGCTGGGGCAGCAGCGCCCGTGCCTGTCTGCGGACGAGCTCCAGCTGCTCGAGTTCCTTGGCGAGCTCGGTCAGCCGCGCCTCCCGCTCCGCGCGGGAGGCCTTCACCGCACGTTCGGCGGCCTGCTGGGACTCCAGCAGCGAGCGCTTGAGCTGGTCGGCCTGCGCGGTGAAGTGGTCGCGCAGGTCGCGCTGCACCGCCCGCAGCCGGTCGCGCGAGTCCTTCGCGACCTGGAATGTCACGTCGTCGACGTAGCGGCGCATCGCGGCCTTGGCCTCGTTCTGCCGCCGGGTGACGAGCTTCTTGCGCTCGTCGCCGAGCGACTTCACCCCCATCATGACCCCGGCCCCGATGCCCACCGGATTGATCACCGAGGCGAAGCCGACGAGCGTCCCGAACATCCCGAACATCAGCATGCCCATGTAGCCGCCGCGCACCCCGGTCAGCGCCTTCGTACCCAGCCCCTGCGCCTCCGCGGCGGGGGCGGCCATCGCGCGGACCGACCGGATGGCGTCGGACGGGTGGCTGCGCAGCGCCGGGAGCAGATGGTCGCGGTCGTCGGAGAAGTGCTCGGCGACCAGCGTGGCCAGCGCGCGCACGCGCTGCGTCGCCCAGATGAAGTTGGCGGCGGCCGCCGCAGCGACCTCCTGCTCCACCCAGCCGGCGAACTGCTCCCACACCTTCGCCGGGTCGCCGCCGCCGAGCAACTCGTCCTCGGCGAGCCGGCTGATCTCCTTCATCCGGTCGCGCAGGTCGTAGTCGATGTCGGCGTTGAGGTCGGCGATCCCGTCGTTGAGCGTCACCTGCCAGCGCGCGAACCGCTCCTTGAGCGCGGTCGCGTGCGCCTGGGCCTCGGTCAGCTCGCGGGTCAGCGCGGCGACGGCGGCCGGATCCTGCTGCGCGGTGCGCTCGGCCACGAGATTGCCGCCGATCTGCTCGGTGACGGCGAGGACGTCGTGCACCACGCCGCGCCGGGCCAGCCGGTCGGCCTGCCCGAGGACGCGCTTGCGCAGGTAGGCGACGAGCTCGGGGAAGCCCGACTCGGCGTTGATGTCCGCATCGCCGTGCAGCACCGCGTGCCAGCGCAGCGTCGACGACACCGCGAAGATGTCGGCCTTGATCCCGGCGGCGGCGAGGTGCCCGCGGTCGAGTTCGACGATGCGCCGCCACTCCGGGTGCAGGTCGGTCTTGGTGACCACACACGCGACGTTCGGGCAGACCGACGCGGCGTGGGCGAGGAACTCCAGCTCCGGCGCCGTGTACTCCTGCGCGGCGTCGGACACCAG
>Ga0136846_1237554_pt1 | contig 12930 bp, 12 predicted proteins | sample HopSoiMetagenom2_FD_96841 | JGI IMG/M metagenome (GOLD analysis project Ga0136846, IMG submission 96841) | Grasslands soil microbial communities from Hopland, California, USA - 2 Assembly 2016 (version 4) | ecosystem: Environmental > Terrestrial > Soil > Grasslands | place: USA: Hopland... | reverse complement strand
GCCTGGTACCGGGGGAGACGAAGGCGCGGCTGTGCCGGGTACCGGGGGACACGAAGGCGCGGCTGTGCCGGGTACCGGGGGACACGAAGGCGCGCAGGGCGCGGCCATCGTGTCCCCGCAAATCCCTCTCGCGCAAACCCTGTCGAAGGACGAGCTCTACAAGGTTGTTCTCGACGCCATGGCCGGCACCGACTGCGGCGACTGCGAGTATCCGGACTGCGACGGATACAGCAAGGGTATCGTCTACGAAGGCCAGACCGACCTGAGCCGCTGCGCGCCCGGCGGCGAGGACACGCGGACCAAGCTCTACGAGATCATGCTAGGCACGAAGGCACCTCCCAAGTAGAGTGCGGCGCGCTCTGGCCGGAGGGTAAAACTTGGCGGCAGGTTCCTCGAATCTACGCGCGTATCTGGTGCGCCTCGCGGTGCTCGCCGCGGGGCTCGGCGCGATGATTCTCGCGGCAGTCTTGCACAGGTTCGCAGGCCTGGGCCTGGGACTCACGCTGACCGCCGAATACCTGGCCGTCTGCTGCGTGGTCTGGGGACTGAACGCGTTCGTCTTCCGCCGCCTGCCGCTGTCCTGGTTCTCGCTTCTGCTCTTCTCCGCCGCCGTCTTCGGCGGGCTCTTCTTCGTCGCCTACTTCGTCCGCGGCATCGTCGCGCCCTTCCTGGTCGATTCCGCGGGCCGCTTCATCGGGCTGGTGCGCCTCGCCGACCTGATCTTCTACGTCCTGGCGCTGATGACAGTCGCTGGCGCTGCAGGCTGCGCCTTCTCGCGCAACATCATCTACTCGGCCTGGTCGCTGCTCTTCGCCTTTCTCGGCGTGGCCGGCCTCTACGTCCTTCTGGGGGCCGATTTCCCCGCCATGGCGCAGGTGCTCATCTACGTGGGCGGCGTGCTGGTGCTGATCCTCTTCGCCATCATGCTCACCAAGCAGATCGGCGGTGACCCGAGCCTCACCAACGCGCATCTGGGCCTGCCCATCGGCGCGGCGCTGGCGGCGGCCACCATCGGGACGCTCACCTACATGGCGGTGATGGCGCCGTGGAAGGTGGTGGCACACCCTTCCTACGAGCCGGTCAGCGCCGCCCTGGGCATCGCCTTCCTCACCGACTTCCTCCTGCCCTTCGAGGTGGCCTCGGTGGTGCTGCTCGCGGCCCTGGTGGGCGCGGTGGTGATCGCCCGCAAGGAGATCAAGGAAACCTCCGACACGGTCCTGGAACGATGACCAGCATCGGCCTCCCCCACTTCCTCATCGTCGGCGCCGCGCTCTTCTCGCTGGGCATGGTCACCGTGGTCACGCGCCGGAATGCCGTCGGCATCCTCATGGGCGTGGAATTGATCCTCAACGCCGCCAACGTGAACTTCATCGCCTTCAACCATTACGTGGACGGGCCCGGCAAGCTCACCGGCCAGGTCTTCTCCATCTTCGTCATCGTCCTGGCGGCGGCCGAGGCGGCCATCGGCCTCGCCATCGTGCTGGCCATCTACCAGACCTTCAAGACCATCGACGTCCAGGAAACCGATCTGCTGCGCCAATAATCCATGGAAAACAAGGAAGCGATCGCGGAGGCGATTCAGGTCGGCTGGCTCTGGTTGATCCCGGCATTCCCGCTTCTGGGTTCCGCCCTCAACGTGGCCTTCGGCCCGCGGCTGCAGAAGCAGTACGGCAAGCGCGCGAACCATGCCATCGCCATCGGCGCCATGGTGCTCTCCTGCATCGTGGCCGAGGTTGCGTTCTGGAAGATGGTGGCCGCCGAGCCGGGGCATCGCTTCTTCGAGGATCACCTCTGGACCATGCTGCAGTCCGGGGCCCTCAAAGTGGATCTGAGCTTCGGCCTCGACCCGCTGGGCATGCTGATGACGATGATCGTCACCCACGTGGCGACGCTCATCCACGTCTACTCGACGGGCTACATGGCGGACGAACCGGCCTACTGGCGGTTCTTCATGTGGCTCAACCTCTTCGTCTTCTCCATGCTGCTCCTGGTGATGGGCAGCAACTTCGTGGTGATGTTCTTCGGCTGGGAAGGGGTCGGCCTCTGCAGCTACGGCCTGATCGGCTTCTGGTACGAGGACGTGGAGAAGGCCAAGGCGGCGATGAAGGCCTTCGTCGTGAACCGCTTCGGCGACTTCGGCTTCGTCATCGGCCTCTTCGTGCTCTTCTGGTCCCTCTCGGGCGGCTGGGACGTCCAGACCAACCGCTACATCCCGGAGCGCGGCCTGGCCGGCGCGGTGATGGGCGGCGTCCCCTCGCAGCCGCGGGTCAGCCCCTCGGGCGTGGCGCTGGGCCCCACCATGGAGTTCCGCGAGCTGCGCAACCAGATCTCCGACGAGTCCTCCGGCATGGCCGAGCGGCTCCACGAGATGACCTTCTGGGGCATCCCGGTGCTGGCCTTCATCTGCATCGGCTTCTTCATCGGCGCCGCCGGCAAGAGCGCGCAGCTTCCGCTCTACGTCTGGCTGCCCGACGCCATGGCCGGCCCCACCCCGGTCTCCGCGCTGATCCACGCCGCCACCATGGTGACCGCCGGCGTGTACATGGTGGCGCGGCTCAACTTCCTCTTCGCCATGAGCCCCATCGCCATGACGGTGGTGGCGGTGGTGGGCTGCCTCACCGCGCTCTTCGCGGCCTCCATCGGCTTCTTCCAGTACGACATCAAGAAGGTGCTCGCCTACAGCACCGTCTCGCAGCTGGGCTTCATGTTCATCGGCGTGGGCGTGGGGGCCTACTGGGCCGGCGTCTTCCATCTCATGACGCACGCCTTCTTCAAGGCCTGCCTCTTCCTCGGGTCGGGGTCGGTGATCCTCGCCTGCCACCACGAGCAGGACATGCGCAAGATGGGCGGGCTGCGCGAGTACACGCCGATCACGCGCTGGACGTACTTCGCGGCCTGCCTGGCCATCGCCGGCTTCCCGGTGGCGAGCGGCTTCTACTCCAAGGACGAGATCCTCTGGAAGGCCTTCACCGCGCGCGGCCTGGCCGCCCCCTGGATCGGACCCGCCATCTGGCTGGTGGGCACGCTCGCGGCGCTGGGAACCAGCTTCTACATGTTCCGCTCGTACTTCATGACCTTCACCGGCACGTATCGCGGCGGCCATGGGCACGAGGACAAGGAGCGGCTGGAGGATCCCCACGCCATGGCCGCGCATGCGCACGCCGCGGCGGCAGACGAAGCGCACGGACACGATGCCGCCGCCGCGCAGGCCGTGGCGGCCGCCGCGCCGCACCAGCACGACACCTCGCACGGCGCCGCGCCGGCGCACGACGACCACGCGGATCACGGCCACCACGGCGGCGTGCCGCAGGAGTCGCCGCGCAGCATGACCTGGGTGCTGATCGCGCTCGCCTCGGCGGCGGTGCTGGCGGGATTCGTCTTCGGCTGGCCCAGCGCCTGGGCCGGCCACGAGCCTCTGCTCGAGCGCTGGCTCTCGCCCAGCCTCCCCGCGGCAGAGAAGGTCCCCTTCGCCGAATTCTCCCACGGTACCGAGCTGCTCTTCCAATTCATCGGCGGCATCGTGGTGGCTGGCGGCGGCTGCGGCCTGGCGTACCTGCTCTACAACGACAACCGCAGCACGGTGCCGGCGCGCCTGAAAGAAATGTTCCCGCGGGCCTGGGGCGTGGTCTTCAACAAGTACTACGTGGACGAGCTCTACCAGGCCACGGTGGTGCGCGGCTCGCTCTTCGTCAGCCGCGCCTTCTACTGGATCGACCAGAACCTCATCGACGCGCTGGTCAACTTCATGGGCCTCCTCGGCCGCGCCGTGGCCTACGTCGACGCGGCCATCGACAAATATCTGGTGGACGGCGCCGTCAACGGGCTGGCCTCGCTCACCTGGAACAGCGGCCGCACCCTGCGCCGCGTCCAGACCGGCCACATCCAGACCTACCTCTTCGGCGCCCTCGGCGGCGCCATCGTCTTCGTCATCCTTCAGTACGTGATCCGGTGACCCAAATGAACCAGACCACCTCCACGCTGCTCTCCTGGATCACCTTCATGCCGCTGCTCGGCGCGGTCGGCGTGCTGGCCGTCGTCGGCCTGCGCTCGGTGGGAACGCTCGCGAAGGAAGCCGCCGACCAGGCCTGCCGCGTCCTCGCCATGGTGGCCTCGGGCCTCACCCTGGTGCTCGCGCTGGGGCTGTGGAAGGCCTTCGACCCGTCCAACCCGGGGCTTCAGTTCGTGCACCACACCCGCTGGATTGCCGCCTTCAACATCGAGTACTTCGTCGGCGTCGACGGGCTCTCCATCACGCTGGTGATCCTCTCCGCGCTGATCAGCTTCATCGCCACCATCGCCTCCATGCCCTGGTGGCCCGGCAACGCCCACCTCGACGAGCACCACTTCACCCAGCACGGCGTCGCCGGCTACATGGCGATGCTGCTCCTCTTGCAGACCGGCATGCTGGGCGTGTTCGTCGCCATGGACATGTTCCTGTTCTACGTCTTCTGGGAAGTGATGCTGCTGCCGATGTACTTCCTCATCGGCATCTGGGGCGGAGCGCGCAAGGAGTACGCCGCCATCAAGTTCTTCCTCTACACCCTGAGCGGGTCGGTGCTGATGCTGCTGGCCATCATCGGCCTCTACTTCAACAACCCGGCCCACACCTTCAACATGGTGGAGATGGCGAAGTTCGGCCGCGAGGGCGGCTACCTCTCCGCGCCGCTGGTGCTGGGCATGTCGTTCATGCGCGTCGCCTGGGTGGCGCTGTTCATCGGCTTCGCCATCAAGATTCCCATGTTCCCCTTCCACACCTGGCTGCCCGACGCGCACGTCGAGGCGCCCACACCCATCTCGGTGATCCTCGCCGGCGTCCTCTTGAAGATGGGCATCTACGGCATCTTGAGAATCAACTACGGCATCCTGCCGCAGGCGACGAAGTGGGCGGCCTACGCGATGGCCGTCTTCGGCTGCATCAACATCGTCTACGCGGCCTTCGTCTGCCTGGCGCAGAAGGATCTCAAGCGGATGATCGCGTACTCCTCCGTCTCGCACATGGGCTTCTGCCTGCTGGGGATGAGCGCCTTCACCCAGCAGGGCATCGACGGGGCGGTGCTCAACCTCTGGACGCACGGCCTGATCAGCCCGATGCTCTTCCTCATCGTCGGCGTCATCTACGACCGCGCCCACCACCGCAACATCGAAGGCTTCGGCGGGCTGGCGAAGCAGGTGCCGGAGTACGCGGGGCTTCTGGGGCTGGCCTTCTTCGCCTCGCTGGGCCTGCCCGGACTGTGTGGGTTCGTCAGCGAGTTCACCGTCTTCCTCGGCTCGCTGGCCACCTGGCAGACGCTGACCATCATCTCGGCGCTCAGCGTGATCATCACCGCCGCCTACTATCTCTGGGCCATCCAGCGGATGATGCTGGGCAAGCTCAACCCGGCGTACACGTCGCTGCCCGACGTGAACTGGCGGGAGCGGCTGACGCTGTATCCGCTGGGCGCGCTGATCATCCTCTTCGGCTTCTATCCCGCCGCGATCATCAACCTGATCGAAGGGTCGCTGCGGACCCTGATCCTTCCGCTGCAGTAGGCGCCGATGGACAACATCCAGTCGCTGCGATTCTTCCTGCCGGAAAGCGTGCTCACCCTCGCGGTGATCGCGACCTTTCTTCAAGATCTGCTGGTGCGGAAGAGCCCGCGGCGAGTGACGGCGCTGACGGTGGGCGCCCTCTTCTGGATCGGGGCCACCGCCGTCGCGGTGGCGAACCTTCCCGCGGGCAGCACGCCGCTGTTCGGCGGGCTCATCCAGCACGACCCGCTGCGCGTCTTCTTCGCCTGGCTCTTCCTCGCCGCGACCTTGCTCACGGTCCTGATCGTTCCCCGCAGCGCGCAGGTGTCGGCGACGCGGCTGGGCGAGTTCATCGCCCTGCTCTTCGCGCTGGTGCTGGGCATGTTCCTGATGGCCAGCTCGACCGATCTCTTGATGGTCTACCTCTCCATCGAGACCGTCTCGCTGATCAGCTACGTGCTCACCTCGTTCCGCCGCGCCGACCGCAAGGCCAACGAGGCGGCGCTCAAGTACGTGATCTACGGCGGCGTCGCCAGCGGCGTGATGCTGTACGGCATCAGCATCCTCTACGGCCTGTTCGGCACCACCCGCGTGGTGGGGCCGACCGGCATCGGCGCGCAGCTTGCCGACGTCACCGCGCACCTTTTCATGGCGCACGCCTTCGGCGGGCAGCCCGCCGCCCAGCTCGCGCTGGTGGTGGCGGTGATCTTCGTGCTCGCCGGAGTGGGCTACAAGATCGCCAGCGTTCCATTCCACATGTGGTGCCCGGACGTCTACGAGGGCGCGCCCACACCCTTCACCGCCTTCCTCAGCGTGGGCCCCAAGGCGGCGGGTTTCGCCGTGGCCATCCGCTTCTTCTTCGCGGCCTTCCAGCGGCATGCCGCGGGCGGCGGCTACGAGCCCGTCACCGAGCTGCCCTGGCCGGCCATCATCGGCATCATCTCGGCCATCACCATGACGCTGGGAAACCTCACCGCCATCGTGCAGGACAACGTCAAGCGCATGCTCGCGTACAGCTCCATCGCGCACGCCGGCTATCTCCTGATGGGCCTCGCCGCCGCCAGCACCGCCGGCGTGCAGAGCATCCTCGTCTACCTGATGGTCTACGTGCTGATGAACGTGGGCGCCTTCCTGGTGGTGATCGCCGTCTCACGGGTGACCGGCGGCGAGCAGGTGAACGATTTCCGCGGGCTCGGCAGCAGGGCCCCCATCGCGGCGCTGGCGCTGGCCATCTTCCTCTTCAGCCTCACCGGCATCCCGCCCTTCGCGGGCTTCGCCGGCAAGTACCTGGTCTTCGCGGCGGTGGTGCAGCACGGCGGCTTCTGGTACGTGCTGCTGGCGGTGATCGGCGTGCTCAACAGCGCCGTCTCGCTCTTCTATTACGCGCGCATCATCAAGGCGATGTACCTGGAGGAAGCGGTGGACGACCGCCCGCTTCCAGTGCCGGCCATCTACACCGGCGTCCTGGTGGCGCTGGCCGTGCCCATCGTCGCGCTGGGAATCTACTGGGGGCCGCTCTTGCGCTGGGCGTCCGAGGCCTTCACGTAGCGGCTCTTCGACCGCTCCTCCAGGGCTGCGAATCGCTCTGGGGGTAGGAAGCGGTCGCCCAGCTTGCGGTCGGGTTGCACGCCGGGACCGTGGTAGTCGCTGCCGGCCGTGACCAGCATCCCCAACTCCGCGGCCCAGCTGACGAAGGCCTCCGCCTGGTTGGGCGGATGCTCCGGATGCCAGGCCTCCACCGCGTCCAGGCCGGTCTCCGCCATCCCCTTGAGCTCCTGGCGCGAGATGCCGTTGGCCCCCGGATGCGCCACGCTGGCGGTGCCGCCCGCGTCGTGGACCAACTGCACGGCGTCGGCGACGGCGAGGCGGCGGCGGTCGACCCACAGCGCGCCCTTGGTCTTGAGATAGCGGTCGAAGGCGTCCTTGATGCTCTGCGCGTGGCCGCAGTCGACGAGCACGCGCGCGAGATGAGGACGCCCGAGGTTCTCTCCTCCGCTGGCCGCCACCACGCGGTCCAGCGTCACGCCGCTGAGACCCTGCTGCCGGGCGCGCTGCACCATGCGTTCCATGCGCTCGCGGCGCTCGGCCATCATCCCGGCGGCAAGGCGGCCCAGCGCGGCGGAGCGGTCGTCGACGAAGTGCCCCAGCACGTGCACCTCGCGGCCGTGCAGGTCGCAGGACAGCTCGATCCCCGGCACGAGCCGCACCCCGACGGCTTCTGACGCAGCGCGGCATTCCGCGATGCCCGAGACGGTGTCGTGGTCGGTGACCGACAGCACCGTCACGCCGGCCGCGGCGGCCTCGGCCAGGAGTTGGGCAGGCGAGCGATCGCCGTCGCTGTGCACTGTATGGGAGTGCAGGTCGATCACGCCGATTGACGCTCCTTCGCCACGCTGGTTATCTCCCTACCATGCAGCACGTCCTGCAGATCAGCCGCAAGATCGATTATGGCTTGCGGGCGATGATCCATCTCGCCGGGCTCCCCGTCGGCAAGGTGGCATCGCTGCAGGATCTCGCGGTCACGCTGCACCTGCCGCGCGAGTTCCTCGCCAAGATCCTCAAGATCCTCACCGACAGGGGCCTGGTCCGCTCCACCCGTGGGGCCCACGGCGGCTACCAACTTGCCCGTCCCCCGCGCAACATCTCCTTCCTCGAGGTCATCGAGGCGGTGGAGGGCCCGGTCCAACTCAACGTCTGCCTCGATCACAAGGACCGCTGCGACGTGAGCGCGGGCTGCACCATGTACGAGGTGTGGAGGGTGGGCCAGGATCGCATGCTCGAAGTCTATCGGCGCACCTCGCTGGCAGAGTTGGCGTCGGAACCTCAGCGACCCGTGCCCATCTCGCTGGGCATCCCCGCCCGCTGAGTCGTCACACCTTTTCCAACGCCAGCTCCAGCGCGTGGCGGTGCGCCGGCCACGTCACCGCCGCCAGCGCCTGCTTCGCGCCCGCCCACCGGTAGCCGACGTGCTCGTCGGACAGCGTCGGCGTCGCGGCGCCCTCGACCCTCAACAAGAACGCGTGCTCCTCGAACAGCTTGCCCTTGCTGCTCCGATAGCGGTGCGCGTACTCCAGTTCCACCAGCTCGCCGCGCAGTCCAGTCTCCTCCAGCGCCTCGCGCGCCGCGCAGTCCCGCGCCGTCTCGTCTTTGTCGGCCTTGCCCGTCACCGGATGTTCACGGCCGCCCCGCCGCGCCGGGCGCTCGAGCAGAAGCACTTCGGGCCCCTTCGGACCCTGCCGAGCAATCCAGACCAGGGCCTTGAGCCGCACACGCCCGATTGTAGCGGAGAACTTGTGGTAGATCGGCCGTCCCCTTGGCGGCAGCGGAGGCGTTCATGGAGGAGCTGCACCTGGACCTCGAAGGTCCCGACCCCCGCCGCGGCCTCGGCAGCATGGCCCGCGGGCTGGTGGGATCGGAGATCCTCAAGATCGCCGCCGAGATCCGCGCCGCCGTCACCGCCGGCCACCAGATCACCAACTTTACCGTGGGCGACTTCTCCTCCAAGGAGTTTCCCATCCCCGACCGGCTTCGCGAGGGGATCTTGAAGGCGCTGGCCGCGGGCGAGACCAACTACCCGCCCAGCGACGGCGTGCTGCGGCTGCGCGAGGCGGTCCGCGAGTTCTGGCGGCGGGACCTGCATCTGGAGGTGCCGCTGGAGAGCGTGGTGATCGCGGGCGGATCGCGCCCGGTGATCTATGCCGCCTACCGCGCGCTGGTGGAGCCGGGGGACACGGTGGTCTACCCGGTGCCGAGCTGGAACAACAATCACTACTGCCACCTGGTGGGGGCGCGCGGCGTGGCGGTGGAGACCGATCCGGAGCACGGCTTCCTTCCCACTGCCGCCTCGCTGCAACCGCACTTGCGGACCGCCCGGATGATCGCGCTCAACACGCCGCTCAATCCCGCCGGCACGGTGCTGTCGGTGGACGAGGTGCGGCGCATCTCGGAGGCGGTGGTGGCCGAGAACCGGCGGCGCGACAAGGCCGGCGAGAAGCCGCTCTACCTGCTCTACGACCAGGTCTATTGGCTGCTGACGTTTGGCAACGCCCGCCACGACACGCCGGTGCACGCGGCGCCGGAGATGGCGCGCTACACGGTGTTCGTCGACGGCATCTCCAAGGCGTTCGCGGCCACCGGCGTGCGCGTGGGCTGGTGCGTCGGTCCCAAGGCGGTGATCGCGGCCATCCGCGACATCCTCGGGCACGTGGGCGCATGGGCGCCGCGCGCCGAGCAGGTGGCGACGGCGGAGCTGCTGCGCGATGCGCCGGCGATGCAGGCGTATCTGCGCGAGCACAAGGGGCGGCTCCAGCAAAGGCTGGACCGGCTGCACGCGGGATTCTCGCGCATGGCCACAGCCGGGCTGCCGGTGCGCGACATCCCTCCGCAGGGAGCCATCTACCTGTCGGTGCAGTTCGACCTGATCGGCAGGCGCGGGTTCGAAACCAACGACCAGATCCGTAAGTATCTGCTCGAGGAGGCGGGCTTCGCGGCGGTGCCGTTCCAGGCCTTCGGCCTGCACGGCGAGAACGGTTGGTTCCGCCTCAGCGTCGGCGCCGTCTCGGTGCCCGACATCGACGAAGCGCTGCCGCGGGTCGAGGCCGCGCTCCGCAAGGCCGTCTCGTAGGGTCACAAGCGCGCCGTCCCGGCGCGGGCGACCAGGAGGCTCGGCCGCGCGCCGGGACGGGCGCCGAGGGGACGATCAGCGCGGGTTCGAGGTGGAGCCGCTGGACGAGCCGCTGTTGCTCGACGAGCCGCTGTTGCCCGACGTGTCGCTGGTTCCCGAAGTGCCGCTGGTGCCAGAAGTGCCACGGGTGGCGGAGGTGCCGCTCGAGTCCGAGCCGCCAGTCGCGCTGCTACCGGCGCTGCCGCTGCTGGTGGTGCCGCCGATGTTGTCGGAGGTGCCCGACCGCGGCGAAGCGCTGCTGTCCATGCCGGCGTCACGCGCGCGCAGGGCGGTGTCGCCGCGGCGGCCTTCGGGAGAAGCGCTGGTGCCGGTGGCGCTGCGGCCGCCGGAGTTGGAGTTGCAGGCACCCACGCCGGCCAACATGGCGGCGGCGGAGGCGAAGGTGATCCATCGATGCAGCTTCATTGGGTATCCTCTCGGTGGAGTCCAGCGACAAAGCTGAGGGTCCGGTGCAACCCCGGCAAGCGAGGGGCGCTCGGGAGCCGGCCGGGCCGGCGGCCGGCCCGAGGCGGGAGTAGAATGTCTCCCATGCCAAAGGACGAGCGCCCGCGCCCGATCCCCTCGGCCGGCGGAGCGCGCCGGGCTCCCAGCGCTCGCGAGGAGATCCGTCTCTTCACGCCGCGGGAGATCTATGACCATCTCGACCGCTTCGTGATCGGCCAGGTCGCCGCCAAGCGGGCCGTCGCCACAGCGGCCCACCAGCACCTCAAGCGCATCGAGCAGCGGCGGCTGGGCAGGCCCACGCTCCTGCGCAAGTCGAACTTGCTCCTGATGGGTCCCACCGGCTGCGGCAAGACCCACATCGCCCGCAAGCTGGCCGAGCTGCTGGAGGTCCCGTTCACGGTGGTGGACGCGACCGAGTACACCGAGGCGGGCTACTACGGGAAGGACGTGGAGGTGATGGTGGCCGAGCTGCTCTTCAAGAGCGGGCACTCCATCGACTCCACGCAGCGGGGCATCATCTTCATCGACGAGGTCGACAAGATCGCGCGCCGCTCGGGCAGCTCGCGCACAGGCGCGGGCAGCAGGGACATTGGAGGCGAGGGCGTGCAGCAGGCCCTGCTCAAGATGCTGGAGGGGCGCGAGATCTTCGTGCCGCTCAACGTCACCCAGCCCTGGAACAAGCACGACTTCGTGCAGGTGGACACCACCGACATCCTCTTCATCTGCGCCGGCACCTTCAGCGATCTGCACCAGATCCAGGTGGACCGCCTGGTTGGCTTCGGCAGCGCGGGGCGGCGGATGGGCAGCTCGCGGCTTCGCGTCAAGGAGCTGATCGAATTCGGGATGCTGGCGGAGCTGCTCGGGCGCCTGCCCGTGCAGGTGCAGCTGGAGGAGCTCACCGCCGACGAGCTGTATCGCATCCTCACCGTCCCGCCCGATTCGCTGGCGCGCGAGTATCGCGAGGCGCTGCTGCTCGATGGGGTCGATCTCGAATTGAGCGAGGGCGCGCTGCGGGCCGTGGTCGAGTATTCGGTGGAGAAGAAGCTGGGGGCCCGATCCCTGCGCAGCATCCTCGAGGAGGTGCTGGCCGACGTGATGTTCGAGGCGCCCGAGAAGCGGGGCGAGCGCGTCTCACTGGACCGGAAATACGCGCTGGCGCGGCTCAAGCGCATCGACGCTGGGGCGCTGAGGGACTGACCCGCCATTGACAGCGGCCGCTGCTCGCGGCTCCATGCGGCATGCTCGCCTATACGTTCTGGCATTGGCCGCGGAAGGGCGCTTCCGAGTACGAGCGGCATCTGGCGGAGTTCCTGCAAATCATGGAGCAGGACAAGCCGCTGGGGTACGTGGGCGGCCTGTCGCTGCGCCACGCGGCTGCGCCTTGGCTGCCGGGGCCGGCCTTCCTCGATTGGTACAAGGTGGGAACCTTCGCCGACCTGGGCATGCTCAACGAAGGAGCGGTGAGCGGCTCGAGGCGCGCCCCCCACGACGACATCGCTGCCATGGCGGAGGGGGGCGCAGGCGGCGTGTACGAGCTGCAGCAGGGGCCCGCCGACTTCCGGGACGCGAAGGTCGCGCACTGGTTCGGGAAGCCGGCCGGCATGCGCTATGCCGAGCTCTTCGGCGAGTTGGCCGGGGTGGCCGGGTCGCTGTGGATGCGGCAGATGGTGCTGGGACCATCGCCGGAGTTCGTGCTGTTCGCGCCGCGGGACGTGGCGCTGAGCGTGCCTGCACGGCGGATCGACGTGTCGTGCGTGTGGCCCTAGCCCAGCGGGTGCTGCGGTTGGCTTATCCCGGGTTGAACCGCCGGACCAGTTCACCCGGCGGAACTTGTCCCGGGACAAGTTGGCACCGCGGCTCGGACCGTCGTTACGACCGCCGTCGCGGCTCTTTCAGCCGGTTGAACCGCGCGCTGGACCTGGTTCGCTCGGCTGAACTTGTCCCGGGACAAGTTGGCACCGCGGCTCGGACCGTCGTTACGACCGCCGTCACGGCTCTTTCAGCCGGTTGAACCGCGCGCTGGACCTGGTTCACCCGGCTGAACTTGTCCCGGGACAAGTTGGCACCGCGGCTCGGACCGCCGATACAACCCGTCGCGGCTCGCTCACCCGGCTGAACCGCGCGCTGACCTGGTTCACCCGGCTGAACTTGTCCCGGGACAAGTTGGCACCGCGGTCGGACCGCCGTTACGACCGCCTTCGCGGCTCGCTCACCCGGCTGAACCGCGCGCTGACCTGGTTCACCCGGCTGAACTTGTCCCGGGACAAGTTGGCACCATGGCCCAGAGCCCCCGT
>Ga0136846_1235292_pt1 | contig 12931 bp, 13 predicted proteins | sample HopSoiMetagenom2_FD_96841 | JGI IMG/M metagenome (GOLD analysis project Ga0136846, IMG submission 96841) | Grasslands soil microbial communities from Hopland, California, USA - 2 Assembly 2016 (version 4) | ecosystem: Environmental > Terrestrial > Soil > Grasslands | place: USA: Hopland... | reverse complement strand
CGCATCGCCGTCTACCTCGCTGACGTAGAGGGCTTTGCGTACAAGGAGATCGCGGACATCATGGGGACACCCATCGGTACGGTGATGTCCCGGCTGCACCGCGGCCGTCGTCAGCTGCGCGGCATGCTGGAGGACTACGCCCGTGACCGTGGCCTGGTCCCGGCCGGTGCCGGAGAGACGAACGAAGCGAAAGGCTCGGGGTCATGAGCTGCGGCGACCACCACGAGACGGACTGCAGTGAAGTACTCGATCATCTCTACGAGTTCCTCGACCGGGAGATGCCGGACTCGGACTGCACCAAGTTCGAGGTCCACTTCGAGGAGTGCTCTCCGTGCCTGGAGAAGTACGGGCTCGAACAGGCCGTGAAGAAGCTCGTCAAGCGCTGCTGCGGTCAGGACGACGTGCCGACCGATCTGCGCGCCAAGGTCATGGGGCGGCTCGACATGATCCGCTCAGGGCAGGTCGTGCCCGAGCACGACGTGGCTGCCGACAGCTGACGCGGCCGGAGGTTGTCGGACGTTGTCTGACGTTGTCGGCCCCGCGAAAGCGGGGCCGATCGTCGTTTTCGGGTCAGACGTCCAGGCCGTTCTCGATCCTCTTCAGGTTGTGCCGGGCCAGGGCCAGGTTGCTGCGCGACCGGTCGAGCGCGACGTACAGGAAGAGCGCGCCCTTGCTGCTGGCCAGCGGGCGGATCAGGTGGTACTGCCTGCCCAGCGTGATCAGGATGTCCTCGATGGTGTCATCCATGTCCAGCGAGGCCAGCGTGCGCATCTTCGACCGTACGACCTCGGTGTTGCCCGCCGCCGCGAGCTCCAGGTCCAGGCCGGGGCCGCCGCCGAGCGTGCCGAGTGACATGCCGCTGTCGTAGTCGACGAGCGCCACTCCGAGCGCACCGTCCACGGTCATGACTTCCTTGAGCGCTGTCTCGATGTTCATTCTGCTGTCCCAATTCCTCGGTGACGCTGACTGGTCGCTGTCCGTGCAACTACGATCGAACTCAAGCGGCTTGCAGGTCGCAAAGCATCAATTTTGGTGTGTGTTACGAAAGTTGTCGTTCAAAGTACTGTGCGACGGTCGTACGCGAAGGGGGATTGGCGAAATGTCGACGGCAGTTGAGGCTTCGTTGGCCAGGTTCCTCGACTCCCCCGGTGTCACCGGCGTGGCCCTCGTCGACGCGGTCACCGGCCTCACCTACGGAGTGGCGGGAGACATCGCCGAGGCCGGGGACGGCCAGGAGAGCTCCGAGTTCGCCGCCCTCGTCGCCGAACGGCTGGGCAGGGCGGGCGCCGAGGGCGAGTTGGAGAGCGTCGTCACGACCAGCGTGCGACGCCATCAGGTCCTGGTCACGGTGGGCCGCCCCGCCAGTGATCCGCTGCTGCTGACCGCCGGTCTCGACAGGGAACGGGCCAATCTCGCCCTCGCCGCGCGCGGCATCGGTGACCTGGCCGGCGAGGTGCTGGCATGACTCGTACGACGTGCGCGAGAGCACGGGTGGGTGCATGAGTGCGTCCTCCGCGCGCAATCTGCCCGCGCTGCTGCTGGAGCTGCGCGAGGAGGGATTCAGCGGCACGGTACGGGTCGCGGGCACCCCGGGTGGCACGATTCAACTGCGTGACGGCCTGGTGGGGGCCGTCGAGACACCGGGTGCGCCGACCGCCACCTCGGCCCTGCTGACCTCGGGCCGCGTCAGCGACGAGGACTGGCTCGCCGCGTGCGCCGCGCAGCGCGACGCCGATCTCCTCGGTGAACGCCTGGTGGCCGATGGACTGGTGGGCGTCGCCGAGCTCGAAGTCATCTGTGTGGCCACGGTGTTCGACGGGGCCTTCGCCATGTCGCTCGGCGCGCCGGGCAGCTGGGAGCTGGCCGACCCGGAGCCGACAGTTCTTGCCCGACCCGGCGTGGAACCACGGCAGTTGGCCGACGAGACCACACGGCGCATCACGCTGCTCGGCCGCCTGTGGGGACCTCCGGGCGATCTGGCCCGCGTGCGTCCCGTACCGGGTACGGGAGTTGTGGAGGGGCCGCTGTCCGGGCGGCACGAAGACATCCTGAACCAGGTCAACGGGCGCCGTACGGCCCGGGACCTGGCCTTCGCGCTGGGGCGCGGGCTGTACGCCGTGATGCTGGACCTGATCCGCATGCAGACGCTCGGGCTCCTCAGGTGGGAGACCCCGGCCGTCCTCGGCGGTCGGCCCAGCACGGCGCCGCGTGTCACCAACGGCCGTACGTCGGCCGCCGGCCCGCCGCCGGCGCCGTCGAGAACCGAGCCGCTGCCCAGGCGTATGCCCCGTGGCGGAGAGAAAGGGGGGAAGTGAGTGCGGACGATGGAAGAGATGGCCCAGGCACCGACCGAGGTGTCGGCAGCGGCACCGACCGAGGCGCTGACGGAAACACCGAGGCGAACGCTGACGCGGACGCCGGGGGAAGCGCGGTGGACCGCGACGACGGTGTGACCACACCCCCTCTGCCCGTGCGGAAGCCCCTGCCCGTACGGGGTGCGGCGAACCCCGCCCTGCTGGGCCCCACGGCCGAAGAACTGGCCGCCGACCAACCCTCTGTCGAGATGCTACGGCGGGTCCGGCGCGCGTTACGCGCTCTTCCGGAGCCCGACTGACCGCAAGGAGTACGTCCCATGGGTCCCCTGAGCCCGCTGAGTCCCCCGAGTTCCCTGAGCGACAACCCCGAACCCCAGTCCCCGCAGGCCTCCCAGGCCTCCCAGTCTTCCCAACTGACCGACCTCCTGGTTTCGTTGCGGGATCGGGTGATGGGAGTCTCCGAGAGCGTTCTGTCCACGGTGGACGGCCTTCTCGTCGTGGCCGACGCGGAAACCGTGCATCCCGAGTCGGTCGCTGCGCTCGCCGCCGCGACGCTCGGAGTGAGCCGTCGCATCGCCGACCAGGCGAAGGTCGGCGCGTTGCGCGAAGTGGTCGCCCGGTGCGGTAACGGGCATGTCATCGTTCTGGCCGTCGGCGAGCGCGCGCTCCTGACCGTCGTGGGCGACGACGGGCTGGACATGGCCGCGTTCCAGCGTGAATCCCCGGCCACCGTCGAGGAGTTGACCAAGGTGCTGGCCGCGGATGTGGCGTACTGAGACGGGTCTGCCGAGACGTGGGCCGGGGCTCACTCTAACGGGCTAATCTGCGGTTCCTGAGGCCTGAGATTCGCCCAATGCCTCCGTACGGCCGCCGCCAGCCGCCCTATCCTCCATGTCCCGGAGCCGGAACAGGCTTGTGCCGAATGTCGGCCCGGCCGGCCCCGGTCGGGACTCGGGGAGGGAGCGCCATGCGGTCGATCACACCGTGGGCGCGTGTCTACGTCGTCGCCGTCTCCATGGGCGCCGTCCTGTGTGCGGCGCCCGTCCGGTTCGCGCACACCCCCTGGGGCGCCGTGGCGCTGTTCGTGGCGCTGTGCGCCGCGTGCGAGCAGCTCGCGGTCGGCCGGTTCGGCGGGGGCCGGGGGTACGACGGTCCGGGCGCCGCCGGACTCGGGAGCGGCGGCGGTCCGCCCCGGTGGCACACGCCCGTCCTGCTCGCCGGCGCCTTCCTGCTGCCGCCCGAGGCAGCCGCGCTCGTGCCGCTGCCGGGCGCGTTGCTGGTGCGGGGCGGCGGGCACACGCCCTGGCCGCGCAGACTCTGGCGGGCCGGGCAGCTCGGGATCGGCGCCTGGACGGCTTCGCGGGTGCACGGGGCGCTCGGCGGGCCGGACACGGTCGTCTCCCGCGACTTCCCGTACACGCTGGTCGCCGCCGGAGTGTCCGTGGTCGCGTTCTGCCTGGTCCTGGCCCTGCTCGACGGGGGCATCCTGGCGCTCGCCGAAGGGGTGCCGGTACGGCTGGCCTGGCGGGGACTGTTCGTACGGTCACTGGTGCCGGTCGGGGTGCACGGGCTCGCCGGGCTGATGATGGCGGTCCTGTGGCGCAGCCCGCACGGGCCCCTCGCCGCGCTGCTCGTGCTGCTGCCGATGTGGGTGTCGTGGTGGGTCTTCGCGCAGTACCACCGGGAGCGGGCGGCACACCAGGCGACGATCAGGGCGCTCGTGCAGGCCGTCGACATCAAGGACGGGTACACGCGCGGGCACAGTGAGCGGGTCGGGCAGGCGTCGATGATGATCGCCCGGGAACTGGGCATGGACGACGAGCGGGTGGAAGTGCTGCGGTTCGCCGGAATCCTGCACGACGTCGGCAAGCTGGGCGTTCCCACGAGGCTGCTGCGCAAGGACGGGCCGCTGACGCCCGAGGAGCGGCGCGTGATCGAGCTGCACCCCGAGTACGGACACGAGATGGTCCGGGGCATCGGCTTCCTCGGGGAGGCCAGGACGGCGATCCTGCACCATCACGAGCGGCTGGACGGGACCGGCTACCCCTACGGGCTCGTCGGCAGCCAGATCCCCGAGTTCGCGCGGGTGGTCGCCGTCGCCGACGCGTTCGACGCGATGACGTCGACCCGCTCGTACAGCAGGGCCCGGCCGGTGCCGGTGGCGCTGGCGGAGCTGGAACGGTGCGCGGGCACCCACTTCGACCCCGTGATGGTGCGGGCGCTGGTGCGCGGGCTGGAGCGGCGGGGCGGCTGGCATCCGGCGGTCACGGCGGACGCGGGCCGGTCGCCGGGTGACCTGCCGGCCGCCCCGCCTGTGTCCGGCCGGGCCGGAACGCGCCCAGACGGCGTCCCCGGCCAGGTCGGCAGCAAGGGCAGGGCGACATGAGAACCCTCGTTCACACCACTGCGGCCCTCCTCACCCTTGTCTCCCTGGCCCACACCCTCTGGTCCGGCCTCGACGAACGCGCCGTCGCGCTCTCCTTCGCGCTGCTCGTCCTGCTCGGGGAGCTGACCCGGTGGAGCGGGCCCGAGTCACGGGAGGCGGCGCCGCTCGCCGCCGCCGGGGCCCTGTCGTACGCGCTGCTGGGGGAGGACGCCGGACGGGCCACGCACCACGGGGCGCTCCAGGTCGTCACGGTCGTCGTCGCGGCCACCCTCGTCGGGTGCGTGCCGCATGTCGCGCGTGGACAGGGGCCGACCGCCGACCATCTCGCCCGCCGGGTGCTCACCGCCGGGTTCGCCGCCGTCTGCTTCCAACCCCTCTACAACCAGGGCGTGTTCGAGACCTGGGGCGGCCCCGGCACCGACCCCGGCCCTGGCCCCGGCCCTGGCCCCGGCCCTGTCTACGGACTGCTGCTCGTGGCGCTGCTCGGGCTCACCTCGCTCTGCGACGCCGTACTCGCCGCCGCGCTCGCGCACGCGCGCACCGGCTGGCCCTTCGGTCCGCTGCTGCGGGACGAGCTGCGGGCCATGCTGGGCATCGGGACCGCCGTGTGCGCCACCGGGGTGGTCATGGCGCTCGCCGTCGCCGTGATCGGGCTCTGGGCGCTGCCCGTCTTCTCGCTGCCGCTGCTTCTCACCCAGTTCGCGTTCCGGCGGTATGCGGCCGTGCGGGCCACTTACCGGCAGACGATCGCCTCCCTGGCCCGCGCCACCGAGATCGCCGGGTACACCCCGGCCGGGCACGCCCGGCGGGTCGCGGTGCTCAGCCGGGCGGTGGGGCGGGAGCTGGGGCTGTCGGAGCCGGAGCTGACCGTGCTGGAGTACGCGGCCCTCATGCACGACATCGGGCAGCTCAGCCTCGTCGACCCGGTACCGGCCGGGGCCACGGCCGCGCTCCCCGTGGCGGAACAGCGCCGGATCGCCCTGCTCGGCGGGGCCGTCGTACGGCAGACGGGGGTGGCCGCGGCGGTCGCCGTGGTCGTGGAGCGGCAGGCCGATCCGTACCGGGAGCAGCCGGTCTCCGCGTGCGTCGTGCGGGCCGTCAACGCGTACGAGGAGATGGTGCGGGACGCCGGCGCGGGCGGACCGCTGCGGGCGCTCGAGGAGCTGCGGCTGGGTACCGGCCGGGACTATCGGCCGGAGGTGGTGGAATCCCTCGCCCGGGTCCTCGCCAGGAATGGCGGAGTCGTCCACGAGCGCATGGGCTGAAGGTGGTGGTGGGAGAGGGGTGGACGGTCTTACGCTGCCCCCGGTTGGGTAACCCATGGGTAATGAGCGCCCCTCCAGCGGTCCGTGGTTGGATGCGAGGGAGAGGCTGTACGGGGGCAGAAGCCGGCCCACTCCACGGCACTGGCAGGCGGGAATCGTGAGGATCTTCGGCAAGGGGCGGCACCGGCCCTCCGCCTCATGGCGGCAGGCCACCGATCGCGCGTTCACGCTGATCGGCGACGGGCGGTACGAGGACGCGGGCGCGTTGCTGACACGTGCCGCCGATCTTGAACCCTGGCTGTCCGAGTCCTGGTTCAATCTGGCCCTGCTGCACAAGTTCCGGCACGACTGGGAGCAGGCACGGGCGGCCGGTCTGCGCGCCGTCGCGCTGCTCGACCGGGAGACCGGGGCCCCCGATTGGTGGAACGTGGGCATCGCGGCCACCGCCCTCCAGGACTGGCCGCTGGCCCGGCGGGCCTGGCAGGCGTACGGGCTGCGGGTGCCCGGCGGTGCGACGGCCGCCGGTGAGCCCGCCGGGATGGACCTGGGCAGCGCGGCCGTACGGCTGTCGCCGGAAGGCGAGGCCGAGGTCGTGTGGGGGCGGCGGCTCGACCCCGCCCGCATCGAGGTGCTGTCGATTCCGCTGCCGTCCTCCGGGCGGCGCTGGGGCGAGGTCGTGCTGCACGACGGGGTGCCCCACGGCGAGCGGACCACCGCGGCCGGGCACTCCTACCCCGTCTTCGACGAGATCGAGCTGTGGGCGCCCTCGCCGGTGCCCACCTGGGTGGTCCTCCTGGAGGCCGCGTCCGAGGACGACCGGGACGCCCTGGAGCGGCTGGCGTCCGACGCCGGGTTCGCGGCGGAGGACTGGTCGTCGTCGGTGCGGTTGCTGTGCCGTATGTGCTCGGAGTCGCGGATGCCGTCCGACGAGGGGGACGGGGAGCATCTTGATCCGCACGATCACAGTGAGCCGGGGCATCCCGGGCCGCTGGGGCATCGTACGGACGGGCAGTTCTGGGCGCCCGAGCGGGAGTGTGGCATTGCTGCCCCGGCTTCGTTGGTGAGGGGGCTGCTGGACGGGTGGGTGGCTGACAGTCCGGAGACTCGGGATTGGCGGGATCTGGAAGAGGTTTGTTAGGTCTCGTCGCCGGGTGCGGGTTCGTCGTGGCTGGTCGCGCAGTTCCCCGCGCCTCTACGGGCGCGCCCCTGCGGGGCGCTGCCCGTACCCTGTATTCGCAACTCTCCCCGGTTTTTGTAGGAAGGCATACGTCGGCATGGCGCAGCAGGACACCGATCAGCAGCACGTGGGCGTGCTTCCCGTGGACGACGAGGGATTCGTCATCGACACCGAGGACGGCGAGGAGCGTGAGGCCGCCTGGCGTGAGCGTGGGACCTCGCGGCCCATCACGGTCGTCGGAAACCCGGTGCTGCACAAGGAGTGCCAGGACGTCACCGAGTTCGGCGCGGAGCTGGACCAGCTCGTCGCGGACATGTTCGCCAGCCAGCGCACCGCCGAGGGTGTGGGCCTGGCCGCCAACCAGGTCGGCGTCGACCTGAAGGTCTTCGTCTACGACTGCCCGGACGACGAGGGCGCCCGGCACACCGGCGTCATCTGCAACCCGAAGCTGGTCGAGCTGCCCGCCGACCGGCGCCGGCTGGACGACAGCAACGAGGGCTGCCTGTCCGTGCCGACCGCGTACGCGCCGCTCGCCCGGCCCGACTACGCCGAGGTGACCGGACAGGACGAGAAGGGCAACCCGATCAAGGTGCGGGGCACCGGGTACTTCGCGCGCTGTTTGCAGCACGAGACCGATCACCTGTACGGCTACCTGTACATCGACCGGCTCTCCAAGCGTGAGCGCAAGGACGCCCTGCGGCAGATGGCCGAGAACGAGCCCCGCTACGCCGTGGTCGCGAACGACTGAGAACTCCTGAGGCACACGCACACGAACGGCCCCTGACCAGGGGCCGTTCGTGTATGCGTCGCACGTCCGATCGAAAGTCGGACCCAAGTGTCCTCCTGGTGATCCAGAACCAGTCGGGCATGAGGGGACTCTCGGCAGCCTGGGGTAGTGAAGGAAGCAAATCCGTTCCCAGAACGGTCAGTTGTAGTGCTGAATGGGAAGTGCGGGGATACGCAACGGCGCACGCCCGGCACAGAAGGAGGGGTGTCGCGCCAACTCGCGGCTGAGAGGGGTTTGTTCGTGCCTGCTTTCCCATACAGCACCTCACCGGCGACACCCGCGGTAGCGATCCCTCCGTCACTGGCTCTGCCGGTGATCGAGACGGCGTTTCCCCGGCAACTGCACCCGTATTGGCCCCGACTGCAGGAGAACACCAGGGACTGGCTGCTGGAAAAACGCCTCATGTCGGCCGGCAAGGTCGAAGAATATGCCGACGGCCTTTGCTATACCGACCTCATGGCCGGCTACTACCTCGGCGCTCCGGACGACGTTCTCCAGGCGATAGCGGACTTCAGTGCCTGGTTCTTCGTCTGGGACGACCGCCACGACCGGGACATCGTGCACGGGCGGCCCGCTGCCTGGCGACACCTCAAGAACCGGCTCCACTCCGTGCTGGACGCCCCCGGGCTGTATCTGTACCACCGGGATCCGCTGGTCGCCGGGTTCGCGGACAGCGTGCTGCGTCTGTACTCGTTCCTGGGCAGGAGGTGGAACGCCCGCTTCGCGCGGCACTTCCACGAGGTGATCAAGGCGTACGACCGCGAGTTCCACAACCGCGCAAACGGAACCGTTCCCAAAGTCGAGGAATACCTCGAACTGCGGCGGCTCACATTCGCGCACTGGATCTGGACCGACCTCCTGGAACCGTGCGCGGGTATCGAACTCTCCACCGCCGTGCGGAAAAACCCCGCATTCCACCGGGCGGCGCTGCTGAGCCAGGAATTCGCCGCCTGGTACAACGACCTCTGCTCATTCCCGAAGGAAATCGCGGGCGACGAGGTACACAATCTCGGTATCAGTCTCATCAGGCACGAGAAGCTGACACTCGAAGAATCCATCGCGGAACTCAGGCGACGGGTCGAGGAAGTCGTTCTCGAATTCCTCGCGGCGGAACAGGAAGCGCGCCGTTTCGCCGAATCGCTCGACGACGGCAGCGCGCGGGGGCGTGAAATGAGCAGCGCCGCCATCGCCTGCCTCGGCAATATGCGGAACTGGTTCAGTTCCGTCTACTGGTTCCACCACGAGTCGGGCCGCTACATGGTCGACAACTGGGACGACCGCTCGACACCCCCCTACGTCAACAACGAGCGGCAGGTGAGAAATGACCGTCGAATCAGTACGCTCCGCGTCCCACGACGCCAGGGAGCTGCCCGATCCGCCCTACGCGGGCGGCGGCGTCCCGCTCCTCGGCCACGGCTGGCAGCTGGTCCGCGACCCGCTGGGCTACTTCGCCCGGCTCCGCGACCACGGCGACGTCGTACGGCTGAAACTCGGCCCCAAGACGGTGTACGCCGCCAGCTCGCCGGCACTGGTCGGCGAACTCGGGCTCAACCCCGACTACATCATCGGCGGCCCGCTGTGGGAGTCCCTCGAAGGGCTGCTCGGCAAAGAAGGCGTGGCCACCGCCAACGGGCCCACCCACCGGCGTCAACGGCGCACCATCCAGCCCGCGTTCAGGCTCGAGGTGCTCCCCGAGTACGGGCCGATCATGGTGGAGGAGGCACGCGCGTTCGCCCAGCGGCTGCGGCCCGGCGCGGTGATCGACTGCACCTCGGAGTCCTTCCGGGTCGCCGTGCGCATCGCGGCCCGCTGTCTGCTGCGCGGCGACTACATGGACGAGCGCGCCGAACGGCTGTGCGACGCGCTCGCCACGGTGTTCCTGGGGATGTACCGGCGCATGGTGATCCCGGCGGGACCGCTCTACCGGCTTCCGCTTCCGGCCAACCGCAAATTCAACCGGGCCCTGGCCGATATGCATCTCGTCGTCGACGAGATCGTGGCCGAACGCCGCGCATCCGGTCAAAATCCGGACGATTTGCTGACGGCGTTGCTGACGGCGAAGAACGAGAATGGCGACCCCATAGGCGAACAGGAGATCCATGATCAGGTCGTCGCCATAGTCACCCCGGGTGCCGAAACCGTCGCCTCCACGATCATGTCGTTGCTCCAGGTCCTCGCCGAACAGCCGGGGCACGCCGACAAGGTGGCAGAGGAGGCCGAATCCGTCGGGGGCGACCGGCCGGTCGCATTCGAGGACGTCCACAAGCTGGCGCACACGAACAATGTCATCGTCGAGACGATGCGTTTGCAGCCGCCCGTCTGGATATTGACGCGGCGGGCGGTGGCCGGCACCGAGCTGGGCGGCTATCGGATTCCGGCCGGTGCCGATCTCGTGTACAGCCCGTACGCGATACAGCGCGATCCGCGTTCGTACGAGCGGAACACCGAGTTCGACCCCGACCGCTGGCTTCCGGAACGCGTCAAGGACCTGCCCAAGTACGCGATGACCCCGTTCGGCGTGGGTAACCGCAAGTGCCCCAGTGATCACTTCTCGATGGCCATGCTGACCATTCTCACGGCAGAGATGGCCAGGAAGTGGCGGTTCGAACGGGTGCCCGGATCGCGCGACGCGGTGCGCGTGGGCATCACCCTGCACCCGGACCGGATGCTGCTGCGGGCGACCCCGCGCTGAAGAGGTCCGACGGCGGTACTGGCGTACGCTCAGGCGGCCTCCGGGCCCTTGAACGTACGCCGGTACGCCTGCGGGGTGGTCCCCAGCGACCGTACGAACTGGTGGCGCAGCGCCGCCGCGTTGCCGAACCCGGTGCGCCAGGCGATCGCGTCCATCGTCTCGTCCGTCGCCTCCAGCAACTGCTGTGCCAGCAGCACGCGTTGCCGCAGAATCCAGCGGTAGGGCGTGGTGCCGGTCTCCTGCTGGAAACGTCGGGCGAAGGTACGGGGCGACATGTGGGCGTGCTTGGCGAGCTGCTCGACGGTCACCTCCTCGTCGAGATGGCGTTCCATCCACACCAGCACCTCCCCGACGGTGTCGCACCGCGACCGGGGCAGGGGCCGCTCGATGTACTGGGCCTGCCCGCCGTCCCGGTGCGGCGGTACGACCATCCGGCGGGCGATGGCGTTGGCGACCTCGGGCCCGTGCTCCTCCCGTACGAGGTGCAGACAGGCGTCGATCCCGGCGGCCGTTCCGGCAGAGGTGATCACCGGCCCCTCGTCGACGTACAGCACGTCCGGCTCGACCCGGACCCGTGGATAACGCCTGGCCAGGTCCTCGGCGTGCCGCCAGTGCACCGCGCACCGCCGGCCGTCCAGCAGTCCCGCGGCGGCGAGCACGAAGGCCCCGGAGCAGACGCTGAGGATCCGGGCGCCGCGCTCCACGGCCCGTCGCAGGGCGTCCAGCAGTTCCGGCGGATACTCGCGGGCCGCGTAGGCCTGCCCGGCCGGTACGGCGATCAGGTCGGCCGTCTCGAGACGCTCCAGCCCGTGTTCCATGGTCAGGGAGAAGCCCGCGTGGGTGGTCAGCGTCGGGCCCTCGGCCGAGGCGACCGCGAAGTCGTACACGGGCAGACCGTCGTCGCTGCGGTCGAGGCCGAAGACCTCGCAGACGACGCCGAGTTCGAAGGGGTTCACGCCGTCGAGCAGCGCGACGGCCACGTTTTCGAGCATGTTCCCAGTATGCCGTGGCATTGGCAGGAAATCGATGCTGTGCGGCAGTCCTGCCACTGACGGTCAGGCGTGTCCGGGACGAGACTGATGTCCATGAACACAGCAACGGACACCATCGTCGGAACACTCGTCGTCGTCGCGATCTTCGTGACCCTCGCTCTTCCGGCCCTGCTCGGCCTGGCCCGCGACCGGCGCATCGACCGCCAGTTGCGTCAGGCCGAGCGGGCCCGGGAGGCCCAGGACGCCGACCGGGCGGCCCGGGTCCGCCCGGCCATCACCGCCCAGGACGTGACCCGGGCGGCGTGAGCGTCGACCGGATCAGAACTCGTCGTCGAACGACACCGAGCCCTCCACCGCCACCTGGTACGCCGACGGACGGCGCTCGAAGAAGTTGGTCAGCTCCTGGACCCCCTGCAGCTCCATGAAGGAGAAGGGGTTCTCGGAGCCGTACACCGGCGCGAAGCCCAGGCGGGCCAGGCGCTGGTCGGCGACGCACTCCAGGTACTGGCGCATCGACTCGGTGTTCATGCCCGGGAGCCCGTCCCCGCACAGGTCGCGGCCGAACTGCAGCTCCGCCGCCACCGCCTCCCGCATCATGTCGGTCACCTCTTGCTGAAGCCGCTCGTCGAACAGCTCCGGCTCCTCCTTGCGGACGGTGTCGACGACCTCGAACGCGAAGCTCATGTGCATCGTCTCGTCCCGGAAGACCCAGTTCGTGCCGGTGGCCAGACCGTGCAGCAGACCCCGGCTGCGGAACCAGTAGACGTACGCGAAGGCCCCGTAGAAGAACAGGCCCTCGATGCACGCGGCGAAGCAGATGAGGTTGAGCAGGAAACGGCGGCGGTCGGCCTGGGTCTCCAGTCGGTCGAGCTTCTCGACCTCGTTGATCCACCTGAAGCAGAACTCGGCCTTCTCGCGGATGGACGGGATGTTCTCCACCGCGTCGAACGCCGCCGCCCGGTCGGCCGGATCGGGCAGATAGGTGTCCAGCAGGGTCAGATAGAACTGGACGTGCACGGCCTCCTCGAACAGCTGGCGGCTCAGGTACAGCCGTGCCTCGGGGGAGTTGATGTGCTTGTAGAGCGTGAGCACCAGGTTGTTCGAGACGATCGAGTCGCCCGTCGCGAAGAACGCGACCAGCCGGCCGATCATGTGCTGCTCACCCTCGGACAGCTTCGCCAGGTCGGCGACGTCCGAGTGGAGGTCGACCTCCTCGACGGTCCAGGTGTTCTTGATGGCGTCCCGGTAGCGCTCGTAGAAGTCCGGGTAGCGCATCGGGCGGAGCGTGAGTTCGAAGCCCGGGTCGAGCAGGTTCTT
>Ga0136846_1227238_pt1 | contig 12931 bp, 12 predicted proteins | sample HopSoiMetagenom2_FD_96841 | JGI IMG/M metagenome (GOLD analysis project Ga0136846, IMG submission 96841) | Grasslands soil microbial communities from Hopland, California, USA - 2 Assembly 2016 (version 4) | ecosystem: Environmental > Terrestrial > Soil > Grasslands | place: USA: Hopland... | reverse complement strand
TCTTTGCCATGTGGAAGCAGGATCATCCGTTTGTCCCAGGCGATTCTACACGTGCTACTAACAATATAAGTAATTGATGGAACAATGGGACGCTTCACCCTATTTGTTTAAACACCCAATATGGCAGCCTTTTTAAAATGAATGCAATAAGCGCCCAGCGTTTGGTGATGTAGGCTACCCGCTTTTTTGCGGCGATGGCCGCTCTGATCTGCCGCACAGCTTTATGAACCGGCGCCACCCAGAACTGCCCATTCGCTTTGGCCATTTTGGTTTTTACAAAACCCGGGCGAATATCCGTTACTATGATTTTGGCATGTAGCTTCCGGGCTTTTATGTTCAGGCCTTCTGCGTAATTACTTACATATGCTTTACTGGCGCTATAAGCAGGCGTCCAACTATTGCCCCTAAGCGCAGCTACTGAAGAAAGCACCGCCAGCTGCCCATAACCCTGTTGCAGAAAATAATTAAACGTAAACGTGGCTATCTTCACAAAACCCATCACATTGGTGGCAGTGGAATCAATTTCTGTTTCAGCCACCAGGTCTGTTGAAGGATCTCCATAACCAGCACTATAGATCAGCAGTTCGAGACCACTTATATTGGCTATTATCGACTGTAATCGTTCCACCGCATTATCGGCCTGTACATCAAAGCAGTCAGTATACAGGGCGGGATATTGCTTTTTCAACTCAAGCAACAATTCCGCCCGCCTGCCGGTAACTGCCACCGTATGGCCCAACGCAAGGTATTGTTGAGCCAGTTCTTTTCCTATGCCCGAGGTAGCGCCGATAATGATGATCTTCATAATACACAAATTACTACAGATCGTTTAGGTACGCAAAAAGGCCCCCGATTGCTTCGGGAGCCTTTCTTTATAAATCGATCACTGATTATTTTTTACCAGCCGCTGCTTTTTCGGCCTTCACCTTATTAACATAGGCCTTGAACAATTCGTGCCAGTTGCGGCCATTGCTGTTCAAATACTGCTCGCATTTGGTTTTATAGATCTCAAAAATAGCAGACACCTGTTTGATACTTTTATAATCTATCGCCTGTTCACGCGCCTGTTTAAGATACTCCAGAATTTTGCTTTCCTCTTCGGGTTTCAGGTCGGTAACGATTGCCTTGTACCCCTTCATGGTAAAGGCCACTTTACCAATGGTGTATTGGTCCAGAATGTATTCCACCTGCTCGGGCGTAAGGTCCTTGTTCAGGGCATCCATCAGGTCCTTATGCACGATAGCGGGCATGGCGGAATTGGCAATGATCTGGCGGTCCATGTCAGACAGTTTGTTACCGGTTGCCGGATTAATGCCTGCAGGAACCGTACTGGCAGGATGCTCATTGTTCCAGTCGCGAATGGTTTTCAAATGTGTGGTAATAGCCGCGGTTACTCTTTTCTCTTTTTCCGCATCGGGCAGTTTCAAACCGGCCGACCATTCCGCCGCTTTTTTCTCCACTTCTGCGTTGGATTTGACTATGGCCGCTGCGGCTTTGGCGCTGCTATCTGTCTGGGCCCAACAAAGGACCGGCACCGTAAATGTCAATAAAACAATAAATGGCAGGCGTTTCATCATTTTGTAAAAATTGTTGGCTGAAATAATGCATACCAGATTGGCGGGAAAATAAAAAGGTTGCATGTTGCCCCTTATTTTGAACTGTAAATGAGTGGCTTAGCCTTCCTTAACAAACAATTTACGCAGGAGAAAGTATCTTTGTGCCCTATTCAATTATGGCTAATCATACACTTAAAGCTGGTTCAGTTCTCATCAGCGCGCCCTCGCTGGAAGACCCTTATTTTGACAAAGTGGTTATTTACATTACAGAGTACAATGAAAAGGGCGCTCTGGGTTTTGTGATGAACCGGTTATTTGAGCGAAAGTTTAATGAATTGACGGAGTTTCGCAACAGCAAGCCATTCCCTCTGTACGAAGGTGGACCGGTAGAAAGGGAAAAGTTGTATTTCATTCACCGCATCCCTGGCTTCATTGCACAAGGCACGCCGGTAGCCGATGGCGTATACTACGGCGGCCATTTTAAACAGGCCGTTCAGTATATCAATACCGCCGGTGATGCGGAAAGAAATATCAGGCTCTTCATTGGTTACAGTGGCTGGGATGCGCACGAACTGGAACAGGAGATTGAAGAAGGAAGCTGGCTGCCCGTACAGGCATCTGTGACAACACTTTTCGAAGCATCAGAGCAATCGCTTTGGGAAGAACTGCATAAACGAAAAGACATTTATTGAGGAAATTTTTCCTTGAAAATACGTAACAATTCTTCCACCGGTCTGAAACCGGTTATCAATATTCCGGTTGATGTGTCCTGTTTAATGAGCATGGTTGGAAAGCGATTGATGCCGCGATACTTCACCTCTTGCAGGTCTGTACGAAAAGCCTCCATTCCCCGGTCATTTGTCATATCTTCCTGAAATTGCATAAGGGAGAATTCCTTGTTTATTCCGGCTACGCATTGCGCCACCTGCAACAAGATCTCCTGTCGGGCAATATTCAATCCATACATCATAACGGCCTTTCTAACAAAATGCAGATACAACTGCCCCGCTTCAGCCGATTGCAACTCCGCACATTTTACAGCTATACAGGCCGGATAAGAAGATGCAGGCGGGTCATCTACCCAAATGCGATGCGCAATCGGCACCTCCATTACTTCGCTGGCATGCATCCACATCGGCCCCATTTGTGCCGGCCGTTGAACGCTGTTATGATTATCAACGTAGTGATTCCACGCAGGTAATAGTCCGCCCATGCAATAGCGCCAATTGATGGCGCCGGGCCATTCTTTTTCCAACCGGATCAATTGCGGTTCCATTCCCCAGCTCCAGCAACAAAGCGGGTCTGTGTAATAGACGATATCTATTGCAGGCCCGCTTTTTAATTCCGGAGACGTGCTTTCCTGGCTATAACTTATCATAGTTACTATAAAGTATCTTTTCCTTTACCTTTTGCTTTTGTTTTTGTTTTTCCTTTTTCATTCATGTCTTCTGAAGGCATATTCCATTCCTGTTCTTCATCCATAGGGGCGGCAATATTGATCTCCTCGCTACGCAACTGGCTCAATTCACGATCGGCTTGTTCAACCATTTCCATCGTCCGGTTTGTACCTTGCGGTTGTTGGTCCTGCAAACCATTCGTTTCCATTACATACCTGATAGGGTCTTCAATGTATTGGTAGGTTTCCTTCATTTCACTTGTTTTACCACTGTTCCAGGGGCCGGTATAATCGTTGCCACTCGACATATTAAAATACTGGTTGCTGTATCTGGGATCACTCTGTAACACTCCTGGCGGGAAATTGGGCTTAATGGTTTCCAATGCTGCTTCAAACATCTGGAAGTGGGCTACTTCGCGGGTCATTAAAAACATCAGGGTTTCTTTTACATATGGATCATCAGTAAACTGTAACAGGTATTCATACACCATTTTAGCGCGCGATTCGGCTGCAATATCACTTCTGAGATCGGCTGTAAGGTCGCCGGTGCAATCGCCATTGATATAAGCGGCCGTCCAGGGAACACCCTGTGTATTGGTATAAGCAGGCGTGCCTGCGCTGCCTACCAGGAACTGAGGGGCGACCATACCTTCATGTATCATTTGTTCTTTAGCGGCTTTGCCATCCAGCAATCGCATGATCTCGGAATTTTCAGCAGCGTTCTTCAGATCACCGTTTATACCCGTCAACAACATTTGAATGGTGGCGCCTACAATTTCCAGGTGACTGAATTCCTCCGTGGCAATATCCATTAACAAATCATACTTATCAGGAAATGGTTTTCTGGCGCCAAATGCCTGGCCAAAATACCGCAGTGCAGCCGCCAGTTCACCATTGGCGCCACCGAATTGTTCTAATAGTAACGAAGCAAATGCAGGATCGGGTTTAGATACCCGTGCATTGAATTGTAATTCTTTTACATGGTAAAACATACTTGGTCGATTTATAATTTTAAAAATAAATGAATATAAAAGCTGTGCGGGCAATCGTGCATCCACAGTAACTGTTACCAGCTTTTTATTTCCAATATGTATAACTGCTAGAAAAAAGGCTTAAGGGGAATTAAAATATTCAGCAGAAAAAATTATGCCTGTAGTTAACCGGGGAGAAGGATCAAATCAATTGTATTACTTCAATTTCATCAGTATACTATCTGCCATTTGCTTGTGCATCATGATATGCGGCAGATATTTATTGGCATAGTCTCAACTTGTGCTTGGCATTAGTGTTTGAATATTGATGGTTGTGACAGAATGGTTGCTTATTTTTCTTCTGAATCAGTTATTGGGAATACCCATACCTTATTATTGCAGGCAGGGCAATCTGTTTCTGTGGGTTGCTGCCGATGCCCGCAATTAGCGCATACCATCCATTCGTGCCAGCGCGTTTGTTCCTGTAAGAATTCGGTATCCCATTCAGGTATGGCGGGCAAACCCGGCCGCGGGGTTGCTTCCTTCGTTAAACTAAAACCGCCGTTGGCTTCCATGTAAAAGCGTTTTATTAGGCCCAGGTGTTTAATGCCCATGCCGCGTAACTGGGCAAATACCTGTTCTTTGCTGATGCGCGATCTTCTCATTTCATGCCATTGCATTTCTCCATCACTGACCAGGGTACTTCTTTTCCCTTCCGCGGCTTCCTCAAAACGTTTGCTGGAATAGTCCATTTTATTTACGTATAAACGTATAAGGTATATGACCCCTAACACCACCAGCGGACTAATCAGTCCTCTTTCGGGAGATAACAACACCAGCCCTGTGGCGGCAGCCAGGGTAGACAGGGCAGCCAGTTCACTCCTGCTCAGGTCTGCCGCAATGCGTTTACCCATATACTTCATCCCAAACATGATCATGGCGTATACACAAAATGTTCTTATGATCAGTTCGATAAAAAATTCAGGCGGCACCTGTCCAATCAGAATCCGGTATAAGTCGTCTAAATGGATCTCTTCCTTTTTCATACTGCATTATTAGTGTAAACTATTACCCTGAACAGGTTGTACAAATTCTTTACTATGGCAGTTGTCACATATTTCCGGCACCTGGGTTACTTCATAGATCTCTCCGCAGATATTACATACCATTTTATCTTTAACCAGTTGCTGGGAGTTAAATAAGTCCTCATCTTCCCTGGGCAACAAGGATAAACCCGCCCGCTCGTTTTCATAGGTGTACATAGTAAATGCCCCGCTGGTTTCGATGTATAACCTTTTTACCATTCCCAGGTTGATAATGCTTTTTGAACGCAATGCGGCAAAGATCTGGGTGCGGGAAATATATTCGCGCGAGAGCTCCTTTGTTTGCAATACGCCATCCTTTACCAGCAGAAACATCTTCCCCAGTATTTTATCTTCAAGCCGGGCGCTTTTAAACATATTCCGGGTAATAAAGCGTTGTATCAATAATACCAATAGTAGTACAAAACAGCCCTCAACAATACCACGATCCGGTATTTGCATGGAAGAGGAAACAATGGCGCCCAGCATCAGCATGACCGCCATTTCAGTGAAGCTTAATTGTCCACTCATTCGCTTGCCTAATCCCCTGATAACAGCAAGCAGTATTATATACGTGATTACAGACCTGATAACAATTTCTACCAGAAACAATATAGGAGCATTTCCGAATAAGATCCGGTATAAATCGTACAAATGAATATCCTCTTTTTCCATAATATAATCAGTAATACTAAATCCCCGATAATTATGCAATCTTTATTCCTATAACACCGTTGCACAGCCCATCTCAGATTGAGCATTTTTATTCTGAAACAATGTACCCGTGTTCTGGTATGGAAATTATGGCAGTATCAGGAATGAAGAAAACGTTAGTATTTGCAGTGGTAGTTATCGTTATAATAGCACTTGGTGCTTTTTTATGGTATAAGAAAAAAACAACAGATCAAGCAACTATTCCACCACACGCTATACCAAAAGATTCAACCAGCTTTTACTGGTTCAAAAACAGTATTATTTACAACCTTGACGTAAAAGTCTTTAAGGACAGCGATGGTAATGGCATGGGCGATTTCAAAGGGTTGATACAAAAGCTCCCCTACCTCGATTCCCTGGGCATCACCGCCATCTGGCTGGCGCCTTTTCAACCTTCCCAGGGAAAGGACGATGGTTACGACATTACCGACTATTACGCAGTTGATCCCCGGCTGGGCACCCTGGATGATTTCAAAACGTTTGTTCAGGAAGTGAAAAAGCATCACATGCAGGTAATCATTGACCTGGTGCTTAATCATACCTCAAATGAACATCCCTGGTTTCAACAGGCAAGGGCCTATCCCAGCTCCCCTTATTTTAACTGGTACAGCTGGTCAACCGACAGGCCATCCAACCAAAACAAAGGAATGGCATTCGAAGGCGTTCAACATGAAATATGGACGTTTGATACCCTGGCAAAAAAGTATTACTATCACCGCTTTTACAACTTTGAACCGGACCTGAATACGCAGAACCCGGCTGTGCAGACAGAATGCCTGAAAATAATAAAGCATTGGGTTAGCATGGGCATCGATGGTTTCAGGGAAGATGCCGTTCCCTTTTTTATTGAGGTCCCGCAAAAGAAAGGAAAGATCTTCGATCATCAGTTCGGACTGCTTTCACAAACACATAACTTTCTGAAATCTTTAAAGCCTGATGCGATCATTTTGGGTGAAGCCAATGTAATGCCAAAAGAAAATGAAGACTTTTTTGGCAAGAACCACGAGGGGCTACAGATGATGTTCAACTTTTACGCCAATCAATATTTATTTTATGCCCTGGCTACCGGGGAAGTGGAACCGTTGATAAAAGCGTTACAGGCAACGGGAAAATATCCTAAAGAATGCCAATGGGGGCAATTCCTTCGCAACCACGACGAAATAGACCTGGGCAGATTAAGTGATGAAGACAGAGAAAAAGTTTATCTGAAATTTGGACCTGATGATAATATGCACTTATATAACCGGGGCATAAGACGGCGACTGGCTCCCATGCTGGGCAACGATTTGCAATTCCTGAAACTGGCGTACAGTCTGCTGTATTCCCTGCCTAACACGCCTGTTATCCGTTATGGCGAGGAAATTGGCATGGGCGATGACCTAACCTTAAATGAACGCCTGTCAGTAAGAACGCCTATGCAATGGTCGGCAGATTCGAATGCCGGATTTTCCACCGCAACAAGAACCATTCGACCGGTTATAGATACTGGTTTGTATGGTTACCCCCACGTAAATGTAGAAAATGAAAAAGCCGATCCCGCCTCTTTGCTGAATGCCATAAAACAGTTCATCCGGTTCCGGAAGGCCTGTCCGGAAATTGGGTTTGGTGATTGGGAGATCGTACCAACCAGTTCTCCCAACATATTAGCCATTCGATATCGCTGGCAGCAAACCACCTTACTGGTGCTGCATAATGTAAGCAAAAAGGCGCAGGCAGTAACCCTTTCCACCAACGATCTGGCTGGAAAAGACCTGGTTGATTTGGCAGATTCGAGCCACCTTACAATTACTGACAACAAGCACCCTTTTATGCTGGATGCGTATGGCTACAAATGGTATCATATCCGGCATTAATTGAATTAAACCAAATCGACCGTTTTTTGCACATGTAAAATCCTTTACTCTTCCAGTTTTACCAATATACCTTCATCGCCGCCCAAACCAAATGTTCCATTCAGCGGCAAACCTTCCAGTTCGGAATGGGTAGCTATTATTATTGTCCCTTTAAGGTCTATATGGGCAGGGGTAAAATAACAAACGCCAGGGGTCAGATTCAATATCACCAGGAACTTGTCATTATTCCATTCCCGGATGTAGGAAAGGAGTTGATGATTTGAATATACCGGACGGTAACTGCCAATACTTAATGCGGGTTCTTTTTTACGAATTTCTATCAGCCTGCGGTAAAACGTCAGCATCGAAAAAGGATCATCCTGCTGCTTCTGTACATTCACTCGTTTGTAATCCCTTGCCAGTGGTAGCCATGGTTGCTCCTTACTGAAACCCCCATATGTACTGCTGTCCCAGGGCATAGGAGTTCGCTCGGGATCCCTGCTCAGGTGCTTACCAGGCATGTTCAGCCCCTGCGGGTCCCGGATCTGATCCTCTTCAATGGGAACGTCTTTCATTCCTATCTCTTCCCCATAATAAATGGTAGGCGTACCCCTGAGCGTTAGTAACAGCATGGCCGCTACCTTTGCCTGCGCAAGACCTACCCGGCTGGCTATGCGTTGTTGATCATGATTGCCCAATACCCAGTTGGGCCAGCCATTTACCGGTAGGGCGGCTTCATACGCATCGATCGCTGAAGAAATCTTTGAAGCTTCCCAGGGAAGTGTCAGTAATTGAAAATTAAATGGCAAATGCGCGCCCAGGTTATCGACACCGTAATACACTACCAGTTTTTCAATAGGCAGGTAGATCTCTCCTATGATCACTTTCTCGCCATAGTTATCTACCAGTGTTCGCATTTGCCGGACAATATCGTGCACTTCCGGCTGATCGGTGGAGTAAACAGGTAACAACCGGTTGTAATCGGCCTGCAGATCGGTGTAATCAGGATTCAAGGGGTTATCACGCAACTGACTGTCCTTGATCATATGCCACATTACATCTATTCTGAAACCATCAACGCCTTTATCGAGCCAGAACCGCATAACGTTGTACATTGCCTGTTGCACTTCAGGATTACGCCAGTTGAGGTCGGGCTGTTCCTTTAAAAAAGCATGATAATAATATTGCCGGGTTTGTTCATCCCATTCCCAGGCATTACCACCAAAAACACTCAGCCAGTTATTCGGTACGCTGCCGTCTTCCTGTGCGTCTTTCCAAATATACCAGTCGCGCTTTGGATTATCGCGCCCCGACCTGGATTCGATAAACCAGGGATGTTCATTAGAGGTATGATTAGGCACCAGGTCAAGGATCAGTTTCATGCCCAATGTGTGAGCACGTGTAATTAATTCATCAAAATCTGCCATTGATCCAAATAACGGATGCACATCTGTGTAATTGGAAATATCATAACCAAAATCCTTCATGGGCGAAGGATAAATGGGCGAGACCCATATGACGTCTATACCCAGCCAGTGCAAATATTCCAGCTTACGGATGATCCCCTTCAGATCGCCAATGCCATCGCCATTTGTATCCTGAAACGACCGGGGATAGATCTGGTAGATAATACCCCGTTGCCACCATAAAAATCCTTTTTGTTCCATATATGCAGGTATATAGCCTTAAATTGCAAAAAGCCTGCCCCGCCAACAAAAGTCCTGCCATACACGCCATTTTCAATGGTTGAAACAATGGTGCATCTCTATTAAAACCGTAGAGCAAAATCAGCAATTACAGCCTGTCTGTATGCCTTTCCGCGGTATGGTTTTTATGCTTAAAATGAGACGATAAAATTCAATTACTCATTTTAAAAACCTTATAGTATGGCAACTCAAAAGTTAGCAGGAAAGCGGGTAGCAATAATTACAGAGAATGGATTTGAAGAGGTTGAATTAACCAGTCCGTTAAAGGCATTGAAGGATGCAGGCGCCAATGCACAGATCATTTCTCCCCAACAAGACAAAGTAAAAGCATGGGACCACGATCACTGGTCACAGGAATTGCCGGTTGATGTGCAAATAGATTCAGCTAATCCCGAAGACTATGATGCGCTGGTTGTTCCCGGTGGGGTGATGAACCCGGACCATGCAAGGACCAATGAGAAATGCGTGGCATTTGTAAAACATTTTCTGGATGCCGGCAAACCGGTTGCTGCCATTTGCCATGGCCCGCAATTACTGATTGAAACAGGCCTTTTAAAAGGGCGTACCATGACCTCCTACCCTTCTATCAAAACAGACCTTAAAAATGCAGGGGTGAATTGGGTTGATAAAGAAGTGGTGGTGGATAATGGCCTTGTTACCAGTCGCAGCCCCAAAGACCTGGAAGCTTTCAACAGAAAAATGTTGGAAGAAATTGCAGAGGGCGTGCATTAACATGCGTAAATGTTCAAATCATGTAATGAATGCCAGGTTGTGCCAACGCGCTACCTGGCATAATCTTTTAGTACTTTAATTAAAAAGTATATGAACCCCAATAAACGTGATGAAGATCTGAAAAGATCAGCACAGGAAGATCCGAAAAAAGAAGCGCAGAAAAACGCCTTTGTGAATGGCCAGTCACCGGAATCTGTGAAAAAGAACCCTAATCCTAGGGCTAATGAAAATCTTTCTGATAAAAAAGAACCTGAAACGGAAGAAGACACTACAGGCGCAGGTAGTGAGATCACTGATGGGGAAGATGGATAGAGGATGCTACGCCTGGAATAAATCAAAAACCCTGCAATCGTTGATTTGCAGGGTTTTTGATTTATATGTATCCTGTATACTATTTTTACAAAAGGTTAATATTTCATCGCTCTTCACCTTAACTTTATTGTAATTACAAACAAATGCGCTTTCGAATACCTGTTTTTTTTAGACTGATCCTTTGTTTTCTGACTTGTTCCTTTAGCATTTTCGCTCAAACGCAAGGAAATATTTTCACTTCCGACATTGACCATTTCTGGAAGGCGTTCGACAGCATTCAAACCGTAAAGGATACAAGCAGGCAGGTTGAAATAATGCAGTCGTTATACATTGATAAGGGCACAGCCGGACTCAAGGAATTTATGCACCTGCGTAGTTTTGATGCTAAAAAACTGGTTGTAGCTATTAATAAATATCCGCTGTTTTGGAAATCGATCAGGAACAGCACGCTGACAATACCACCCCAACTACCGGCCATCGAAACCTACCTTGAAAAACTCAAAATTGTTTATCCCGACACGAAGCCGGCAAAAGTTTACTTTACCATCAGCGCCATTCGTGCCGCAGGTGTTACCCAGGATTCGGTAATACTGATCGCTTCAGAAATTGCCATGGGTGATCAACATACGGTTGTTTCAGAATTCCCTGATAAACGACTGGCCAATTTCTTTAAACCGAAAGCTACTGTTGACATCATTCCTATTATTATACACGAATATGTTCATGCCCAACAAAAAGCAGAGGGTAAAAACCTGCTGGGACAATGTATTTATGAAGGCGCCTGTGATTTTATTACTGAACTGGTATTGAGCAGGCAACTGAACCAGTCATATCTCATCTATGGAAGAGAGAACGAACAACAGCTGAAACTACAATTCAAAAAAGAAATGTATGGCGACAATTACGCCAACTGGCTATACAACGGCACTACCACAAATACCATGGGCGATCTGGGTTACTTCATGGGTTATACAATCTGTCAATCGTACTACCGCCAGGCAAAAGACAAACAACTGGCCATAAAACAGATCATCCGGTTAAATTATGCGGATACGGCGGAAGTGAAAATTTTTTTGGATGACTCGAAGTATTATAACAATTAATAGACTAATTACCTGATTTCATTAATCTACTAAGATCTTCTCTACATCAATAATCAGTGATCCTGCTTCAACCTTCGCACTATCCCTTTCTTCGTAAGAGAGGTTAATAACAGGCATTTGCCTGGCCTTTTCTCTGTCACCTGTTGACTCAAACACCATTTGTTTAATCAGCGGCTCGGGCGTCCAATCCTTATGAGAAGAGGGCAAACCAAATTCATCTTTATATACATTCTGATTATAGAGTCTTTTAAATAAATTATCCTGCGGCCTTACAAAATAGATGGTTGTTTTTGAGCTATCGTAGTTATGCTGAAAGTAAGTATGAACAGCCTGGTATTCCTTTTTAAGCGGTCTGATGAAATTCAGATTAAAATTACACCAGGCCACAACAGCGACAATCACACACGCCAGGTAAGGAATGCTATTTTTGAACCTGCTCTTGCTGAACAACTTTATTATTACATCTGTCAACAACATAGTTCCGGCGAGATTTAAACAAAGCATGGTGCGATAAGAAGAAAAGTTTTCCCGGGGCAGCAATACAAACATATACATCAACATCATCAATAACAGCATCCTGACAACATAGGCAAATTTTTGAATCAGCTTCTGCTCCTTATCAAAAGCAAATACAGAAAACAACCAGGTGCCCAACATAAGCGGATAAAATGCCTGGGAAAAAATGCCATGCATATTATACAGAAAATTAAAGCTGAATGCCTGTGCCAGGGGTTGAGAAAAGAAAAACGATATTTTTCCCAATGGGTCCAGCGACAGGACAGTACGGTCACTGGCCTCTAATCCATATAAAAAAAATAAATATTTAAAAAGTATATAGTAGAGTAAAAAAACTGCCAGATAACAACCTACGCCGATATACATAACCCTGTCAATCTTTTTATACCGGTCGTTAAGATGACACAAAAAGAAAGGCAACAGAAAAGCGCCGAACATGGGCTGGTAAAGAAATAACGACCCCAATCCCAATAGTACTATCGCAATAGTTCTGACCGGCGAAATTCGAAGGTCTTTCCTGCCATAGAAGTGCATAAACAGCAGGTGCCCGCTTACAAGCGCCATGATAAAAGCGAGGAAGACCGATACGTGCACCGCCCAACCAATAACTATGGCTAATGTAATGCTACAGGGAAGACAAATGCTTAAAAAAAGTACCCAACGTTCATTTAAATGAAAGACCTTCTTCCAACTATTCAGAATAATATTCCAAACAATTATAGCCAGCGCCCAGCCTGCCAATGAAGCCACCCTGACCCATTTTAATTGGTTCATGCTTTTCAATAAGGGATATAACTTTTGCATAATAAGCGCGTTCAATGCCCTACCCACTTCAAAAAAAATGATGAAATTGGTATTGTCATCGTTGTGCCAAAGCTGATGCGCTTCATCAGTATAAACATAGTCTGAAAAGAAAACAGGGTAAAAAATAACAAGCAGTAGTATAATGCAAATGGTTTGGATTATGCTTAGACCAAGGGGCTTATATGGAATATTTTTCATATACCAGTG
>Ga0136846_1232908_pt1 | contig 12934 bp, 12 predicted proteins | sample HopSoiMetagenom2_FD_96841 | JGI IMG/M metagenome (GOLD analysis project Ga0136846, IMG submission 96841) | Grasslands soil microbial communities from Hopland, California, USA - 2 Assembly 2016 (version 4) | ecosystem: Environmental > Terrestrial > Soil > Grasslands | place: USA: Hopland... | reverse complement strand
TCAGGAAGAACTCGGAACGATTACCATCCTGGTGAACAACGCCGCCATCGGCCGGCAGCGAAATCTCGATCAGATCACGGAATCCGATTGGGACGAGACTATCGCCACAAACCTGAAATCGACCTTCGTAGCAACCAAAGCGGTCATGCCGGCTATGCGCAACGCGCGGTGGGGCAGGATCCTTAATGTCTCGTCCGTCGCGGCTCAAACTGGCGGAGTCGTTGGACCCCATTACGCAGCGTCGAAAGCCGGCATGCTGGGATTGACTCATTCCTACGCCGGCTTGCTGGCGAAAGAAGGCATCACCGTGAATGCCATTGCGCCGGCTCTGATTGAGACTGAGATGGTGACATCCAACCCGCGTGCTAATCCGAACTTGATTCCTGTCGGCCGCTTCGGACTGGTGGACGAAGTCGCGTCGGTCGCCGTCATGCTCTGTGCGAATGGCTACATCACCGGACAAACCATTAACGTGAACGGTGGCTGGTACTTCAGTTAACTGGCGTCGGGATTGAACGAGACATGCAGCCAGCATGATTGTTCGTGGTAGTATCCGGCCAATGGGCGCACTGAAGCAAAACACGGATTTGAAGGAACGGATTGTTTCGGCTGCCGCTGTGGAAGACGATTCCTCCTTCGAACTCAAGTTACGCCCGCGGCGCCTGGCTGAATTCATCGGGCAGCCTAAAGTAAAAGAAAACTTGCACGTTGCTATTGAGGCGGCGCGCGCGCGCGGAGAGGCGCTCGATCACGTGTTGCTCTACGGGCCTCCGGGCCTGGGCAAAACCACGCTGGCCACCATCATTGCGAACGAGATGCAGGCTGCGTTCCAGCAGACCTCTGGGCCTACACTACAGATCAAAGGCGATCTGACGGCGGTCCTCACAAACCTCCGGGACAAGCAGGTGCTGTTCATCGACGAAGTCCACAGGCTGCAACCAGCGCTGGAGGAAATCCTTTACTCCGCGCTCGAAGACTACAAGCTGGACATCATCATTGGGCAGGGTCCTTCCGCGCGCACTCACACGATGGACGTTAAGCCGTTCACTTTCGTGGGTGCAACCACGCGCGCGGGGTTATTGTCCGCCCCACTCCGCTCTCGTTTCGGAATCGTTCTCCGCCTCGAGTTCTACGAGCCTAAAGATCTTCAATTCATCATCGAGCGCTCGGCTGAGATCCTGGGGGTCAAAATTGATGAGCCGGGTGCCCTCGAAATCGCCAGTCGTTCGCGCGGGACACCTCGTATTGCCAACCGCCTGCTTCGGCGGGTACGTGATTATGCTCAGGTCAGAAGTGGAGGCGACATCGACTTGCCCACTGCCCAAGCAGCGCTGCAGATGTTGGAAGTCGATCGCCACGGATTCGACGAGATGGATCGCAAGTTGCTGCTGACCATTATCGAGAAGTATCAGGGCGGCCCGGTCGGAGTTAGCACACTGGCTGCGGCATTGGCGGAAGAATCCGATGCTATCGAAGAGATTTACGAACCGTTCCTGATTCAGATTGGTTTCCTGAACCGCACGCCGCGCGGGCGTGTGGCCACGCAACTGGCCTATGAACATTTTGGGATTACCCCCAATCGACGGCAAACCACACTATTCTGAAGGAGTTCAGCGTGCCATTTCGAGCACGCTAGGAGATGCAGTAAACCATCTCAAGTGGCCACCCTCTTAGCGGCTACAATTAGCACAGCATGATTGCCCATATACGCGGACGGTTGCTGTCGAAGCATCCTAATCAAGCTATCGTCGAGGCTGCAGGCGTGGGCTACGACGTCACCATCAGCGTGCCAACCTTTTCTGAGCTTCCAGCGCCGGGTGGAGAGGTGGCATTGCACATCCACACCCACGTGCGGGAAGACGCGCTTGCTCTCTACGGCTTCTTGCGGCAATCAGAAAAGCAGATTTTTGAGAAGCTGATCAGCGTAAGTGGTATCGGCCCCAAGCTTGCCATCACCATTCTCAGCGGGATGCCAGCCGACGAAATGGCGGGTGCGATCCGGGGCAATGATGTAGCCAAACTCACACGCATTCCGGGGATAGGGAGGAAGACGGCCGAGCGCATGGTGCTCGAGTTACGTGACAAATTGCCAAAGGAGGCGTTCGGCGAACCGGCAGCGCTGCCGGCTATCACCCCGGTAGAAGAGGACGTACTTTCAGCATTGATGAATCTGGGGTATCAGCGTGCTGCCGCAGAGCGGGCTCTTACAAGTGTGTCGCGAAATGGTAAAGCCGCGTCCTTTGAAGTGATGTTCCGCGAGTCGCTGGCGATGTTGTCAAAGTAGCAAAGGCTAATTACCTACGAAGCGAAGATATAGATCGCGGTCCGCACGGCACTTCTCGCCCATCTCTTTCACCTTCTGCCAGGCTTCGACTTGGGAATCATCCCGGGCCCGATCCCGGACGCGGTCCCACTCTTCCAGAAAGCTCTCCATCTGCAAATGATTGAAAAGGGTTTTACCGTGTACGTCGATGCCGCGCAGGCAGGGAAAATTGCGCTCCTCGCGGGAGGGTAGAACCCCGTGCAGCATGACCCAGTCGGTTTGCTCCCCTAAATCATCTTCGAGCTTTACGACCAGCGACATAGGACAACCTGAGCAACTCAGCAATGTAGCAATTCATGTGAGCCTTGGCAACGCAGTCTGTGAGCACGCCGTTTGCACTAGACGTTGTCAGTAGCGCGCGTTCAGAGGTCCACTCGAGGTGGTCTTTTTGACAGCATTGCCGCCCACGCTGAAACGAGCATCTAAGATCCGACGCAATTCAGGCGCAGGGGCGTGCGAATGGATGCAATGACACTGGCCGAAGTAACAGTCTCCACCACTTTCATCGTCTTCGCCTATCTAGCTATTGGCGCGGCAGCGCTGGTGATTTTCGTTGGATTATTCGGCCCCGGCCTTCGATACAAGATCTCTGTGACCAATGCGGAAGACAATTCCTCGGACTCGTTCGTTCATACCCTCGAGGCACTCACCGACTCTAAGGTTCACCACGACCTCGAGCTCAGGGTTCTAACCAACGGTCCTGAGTTCTACGAAGAAGAGCTACGAACGATCGCGACAGCAAAGTGCAGTGTAAATCTGGAAGCTTACATCTTCCAACGCGGGGCCATCGCGCAGCGCTATGTCGACGCTTTGACCGAGCGTGCACGGGCTGGAGTGAAGGTGAATATCGTGCTCGATGCCTTAGGAAGCGCCAGCACCACTACACGCTATTTCAAGAGATTAAAAGAGGCTGGCGGAAATCTGGCGTGGTACAACGACGCGAGTTGGAACAAGCTCCCCCGGTACAACCATCGCACCCACCGAGAATTGCTCGTCATCGACGGACGAATCGGATTCATCGGAGGCGCAGGTGTCGCCGACCACTGGTATCAGGGCCACAAGGGTCAGCCCCGCTGGCGAGACACCATGGTTCGAGTAGAAGGTGGTGCGGTTGCAAACCTGCAAGCCACGTTCGCAGAGAATTGGCTGGAGAGCAGTGGCGAGGTGCTTACCGGACCCGATTACTTCCCAACTCCCGAGGAGTGCCCTTCCTCGGGCGAGGCGCTGGTTATCAACAGTACTCCTTCTGCGGGGGGGTCGACCCGAGCGCGAATGCTGTTTCAACTGCTACTGGCTTCCGCTAAGAAGTCCATACATATCACCACTCCGTACTTCCTTCCCGATCGCAGTATGATCGACGAGTTGGTCCGTGCCGTGCGCGACCGCGGAGTCGAGGTTCGATTACTCGTACCGGGCAAGCGCAGCGATCATCTGCTTACGCGCAGTTCCAGCCGGCATGCCTACGGCAAACTGCTCAAAGCTGGTGCCGAGATCTTTGAGTATCGGCCCGCCATGATCCACGCGAAGATCCTCTTAATCGATGGGGTGTGGGGAGTGATTGGCTCGACCAACTTCGACAATCGCTCCTTCGGCCTGAATGATGAAGTGAATCTGGCTGTGCGATACTCCCCTTTTGTTGAGCGGCTCGAAACTGATTTCGTAACCGATCTTGCAGTGAGCGAGCGAGTCACGTACGAGCAATGGCGGCGGCGGCCAGTGCTGGAGCGCGCTCCAGAGCTTTTAGGCTGGGTGCTGGAACGCCAGCAATAGTGACGACTCGGCGCATTCGAATAGCGACCTACAACATCCATAAATGTCGGGGACTTGATCGTCGCACTGACCCGGAGCGGATAGCAGATGTAATCAAGGAGCTGGACGCTGATGCAGTCGGGATCCAGGAGATCCTCGACGTACAGGACGGCAGGCCGGAGTTTGACCAGGCGCGCCGCATTAAATTCCAATTCCAGGGCTACGCATCCTGTTTCGGAGAAAACCGGATCCTCCACGGCGGCTCTTACGGCAACATGACCCTCTCCCGCTTTCCGGTGCAGCTTTGTCAAAATTACGACGTAACTTGGCGGAAGCGTGAGCGTCGCGGCTGTTTGCGAACCGATCTCCAAATTAGCGATTCTGCCGTCCTCCACATCTTCAATGTTCACTTGGGAACCGGGTTTCTTGAAAGACGCCAGCAGGTTCGGCGCTTGCTCAGCGCGGACGTTTTGAACCAAACGGCCTTTCGCGGGCCAAGAATTGTCTTCGGCGATTTCAACGAATGGACTCGAGGGCTGGCTTCGCGCTTCATGGGAAAGGCTTTCAAAGCCGTCGAGCCACGCGCGTTTCTTCGGTATGCGCGCACCTATCCCGGCATTTTGCCGTTTCTGCACCTGGACCATTTTTATTACGACGAGCGGCTTTCCCTCATAAATTTCCGCTTACATAGGACTCGCAAAGCCTTGGTCGCTTCGGACCACTTGCCGCTGGTAGCCGAATTTGAGTTCACGCTTTAAGCGAGAGGCAGCCTGGTGTTCTCGCGTTACTTCCCTATGCAGAAGGTGCTGAAGATCAGGTTGAGGATGTCGTCCATGGTCGTCGCACCCGTGATTTCATCGAGCGGACGCAGAGCGCTATAGAGATCCAGCAGAAGCATCTCGTGCGGCACCTGGTTCCCGACTGCTTCAATCGCAGCTTCAAGGCCGTTCATCGCGTCGCTCACGCGAGCCTGGTGGCGTACGTTCGTCAAAAAGCCACTCTCCGCCTGGGGAATATTGTCACCTGCGATGTGGCGCAGGATTTCTGAACGTAATTCCGGAATGCCCAGACCGGTGACTGCCGAAGTTCGTATAACCGGCAGCCGAGAATTGAAGTTGCAGAGTTCTGAACCATCGAGATCTGCCTTGTTCTGCACAGCAATAGCTGTCCTGCCCTCCACGTGCATGAGCAACTCGCGATCCTCGTCCGCGAGCGGTTCGGAAGCGTCCAGAACAAACAGAACGATGTCCGCGTCAGCAAGTGCTTCCATCGACTTCCTGATCCCAATGCTCTCGGCTTCGTCCAAAGCGCGTCGAATTCCAGCAGTGTCAACCAGCTTGACCGGGATTCCTCCCAGAGCAACGGTTTCGCTTACCAAGTCCCGCGTTGTTCCAGGTGTGGCGGTAACAATGGCGCGCTCTCGTTCCACCAGGCAGTTAAAAAGGCTGGACTTTCCAACATTCGGCCGGCCAACAATCGCTAGTGTCAATCCTTCATGAACAATCTTGCCGAACGCGAAGCTGCCGGCTAATTCTGCGAGTGGAACCTGCACTTCGGCAATGTGCTTCAGGATCTGATCGGGAGGCAGGACCGATATGTCATCCTCCGCGAAATCAATGCCCGCCTCTAGCAACGCGATCAGCTCGACCAGCTTCTGCTTCATCGGTTGCAAACGCTTTGAGAGCGCCCCTTCCAGTTGCTGAGCAGCTACCTTTGCCTGGAACAGAGTTTGTGATTCGATCAGGTCGCGAACCGCCTCCGCTTGAGTCAGGTCAATGCGGCCGTTCAGGAACGCGCGCATGGTGAATTCCCCGGGCTCTGCGAGACGTGCTCCGCGAGCGAGAGCAACTTCGACGATATGCCGAAGCACGACCGGAGACCCGTGAGCGGAGATCTCCACGATATCGTCTGTCGTATAGGAATGAGGCTTCTGGAAATATGTAACCACCACCTCGTCAATGCGAGCGCCTGAGGCGCCATCGAGTTCGGCGGGATGGGTCGCGGCGGCCTGCACGTAGTTCTTGGCTTCGGGCTCCACCAGTTCGCCAAAGACGGCCCGGCCAGGCTCCAGCGTGTGCGTCAGGCGGAGCATGGGTTGAGCGATTGAGACTGCTTCTGGACCGGCCAGGCGCACGACACCAATGCCGCCGCGACCGGCAGGAGTCGCAATAGCGACCACCGTGTCATCAAGGTTCACGTAATTATTTTAGTCGTTAGTCGCTGGTGTTGGTCGGTTGGCAGATCACTCAGCGAGATTGCTACGTTTTCCGGGAGACTACCACGTAACGCCGGCCGCCTTCTCCTTCACTGGCGGTGTGTAGGTCCTGAAAATCACGGAGTGCGAGATGGACGATGCGGCGTTCTCGGGATGACATAGGAGAAAATTTGTACGGTATGCCACTCTTGCGGACTCGTTCGGCAGCGACATTGGCGGCCATTCGGAGCTCCTGAAGCCGCATGGCGCGGTGATTCATACAGTCGAAGCTGATCTTTTCGTGCTCATTGCCGGGAAGGCGAAGCATTTCGATAGCTAATAACTCGATGGACCGCAGCAATTCGGCGCCACGTTCCAAGAGCAGGGAACTATCCGGCCCGGCGAGTTCCACCAGGATCTCGGGGCGCTCCCAATCACGATCTTCCGCGATTGGAGGATCCACCGAAATGCGATACTTCAAACGCAAGCCGGCGTTGGCGATAACGGCTTTCAGAAATTCGTTAATCTGTTTGGCGGCGGCGATCTTATCGGGAATAGGCATAGCAGTCAGTGGTTCGTCCCTGGTCGTTGGTCCTTGTTCTTGGCCAGCCAGTCATCGCTTGAGCGCTCATACCTGGCAAGCCGGCATTCGGTGTCAGCTCAGGAGCCAAACCGCCTCGGCTGAATTCGTTCCTCGACACCAGACTCGCACACTTGAATTGCCAAGAATGACCGACGACTACTTCTTATTATTCTTTCGTGCGCGCTTTTCCATCATCTCGCGCATTTCACGGCCCAGCGCGGTCTTGTTCATGACCGCCTGCTGAGCGATTGCGATGATGTTGCCTTCCGACCAATAGAGGCATAGTCCCGCGGCAAGGTTCCAGCTGATGATGCCCAGCATGACCGGCATCATGAAGTTCATCATTTTCTGCTGCGCAGGATCCATGCCGGCTTGTGGTGTCATGCGTTGCGTCAGGAACATCGTGACAATGATACCGATCGGCAACAGGTGCCATGGATCCGGGGACGACAGGTCGCGGATCCATAGCCACGGCGCGTGACGCAGATCCAGCGCTGATCTCAGCATGCTGTAATAAGCGAACAGGAACGGCATCTGGATTACTAGCGGCAGACATCCGCCCACCGGGTTCACGCCGTGCTCTTTGTATACCGCGGAGATTTCCTGCTGCATTTGCTGTTTCCGCGGGTCCCGCAAGCTGTACTTCTTATATTTCTCCTGGATGGACTTGATCACCGGCGCAACCTTCTGCATCTTCAGCATCGATTTCATCTGCGAGATGCGGAGAGGCAGCAATGCCAGGTTAATGATCAGGGTCTGGATGACGATCGCCCATCCCCAATTGTGAATCATGTACTTGTAGGTCCACTTCAGCCACAAGAACAGCGGGCGGGCAATAATTCCGAAGAAGCCGAAGTCAACGATTTGTCGGAGATCGGGATGACCGGGGATACCCGCGACATGCACGGACTCCAAGACCTCGAGGGACTTGGGACCGACAAAAAGGCGTTCGACGGTCGTCCCACGCAAATTCCCCACCCCAGCGCCTAGAACCTCGACCTTGGTGGTTTCCTGCGGATTGGGCTTCTGCGCGTCCTTCGGAACATCCAGAAAGTTGCGCAACGTGACGAGGGACGCGTCGGCAGGATTGTCCGGGAGAAATACCGCCGCGAAATATGCATCCGCAATACCAGCCCAGTCAAATGGTCCGGCTGTTGTAGCCCCGTTGACGACTTTCTTAACCGGAAGGCGCGTCACCTTGTCGCTGCTCTGATGCTCAATCTGGACGGCGGCGTACGACCCAGGGGTGGCTTCGTCCCCCAAACCGGAAGGCCAGACGGGCAGAGCTGCGACCTCAGCGCCTTTGTCGCGAACACTGGTTTCAATATGCACGATGTAGCTGTGATCGAAGCTGAATTTCTTGGTGACTGCGAGCTCCGCATCCGAATATTCGAAAGTGACATCGGCGGGAGCGGCTTGCGTTCCAGACTTCGAGCTGACGTACAACGCAGAGTTCAGCTTATTACGCAAACCTTCGTCGTAAGTCCACAGTGACAGAGGCAAGCCGTAGCGAGCGCCCGCTGCGACATTGACGAGGTCCAAAGGCTTGCCCTGATCATCATCGAATCTCTTCAAGATCCACGACTTTACCTGGCCACCGCGATTGGTGAAGGTAATCCGGTACAGATCGTTCTCGATAACGATTTCTGCTTCTGCAGTCGCCTGCTGCGCCGTCCGCGAGGAGCCAGATATTTTCTTGGCCGTTGATGCGGGAGAACTTGCCGTCTGACTTGCAGGGGTTTGGGGCAGAGGAGCTGTGCTTGTGGTCGTCTTCTTTTCGGTTTCGACCGTGGGCTGTGGGCCGAACTTCTTCAGAATCGGCTGAAATAACACGATGACCAGAAACGTAAGCGCAAAGACGAGAAGAAGGCGCCTTTCCGTACCGGATTCGTGCTGAGGATTTTTATATTCGGGCAAAAGATTCCTAACTCTTGAATGACTGCAGCCCGGGCACGCCGCCGGACCGAACTTCGCAAATGTGCGACCCCGCAACGGGGTCATAGCCACCTTTTACAAAGGGATGACAACGACATAGCCGCCAAAACGACATAGCCATGCCTCTCAACGCGCCGAAACGTTCGACGGCTTCGATCGCATATTCCGAGCAGCTGGGAACATACCGACATGCCGGCGGCAGCAGCGGTGAAACCAGCCACTTGTAGCCACGCAGCACGTTCAAAATCAATGACTGAACTGTCCGCTTAAATCGCACGCGGGGGCCGCAGCCAGCTTTCGTCGTCACGCCAACACTCCTACACATCGGCCACCAACTTCTGTCGGATACTTTCGAATGCTCGAGCCATTTCGTCCAATACAGTCTCAAACTCAGTAGTCCGCAACGACCGCTTCGGATTGATCACTACGTCAACCGGCAGCTCCGTGATCGAGCAGCGTAAGCGAACGGCTTCGCGTAAACGACGCTTGATGCGATTGCGATCCACCGCTCCGCCCAGCGCTCGACTCACAGTGAAACCGATCCTAAGACCCTCCCCCGATTCCCGGCGCAAGAAGAAGACAGTCATGTGTGGCAAAAAGTGCCGCCGCCCTCGCTCATACACCCGTTCGAAGTCCGCGTGCCGCAACAGCCGAAGTGAGCGCGGGAATTTCATGGGCGGCGCGGACTTCAACGAACTTTCCTCGGATGCAAGGGCGCTCACAACAACTCGCAATCAGAATTTGTTTTACTTCCTCAAACACTTGGGGAATGAAAGTCGTTGACTACTCGCGGAAACCGGGTTTCACCGACACCCGTTTGCGTCCCTTGGCACGTCGACGCGAAAGCACCTTGGCGCCACTCTTGGTCTTCATCCGCGTGCGAAAGCCGTGCTTTTTCGAGCGGCGACGCCGGTTAGGTTGGAATGTGCGTTTGGGCATGAAAGATGCGAGCTCCTAATCCACAAAATAGCTGTAAGGCAAACAGAAAGTATAAATGACCGTATGCTAGCGCGGCAAACTAGCAAAGCTCGCGGCGCAACAACAATTCGTCGCAGCTGGCGACATCAGTCACGCCTCGAAGAATTTTTCAAACCCGCTTTTGCAAACGAACAGCCTCGCTTGTGCTCAACGCTGATCAAGAAATTTTCGTTCCGGCAGTAGCGCGCGTAGACCACCAACAGAAAAGAGTCACAGCTCGGAAGCCAATACTAACGCGCGCAGCAAAATTGCGGATGCCCACGAAAGTGCCATCTGTCACGGCATTTCCGCACCGCGCCACATTGCACCATGCTGGTTGCAGTTACATTTGAGCTACTTGACAGGAGCTCTGTTGGAGTTGCTGAATGACAGAGTGCGCGGCAAAATTTTCGTCAGAAGATTCCCACAGGCACAAAAATTTTGTGCTAGTATGCCCATCTGTTCTGACGTTCGCGGCAACTCCACTTGAAAGTTTCTCTGGTACCGAGGCTGTTCTGAAAACTTAGTTCGTATACCGCATTTCAGAGAAAGGCGCGCGTGTGAGCCGCGCCAATATGGTTCTTTATGTCTTCTGCGAGCACAACTACTTTCACTCCCAATCCGTGGATCCGCATCCTCGATGCCCTGGAGAAAAAGATCAATCGGCACTCTTATGACACATGGCTGAAACCGACGAGATACAGTCACGCGAACGGAGGAATTCTGTTTGTTCGGGTGCCCACGGCCGAGTTCCGCCATGTCGGTGACAAGTACGCAGATCTGATCCAGGAAGCAATCGATAATCTCGGTCTTGAGTACGAGGATGTGAAATTTGTCACTCCCGAAGACGATCCCGCGGCAACGCCCGTTCGTCATGATGGAGGACTCACCCCGCGCGTCTCCGCTCCCCCGCCGGCTCCGACAAATGGCACGCTGAGCCAGGCGCGTTTTGATTGGGATGGAGCGGCTCAGCTCAATGCGCGCTACACTTTCGATGCCTTTGTCATCGGCAATGGCAACCAGTTCGCCCACGCCGCTTGCCAGGCGGTTGCGGAACGTCCTTCCAAGGCTTACAACCCGCTGTTCCTGTACGGCGGTGTTGGCATGGGCAAGACCCATCTCATGCAAGCCATCGGACACGAGATCCGACGCCGCATCGGTCAGGCATCCATCTGCTACGTATCCAGCGAGAAGTTCACTAACGAAATGATCAACTCGCTGCGCTACGACAAGATGACCAGTTTTCGCGACAAGTTTCGCAACGTTGACGTGCTGCTGGTGGACGACATCCAGTTCCTCGCCCAGAAGGAACGTACGCAGGAAGAGTTCTTTCACACATTCAATGCGCTGCACGAGTCGATGAAACAGATCGTCATCGCTAGTGACCGTCCTCCAAAAGAACTGGCCGAAATCGAAGACCGGTTGCGCAGCCGGTTTGAATGGGGACTCATCGCAGATATCCAACCTCCAGACCTTGAGACCAAGGTGGCGATTCTTCAGAAGAAAGCCGAGCAGGAAAAGGTCACAATCCCGACGGATGTGGCGCTTTACATCGCTTCGAACATTCGCTCTAACGTCCGCGAGTTGGAAGGTGCACTGATCCGTCTGGTAGCGCATTCATCGTTGATCGGGACCCAGATCTCGCTTTCCTACGCCCAGCAGGTTCTCAAGAACTTCATCGACTCGCAGGCTCGCAAGGTCACAATTGAAGCCATCCAGAAGGCGGTCGCGGAGCAGTTCGGTCTTCGCTTGGTCGAAATCAAAGCGAAAAACAACTCGCGGGCCATTGTCTATCCTCGGCAGATCGCGATGTATCTGGCCAAGCATTTGACGGAGGCGTCACTGCCCGAGATCGGACGCCAGTTCGGCGGCAAGCACCATACCACCGTGCTGCACTCGGTAGATAAGATCGACGAGTCACGCAAGACCGACAAGGATTTGAACAGGCTGATCAATAAATTGACCGAGCAGTTAGGCGGATAAAACGCCGCTTCTGCTCGCTTTTCCACGTATGGTCCCACTCTTCCTCTCCCCTGACTGTGGAGCACCTGTGGAAGCTGTGTAGAAGCCGATGGCAACTCGGGAGCCCGGCCCAGTTATAGGGTTCCCTCCGGCGGGATCGGGCCTGGTTTTAGAAAACTTTGGCGGCCAGAAAGTCATCGCGGTGAGCAATTTGGGAATGATTTCCACTTTTCCCTGCCGCCTACTGTTACTGCTGGTTTTATAGGTTTTTCTTTTGATATAAGGAAGTAATCCAAGTAGCGCTCGATTAGAGGGGGAACGGTATGCCGGTCGAAGCTGTGGCTACTCCGACGGGAACTACGACCATGGAGATCACGGTCAGCAAATTCGAATTGTTGCGCGAACTCACTGCAACCCAGGGCGTAGTCGAACGCAAGACAACGATTCCGATTCTCTCCAACTATTTATTTGAAGCTGGGGCAGACAAACTGTCGCTCACCGCGACCGATCTGGACTTGAGCCTGCGCACCTCCTGTAATGCCAAGGTCAAGAAAGAGGGCTCGTGCACCATTCCGGCCCGCAAGCTTCATGACTATGTGAAGTTGCTGCCTGACGCCGATATTACGATCAAGTTGCTCGAGAATCATTGGGTAAGCATCCGCTGTGGCCGCTCGAACACCAAGATGGTCGGCATGGCGCGGTCGAATTTCCCCAGCCTGCCGGCGTTTCCAACCGCGGGTGTCGTGAAAATTCCTGCCGGCGTCCTGCGCGAGATGATCGCCAAGACCACCTTCGCCATTGCCAACGAGGAATCCCGTTACACACTGAACGGCGCCCTGATGGTGCTCAAGCCGGAATCGATCACTATGGTTGCGACCGATGGTCACCGTCTCGCACATATCGAGCGGAGTGGGGAGAAGTTTGAGGGTGTTTCCGGCGAGATGAAGACCTTAGTCCCGAAGAAAGCGATGGACGAGATTAAGAGCCTGCTGGATTCGACTGACGTTGAAGAAATTGAGTTCGCAAAAGATGAGTCGACCCTCTTTTTTCGCATCGGCCCACGACTGCTGACTTCGCGGCAACTGACAGGACAGTTCCCCAACTATGAAGCCGTGCTGCCCAAGGACAACAACAAGTCGGTCACGGTTAATTGCGATGATCTAACTGGCGCCATTCAGCGTGTAGCCCAGTTCGCCGACGAGCGCTCGCGCGCTGTGCGCATGAAAATTGA
>Ga0136846_1223818_pt1 | contig 12935 bp, 13 predicted proteins | sample HopSoiMetagenom2_FD_96841 | JGI IMG/M metagenome (GOLD analysis project Ga0136846, IMG submission 96841) | Grasslands soil microbial communities from Hopland, California, USA - 2 Assembly 2016 (version 4) | ecosystem: Environmental > Terrestrial > Soil > Grasslands | place: USA: Hopland... | reverse complement strand
CTGCGCGAGAAGATCGGCGTCATGTTCGGCAACCCCGAGACGACGCCCGGCGGCCGCGCGCTGAAGTTCTACTCGTCGGTGCGGCTCGACATCCGCCGCATCGAGACGCTGAAGGAAGGCGTCGAGGCGTTCGGCAACAGCGTGCGCGTGAAAGTAGTGAAGAACAAGGTGGCGCCGCCGTTCAAGCAGGCGGAGTTCGACATCATCTACGGGTCCGGGATCTCGTGGGAAGGCACGGTCCTCGACGCCGGGCTCGAGCGGAAGATCGTGCAGAAGTCCGGCTCCTACTTCAGCTTCGAAGAGGAGCGCCTCGGACAGGGCCGGCAGAACGCGACCGCGTTCCTGCGCGAGCATCCCGACGTCTGCCAGGGCATCCTCGCGAAGATCCAGGTCGAGCTCGGTCCCGAGCAGGTCGCGTCGGCGCGGCTGCTACCGGCGCCCGATCCGGAACAGAACGGCAAGGTCCAGGCAGAGCCCGACGCCGTCGGGAAAGCCGCCGCGAAGACGAGGTAGACCACCGTGCCGATGGTGACCGCGCTGCGCGACAACCGTCGCGGGCGCGTCGCGGTGGAGCTCGACGGGGCGCCGTGGCGCGTGTTCCCGGTCGACGTCGTCGTGCGAGCCGGGCTCGCGGAGGGCCGGTCGCTCGACCGGACCGTCCTCCGGGTCTTGCGGCGCGAGCTGCGCCGCTCCGAGGCGCTCCACGTCGCGGGCCGGGCGCTGCGCCATCGGGACCTGTCGCGCCTCGGCCTGGCCGAGCGGCTCGAGCGCGCGTCCGTGGCACCGGCGGCGGCCGCCGAGTCGCTCGCGGCGCTGGAGCGCGCCGGGCTCGTCGACGACCGCCGGGTCGCCCATATCCGCGCCGGCTCGCTCGCCGAGAGGGGCTACGGCAACGAGGCGATCCGGCGTCGCCTGCTCGCCGAGGGGCTCGGCGAGGCGCTCGTGAAAGAGGCTCTGGGCGGTCTCGAGCCCGAGACGGAGCGGGCGGGGCCGCTGATCGAGCGGCGTGGGCCCGGCCCCCGGACCGCCCGTTACCTGGCCGGGCGAGGCTTCGGCGAGGAGGCTGTGGAAGCGGCCCTGGAAGCAAGTTTTGGACAGGAGGCCTGAGCGACGATAGGATGACGTTGCCTCATCCGACGATTTGCCTGCATTAGAGACGTTTTCCAAAAGCACGACCGAACTCCCGAAACCAGTGTCAACCTCCGACCAGCGCAACAGAGAAAGGCTCCTGACAGCGGCGTCCTAGCAACCGCTTCACGAGCCGCGCTGGCGGCTCGCTTCACCGAACGTCGATGCCGGCCAAACGCCGGGGCGGGCTCCGCGGCAGCACCGCGGCCAACCGACCCAGGAGCTGAGCATGCTGGTCGCAATCGGGATTCTGATCGGAGTCATCGTCGGTGGTATCGCCGTTGCGATCGCGATCGGCGTGCTCGGAAAGTCCCGTCTCGGCGCCGCGGAGCAGCAGCGGCGGCTGCTGATCGACGAGGCCAGGCGTGAAGCGGACACCCTCCGCCGCGAGGGCCAGATCAGCGCCCGCGAGGAAGCCGTCCAGCTGCGCGCGGAGATCGACCAGGAGATCGCGGAGCACCGGTCGCGCATCGTCAAGGTCGAGGAGCGCGTGCTGGCGAAGGAAGAGGAGATCGACACGAAGCTCACCGAGCTCCAGCGCCGGGAGCAGGGCCTAGCCGATCGCGAGACGCACCTCAAGCAGCTCCAGGAGGAGCAGAAGAACGCGAAGGACGAGCAGCTCGCGGAGCTCGAGCGCATCTCCGGCATGACCGCGAACCAGGCGAAGGTGACGCTGCTCGAGCGCTCGGAGGACCTCGTCCGGCACGACCTCGCGCGCCGCGTCCGCCAGCTCGAGGAGGAGGCCCGCACCGAAGCGAAGCGGCGCGCCCGCAACCTCGTCGCCGACGCGCTGCAGCGCGTCGCCGCGAGCCACGCCGCCGAGACGACGGTGTCGGTGATCCAGCTTCCGTCGGACGACATGAAGGGGCGCATCATCGGCCGAGAGGGCCGGAACATCCGCGCCCTCGAGCACCTCACCGGCGTCGACTTCATCATCGACGACACGCCGCAGGCCGTCGTGCTGTCGTCATTCGACGGCATCCGACGCGAGATCGCGAGGCTGACGCTCGCCAAGTTGATCGAGGACGGGCGGATCCATCCGGCACGGATCGAGGACACGTACTACCAGTCGAAGGCGGAGATCGAGGACCACATCGTCCAGGCCGGCGAGCAGGCGGTGTTCGAGGCGAACTGCGGCGAGTTCCACGAGGAGCTCGTGAAGATCCTCGGGCGCCTCCGCTACCGAACGAGCTACGGCCAGAACGTCCTCAAGCACACGCTCGAGGTGGTGCACCTCGCCGGCATCATGGCCGCGGAGGTCGGCGCGAGCGTCAAGGTGACGAAGCGGGCGGCGCTGCTGCACGACCTCGGCAAGGCGATGACGCACGAGGTCGAGGGCTCCCACGCGTCCATCTCCGCGCAGCTGGCGCGCCGCTACGGCGAGTCGCAGCACGTCGTGCACGCCATCGAGGCGCACCACTACGAGGTCGAGCCGCAGACGGTCGAGGCCGTGCTGCTGATCGCCGCCGACGCGATCTCGGCGTCACGACCGGGCGCCCGCGGCGAGAGCCTCGAGCACTACATCAAGCGCCTCGCGTCTCTGGAGGAGCTCGCGGCGCAGAAGCCGGGCGTCGAGAAGGTCTACGCGCTGCAGGCCGGGCGGGAGATTCGCGTGATCGTGAAGCCGGGCGAGGTCGACGACGACGCAGCCGTGCTGCTCTCACACGAGATCGCGCGCGAGATCGAGGACCAGCTCGAGTACCCCGGCCAGGTGAAGGTCACTGTCATTCGCGAGAGCCGCGCGATCGATGTCGCGCGCAACGTGACGAACGGCGGCCCCGGCTCAGTTCCGCTTCGCGAGGGCAGCGGCGGCGCCCAGCCCGACGAACACGATGCCGGACCCGTAACGCATCCCCCGGCGGCGGCGCCGTAGGAAGCCGCCGACCGTCCCGGCGGCCAGCGCGTACATCGAGTCGGTCACCAGGCCGAGGGCGACGAAGACGAGCCCGAGAACGAGCGCCTGCGACCACACGCCGCCGCGGTCGGTATCGACGAACTGCGGCAGCAGCGCCAGGAAGAAGAGCGCCGTCTTCGGGTTGAGCACGTTGACCACGGTCCCGCGCACGAATGCGCGCCGGTACGAGACGCGCTGCCGGTCGGGCTCGAGGCTCGGGTCATCGTGTCCGAGCAGCTTCCGGACGCCGACGTACACGAGGTAGACGGCGCCGGCGTACTTGACGACATCGAACGCCAGGGCGGAGGCGACGATCAGCGCGGAGAGACCGACGGTCGCCGCGAAGACGTGAACCAGCGTCCCGAGATGGATGCCGGCCACCGAGGCGAGGCCGGCGCGGCGGCCCTGCTCGGCACCCTGGACGACGACGTACAGCACCGCCGGCCCCGGGATCAGCAGGAGAGCCAGGGCCGTGACGCAGAAGACCCACACGGTGCCGGAATCCGGAAAGACCACGGGTAGCATTCTCGCCCGTGCGGCGGTACCACGTCACGACGTTCGGCTGCCAGATGAACGCTCACGACAGCGAGCGGATCAAGGGCATGCTCGAGGAGCTCGGGCTGGGGGAGAGCAGCACGCAGGAGGACGCCGACGTCCTCGTCTTCAACACGTGCACGATCCGCGAGAAGCCGGACACGAAGTTCGCGGCCCACCTCGCGCAGGCGGCGGCGCTGAAGCAGCACGACCCGGGCAAGGTGATCGCGGTGGGCGGCTGCTACGCGGAGGCGCAGCGCGAGCGGCTGTTCACGCTGTACCCGTACGTCGACGTCGCGTTCGGACCCGGCTCGATCCCGCATCTGGGCGAGTGGCTCGGCGCCGGCGGCTTCGGCGTCGCGCGAGGACGCTTCGGGCTCGACGACCGCAGCTTCGCCGGCGAGCTGCCAATGCATCGCGAGCGTGCGTTCCAGGCGTGGGTGCAGATCTCGATGGGCTGTAACTCGAAGTGCTCGTACTGCATTGTCCCGGCCGTGCGCGGCCGCGAGGTCAGCCGCCGCCCGGGCGACGTGGTCGCCGAGGTGACTCGGCTGGCCCGGCAGGGCGTCCGCGAGATCACCCTCCTCGGCCAGAACGTGAACTCGTGGGGGCGCGACTTGCTGCCGGAGATCCGCACGGAGTTCGGCGAGCTGCTCCGCGCGTGCGACGCCGTCGAGGGCATCGAGCGCATCCGCTTCACGAGCCCGCATCCGAAAGACTTCCGCAAGCCTGTGATCGAGGCCATGGCGGAGTGCGGCGCCGTGTGCGAGCACGCGCACCTGCCGCTGCAGTCCGGCTCCTCGCGCATTCTGAAGGCGATGCGCCGGACGTACGACCGCCAGCGCTACCTCCGCCTCGTCGGCGAGCTCCGCACCGCAATTCCGGACCTCGCCCTCACGACGGACATCATCGTCGGCTTCCCGGGCGAGACCGAGGACGATTTCCGCGAGACGATCGAGGTCGTCGAGGAGGTCGCGTACGACGCCGCGTTCACGTTCGTCTACTCGCCCCGCGCCGGCACCGAGGCGGCCGTGATGGCGGATCAGATTCCGGAGGACGTGAAGCGAGACCGCATCGAGCGCCTGATCGCCGTCGTCCAGCGCGTCGCTTCGGCCCGCAATGCCGAGCGGGTCGGGGGTGTCGAGGAAGTGCTCGTCGAGGGCACGAGCCGCACCGATCCGTCGCTGCTACGTGGCCGCACGCGCCGGAACACGACAGTCAACTTCGCGGGCACCGCCGCGCCCGGCGAGCTCGTCGACGTCCGGATCGACGACGCGACCTCGACCACACTGCGCGGCGTCCAGGCAGTCCCGGTGGCAGCGTAGTGCGCGTCCTGATCACCGGCTCGAGCGGCCAGATCGGGACGAACCTCGCGCTGCGGCTGCAGAACGACGGGCACGAGGTGTTCGGCGTCGACAAGCGCATCAACGCGTGGACGGACGACTTTCGCTACCTGCTTCAGGATCTGACCTTCCCCGGTGGGCTCGGCGACGACTACCCGCCGGCGGACGTGATCGTCCACCTGGCCGCGCACGCGAAGGTGCACGAGCTCGTGCGCGAGCCCCGGCGCGCGCTCGAGAACGCGATCATGACCTTCAACGTCCTCGAGTACTGCCGCGCCAACGCGCTGCCCCTCATCTTCTCGTCGACGCGCGAGGTGTACGGCGACGTCCACCGCTTCGAGGAGTACGGCGAGGCGACTGCCGACTTCGCCTTCACCGAGAGCCCGTATTCGGCATCGAAGATCGCATCTGAGGCGCTGATCTATTCGTACGCACGGTGCTACGGGCTGCGCTACCTCGTCTTCCGTTTCTCGAACGTCTACGGACGCTACGACAACGACCTCTCACGCATGGTGCGCGTCATTCCGCTGTTCACGCATCGCCTGCTGCACGGCAAGCCCATCACGATCTACGGCGGGAGCGACAAGACCCTCGACTTCACGTACATCGACGACTGCGTCGACGGCCTGGCACGCGGCGTGGAGACACTGGCAGCGGCCACCGTCGTCAACGAGACGATCAACCTCGCGTACGGGCAGGGAAACACGCTCGTGCGCGCGGCCGAGCTGATCGCCGCCGCGCTCGGCCTCGAGCCGCAGATCGGCTTCACTCCGTCGCTGCTCGGCGAGGTCACTCACTACGTCGCCGACATCCGCAAGGCGCGCGACCTCCTGGGGTGGCAGCCGCGTGTGCCGCTCGACGACGGGATTCCGCGCGCGGTCGCCTGGTTCCGCGAGCATCCCGAGCACGCCGCCGACTTCGTCGGCGACTGGGTGCCTCAGGAGGCCGACTTCAAGCTTGCCGTCACCTAGCGTCGTCGCGATCTTCGGCCCGACCGCGTCGGGCAAGACGGCGGTGGCGGAGGCCGTTGCCGACGGCCTCGGCGGCGAGGTCGTGTCCGCCGACTCGATGCAGACGTATCGCGGGCTGCCGGTCCTGACGGCGCAGCCGGAACGGCCGACACGGCTCGTGGGCATCTGGCCGCTGTCGCACGAGGGCTCGGTCGCCGAGTACGCGGAGCTCGCGCATACCGCGATCGACGACTTGCTGGCCGCCGGGAAGACTCCTATCGTCGCGGGAGGGACGGGGCTCTATCTCCGCGCCGCGCTCGTCGACCTCGGGCTGCCGCCCGCGCCGCCGCCCGAGCTTCGAGCGCGCTGGGAGGAGCGGTACGACCGGCTGGGAGCCGAGCGTGCGCACGCCGTGCTCGCCGAGCGCGATCCCGATGCCGCCGCGCACGTCCACGCGAACGACCGGCGCCGCGTCGTCCGGGCGCTCGAGCTGACGGAGCTCGGCTCGTCGCTCAGCCCGAGCTCCGGACGGCTGTGGACCGACGAGGCGCGACATGAGACAGTCGTCTTCGGCCTCGAGGTGCCGCGGGACGTGCTGCTCGAGCGCATCGAGCGGCGCGCGCGGAGGATGCTCCAGAACGGCGTCGTCGAGGAGGCGCGCGCGGCGATCGTGGCCGACGTGTCCCCGACGGCGATTCACGCGCTCGGCCTGCGGGAGGTTGTCGACCTTCCGCGCGGCGAAGCGCTGGAAGCGCTGATCGTGCGCACGCGCCGGTACGCCGCGTATCAGCGCAAGTGGATGCGGCGCATTCCCGGGCTTGTTAGCGTCGACGCGAACCGGCGGGCAGAAGAGGTTGCGCATGACATCGTCGAAGTGGCACGCGCTCGGCAACGTCTACCTGCTGGTCGAGCAGGATGACCGGCTGAGCGCCGACGACGCGCGCGAGCTCTCGCGCGACACGGACGGCGTGCTCGAGGTGAGAGGCCGCGAGGTCACGGTGTGGAACCCCGACGGCTCGGTCGCGGAGATGTCGGGGAACGGCGCCCGCATCGCGGCGGCGTGGTTCGCGCGCAAAACGGGCTCGCCGCAGGTCCGTTTCCGCATCGGCGAACGGGATGTGATGGCGATGGTTGACGGCGACGAGGTCGTCCTCGACGCCGGGCCCGTCGAGGTGGGGGAGCCGGAGACGATCGTCGTCGACGGCGAGGCACTCGAGCTCACCACGGTCTCGGTCGGGAACCCTCACGCGGTCGTGCGACACGATCCGGCAGACGTGCGCGGGCTCGGGCCGTTGCTCGAGCGCCATCCGCGCTTTCCGGAGCGGACGAACGTGCAGCTCGTGCGCGTCGACGGCGCACACGAGCTGACCGTGGGCGTCTGGGAGCGCGGAGCGGGGGAGACGCTCGCGTCGGGAACGAGCGCCGTTGCCGCTGCGGCAGCCGCGATAGCCAATGGCTGGTGCACGAGCCCGGTGACCGTCCACATGCCCGGCGGCGACCTGTTCGTCGAATTCGAGGACGGCCGTGCTCGGTTAACCGGCCCCGCTGTCGAGCTCGCGTAGCGCGTCGTTCAGGCTGACCTTCATGTCGGTCTCCTGGCTCCGCCAACCGACGATGAGCGCGCAGGCGAGGTGGTACGTGCCGGCAGGGAACTCCTTCGGACGCGTGCCGGGCACGACGATCGCGCGCGGGGGCACGAACCCGCGGTGCTCGACCGGCTCGCTGCCGGTGACGTCGATGACCGGAACGGAGGCCGTCAGGGAGACGTTCGGGCCGAGGACCGCGCCGGCCCCGATGCGCACCCCCTCCGTCAGGATCGCACGCGAGCCGATGAACGCGCCGTCCTCGACGATCACCGGACGCGCGCCGGGCGGCTCGAGCACGCCGCCGATGCCGACCCCGCCGGCGAGATGCACGTCGGCGCCGATCTGCGCGCCGGATCCCACGGTCGCCCAGGTGTCGACCATCGTCCTGGGACCGACCCACGCGCCGATGTTCACGTAGCTCGGCATCATCACGACCCCAGGTGCGAGATAGGAGCCGTACCGCGCGACCGCGGGCGGCACGACGCGCACGCCAAGCTGCTCGTAATTGCGCTTCAGCGGGATCTTGTCGTGGTATTCGAACGGCCCGACTTCCTCGGGCTCCATCCGACGCGCGCGGAAGTATTCGAGAATCGCTTCCTGGGCCTCGGAGTTCACCTGCCAGTCGCCGCCGACCGGCTCGGCCACGCGCACCTCGCCGCGGTCCAGCGCGTCGATGATCTGGTCGACGTTCACAAGACGCGCTCGAGGATGGTGGCGGCGCGCCGGCACTCTTCCTCCGTAGGGACGAGCGCCATCCGAAAGTAGCCCGACCCCGCCGGCCCGAAGAAGCTCCCGGGCGAGACGATGATCCCGTGCTCGAGCAGGCGCTCGGCGATATCATCCGACGGGGCCTCGAGCCAGAGGAACATCGTCGCCGAACGGCCGCCGGCAATCCGCAGCCCCTTCGACTCGAGCGTCGGCAGCAGCGCGTCGCGCTTGCAACGGTACGCAGCGCGCGTGCGCTCGACGTGCTCCTCGTCGTTCCACGCGACGACCGACGCACGCTGGACGAACTCCTGCGGTGCGGTCCCGACCGACGGGCGGTACTGCTTCAGCGCGGCGATCAGGCCGGCGTCCGCGGCGACGAAGCCCGAGCGGTAGCCCGTCATCGACGAGCGCTTGCTGAGCGTGTTGAACACGGCGACGTTGCCGTGCTCGCGCACCTCGAGCGCCGAGTGCGGCGGCGCGTCGAACCACAGCTCGGAGTACGCCTCGTCGCAGGCGAGCAGGAAGTCGTGCTCCCGCGACAGGTCGGCGGCCCGGCGGAGGAACTCGAGCGGCGCGACTGCGCCGGTCGGGTTGTTCGGATAGTTGAGCCACACGATCGCGGCGCGCCCCCACGTCTGCTCCGGCACGGAGTCGAGATCCGGCAGGAACCCGTTCGCCTCCTCGAGCGGCAGCTGATCTACCTGCGCGCCCGCAAATGTGGCGCCGCGGTACGGCACCGGGTAGCCGGGCTGCGTCGTGACGACCAGCGGCTTGTCGCCGTCCCTGTCGACGACCACCTGGGCGAGGAGGAAGATCGCCTCCTTCGATCCGTACGTCGGGACGATCTCGGTGGCGGGGTCGAGGCCCACGCCGAAGCGGCGCTGGCACCAGCCGGCGACCGCCTCGCGGAGCTCCGGCAGCCCCTCGGCGAGTGGATACGTCGAGATCTCCGTGAGGCTGTCGGCGAGCGCGTTGCGGATCATCGGGTCGGTCGGCTCGCGCGGGTCGCCCTTGCCGAAGTCGAGCAGGTCGACCCCCTCCGCCGCGAGGCGCCGCTTCGCCTGCTCGAGCTGGACGAACGGATACGTCCCGGTGGCGGCGAGGGCGGGGGAGAGCTGCATCGTGCGCCATAATTGCAGTCGTGATCCAACGCCAGCCGGACCCCGCGCTGGAGCGTGGGTTCATCGCCGCCGTGCTGGCCCAGGGAGTCGATTCGGAGGACGAGCTGGCCGAGCTGCGAGAGCTCGCGCGAACCGCGCTCGTCGAGCCCGTCGGCTCGGTGGTGCAGCACCGGCCGCGGCCGGAGCGGCGCACCTACCTCGGCAAAGGAAAGCTCGAGGAGCTCAAGCGCACCTACAAGGAGTCGGGTGCCGAGGTTCTGCTCATCGACGACGAGCTCGACCCGGCGCAGCAGCGCACGCTCGAAGACACGTTGAAGGCGCGCGTCGTCGACCGCACCCAGCTGATCCTCGACATCTTCGCGCAGCACGCGGTCAGCGCCGAGGGCAAGCTCCAGGTCGAGCTCGCGCAGCTCGAGTACAACCTCCCGCGCATGCGCGGCATGTGGCAGCACCTCGAGCGGCTCGGCGGCGGGGTCGGGACGCGCGGCCCCGGCGAGTCGCAGCTCGAGAGCGACCGCCGGATCGCTCGGCGGCGCATCACCGTGCTGCGGCGCCGGCTCAAGGAGCTGAGCAAGCAGCGCGAGGTCCGCCGCAAGGAACGCCGTCGGGCCGAGGCGCCGACCGCCGCGCTCGCCGGCTACACGAACGTCGGGAAGTCGACGCTCCTCAACGCGCTCACCGACGCGGAGGTCTCGGTGAACGACCGGCTGTTCGAGACGCTCGATCCGACGACGCGCGCGTTCGACCACGACGGGCGCAAATACCTCGTGACCGACACGGTCGGCTTCATCCGCCGACTGCCGACGCAGCTGGTCGAGGGCTTCGCCGCGACGCTCGAGGAGACGCTCGTCGCCGATCTCGTCCTGCACGTCGTCGACGCGTCGGCGGACGACGAGCGCATCGCGGAGCAGGCGCACGCGGTCACCGCCGTGCTGCACGACATCGGGGCGGACGATCTCCCGCTCGAGCTCGTGCTGAACAAGATCGACGCAGTCGACCCGTCGCGTCGCCGGCGGCTCGAGAACGTCTTCCCGGATGCGGTGCAGGTGTCGGCGCTGACCGGGGAAGGGCTCGGCGCCCTGCGCGAGCGGATCGCGGAGCGTTTCTCCGACCGGTTCGAGGCCGTGCGCCTGTTCCTGCCGTACGCGGACGGCGGCAAGCTCGCCGAGCTCTACTCGCTCGGCGCGCCGATCGAGGAGCGCGAGGATCAACCCGACGGCGTGCTCGTGCGCGCACGGCTACCACGCCGCGAGCTTCGCCGGTTCGCTCGGTACCTCGTCGCTTGACCAGGCTGTCGATTCAAAGGCTCCGCGATGAGGCAGTCCTGCCGGCCCGCGCGTATCACGGCGACGCGGGGCTCGATCTCTCCGCATGCGAGCGTGTCGAGCTCCTGCCCGGCGAGCGAGCCGTCGTCGGAACAGGGATCGCCGTCGCGATCCCCGAGGGCCACGCGGGCTTCGTGCAGCCGCGTTCCGGCCTTGCCGACCGACACGGCATCACCGTCGTCAACTCGCCGGGGCTGATCGACTCCGGCTACCGCGGCGAGCTGAAGGTGATCCTGCTCAACACCGACACCAGGCAGCCGTTCGTCGTGGAACAGGGGATGCGAATCGCGCAACTGGTCGTGCTCGAGGTTCCCGGCCTAGACCTGGAGGAAGTCGACGAGCTGCCGGCGACGGAGCGCGGCGTCCGCGGACACGGGTCGTCCGGGGCGTGATCGGCATGGAGCCGCGCATCAGGGTCTCGGCGATCCTGCGCTGGAAGGGCCGCATGCTGCTCTGCCGGCACGAGAAGCCGGGGAAGGAGTACTGGCTGTTGCCGGGCGGCGGCGTCAACTCCGGCGAGAGCCTCGTCGATGCACTGCACCGCGAGCTTGGTGAGGAGATCGGGATCGACGAGCGGCTGTCGGTCGAAGGGCCGGTCGCGATCGTCGACTCGATCGCCCCGACGCCGAGCTTCGCCGCGAAGCACGTCGTGCACATCATCTTCGCGGGCGACCTCGGCGGGCGGTCGCTCGAGGCCGTGACGTCTCAGGACGCGGCCGTCCGAGGCCATCGCCTCTTCGACCTCAACGAGCTGGACGGCATCGTTCTGCACCCGCCGATCGCGCGCTTCCTGAGTCGCTGGCAGCCGGGCGACCCGGCGGTGTATCTCGGCGCCCTCTGGGCGCGGTAGCTAGCGCTTACCGCCGCGGGAGCGCGCTCGCAGCGCCGACACGGCGTGCGCCTGCTGCTCGAGCTCGTCACCCAGCGGGTCGAGCACCGGTGCCTCGCCGAGTCGGTGCGCGAGCGCCTGTGCCAGCACCCAGTCCGCGAACCACGGGTTGCGCGGAAGGAGCGGCCCGTGCAGGTACGTCCCGACGGCGCGGCCGACACGGCAGCCCTCGAAACCGCTGTCCCCGTCGTTGCCGAAGCCGGCGACGACGCGACCGAGGGCCTCGGCGCCGGCGTCGAGCCTAGTCCGCCCGGCGTGGTTCTCGAACCCCGCGAGCGTGCGCACGACTCCCGGCTCGAGCTCGCACTCGAGCAGCACGTCGCCGATCATGCGCGTCTCGCCCGCGACGGTCTCCAGTGGAAAGAGGCCGATGCCGGGCAGGTCGCCGCCGTGGAAGTCGCGGTAGGAGCGCCCCATGAGCTGATAGCCCCCGCACACCGCGAGGAGGGCCGCGCCGCCGTCCACTGCAGCACGGACGCCGTCGGACTTCGCGACGAGGTCCTCGGCGACGAGTGCCTGCTCGCGGTCCTGGCCGCCGCCGACGTAGAGAAGGTCGTGCGCACCCGGTTCGACAGGGTCGCCGACGGAGACGGTGTGCACCTCGAGCTCGTGTCCGCGCCAGGCCGCTCGCCGGGCGAGCACGGCGATGTTCCCGCGGTCGGCGTAGATGTTGAGGTAATCCGGATAGAGATGCCCGACCACGATCTTCACGCTGCGCGCTCCCAGTACGGACGCACGAAGCCGCGCTCGCCGACGATCTTCCGGAGGGCGAGCATGGCGGTGTAGGTGGGGAGGAGGATGAGCTCGTCGCCTTCAGGCGTCAGCTCGAGGCCGCGGTCGAGCGCGCGTTCGAGCGCCGGGATCACCTCGATCGCGCCGGACGGCATCCCTGCGTACTTGAAGCGCAGCGCGAGCTCGGCGGCGCGGTCGCCCGTCGCGATCAGGCGCCCGAGCCCGGCGAGCAGCGGCTCGAGGTCGACGTCCCAGATCCAGGAGACGTCCCGCCCGTCGGCGATCGCATCGTTCAGCGCGATCACCGCGAGCGACGGAACGCCACCGTCGACGATCGTCCGGACAGCCTCGTTCGCCCCGGCGGGGTTCTTGATCAGGAGCATCAGCAGCCGCCGCTCGCCGACGGCGATCCGCTCGAAGCGCCCGAACGCCGCGGTGAAACGCCCGAGCCCGGTGGCGACCTCGTCCAGCGACGCGCCGAGCGCGCCGGCGAGCGACGCGGCGGCCAGCGCGTTGTAGACGTTGTAGAGGCCGGGCACCCCGAGGCGCACGTCACGCACGCCGTCGGGCGTCTCGAGCCGGAACGCGACCGCGTCGAGCCCGTGTAGCCGGATGTTGCGCGCGACGATGCTCAGCGGCGGGCGCGCGTGCCCGCAGTTCGGGCAGCGGTAGTCCCCCAGGTGCCCGACGTAGGCCGCGGCGTACTCGTACGGCGTGCCGCACCG
>Ga0136846_1218901_pt1 | contig 12936 bp, 10 predicted proteins | sample HopSoiMetagenom2_FD_96841 | JGI IMG/M metagenome (GOLD analysis project Ga0136846, IMG submission 96841) | Grasslands soil microbial communities from Hopland, California, USA - 2 Assembly 2016 (version 4) | ecosystem: Environmental > Terrestrial > Soil > Grasslands | place: USA: Hopland... | reverse complement strand
TATCACACTTGCGGTCGCACAACCGGCGGCGCTCTCTATTGCTGGGGATCCAATTCAGCGAAGCAACTGGGAAGCGGCATCGACATAGAGGGAGGAAGTGTGGCGCCCGTCCGAGTCGCCGGCGGTCTCAACCTCACTTCGTTCGGTGGCGGGTCAGGTCACACCTGCGCTCTGGACGCGGCCGGCGCGGCGTGGTGTTGGGGAGACAATTTTAACGAACAAGTCGGTGTTGGGAGTGCGATCCCGAACGTGGTTTCGACCCCGCAAAGCGTCTTCGGTGGGCTGGCCTTCGACCGGCTGTCCGTGGGTTACGGACATACCTGCGCTCGCGCGATCGCCGGTGCGTGGTATTGCTGGGGAGACAACGAGGGTGCCGTGCTCGGCGTGGGCAGCAGCGCGAACAGCGGAATCCCGTTAAAGATTCTCGGACAACAATAACGACTCTCCACAAAACAATCGCGTCGGTCCGTTCCTTCTGATGGCAATCAAAGGAGCGGACCATGTCTTCATCGATGCGATTTACCCGTCACCTTCATCTGGCAGGATTGTTCGTCGTTCTTGCGCTGGTCGCGTGCGGCGATCCTACACAGCCCAAGCGCGTCGGCGAATCAGCGTTCAGGCAATCCGACAGTCCGCAGGGCGACGACAACTCAGTAATCGCGACCGTCGATTATCGGGTTCCCCACGTTTCCAGCGTGCCCGCGAATGCTGGGCAGAGCGTCGAACTGTTTGTTCGGGAGCGGGTACGCCGCGACGCAAAGAGCCGCAAGGTAATTCTCATGGTCAACTCGCGCAGTATTCCGGTCGTCGCTGGATACGACCTGAACGTCGATCACTATAGCTGGGCAGTCTCGCTGGCGCGTTCCGGATTCGACGTGTTCATGGTCGATCTGCAGGGATCCGGTTTGTCTCCGCGTCCCATGATGGACGATCCATGCAACGTACCGCTCGCCCAACGCGCGACAGTTCCCATCGCATCTCCGCCATGTCTGGCCGCCCGGCCAAACTATGCGTTCCAGCTCGTCACGGCGCGAAGCGATTGGGACGAGCTCAATACAGTCGTGGACTACATCAGAAACTTACGAAACGTGGAGAAGGTTTCACTTGTCGGCTGGTCACACGCATCGGTACGCGTCGGCCCGTACACAGTTCAGCATCCCGATAAGGTCGAGAGCCTGTTTCTCTATGCCCCGTTCTACGATCCCGCCATGCCCGCCGGCAGATTGGGAACGGGTGAAAACCAGATCGGACCGCCAATTGATCCGCGAACGGGTGCGCCGTTTACGTTGCCGCAACCCGGTACGCCGATGACTCTGACGACGCGTTCCGAGTTCCTGGACCGCTGGAATCCGGAGATCCATTGCGATCGTCAGGTCGACGCCGGCATCCAGAGCTCCGGGTGGAATGCGATCATGGACAATGAGCCGGACGGTCGCACATGGGCAGCGCCGGATGGCGCGATGCGTATCAGGACTTTCTTCCTTTGGGGCTGGAACCCAACGATGGTTAGCAACATCTCGGTTCCGACGCTGATCATTGACGGCGAGTTCGACACGAACGTGCCCGCCACCATGCCGAGACTCTACGACGATCTCACCGGAATTCCGCAGCACAAGTTGCTGTTCATGGTCGCGTGCAGCGGCCACTTCATGGTTTGGGAGCGACAGGCGAAAGTGCTCTTCCACATTTCGTCAGAATGGCTCAAGCAGGGCGACGTGGACGGGTATACCAATGGCAAATTTTTCGTAGACGCTGAGGGCGGCATTCACGCCCAGTAATCCATGGTGGGCAATCACCGGAGCGGACCATGCTTTCATCGATTCGACACAATGCCACACGCGTGGCGTACCTCGCCTTCTTCACTCAGTTGGTCGCGACCGCTTGTGATCCTACCGCTCCGAACGACCCCAACAATCAAAGCAAGCTTCTGGGTGCTGAAGCTTCTCAGGCTGTCGGTGGCTCGGGCCTCACGGCATCCGGAGTTTCGTGGTTCGAGGTAGATCTGACCTGGCCGACCAGTCCAAGTGCGAGTGGATATCAGATTGTTCGCTCCACCGCCGGCGCCGCGGGAGTGTACACGCAACTGGCAACCACCACCTCAAACGTGGGGAACTTCGCCGACAGAGCAGTCAGCGGATCAACGCAGTACTGTTATGAGGTGCGCTCATTCAAGACTGCTGGGAAGAACACGACTTTTTCCGCGTTCTCCAGTGCAGCATGCGCGACGACTCCCGCTCCGCCTCCGCCGCCGATCCTGGCGCCAACGGAGACCGAGGCGGTGCCGCAGGGGAACAAAATTCTCGTCAAGTGGAAAGACAACTCCGCTAACGAAGACGGGTTCCGCGTTGAGAGATCCGAGTATCTCACGAACTCGTGGGAAGGATTCACCGTTCCGACAAACTCGACGTCTACGTATGGGGGCGGCACTCCGGAGCGCCTGTGGTGCTTCCGCGTGACCGCGTTTAACGCCGCCGCCTCGTCGCTACCGTCGACGCCTGATTGCACCGTATTACCAGCTGTTCCGACGGGTCTGTCGGCAACGGTGTCGGACGCAGAAAGCATCACACTCAGCTGGACCGATAACTCCTCTTTCGAAGACGGCTACAAGGTTTCTCGCTCTGAGCAGGGCGGTCCATGGACGGATATAGCAACGCTCCCGACTAATTCCGTTGGTTACAGGGATCTCGCAGTAAGCTCTGACGTCAGTTACACCTACCGCATTCAGCCGCTCAAGGATGGTGGCTACTCAGACGTGTCTGAGGTCGCAAGCGCGGCAATTCCCACCACTGTGCCGGTAGCACCCGTCTTACGAGAGGCGGGTTACGTGCTCGCCGGTGATACCCGAATGTTCTATCTAGGAGTGGTATGGGTGGACGCTTCTTCGAACGAGGCCGGATTCCTAATCCAGTATTCACCGAATGGCGAAACCGACTGGAGCTCGTACGCGGACGCTCCCGCGAATAGTACCAGTTTCGTCGAGTTCCTCGGCATCGAAAGCGACCCGACCGCAGGATGCTTCCGGGTCGTGGCATTCAATGCTTTGGGCAACTCCACGCCGTCGAACGTAGGGTGTGCGGATGCAACGAGCATCATTCAGCAAATTGTAAATGGGACTAATGGCGTCACTGGAGCCAAAGCTCCTACACGTCCGATCTCATCGCACCGAAGCGTTCGAAGGCGCGTTCATGAATCGATCGACGTACCAGAGTCCGACCGACAAGGGCGTCACCGTTTTCGGATTTGGAATGATGGGCCGCCCGATAGGGATCGACGGAAACACATTCGAAAGATTCTTTTTGGAGAAGGTGCGGTAGGCGGAATGCGGGATGCGGGAGGAGGGTGAGATCAATTCCAGGTGAAGCCGGCCCGCGTGCGCCAGTAATCAGCGGAGCTCACCGAACATTCACTTAGTTCGTCGTCGAACTCCGTACCGTAGATAAGGTCGAGTGCGGCGACGTTCGATTGGAGCTGGGAGACCGTCGCGGCTCCGCTGAGGACGATATCCGCCCACGGTCGCGCCAGGGCGGCACCCATCGCCAGCATATCTATAGTAGTGGAGCGGTCCTGGGCGATCCGCCGGATACGTTCGAGAGGCGGTGAAAGGGTCCCGTCGCCGTCCCGATTTCCGTTAGTGAGCCGGCCGTTGGCGAGTGCCTCTTTGATGACCACCCTCATCCCCGCCCCATGCGCCTCACTCAACGCCGGCTCGGCGCTTCGCTCGAAAAGATTCCAGGTCGCCTGCACTGAATCGAACACCCGCTCGCCGTCGCGATGCAGTTCGAGAGACCGTCTAATCGCGACATCCTGGCCCGGGCCGCTGACGGTCAGTCCTGCTCTAATCCCCTTCTCTCTCAACCGCGCGATCGCATCAATCAGCGCCTCATCATCCAGCGTCCTGCCCTCGGCGGTCACGGAATGGATCTGATAAACCGACAGATGTCTGCCGAGTAGCTCGATGGTCTCTGAAAACTGGCGCGTAAAGTTGGCGAGTGAGTGATCCTTTATCTCGTGCTGCTCGGCGGTGGTCGACCAACCGGCGGTGTAGGTGTATCCCCACTTCGACGCAACGACTACCTCGCCCGGTTTGATCCGCCGCTCATCGAGCCATGATGCGAGAAATTCCTCTGCTCTCCCGTACGACCGCGCGACATCGAAGTACCGCACACCAGACCCGAACGCTGCATCAAGCACAGAGTGCGCGCGAAGCTCCATGGCCCCCGGAGCGTAGTCGCCGCCAAGGTCGGCGGCGTGATTCAGATTGATGTACCCAGGGCGTCCGAGGGCGGCGGTGCCGAGTCCGAGTTGAGCGGGCATCGGCTGCAAAATAACCGCGAGTAACGTCTAAGGTGCCGACGGGTGGGGGACACCGGCACTGGCGAGACAATAATCGAAGTAGTCCAGACTCGCATCCGCGCGCGCCAGCAGTCCTTCGGCGATGCCAATCTTCGCTTCCGGAAATTCCCGCACCTGGGCTTCGATCACGTGGCTGAGCCATCCCTCGGCGTGACCGACATCGATAATCGCATGAGCGCCATAATACACTACTGTCTTCTTCCGAATTCCGAGACGAGTGGCGCCGTGCACCACACGAGTGCAGCGCTGCGGCGCGAGCAGCTCCACCGCGCCCAGCACGCCCTGCGCGCGGAAGACGTTGCGTCGGTGGATGCAGCTCCAGATCATCAGATTGATCCCCGACAGAACTTCCCACGGCAGCTCGCTCGCGTCCGGCGCGGAAATCCCGAGATCGTCGATCAGCTGGTGAAAAAGATGGGTGTGAACGGCCTGGTCTCGGCCGCGTCCCATCTCATCCCAGTAGTTGCTCGCCATCTCCATCTTCACTTCGCCGCGCGTACCGACCTGCGCGAGCGCGACCAGATCGTCGAATGCAGCTTCGCCGGCGCATTCCATCCGCAGAAACCATTCGACTTGCGATCGGGTCGCCTCCGACGCAAGGAATGTGTAGAGATCGTGCTCGTAAAGCGGATGACCGAACGCGGCGAGCTGGTACCAGCGCGCAAATTCCCCGGGATCACTCGGGAGATCGCCGAGCGTGAAACTGGAATCCCGGTGAGCACGGCGAAGCAGCTCCTGCTCCCACGGTCGTTCCAGCTCGCGCATTATCCTGCAGGCGAACGGATGGAACTGATAAGTGTTGCGACCACTCGGAGCGATCTGAACCTGCTGCTTGTAGAGAACGAGCAGCGCACGATGAAAATCCGAGCGCGCGCCATGATCGATCCACGGAGCGGTGCGACGGTCGGTGGTTTTGCCGACGGGATAGGCAGCCCCGGCAAGATCGCGCGCCAAATGGATCAGCCTCTCCTCGAGTCCGACGTCCCGATCGAGCTCGGCGTCGAGATCGGATGAATCCAGTAGTATGGCGAGACGATCGGCGAGCGAGTCGGTTGACTGCGCGCTGGCAGACCTTTTTACGAGGGCGACGTTGGGTAGCTCGATCGACTTCAGCATATAGAAGTGGAATTCTTCACGGTTCGGTGCTTGCATTCCGTTCCGTTTGATGTTGTGTGTTTTGCAAAACGTGAGCCTTCAGCAATGAATTCGCTTCTCGACGAGGCGTGGCGGCTGGAACCATTCGTTCCGCCATTCCGGTTCAGCGCGTTCTTCTCTCCGGAAGACACACTCCTTTGCGTTTGTGCCGCCGACGCAGCGCGGTGTCGACTCCATCGAGCAACGGGGGAGCGCTTTCCCATCGCCGAGCTTACTTCTGGAAGTGGATTGGTTGGTCTGCGTCTATTGACTGATGATTCGCGCGCGACTCTCCTCGGCCTCGACGTCGACGACGAAGCCGTCGAGGTGTCGGACCAGAATGCCCGCGCCCTCGGTTTAAAGGATCGCTGCCGATTCGCGCGGTCTGATCTGTGGTCGGAGAAGACGCTGCGCCTCCTCGAAACCGAGCAACCCGGCTTACTGGTTTGTAATCCGCCGTACGTTCCCGAGCCACCTGGAACGACCATGCAGATCGAAGCCGGTGCCGGTGCGCATGGAACCGGGCACCTTCTGCGCACGCTCGAGCTGGCGCAACTCGTTAAACCAGGTGCGCTGGCGCTATCGTGGTGCAGTCTCTCCGATCCCGCCGCCATCGTCGTCGGCGCCGAGCGTAGCGGATACGAGCTGACAGATCTGTACGTGGCTGTCATCGCCGATGGCGACTACTCCGGCTCGGTGCACTCGTACCTGCGCGATCTCGACAACTGCTACATCAACGAGCAGCCAGAGACGCTCGCAATCGTTGCTTCCGATGGGGCAGCGCGGTTTGCGTATTTGCTTTTTGCGGGGGCCTTCAGGCGGGAAGTGGGAAGCTGGAAGCGGGAAGTGTTAGACGGGAAGCGGGATGTGGCTGACTATACGAGCCAGTGCGCTGAATTCGTTCGTCAGATGTGCGAGGATTTCGCCCGCGACGGCATGCGTGCCTTCACCGAACACGCAGTTCCCGCATCCCGCTTCCCGCATCCCGCTTCCCGCATCAGTTGTCCGCTTCCCGCTTCCCGTCTCCACCGTTACTTGCTCTCCCGCTGGGATGAGCTCGAGCTCCGAGTCATGCTCCACGGTGCGCTACCATGAGATTTCTCGGCATCGGTGACACCGTCGACCTCGGCGACATGTATCTACGGCTCCAGTCGGCGGGACACGATGTCCGCGTGCACGCCGCGGACTCCGAGGGCAACGATGTCATGCGCGGGATGCTCCACTTCACCGATGACTGGCGCGCCGAGCTCGATTGGATTCGCCAGGCCGGAGAGGACGGTGTGATTCTCTTCGAGACCGCCTCGCTCGGCGACGTCCAGGACGAACTGCGCTCGGACGGATTCAACGTCATCGGTGGCAGCGCGCTCGGCGACCGGTTGGAGAACGATCGCGCTTACGGACAGGCGGTGCTGACGGATCTCGGTCTTCGCACGGCGAAGTCGCACGAATTCACCGACTTTGACAACGCCATCGCCTTCGTGCAGCGCACCCGCACGCGCTACGTGTTCAAACTCAATGGCAGCGAATGGTCTTCCACACGCTCGTACGTTGGCGCGACGGACACCGGTGACGACATGGTCGCACTCCTTCGTGGCACTCAACGTACTTGGCCCATAGGCGAAGCTCCTTCGTTCGTGCTGATGGATCATCTCAGCGGAGTCGAGGTCGGAGTCGGCGCCTTCTTCAACGGCAAAGAATTTCTTTCGCCCGCAAACCTCGACTGGGAGCACAAGCGGTTCTTCCCGGGGGATATCGGCGAGCTCACCGGCGAGATGGGGACCGTTGTGACTTATCGGCGCGCCGAGCGGATGTTCGAGCAGAGTCTGGCGCGGATGGCTCCGTTGCTGAGGGAGTCTGGGTATTGCGGCTACATCAATCTCAACACCATCGTCAACGACGATGGGGTCTGGCCGCTCGAATTCACGTGCCGGTTCGGGTATCCTGGTTTCCCGATCCTCGATTCGCTGCACCGCTGCGGCTGGGATGATATCTTTCGTTCGCTGATACGTCGCGATGGGAATCAGTTCCCGACCCACGACGGATATTCAGTCGGCGTGGTGATCACGGTGCCGCCGTTTCCGTACTCGCACGGATACGACGCACTGGGCAAGGGCAGGCCGATCTGTTTCACCGACGATCTCGACGAAGTCGACAGACAATCGCTGCACTACGGCGAAGTCGATACGCGCGAAGGTCAGCTAGTCACCGCGGGGATGATAGGCTACATAATGGTGGTGACAGCCGTCGCCGATTCGATCGAAGCAGCGCGCGAGACCGCGTACCGCCGCGTGCGAAAAGTGGTAATCCCGAACTCCCGGTATCGAAACGACATCGGCGTTCGGCTCATCGAGAGGGACATCGACAAGATGCGTCAGTTGGGGCTGATTCCGTGACAGACGTAGAGACAGTGTTGGCGCGATATTTCCGCGGCGAGATCTCGGCGCCGGTGACATTGATGCATTTGCTCATCGAAACCGAAGACGCAGACTCCGTCCGCGCAACGGTGGCCGGCGCCGGCCGCGAGCACGAGAGAGATTCGCCAGGCTCCGCCACTCATCGACGCGCGCGCGAATTGTCCCAGCTCATGAGAGCCAACGCCTCCGGAGTCGAGAAAATCGCAGGGATGCTCCGCGCCGAGGTCGACTCGTCAAAGCCGGCGCGCACGGTCGAGGAAGGAATTGCGTTTTCCGAGCGACTTTTCGACTGGTCGGTACAACAATCGGAAGAAGCGAGCGTCGCACTTTACTCCCTCGGCAATCCGGAGCTGCTGCTGCAGGCAACGAACGAGATAGTTTCGCGGCTGCGCGGGTGGGGACTGGTGACGGGCAACACCGATCTGCTCGACATCGGCTGTGGCATCGGGCGCCTGCTCGTCGCGGTGTCACCGATTGTGGCGAGCGCTACTGGCATTGATGTCTCGGCGGAGATGGTGAAAGCGGCTAAGCGCCGCTGCGCCGGCCTGCCAAACGTGACGGTGTTGAAGAGCGATGGTCGCGGCTTGACCGGCATCGCCGACGCCACCTTCGATGTCGCCATCGCGGTCGACAGCTTTCCGTATCTCCGTCAATCGGGTTACGCGCTCGTCGAGCAGTTCGTCGCCGACTCGGCGCGCGTACTCCGCCCCGGGAAAGAGCTGGTAATCCTCAACTACTCATACTCTGAAGACAGCGACGCTGACGCCGCCGAAGTGCGGGCGCTGGCGGGTAAGAATGGTTTTCAGGTCGTTCAGGTTGGGGATCGGCCGTTCCAGCTGTGGGACGCAGTGGCGTTCAGGTTGCGGAAAGTTTGAGCGAAACATTCGGATGCTGAGCGCGATCGCATTTACGCGATCGTCAATGAGGCCGCCGAAGCGTATCGACAAACGATTCCCGCCGACCGCTGGCACGAGCCGTACGTTCTCGCCGATCGTCATTTCGCGGCGGCAGGTTATCTTGCCAACCACATGGGAGAGGCATCGCCACTAGCCTCGCAATCTATCGCCGCTTCGGATGTCCGCTTTGCCGGAACGATTCCCGGGGTGTACGATCGATATCTCGGTTTCCTCTTCGAGCCGTTCGCCCGCGACCTGGCTCAGCGGATCGCCAGAATCCGACCGCGCAGAATTCTCGAGATTGCCGCGGGCACCGGCATAGCGACTCGGCAAATCCTCGATGTGCTTCCCACAGAAAGTCACCTGACGGCTACCGATCTCAATGAGCCGATGCTCGCTTTCGCACGGGAGAAGTTTGGCGCAGAGCCGCGCGTCACCTTCCGCCAGGCCGACGCTCTCGACCTTCCCTTCTCCGACGGCGAATTCGACGCCGTCGTTTGTCAGTTCGGCGTGATGTTTTTTCCGGACAGGGTGAAGGGACTTCGCGAATTCTTTCGCGTACTGAAAGGCGGTGGCACTCTACTCTTCAACACCTGGGACGAGATCGACGCCAACCCGCACGGCAAGACCGCCCACAATGCAATGCGGGCGAGCTTCGAAATCGATCCGCCGGCGTTCTACCAGTTGCCTTTCGGCTTTCACGATGTGGCGGAGATCAGGAGAGTCGTGACGGCTGCCGGCTTTGCCAACATGGAGATCGAAACGATCGACATGACGGGTGAGACGCCCTCTGCGGCTGAAGCGGCGATCGGATTGATCGGCGGCAATCCGTGCATCAATGTCATCATGGAGCGAGCCCCCGAACGCCTCGCCGAGATCGAGAGCCTGGCGGCGAGAACGCTGGCAGAGCGATATGGGGACAAGCCGCTGCGCATTCCGTTGCGCGCCCACGTCGTCTCGGCGATTGCTTGACGACCGAGGGCTCTAACCAACGGCATTTATGAACGCGGACTAATCGAGGATTGAGGGCCAAGCCCTCGAGTCTTATGTCCTCGACTAGTCCGCGTTCATAGACGCACTTAGTTAGAGCCCTCGATCCTTTAGATGATCGGCCAACCGCAGGCTAATCGCCACCAGAGTCAGGGTAGGATTCACCGCCCCCGCCGTCGGATAAACCGCAGCGCCACCAATGTACAAATTGCTCAGACCGTGCACTCGGCAGTTGGCATCGACGACGCCCTGCTTCGGATCGTCGGACATCCGCGTCGTTCCCATGTGATGCCAGCCGCCGCTGATGAAACTCGGCCACGTCTTGTCGTCGCTGAGTAGCCACTCGCGAAGCTGCACCCGGCCGGTTCCGGTGCGGCCCATCTCTCTGCCAAGTAGCTCGTAGAAAGTCCGCATCGACCGCTTGTCGAGATCGGTGAGGCGCCAATCGAGTTTCGCGCGCGGAACGCCGAGCGCGTCCTTCTCATCGCCGAGGGTTACGCGCGAATCCGGATTGGGTGCCTGCTCCTGCCGTGTCGTCAGATGGTAAAATCGCGGGGTCGCATCCCTCGGCGCGGTCGCCGCGGAAGCCGCGGCCATTGGCGGCGGGCCTTTCATGCCTCCGTTCCGCCACGCTCGCTGTGCGTTCATCATCACAGTGTCGATGAACTGGAAAGTGCTTTTCACCGGATCGCCGTAGTTCCCTGCTTCCACCGACGCGGTGCCGTGGAGGACGCGATGCTCCCGCTGCGCGGCGGCAGTGATGGCGAGCTCCCCGCGGGGTGGTCCGCCGAGACCCTCCAGCGCGTAGAGCTTGGTCTTCGTCGTCTCGGGGTTTGCCAGCGCCAGCTCGCCGCTCGGCATCTCGAAATGCTCCATGAAATAGCGCCCGACGAGATCGTTGCCATTACCCAGTCCGGTGCGGGCCCTGGCGTTGGAGGCGAGAAGGAGGCGGGCGTTCTGGATGGTGTGGCAGGCGAGCACGAAACGTTTCGCGCGCGCGCGCAGCTCTTTTCTATCGAAGCCGCGGACTCGCACGGATTGAACGGCGCTCAGACCATCGTTGGCTTCGACTTCGACGACGGTGGCGTGGGTATAGAGATGGATGTTAGGCGAGTTGACGATGTCGTTGCGATACTTGGTGCCGAAACGAGTCGGTGGACTGAACTGCCACATCTTGGTGGAGAAGGACCGCGAGTCGGCGATCAGAGGGACGCGAGCAGCATCTCCCATTTTCCAGTCAGCGGCGTCGTACTTGTACGGACCGAGATCGAGAATGGGCTGGGCGCGGGCGTAGAACGGATCGAGATCAGCGCGACGAATCGGCCAGCCGCTGTGCGGTACCCAGTCGCGCTTCTCGAAATCGATGTCATCGTACGTCGAGCAGAACCCGGCCCAGTGATTGGTGGTGCCACCGAAGTAGTGGAGGGCCGCCGCCTGGAGCGGAAAGTAAGGTTGGCCGACGATCTCGCCGCGATAGAGATCCTGCATCTGCTGCTCGAACTCGAAGCCGCCGCCTTCGAGGAGGATGACTTTGACGGGAGTGTTGGCGAATTCGCGAGCGATCGTAATTCCAGCGGCACCCGCGCCGACGATGCAGAGATCGCCGTCGAGGACGGTATCGTTCTCCAGCGTTCTCGCGTCGGTGTGCAATGTTGTACGCCGCTAAAGCGGTGATGTCCGGACGGAGAACAGAGCGGCCTGTCTCGCTTCCGTGACCGAGAGAACCCAGCCATCGACAACCACGGTGCGACCGTCGGCGAAGTCGTCCCGTACCATATCCGCGATTGGTTTGCGGCCGAAAAACGGCCGTGCCTGCCCATCGGCCAGCGCTTCACGCAGTGCGTCCGCGTTGTTCTCGGCCGGGGTCACCGATCGATAGTGGGTGCCGAGCTCCCGGACGCGATCCGGTCCGAGCATAAGTAGGAGCTCCGGTCGATCGACTGGGCCATCGTGCGAGGTCAGGCGACGATAGCGCGCACTGGCGATGCCCGCGATAACGCCGACCGCGGCAACCTGGAGAAACCGTCGCCTATTCAGATCCATCAGTCGGGAGGAGCGAGTTTGGGCATGTTCCAGAACAGTAGCGTCGCATCGGGATCGACGAGCACCTGTTGCACCTGTGTTCCGGGCGCGTCGATACGCAAAGTTGTCTCATTACCGGCAACGGGGATCTTCAACGATCGACGCGTGCCATCGGTGTAAAGTACGACTACCGGCAGTGTAACCTCGAAGTATCCAAAGACACCCCAGAACTGGAAGACTTTGAGCACGGTTCCCTGCTGCGGAACATCGCTCCACGTCACGTTCAGCTGTGGATAGCCCGGTCGACGCAGCCATTGGTTGAAAAAGGTACGCCAATCCTTACCCGTTACGCGTTCAAAGGACTGCCTCAGATCATCGGTGTCCGCGTTGCCGTCCTTATGTGTCGAGTAGTAATCGCGGAGCGCGCGGAAGAAAGCGGAGTCGCCAACATCTGAGCGCAGCATGTGGAGGACGAGCGCGCCCTTCTGGTAGCTGTTGACGTTGAGGAGCGCGAGCAGATCCGTCTCAGTGGTGTCAATCACCGGCCGTTTGCGGGCCACGACAGTATCCGAAACAACCTGATCTCGAAGCCGCCGGATCTCGGCGCGGAACGCGCTGTCGCCATGCGCGTGTTGGGTGTAAAGCGCTGCGAAGTAAGTCGCGAAGCCTTCAGATAGCCAGACGTGCGGCCAGGTGCGTTCGGTGACGGCATCGCCGAACCATTGGTGCGCTGTCTCGTGCGCGATCAATCCCTCGGACATGGCGTTACGATGGAAGAGCGCGTCGGCGTAGAAGATCGCGCTGGCGTTCTCCATTCCACCGTACCGCGTCTCCGACTGGAGGTGCGCCAGCTTCTCGTAGGGAAACGGCGCGATGAGGGATGCGTAGAACTGGACGATGTCGCCGGCCTCGGCGAACGCGCCCGGCAGGATATTCCGCTGCTCCGGCGCGACATACACCGACTGCGGCACGCACCGCGCGAGCTCGGCCAATCCACAGGCCGTCTCGCCGAGCTCGAGCTTGGTCAGAGGCGCCGCGGCGATCACCATGAGGTACGGCGCGATCGGTTTCGATTCTCTCCAGCGCGAAAGCACTCGTCGCTGCTGGGCCATCTGCAGAATTCTACT
>Ga0136846_1239302_pt1 | contig 12938 bp, 10 predicted proteins | sample HopSoiMetagenom2_FD_96841 | JGI IMG/M metagenome (GOLD analysis project Ga0136846, IMG submission 96841) | Grasslands soil microbial communities from Hopland, California, USA - 2 Assembly 2016 (version 4) | ecosystem: Environmental > Terrestrial > Soil > Grasslands | place: USA: Hopland... | reverse complement strand
TCTTGATGTCCTTGATGATGTCTTCCTGCTGAACCTTCCGCTTGAACCGGCGAAGGGCGCTCTCGATTGACTCGCCCTCCTGGATTTTCACTTCAGCCACGTCACTCACACCCCTTTCGGGTGGCTTCACTCAAATGTGCTAGGCTATCACGTAACGGCGGATTCTAGGCGCAAAAGGCCACAACGTCAACGAAATACTCCCGTCCGGACCCCGCTCGATCGCGGCGCGGTCAAACGCCATAAATCGTTGAAACAATGAAGGTTCTCGTCCTTGGCAGCGGCGCGCGCGAGCACGCCCTCGTCCGCCGGCTCGCGATTGACCCCGTTGTCAGCGCGATCGTGTGCGCCCCCGGGAACCCCGGCATCGCGCGCCTGTCGCGAACAGCCCCGACCGATTTGAACAATCCGGAGGCGATGGTCGCAACGGCGCTCTCGGAAACGGCCGACCTTACGGTCGTCGGTCCCGAAGTACCGCTGAGTCTCGGTGTCGCTGATCGATTTGCGGCCGCCGGTCTGCGCATCTGCGGACCCACTGCCGCCGCGGCTCGCCTCGAGTCGAGTAAGGCGTTTGCCAAGGCGTTCATGGCCCGCCACAAGATCCCGACTGCCCGATTTCACACGAGCACATCGTTTGAAGACGCGCTGCGCGTCGTCAGGTCGCGTGAGTTTGGCGAGCCGATCGTGCTGAAGGCCGATGGCCTGGCCGCTGGAAAGGGCGTGGTGATCGCGGAAGACGTGGCGGCCGCCGAACACGCGCTCGTCGCGGCGATGCGTGACCGGCGATTCGGTGCCGCAGGCGACACGGTGGTCATCGAAGAGTGCCTGTCCGGCCCCGAAGTCTCGTTTTTCGTGATCAGCGACGGAGTGCGTTCGCTGCCGATTGGTTCCGCGCAGGATCACAAACGCATTTTCGACGATGACCGGGGGCCGAACACAGGCGGGATGGGCGCGTTCGCGCCGAGCCCGTTGTGTGACGCCGCGCTGTCCGCCGTCGTGATGCGCACGATTGTGGATCCGGTGATCACGGGGATGGCGGCCGAGGGTCATCCGTTCCGCGGATTCCTGTATGTCGGCCTGATGCTGACGGCCGCTGGTCCGAAAGTGATTGAATTCAACGTGCGGCTCGGCGACCCGGAGACCCAAGTCATCCTTCCCCTCATCGATCAGCCGCTGGCGCCCATGCTGTTCGCCGCCGCCGAAGGCCGTCTGGAGAACGCCGCATGCCGTCTTGCTCCCGGACGCGCCGTGGGGATCGTGCTGGCGTCGCGCGGCTATCCCGACTCGTCGGAATCGGGGCAGGTGATTGCCGGCATTGAGGACGCAGAGAGTATTCCCGGCGTTGCTGTCTATCACGCGGGAACGGCGATGCACCACGGCCAGCTGGTCACCGCCGGCGGTCGCGTGCTGACGGTCGTGGGCCGCGGCGCTGATTTCGGAGAGGCCATCGCCCGCGCCTACGCCGGTGTGCAGCCGATTCGCTTCGACGGCATGCAGTACCGTCGGGACATCGGAAAAAAAGCGCTCGTTGAAGAAAGCCGATGAAATACGCCGTCGTGACATTCGGTTGTCGCGTCAATCAGGCGGACACGCTTGGCTTCGAAGAGGACTTGCTCGCCCGGGGAGCCATCCCGGTCCCGCCCGAAGAAGCGGATCTCGTCCTCGTCAACACGTGCTCGGTGACCTCGACAGCCGATCAGGGCGCACGACAGACCATCCGCCGAATCGCCCGCGACAATCCGGCCGTCCGTATCGTGGTCACCGGGTGCTATGCCACGCGAAGACCGGACGAAGTCGCCGCGCTTCCGAACGTTGCGCGAGTGGTCGTCAACGACGACAAGCCGCGCCTGCTCTCGATGGTCGCGACGGACCTGGGCATGACAACGGCCGAGCGGTTCGGACAGGGAGATGGAGCGTGCGGAGCCGCCATCGCACCTGGAATCGCCGGGCGAACGTGTTTTACGCTGCGCGTGCAGACCGGATGCGCCGAACGGTGTTCGTACTGCATCATTCCCGAGACGCGCGGCCGGCCTCGCAGCCTCCGTGTCGAACAGGTTGTGTCGGAAGTCGATCGAGTCGCGGCTGCCGGATTCAGGGAAATCGCGTTGACCGGCGTGCACCTTGGATCGTTCGGGCGCGACCTGGCGCCCGCCGCATCGCTCCTGACGCTGCTCGGTGCGCTGAGCGGCCGCCGCGATATCTTGTTCCGCATCAGCTCCCTCGAACCGATGGATTGTCCGCGGGAACTTGTCGACCTCGTTGCTTCGAGCGAAGCGTTGGCGCCGCATTTTCACCTGCCGCTGCAGCATGCCAGCCGCCGAATGCTGGAGGCAATGCAGCGCCCGTACACGCTGGAGTATTACTCGTCGCTGGTCGACGGGATTCGGACGCGGATTCCCCACGCTTCGATTGGTTCGGACGTCATCGTCGGTTTTCCAGGGGAGACCGATGCCGACTTCGCGCAGCTCGAGTCGTATCTCGAAGAATCGGCGCTGACGCACCTCCATGTGTTTCCTTATTCGGATCGACCGGGAACGGCGGCGGCATCGATGAACGGCCGACCCGCCGGCGCCGTCGTCCGTGAACGCGGGCGCAGAGTCCGCGAGATATCGTCCCGGCTGACGCGCAGGTTCCGCCAGTCGCAGATTGGCAGCATCCGTCCGGGCCTGACCATCGACGATGGGTCGACGGTCGTGACCGATAATTACCTGAAGCTTCGCATCGACGCCAAGGGCGCCCGCAACTCGCCGGTACGCGTCCGCATCCTCTCGGACACCGAAGGGCAACTGGTGTGAATTCAGGTCGAATCGGTCGGTCGCCAGCCTGCCGGAAGCGGCTAGGTGGGTGTCTCTACAGTCGAGCGTCGTCCGCGGATGTTTCGAGGCGGAGCGCCGCCGCCAGCGTCTGGCCCGGTGACCGGTGCTGCCCGTCCACAATCAGCTGACCGCAGGCCGCCCGGATATCGCGGCCGCGGCTCTTTCTCACCGAGACGAGGAGATGGTGTTCCGAGAGGATCCGCGCAAATGCATCGATCGTGGCGTCGGACGGGCGTTCGAAAGGAATGCCGGGCGCCGCATTCAGCGGAATCAGGTTCACTTTGGATTTGACACCCGACAGCAGCTTCGCCAGCCGTCTCGCCGCCTCCGGCGAATCATTGACGCCGGCGAGCAGGACATATTCGAACGTGATCCGGCGGCGCCGCGCGAGAGGAAATCTTTCGCAGGCCTCGACGATTTCCTTCACGCCGTATTTTTTGTTGATCGGCACGAGCTCGCCTCGCACCTCATCGGTCGGCGCGTGCAGGGAGATGGCCAGGTTCGGCATGAGCGGCTCGCGTCCGAGGCGTTCGAGAGCCGGCAATAGGCCGACAGTCGACAGCGTGACGCGGCGCGGCGGCAGCGCCATGCCGTACTCGTCGTTCAGGATCCGCAGCGCGCGCATGGTTTCATCGTAGTTGTGGAGGGGTTCGCCCATGCCCATCAGCACGATGTTGAATCGTTTGCCGCGCATGTCGAGCGCGTCGGCCAGCACGCGCACCTGGCCGGCGATTTCGCCCGCGGTGAGGTTCCTCACGAGCCCCATTTTTCCGGTGAGGCAGAACGCACAGGCCATGGCGCATCCGACCTGGGTCGAGATGCAGAACGTCATCGAAGGGGTATCGGGGATGAATACGGATTCGATCTGCTGTCCGTCGGCGAGGCGCAGCAGAAACTTCTCAGTACCGTCGACGGATCGCTCCCTTGTCACGAGTTGCGGCGTGCTGAGGGAGAATTCGGCCCGGAGGGTTTCGCGGAGCTGACGCGACAGATCCGTCATGGCGGCGGGGTCGGTCACCCCGCGGCCATATATCCAGCGGAAGATCTGGCGGGCCCGGAATCGCTGCTGGCCGCGCTCCTCCAGTGCCTCCTCCAGCGCGGGCCGGTCGAGATTGGCGAGGTCGGGACGGATGGACTCCACGGTATCTGCCCGGTGCGTAACCGGTTGCGGGATCAGGAGATTGTACTGCCGGACGCGTGCGGCTGACTGTACCTTGATGGATTCGGCCCGCCATGCTAGAATGTGCACGGGTCGTTAAATTACTCTCTCTAAAGGGTTTGCGGCGCATTTCGGCCCTTGATCGGTCACCGCGCGTACCTGCTGCGAGTCCACACCTTGTCGAACCCGGCGATTGTCAGAGACGTTCTCGGTAACGGTCTTCGTCTCCTCACGGAGCGCATGACGCAGGTGCGTTCGATCAGCATCGGCGTCTGGCTGACGCGCGGCTCCCGGCACGAAGCGGCGGAGCGCAGCGGCATCGCGCATTTTGTCGAGCACATGCTCTTCAAGGGCACCACCAGCCGTTCCGCCGAGGACATCGCGCAGGCGATCGATTCGATCGGCGGCCAGCTCGACGCGTTCACGGCCAAGGAGTATGCGAGCTACTACATCAAGGTGCTGGACGAGCACCTTCCGCTCGCCATCGACATTCTGTCGGACATCGTCCGTAACCCGGCGTTCAGCGTGGAGGATCTCGAGCGCGAGAAGAAAGTCGTCGTCGAAGAGATCAAGATGGTCGAAGATACGCCCGACGATCTCGTCCACGAGCTCTTCACGCAGGGCTTCTGGGAGAATCACGCGCTCGGACGTCCGATTCTCGGCACGCGTGAGACCGTCGAGTCGTTCGATGCCGAATTGCTGCGGGAGTATTTCAAGAACGCCTATACCGCCCCGAATCTCATCGTGTCAGCGGCGGGCAATCTGGAGCACGCGCATGTCCGGGACCTCATCGAAGAAAAGTTCGGATCGCTCGTGCAGACCGGCGAACCGTACAGTGAAGTGCCGCCGCGCGTCGTGCCGAAGACCCTGGTGAGAAACAAAGAGCTCGAGCAGAGCCACGTATGCCTCGGCGTCAGCAGCTATCCACAGAAGCACGACGACCGATACGCGAGCTACGTTCTCAACACGCTGCTGGGCGGTTCGATGAGCTCCCGGCTGTTTCAGAACGTGCGCGAGAAGCGCGGTCTGGCGTATGCCGTGTTCAGCGGTCTCAGCGCTTATCGCGATGCGGGCTCGTTCACGATTTACGCCGGGTGTTCGAACGAGGCAGTCGGCGAGGTCATCGACCTGGTCGTCGAGGAGCTGCGCACGATCAAGCACGCGCCCGTGCCGGACGCCGAGCTGCAACGCTCGAAAGACCACCTCAAGGGCAGCCTCATGCTGAGCCTCGAGAACACCGCGAGCCGGATGTCGCACCTGGCGCGGCAGGAGATCTACTTCGACCGGCACTTCGGGCTCGACGAGACGCTGCAGGGCATCGAGCGAGTGACGGCCGCGGACGTGCAGCGAGTGGCGATCGATCTCTTCAGGAACGGATCGCTTGCGGCGACCGTGTTGGGCAACGTCAACGGATTGCAGCTTCCGCGCGAACGCCTCGATCTCAACTAGGATGATTCCACGCTATACCCACCCCGAAATGGGGCGAATCTGGAGCGACCAGCGCCGGTACGAGACCTGGCTGCTCGTCGAAACCGCCGCAGCCGAGGCCATGGCGGCCGCCGGTCTCGTTCCGCCTGACGCCGCCCGTGAAATCCGAGAACGGGGAGGATTCGACATCGCGCGTATCGAAGAAATCGAACAGGTGACGCAGCACGACGTCATCGCGTTCACGACGGCGGTGGCGGAGAAGGTGGGTCCGTCCGCCCGCTGGCTGCACTTCGGCATGACCTCGTCTGACGCGATCGATACCGCGCAGGCGCTGCAGATGCGGGAAGCCTGCGACGTGATCCTGAAAGATCTGGACGCGCTCAGCGACGCCGTCCGCGACCGCGCCCTCGAACATCGGCGAACCCCGATGATTGGCCGGACGCACGGCGTGCACGCGGAGCCGATGACGTTTGGCTTGAAGCTGGCGCTGTGGTACGCGGAGATTGCACGCGCCGTCGAACGCGTGCGCCGGGCGCGCACGGTCGTCAGCGTCGGCAAGATTTCCGGCGCCGTCGGGACCTACGCCCACCTGCCGCCGTCGATCGAGGCCGATGTGTGCCGGCGGCTCGCGCTCGAGCCCGCGCCCGTCGCGTCCCAGGTGATTCAGCGCGATCGTCACGCCGAGCTGATGTCGGCGCTGGCGATTACCGCCGCATCACTCGAGAAGTTCGCGCTGGAGATTCGCGGTCTGCAGAAAACGGAAATCGGGGAGGTTGAAGAGCCGTTCGGCAAGGGCCAGAAGGGCTCGTCCGCGATGCCGCACAAGCGGAATCCCATCGGCTGTGAACAGGTGGTCGGCCTCGCGCGCCTCATCCGCGCCAACTGCCAGGCGGCCTTCGAGAACATTGCACTGTGGCATGAACGGGACATCTCACACTCGTCGGTGGAACGCGTCATTCTTCCCGACAGCTTCATCGCGCTCGACCACATGCTGAGGCGGTTCACCCGGATCGTCCGGGGCATGGCCGTGCATGTCGATCGCATGCGGGAAAACCTGAACCGGTCGCGCGGCCTGGTGTTTTCTGGAACGGTCCTCCTCGAGGTGCTGAAAAAAGGGGTGTCTCGCGAGCAGGCGTACGAATGGGTGCAGCGCAACGCGATGCTGTCGTACGCAGAGCAACGCGACTTCAAGTTGCTGCTGGAGTCCGACACCGACATCGCCAGTGTGCTCACGAAGGCCGAGATCGAGCGTGCGTTCGACCTGAACGAGCAGTTCCGCCACGTGGATCATATTTTCGAACGGGTGTTCGAGTCCGTTCCGGCGAGGGTGTAGGCATGCGGGCACGTGTGTTCGTCACGCTCAAGCAATCGGTGTTCGACCCGCAGGGCAAAACGATCGCGGACGCCCTGCATTCGCTCGGGTACGCAGGGGTCGAGGACGTCCGGCAGGGCAAGTACTTCGAGCTCGACCTCGCCACCGAGGAAGCCGCGCACGCCAGAACCCTCGCGGCCGAGGTCGCCGACAAGCTGCTCGCGAACCCGGTGATCGAGAGCTATCGCATCGAGGTGGACTGAGCATGAAATTCGGCATCGTCGTGTTTCCGGGCAGCAACTGCGATCACGATGCCTACCATGCCGTGAAACACGTGCTGGGGCAGGACGCCGAGTTCGTGTGGCACAAGGACACGGATCTCAAGCGCGCGGACGCGCTCGTGCTGCCCGGTGGTTTTTCGTACGGCGACTATCTGCGCACCGGGGCGATCGCGCGTTTCTCGCCGATCATGAACGCCGTGCGCGCGTTCGCCGAGCGGGGTGGCCCGGTCCTTGGCGTGTGCAACGGCTTCCAGATTCTGCTCGAAGCCGGACTCATCCCGGGCGCGATGCTGCGCAACCGCAGCGTCAAGTTCCAGTGCGAACATGTCCATGTGCGCGTCGACCAGACGGACACGCCCTTCACGGGGGCGTGCCGGAAGGGCGAGGTTCTCAGGCTGCCCATCGCGCACGGTGAAGGCAACTATTTCGCGCCGCCGGACGTGATCGCCCGGCTCGAAGCGAACGGCCAGATCGTGTTTCGATATACGAACGCCGCCGGCGTGGTGACAGACGAGGCGAACCCGAACGGATCTGTCGCGGCAATCGCCGGCCTGTGCAGCGAGCGCCGCAACGTCGTGGGTCTCATGCCGCATCCGGAGCGCGCCTGCGAGTCGGCGCTGGGCAGCGCAGACGGGCTGCGTGTATTTGAGTCCGCCGTCGAATCGCTCAAGTCCGGAACCCTGGTGGCGCGCGCATGATCGACGCCGCCGTCCTCGAGCGCCACGGGATAAAGCCGGACGAGTATGACCGGATCGTGACATTCATGGGCCGCGAACCGAATCTGACCGAGCTCGGAATTTTTTCAGTCATGTGGTCGGAGCACTGCAGCTACAAGAGCTCGCGCGTGCACCTGAAGACGCTGCCCACGACAGGTCCGCAGGTGCTGCAGGGGCCGGGTGAGAATGCCGGCGCCGTGGACATCGGCGAGGGCCTCGCCGCCGTGTTCAAGATCGAGTCGCACAATCATCCGTCGTTCATCGAGCCGTATCAGGGTGCCGCCACCGGCGTCGGCGGCATCATTCGGGACATTTTCACGATGGGGGCCCGTCCGATCGCGCTGCTGAACTCCTTGCGGTTCGGATCCCTCGGCGAGCCGGGCACGCGTCGTCTGCTCGAGGGTGTCGTGGGAGGAATCGCCGGGTACGGCAACAGCATCGGTATCCCGACTGTCGGCGGCGAGATTGCGTTCGAGCCGTCGTATGCCGGCAATCCTCTCGTCAACGTTTTTTGCCTCGGGATCGCGAAGGCCTCCGACATCATCAAGGGCGTGGCCTCCGGCACGGGCAACGCCGTGTATTACGTCGGCGCGAAGACGGGACGCGACGGCATCCACGGCGCGACGATGGCTTCGGCGGAGTTCGATGACAAGTCGGCGGAGAAGCGCCCGGCCGTACAGGTCGGCGATCCGTTCATGGAAAAGCTGCTGCTCGAGGCGTGCCTCGAGGTGATGCAGACCGATGCCCTCGTCGGCATCCAGGACATGGGCGCCGCGGGTCTGACCTGCTCGACGACAGAGATGGGCTCCCGGGGAGGCGCGGGCATCGAGATCGACGTGTCGCTCGTGCCGCAGCGCGAAACCGGCATGACGCCGTATGAAATCATGCTGTCGGAGTCGCAGGAACGCATGCTGCTGGTCGCCAAGCAGGGACGCGAAGCCGAGGTCGAGCGCATCTTCGAGAAATGGGATCTGCATGCGTCGCACATCGGCGAGGTCACGAGTGACGGACTGCTGAGAGTCAAGGAACGAGGGGCGGTCGTCGCCGAGATCCCGAACGGCGCCTTGACGGACGAGGCGCCGCTCTATCACCGGCCGATGGCGGTGCCCGAGTATCTGGCCGAGGTGCGGCGGCTGGATCTCGATGCCCTCGCGTCCTCGTCTGAGGTCGGCCGCCCGGCCGGCGAGGTCCTGCTCGCGCTGCTCGGAACACCGGCCATCGGGAGCAAGCGTTGGGTGTATCGGCAGTACGATCACATGGTTCGCACCAACACGATCAACGGACCGGGAATGGGCGCCGGCGTGGTGCGCATCAAGGAAACGAACCGGGCGATCGCGATGTCGGTGGATGGCAACGGGCGGTACTGTTACCTCGATCCCCGCCATGGCGCCATGCTGGCTGTGGCGGAGGCCGCGAGAAATGTCGCGTGCGCCGGTGCAAGGCCTCTCGCGGCCACGAATTGCCTGAACTTCGGCAACCCGGAGCGGCCGACGATTATGTGGCAGCTGGCACAGGCTGTCGAAGGCATCGGCGAGGCGTGCCGGGCCCTGGGCACTCCGATCACCGGAGGCAACGTGAGCCTGTACAACGAGACCGATGGGCGCGCGATCTATCCGACGCCAGTCATCGGCGTGATCGGTCTGCTCGAGCATGCCGATCGGGTCGTGACACGCCGCTTCCAGGCCCCGGGCGACGTCATCGTGCTGCTTGGTGAAGGCCGCGGCGAGCTCGGAGGCAGCGAATACTTGAAGTTCGTGGACGGCAGCGTGCGAGGCATTCCGCCGGTGCTCGACCTCGGCGCCGAGCGGGCGCTGCAGCCGTTGCTCGCCGACCTGGCCGCGGATCGTCTCGTGCGATCCGCGCATGACTGCTCCGATGGCGGCCTGGCGGTGACCCTCGCGGAGTCCTGCTTCGATACGGACGGCATCGGAGCCGACGTGTCGATCGAACGCACCGCCGTGGCGAAAGCGGAGCCGATCAACGTGGCGGCGGCCTTATTCGGAGAGTCGGCGTCGCGCGTCGTGATCTCGGCTGCGCCTGATGCGGTGTCAGAGGTCGTCAAGAGAGCGGGGGATGCCGGGGTGCCGGCGCGAATCATTGGCCGGACCGGCGGTCGGTCGTTGCGCATCGCCGTCGGAGGCCGTGTGGTCGTCGACGTGATGCTCACGGACGCGGAACGCGCGTGGTCTGACGCGCTTCAGAAATACTTTGTGAAGCGCGTGGCGTGAACATCGGGTGTGGCGGCGGGCTGTAGCTCCGCCGGGAGACACATGTTCGACAAGTTCAAAGACGAATGCGGCGTCTTCGGCATCTTCGGTCACCTCGAAGCCGCGAACATGACCTACCTTGGTCTGTACGCGCTCCAGCACCGCGGTCAGGAGAGCGCGGGTATCGCCGCGTCCGACGGCCAGCTTGTCCGATTAGCGCGGGCGATGGGCTACGTCGCGGACGTCTTCGACAGTGAAACGCTGGCCGATCTGCCCGGATCGCTGGCGATCGGCCACGTCCGGTACTCGACGGCCGGCGAGAGCCGCGTGGCGAACGCCCAGCCGTTCCTGATCGATTGCGCCCACGGTCAGATGGCCATCTGTCACAACGGCAATCTCGTCAACGCGAGCGAACTCAAGGACGAACTGGTACGTCAGGGGTCGATTTTCCAATCAACGACCGACACCGAGGTCGTGCTGCACCTGTACGCGCGATCCAGGAAGGCAACGGTAGAGGACGCCGTCATCGATGCGGTCTCGCAGGTGCAGGGCGCCTTTTCGTTCGTCATGATGACGCGCGACCGGCTGATTGCGGTCCGCGACCCGCATGGGTTCCGGCCGCTCGCCCTCGGCCGTCTCGGCGATGCCTACGTCGTCTGTTCGGAAACGTGCGCGATGGATTTGATTGGCGCGACGTTCGTGCGGGACGTCGAGCCGGGGGAAATTGTCGTCGTCAGCGCCGAGGGCCTGCGGTCGATCAAACCATTTCCGCCGGCGCATCTGGCCCAGTGCGTCTTCGAGCACGTCTACTTTTCGCGACCGGACAGCTATGTGTTTGGCAAGAGCGTCAACGAGGTGCGCACCAACCTCGGTAGGATGCTGGCGCGCGAGCAGGGCGTGGCCGCGGACGTCGTGGTACCGGTTCCCGACTCGGGTGTGTGCGCGGCGACGGGGTTTGCCGATGAATCCAAGATTCCGCTCAGGATGGGACTCATCCGGAATCACTACGTCGGCCGGACGTTCATCCAGCCCCAGTCGTCGATCCGCCACTTTGGCGTGAAGGTGAAGCTGAATCCCGTCAGAAGCATCCTCAACGGCAAGCGTGTGGTCCTCGTAGACGACTCGATCGTGCGAGGCACAACGAGCCGCAAGATCGTGAAGATGGTCAGGGCCGCCGGCGCCACCGAGGTGCACGTGCGCATCAGCTGCCCACCCACCATCTCGCCGTGTTTCTACGGAGTGGACACGCCGCGCCGTTCGGAACTCATTGCTGCCACTCACACACTCGAAGAGATTACGACGTATCTCAACGCCGACAGCGTGGGCTACCTGAGCCACGACGGGATGCTCTCGGTGCTCGGCTCCGACCGTGGTCAATATTGCAGTTCGTGCTACACCGGGCACTACCCCGTGAGCTTCCCGCGCGACGAAGCCACCTATCTGCAGCTGGCGCTCAAACTCGACAAGGGCGAAGCCGTCGCCAGATGACCATGGCTCGCCGCGCTCGGTGGTGGTTATGCCTCGTGATCGTCCTGGCCGGCGCCGCCGTGCGGGCACAGCAGGAGCCCACGCAGCCGCAGGCGGTCTCCGCCGAGGAACTTCGCACAGCCATCGACTCGCTCGGCAAGCTCGACTACGACACACGAACAAGGGCATCGCGGACGATTCGACGATCTCCCCCGGCGCAGGCGGTGCCCGCCCTGATGCAGACGGTGTCGGACCATCCCGACGGGTATGTGCGCTACCGCGCGCTCGTGCTGCTCACCGGCTTCAACGACCCGCGCGCCCGTGACGTCGTGCGCGATGCGCTCACGAGCCCGAACGATCGCCTCCGGACTGTGGCGTACAGCTTCTTCGAGCACAATCCTGACCGTACGGTGGTACCAAACCTGATGGCGGCCATGGAGAAGGAGAGCGGCGAATTCGTCCGGCCGTCCCTCGTTCGTGCGCTGGCAGCGCAGGCCGCGCTGCCGGGAGATCAAGGCGCGCGTGTGCGGGCTGCGCTGATTCGCGAGGCGGGCCGCGGGCAGGATTTTTTCCGCACCGCGGTCATCGAAGCCCTGGGCGATTTCAAAGCCCGGTATGCCTACGACACCCTGGCCGGGATTGCGGCGCTCGACGGTCCCCTGCAGAACGACACGGCGATTGCGCTGGGAAAAATCGGCGACCAGCGCGCGTTGAATGTTTTGGCGAACCTGCAGCGTTCCGCGCCGAAGCCGTCACAGCCTTACATTGCGGCTGCGATTTGCCTGCTCGGCGTCAATTGCGAAACGCACGAGAAGTTTTTGGTCGAGACACTCAGTTACGCCGATTCCAACACCGGGTACCAGGCATATCTGCGTGCCGCAGCGGCGGGCCTGGCAGCCGTCGCCATTGCCGGCCATGCCGAAGCCGCCGAATCGCTGTTCACCGTCGGCATTCCTTCTCGCGACCCGACACGAGCACCCGTATCGCTGGCGGTTGCCACGATCGCGTTGCGCCGGACCCCGCTGATGATGACCATCCTGCAGGTGCACCCCAATCGCGAGAAAGCCATCGAACTGATGGCGGAGGGCTTCGACATCCTCGAGGAAGACTACGAAAAGGAGCGGTTCTTCGCGTTCGTGCGCCACGCCTACTGGGATTCGCCGGAAAACTCACCGGCGCGGGAACTGATGCGCACGCTGATTGGGAAGCTCGACTTCTGATGGACTATCGCGACTCCGGCGTCGACATTGCGGCGGGGAACGAGACGGTCCGCCGCATCAAATCGCTGGCCAAGGGAACATTCACCGCGGGCGTTCTGTCCGACATCGGATCGTTTGGGGGCCTCTTCCAGCTTGATCGCGATCGGTACGCCGAGCCGGTGCTCGTGTCGAGCGCTGACGGCGTGGGCACGAAGCTCAAGGTGGCGTTCATGACGGGCCGCCACGACACCGTGGGCGCGGACCTTGTGAACCACTGCGTCAACGACATCCTCGTGCAGGGCGCCGAACCGCTCTTCTTCCTGGATTACGTGGCAACCGGTCGGCTGTCTCCGGAC
>Ga0136846_1210533_pt1 | contig 12939 bp, 9 predicted proteins | sample HopSoiMetagenom2_FD_96841 | JGI IMG/M metagenome (GOLD analysis project Ga0136846, IMG submission 96841) | Grasslands soil microbial communities from Hopland, California, USA - 2 Assembly 2016 (version 4) | ecosystem: Environmental > Terrestrial > Soil > Grasslands | place: USA: Hopland... | reverse complement strand
GCGAAGCTGCCGCTGCATATGGCAGATGATGAAGCGTGTGCCGTCCTCAGCCGTGTAACGCACGGGGGGCTCACCGATCTGTCCGACGAGCGTGAAGCCGGCCCGCAAGCCAACTTTATTGCCCTCGTTATCACCAAAGCATCCCACCAGCGGGCAATTCAGCTTCCGCAGCGGCGGAACAGCAAACGTCGAGACCAAATCGCCCGCGAAAAGGACTATGTCACAGTGCGATTCGTTGAACCGCTGCACAGCCAAACGAATGTTGGCCAGATGGTCGTGCGTATCCGCGAATAAACCGACGAGCATGATTCGTCGAATCCAATGATTGACAAATGAAGACGGACCCTGTTCAACCGCCCTTGACGCTATTTCCATGCGGCCCATACACTTGCGCACGGACTGATGATGACACTTCATGGGCCCGGATGGCAAGTATGAAAGCCGAACGAAGGCACGAACTGAAGCATAATGAGCTGGCTGATTGGATCGGCGAGTTGGCGGAAGGCGTCAAGCCGCACGCCACCGGCGTGCTCATCGGTCTGGCAATTCTCGCGGCCGTTGTCCTGGGCAGCGTCTGGTATTTCAGCGGTGAGACCGCAGCCGCCTCGCGGGCCTGGAGCCAGTACTTTTATGCCTTCAGCGAGCGGGACCCGCAAAAAGTCCTGCAAAACCTCGCGTCCGAGCAATCCGGCAGCAAAGCTGCCTGGTGGGCGCTGGAAGCGGTCGCCGACATGAACGTGGGAGAGGGGGCCGCCCTACTATATAGCGACAGGGCCGAAGCCAAGAAGCGGCTCGAGGCGGCCAAGGAAGCTTACCTCAAGGTCGAATCGGCCGGCGACCCCATGCTTAAGACGCGGGCGCGACTGGGCCTGGGCAAGGTCTATGAATCGCTGTGCGAACCCGAAAAGGCCCGCGAATATTACGACAAGGTGGCATCCAGCGAGAAGGATTCCGCAATTGGAAAGGCCGCAGCCGCCGACGCCAGACGGATGAAGGACTCGCGCGAAGTCGAATTTTTGGCTTGGTTCGACAAGCAGACACCCAAGCGGCCCGCGCCATTTCCGGGCGTGGGCGGGACAACGCCGGGACTCCCAAGTAGCTTGCCAGATCGTCCCGACGTGAACTTATCCAAGTTCATCGACAGCGTTGGCACCAGCGCCGACGTTCCTCCGCCGCCAATCTTCCCGCCGCCGGCGGCAGCACCGCCAACCGCCACGCCGCCCGAAACCGCCACTCCAGAGGCAGCAAAAACAGGCGACTCAAAGTCTGCCGCAGTTCCGCCCGCCACTCCCGACCATGGCGAAAAGAAACAGCCGGAGTAAGCTGCAAGTATTCAGCGCTCCGCATTTTGCACTCCGAATTTGCCTTGTCCACTTCGGACACCTCTTCTGACCCACCAGTAACTCTTGTCGTCAGCGCCACAAGCGCCGGCCAGCGGCTCGATGCGTTTTTGGCCCACGAGCTGCCTAAATACAGCCGGGTTCAGCTCCGCAAGGTAATCGGCATCGGCGGCGTAAAAGTCAACGGGCAAGGAACGAAGGTGGCGCACCGGCTAACCGCAGGGGATCGGATTTCCATTGCGTTGCCGCCGATGAATACGGCTGGACCGCATCCCGAAGAAATTCCGCTCGACATTCTTTATGAAGACGAGCAGATCATCGCCGTGAACAAACCACCGGGGATGGTTGTCCATCCCGCGCGCGGCCACTGGTCCGGGACCTTGGCGAGCGCTCTCTCATTCCATTTTCGGCAGCTCAGCAGCGTCGGCGGGCCGAGCCGGCCGGGAATCGTGCACCGGCTCGACCGCGACACCAGCGGCGTGATGGTCGTCGCCAAGACCGACCCAATGCATTACGCGCTCGCCGCACAGTTCGAAGCCCGCACGACAGAGAAGGAGTATTTGGCCATTACCGCCGGCGTGCCGGATCGCGACCGCGACCTGATCGCGCAGCCTATCGGCGTTCATCCACAGCACCGCGAGAAAATGGCGATTCGCGCCGGGCACTCCACAAGCCGCGAAGCAACGACGTTCTACGACGTCATCGAGCGGTTCGCCGGCTTGGCAACTCTGAAGGTGCTGCCCAAGACCGGCCGGACGCACCAGATTCGCGTGCATTTGGCCCACATTGGCTGTCCCGTGCTTTGCGACAAGCTGTACGCCGGCCACGCCAGGATTACCCGCGGCGAGCTGCGAAGGCGAATGACCACGGACCGCGTGAAAAACGCCGCGGATGACGACGAAGTGATCCTCGCACGGCAGGCATTGCATGCCCGTCGTATCAAGCTGGCTCATCCAGCAACCGGCCAGCCGATCGAATTCATTGCTCCCTTGCCCCCCGACATTGTGGCCGTCCTCAACCAGCTACGGTCAGCCACCGTCTGACCGACTTTCGCGTCGCCGCTGACTCTGCGTTACAACCGGCTTTCTTTGCAGACGTTGCTTGCTCGCTTCCGACAGAATAGACGGCAGAGCCACGTGCTTTGCCCTCGTTGCTAGCGGCACGGTTGCTGGCGACGCCAGCAAATTGTCCTCGCAGGGAGTAGTGTCCATGCCCCGCGCAGTTCGTCCACGCCCACCAGTGCTCCGGGCGCTTGGTCGCCTCGATCCACCGGAAGAAATTGAGCTGCGCGGACAGCGCCACGTGCGGATCGATATCTACAAGCACGATTCGTGGGCCGCAACCGCCCGCTATCGAGGTCCCCAGCGCGATGTGGTTTGCAAATTCAATCGCGCCCAGCCGATCTTCATTTTGCCGATGACCTGGCTCGGGCGGTGGCTTGCCGCGCGTGAGCGGGCGATGCTCAACCGCCTGGCAGGCGTCCGCGGAATTCCAGAGGAATGCGGGCCGGTCACAAGCGCTGGGCGACTTCTCAAAAACGCCGTCGCGCACGAGTACATCCCGGGCCGCCCGCTGGCAGCCCACGATTGGCCAGGTGACAAGTTCTTTCAGGACTTACTTGGCATTCTTGAACAACTGCATGCCCGCGGCATTGCCTATGTCGATCTGCACAAGCGCGAGAACATTGTGCGCGGGAAAGATGGTTGTCCCTACCTGATCGATTTTCAAGTCTGCTTTGGCCTCTGGAGCCGCTGGCTGCGCCATGTGCCGCCCCTGCCGAGCATTCTACGAGCTCTCCAGCACCTCGACATGTATTGCCTATCTAAACATGAGCGCCGCCACCGGCCTCACGCCGCCGTCCTGTTCACCGGCAGCATATCTCGCCCCTGGTGGATCAACGTGCACCGCTTCTTCGGTGTTCCACTGCGGCGCCTTCGCCGCCGCCTGCTCGTTGCGCTGAGGATTCGTACAGGCCGCGGTCGCGTGGCCAGCGAGCTCTATGCCGAAGACGCCTTCCGCATTCAGCCGCGCAGCGCTTGATACCGGGAATACAGTTGGCGAACCGTCCAGCCGGCCTTTTTTTGCCTTTTTTCGCTGGCCTCGTTACCTTTTGTTCGTCTTTGCTACCTTCCGGTCATCCCCCTTCCCTCGCCGCTGCTTGGAGAAAAAATATGTTCAGCGAGCTACGCAATCGCCGCAGCTTTTTGGCTTCGGCCGCTCTCACGACGGGGATCGCTTGCATGCCTGCCATTGGACAAGAAAAGAACGGAAAGCAGCGATTCGCGATTGCCTTGCACGGCGGTGCGGGTCAATCGCCCCGCGATGACACCGCGAAGGCGGTGGAAGCAGCGCTAGCCAAAGCGCTAGACATCGGCCTCGACGTGCTCAAGAAGGACGGCACCAGCCTCGACGCCGTCGAACAGGTAATCCGTTTTCTCGAAGACGATCCACTCTTTAACGCCGGCCGCGGTGCGTGCTTCAATGCCGATGGCAAGCACGAACTCGACGCCTCGATCATGGATGGCCACACGCTCGGCTGCGGCGGTGTCGCTGCCGTCACCACCGTCCGTCACCCTATCTCCCTCGCCCGCCTCGTCATGGAAAAGACAAAGCACGTCCTGCTCACGAGCGACGGAGCGGAAAAATTCGCAGACGAAATTGGACCGACCATTGAGCGAGTCGAAAACTCCTGGTTCGACACCGACCGCCAGCGCCGTGCCCTGGAGCGTGAACAAGCCAGAGAGGGAAAGCAATCTCGCCTGGGCGATACCTCTTCGCCACTCACCACTCACGACTCACCACTCACCGACTCGCACTTCGGCACCGTCGGCTGCGTCTCCCTGGATACCCACGGCAATCTCGCCGCCGGCACGTCCACCGGCGGCCGCACGAACAAGAAATTCGGCCGCGTGGGCGATTCGCCGATCATTGGCGCCGGCACCTACGCCAATAACGCAACTTGCGCTATTAGCGGCACGGGCCTCGGTGAGCAATTCATTCGTCACGCCGTGGGCTTCAACATCTCAGCCCGCTTGGCCTACCTGAAGCAGCCGCTGAAAGATGCCGTGACTGAGGTCCTCCACAAAACGCTCGACCCCGACGATGGCGGCCTCATCGCCCTCGGTGCGGACGGCATGATCGTGATGGATTTTTCGACCGCCGGGATGGCCCGCGCCGCAGCCGATTCCACAGGCCGACGCGAAATCAAGATCGGACGCTAACTGCTTGCGATAGCCGCGTTCAATCTGGGTCCCGGAAATTACCGGCCGCGCTTACGTCGCCTGAAGCCGCGGCAATACCGTCTTCACTAGGTCGAGCGACCCCAGCGGCCGCGTCGAAACAAATGTCTCCCCGGCCGCGAAATTCGCCGCCGCACCGGCCAGCATCGCCGCTCCGCGTATGCGATCGAAGACGTGAGCCTTGCCCGGCGGGAATTGAGTCTGGTAGCACCGCACTGCCGCGATTTTCTGTTCCAGCGTCTCGCTGATATCGACCGTGAAGTGGCTTGGATAGCCGCCCAGCACCTCTGGCTCAAATGCCAGCCGGAAGTAAAGCTGCGCTTGAATCGCGTGCACCGGCAGATTGTCAAAATGTTCGTCCCATTTTGTCAGCCGGGAGTAAAACACTGCGGCATCGGTGATTTGCATCGCCTGCCAATGATCGGGCGAGGCCAACGGCGTCTTGTCGCCAAAACCGATTACAATCTTCGGCCGATACTTACGGAACTCCTTCGCGAGCAGCACGCGGGCCTCAAACGAGTCGAACAGCCGGCGGTTCGGCAGCTCCAGGGTCACTCGCACCGCCGCTCCGAGCATCTCGGCCGCTTGCTTGGCCTCCGCCAGGCGAGCTTCCGGCCCCGGCGACAAGGGCGTCGGCTCGCCGTCGGTCAAATCGATAATTCCGATCGAGTAACTCTGTTTGGCAAGCTTCGCCAGCGTCCCGCCGCAAGCTATCTCGACGTCATCGGGATGCGCTCCGACGGCAATCACGTCAAGCTGTGGATATTTTTCGGGTGATGTCATAGGCAGCGATTATATCGGCCATGCATCCCGAATTGGCGGCCGAGAGCTTCGAATGCCGAAGCAATTCGATGCCCGATGGATCGTCTTGGGCATGGACCCGCCCGACTGCCCTGCGGCACTACGCCGCGGGCTTTCCGCTTGCTGTACCGCGGCGCCATGCTCGATAAACGCACCGTCTATCACAACTGTTTCGCTCTCGCGCTGCTTGCGCTGGCGATCTTCCTTTGCCTTTCCCTCGCCACCTATGACGCGGCGGATCCCGTCGGCGTGCCTGTCGCCCCGCTGAACTTCGCACACACGCCCAACCCGGCCGTCTATCCTGCCAACGACCAAATCCAGAACCTCTGCGGCTACTGCGGCGCTCTATCAGCCGATGCCATGTTTTCCTGGTTCGGTGTCGCCGCTTGGTATTTCATTTCTTCGCTCGCCGTGCTCGATTACTACTTGCTGCGTCGTAAAGAAATCGACAGCCCGGCGTTGCGGATGCTCGGTTGGGTTGCGTCGCTCGGCGGCCTGACGACGATCCTGGCTATCGCCTTGCCCGGGTTTTCGCCCGGCCCGGTCATCGGCGGCGGCGGCTACCTGGGCGCTTTCGGCAAGGCGATCGTGCTCGCCCACTTCGCCACGATCGGGGGCCTGATTATCGCCGGCAGTTTCCTGCTCGGCGGACTTTTGCTGTGTACCGATTTCGCCCTGATCGAAACGGCTGCGTTCCTCTATCGCGTCGCCTCGCTACCGGCGCGCCGCGGCAGCGGACGAGAGAATACTGATAAGCGCAACGCTGGCAAACGCAACCGCACCGACCTCGATGAATCGCTGCCCGCCGATGTTTCCGTCAAAATCCGCGGCAAGACGGCGCAAACAACAGCCGCAACGGACAAGAATGGTGACGATGAGGCTACCGAAACGGATGAGCCAGCCACTCCGACGCTGCGCGTCGTTAGCCCCAGCACACAAAAGGCGGAATCGGCAGACAGTGGCGAAAGCACCGAAGCAGAATCGGCCGACTCCGCGCTGAAGATCAAGAACCCAAGCGACCGCAAGCGCGAGGCCGCCGAGCGCGAGCGGGCAGAGCTAATGCGGAAGATGAACGAGGCCACGCCCGCGGCCGTCGAAGACTACGAGCTGCCTTCGCTCGACCTGCTCTTGCCAAGCGACGACGTCAATTTTGAAGCTCAAGCCGCTGAAGTCCGTCGCAAGGCCAAGATTCTCGAAAAGACATTCCTCGATTTCGGCTTCACTGTAAAAGTCGTCGAAATTGAAACCGGTCCGGTGATTGCCCAGTATGAAGTCGAGCTCGAAGCGGGCTTGCGGCTTTCAAAAATCACCGGCCTGGCCGACGATCTGGCAATTGCCCTTCGCGTCCCCAGCGTCCGCATCGTCGCGCCGATTCCCGGAAAGAATACGGTCGGCATCGAAGTGCCCAACGAAGAGCGGCAGATCGTCCGCCTCCGCGAGGTCGTTGAAGAAGCCAGCGCCAAAGTCAAGAAGATGCGGATTCCGCTCTTCCTGGGCAAAGATGTCAGCGGCAATGCTCTCGTCGTCGATCTCTCTACGCTCCCGCACCTGCTTATTGCCGGCCGCACCGGCACCGGAAAAAGCGTGTGCCTCAACGCGATCATCTCGTCGATCCTGATGACGCGCCGCCCGGACGAAGTGCGGATGCTGATGATCGATCCCAAGATGGTCGAGCTGTCGGGTTATGGCCGTCTGCCGCACTTGATGCATCCCGTCGTCACGGACATGCGAAAGGCCGAAGCCATCCTCGCCTGGGCCGTCGAAAAGATGGAAGAGCGATACGCGCTGCTGGCCCGCGCGGGCGTTCGCCACATCTCCAGCTATAACCAACTTGGCGAAGAAGAGCTGATGGAACGGCTGCAACCTGAGAACGAGGAAGAGCGGGCGTCTATCCCCCAGCAGCTTCCTTTCATCGTGATCGTGGCTGACGAAATGGCAGACCTCATGATGACCTCGGGCAAAGAGGTTGAGCAGCATATTATCCGCCTCGCACAGAAGAGCCGCGCGGTCGGCATCCACCTCATCCTCGCCACGCAAAAACCGACCGTCGATGTCATCACTGGCCTGATCAAATCGAATTTGCCTGCCCGCATCGCGTTTCAAGTCGCCAGCCGCACGGACAGCCGCGTCGTCCTTGACGAAATGGGCGCCGACAAACTGCTTGGCAATGGTGACATGCTCTTTCTCTGGCCGGGCACCAGCACGCTTCTCCGCGGCCAGGGAACTTACCTCAGCGACGAGGAGATCAATCAGATCGTCGATCACTGCAGCCGTGGCGAGCAGAACTTCGTGCAAGAGCTCGTCAACATGAAGGTCAAGGACCCGGAGGCCGAAGAAGCTGCCAAGCCGAGCGCCCTGAAGAAGCGCGACGAGCTTTACGAAGCTGCCGTCGATCTCGTGGTTCGCGAAGGCCGTGGCAGTGTCTCGCTCCTGCAGCGAGCTCTGGGAATCGGCTACGGCCGGGCCGCCCGCCTGATCGACTTCATGGCCGAGGATGGCATCGTCGGCCAATACAATGGCAGTCAGGCCCGCGATATCCTGATTACGCTCGCCGATTGGGAGCGGATGCAAGGCCTGGCCGCCGACGACGCTGCCTCCTCAACCGCGGCCAGCGCCACCCTCGCCGCGCCCCCGCGCCGCAACATCGTCAAGCCGCAGCCCTGGGAAGGCGACTCTGAATTCGCAGACGACGAAACCTCAATGGACGAAGCCGCTGAAGAGCCAATGGGCGACAGTAAAGGCGAAGACGATGACCAGCGCGAACGGTACCGCGTCGATATCGCCTAGTGCTGTCTTAAATCGAGTAATTCAATTCCGGTTTCAGCTCGTCGGGAACATCGGCGCGAATCCGCAGTCGCGGCTTCTCCATCGTCACGGTCGTGTGCGGCTCGACGCTATGCGTTAACCAGACACTGGAGCCAATGACGGAATCGTGCCCGATGACCGTCTTGCCGCCGAGGATCGTGGCGCTGGCGTAGATCACGACTCGGTCTTCGATCGTCGGATGCCGCTTGTGGCCCCGCACCAGGTTGCCGTCGGTATCGGTCGCAAAGCTCAGGGCACCGAGCGTCACACCCTGATAAATCTTCACATGGTTGCCGATCTCGGTCGTCTCGCCGATGACGACGCCTGTGCCGTGATCGATGAAGAAGTGATGGCCGATCGTCGCGCCGGGATGGATGTCGATGCCCGTCTGTTTGTGAGCCCACTCGCTCATCATGCGTGGGATGAACGGAATGCCCAGACGTCGCAGCTCGTGCGAGATACGATGCACGGTGATCGCTTCAAAACCCGGATAGCAAAACACCACCTCGTCGATGCTTTTGCAGGCCGGGTCGCCGTCGTACGCCGCCTTCGCATCGGTGACGAGCTTCTCGCGCAGTGCGGGAATCTGCTCCAAAAATGCAATCGCCATCGCCTGCCCCTTGGCCTCGTAGTCCTCGTTGTTTTCGCAGGCCTGGACCTTCGTCACCACGCGATCCTCGTGCTGCAAAGCCCGGGCGATCTGCCGCGTAAGCTTGTCGTGCAGGCCGTCGATCAGATCGCCGACATGATAGGTCACGTTGCCGATGTGCAGCCCTTCGCGCCGCCGGTAGCCCGGATAAAGAATCTCCTTGAGATCCTCCAGGCAGCCGATGATCTCGTCATAATTCGGCAGCGGGCAGTGGCCCAGATAGTGAATTGAATCGGCCGTTTTGTAGCCGGCCACAATCCGGTCGGTAAGCCGCGGAAGCTGCTCTTTGAGCCGTACATCAGACGCCATGATCAATCTCTCCCAGGTGGATCGGTGCGGCTATCGGCAAACGACAGGTCCGCAACAGAAAGGGCTACCAAATCCGAACGAGGCGACGCGCCGCGGCCAGGTGGCCAATTAGCGCGTCTTCGTACACTGACACAGCGAATGGCCGAGTTGGTAGCAGCGGGAGAGCATGGGCAGCGAAAGCAATCGTCTGTGATGAATTGCTAAGTCGTCCCTGAATCGTAGGCCGCGGAGATCGGCAATTCAAGGCGACTGTTATTGTCTTCGGAATCGAAAGTACCGGAAATTGAGGAAAAAAGCTGCTCAAGCTGATGCATGCAACTTACGCAACGCCGGCATTCTGCGGCAGCGCCACTCCGAAATATTCGCGCACCGGCCGCGCCAACGCACGGAAGCGAGTAGTCGGCACCGTCACCGTGCCCCAGCGCGGCGAAAGAGGTCGCGCGAAGCCGGTGTAATGATCCAAGCGGATCCCCACGAAGCCGTACACCTTATTGCGATGAGCGAACAACTCTTCCGCCGGCAATGGCGCCAGCTCGCCAATCACATTGTATGCAAAAACCAGCAGGGCCCCTGAAGCTTTTTCAAACAGCGATTCCCAGCTCGCCAGGCTCTCCAGCTCGTCTGCGGTGGACCAGTTTCGCCAATATTGGCGGCCCGCCGTCGGAAACTGACGGCCCTTCACATCGACGAGCCATGCGCCCGAGCAGCTTGGCGGCGAAACGATGAAATCCAGACTCTTGATCGTTCGGCTTTCAGCCGCTGCCCGTGGCATCGCTGTCCGATGCGCCTCATCCACAGCAACGTACGGCACGCGCAGCCATCGCAGCCATGCCTCAAACGCCGCCTCATAATGATTATCGCGTTTGGCCATAAGCGTCTTCGCCACAGCAACCGGTATTAAACCGCATCGATTTTATCGACGCAATCCGACGTATTACCTCTTACCTCGGTCTGGGGTCAGGCTGCGGCAAGGGATCCGCAAGTTGCTAGAATTCGGTTTTCGTTTTGCAAACGGTGAGCCATGTCGTTGATTGAGCCACGCACATTAAAAGGGTTCCGTGATTACCTGCCCGAGGCAATGATGCCGCGCGAGGCTCTTATCGCCACCGCGCAGGCCGTTTACCGCTCGTTCGGATACAGCCCGATCGACACACCAGCCCTCGAGTACTTCGAAGTGCTCGCCGGCAAAGGCAGCGACGAGACTGATCGGCAGATGTACGCCTTCGACGACCATGGCGGCCGCAAGGTTGGTATGCGGTTCGATCTGACGGTGCCGCTGGCCCGCTTCGCCGCTCAGCACGCCAACGAGCTGGGCCTGCCCTTCAAGCGCTATCACATTGGCACGGTCTGGCGCGGCGAAAATACCCAGCGCGGCCGCTACCGTGAGTTCATGCAGTGCGATTTCGACACGATCGGGACGCGCTCGGTCGCCGCCGATATCGAAACGGCCCTGGTGATTCACGATCTGCTTCGCCGCATCGGCGGGACGTTTGGCCGCGAGTTGAAATTCACGATCCGCCTCAATAATCGTGCGGTGCTGAGTGGTCTGTTGGCCAAGCTCGGGCTGTCGGATAAGAGTTCCGCGATACTCCGCGCCCTCGACAAGCTCGGCAAAATCGGCGCGGATAAGGTCGCCGACGAAATGATCGCCGTGGCCGGTGCGACCGCCGAGCAAGCCGCCCAGGTGCTTAAGCTGGCTGAGCTTTCCGGCACCAACGACGCTATCCTCGCACAGCTGGGGCCGCTGGTAGCCGGCAACCCCCAAGGCGAAGAAGGTGTCGAGCGCCTGCGCCGGATTGTTCGCGGCGCGAAGGCCGGCGGTATCCGCGACGAAGCCATCCAGCTCGACGTCTCGATCGCTCGCGGCCTCGACTACTATACTGGCGCGATCTACGAAACGTTTCTCGCCGATCTGCCCACGATCGGCAGCATCTGCTCCGGAGGGCGTTATGACAACCTCGCGGGCTTATTTACCAAGCAGGAGCTGCCCGGGATCGGCGCATCGCTGGGCCTTGATCGCCTGCTTGCCGCTCTCGAAGAGCTGGGCCTGATTGCTAAAGTCCGCACGCCCGCCCCGGTGCTTATTGCCTATTTCGACAAGGACCGCCTCGACGACTATCTGCAGCTCGCCGCGCAGCTCCGCGCCGCCGGCCTCGGCGTCGAAGTCTTTCCCGAGCCCAAGAAGCTCGGCCAGCAGCTTGCCTACGCCGATCGCCGCGGCTTCCGCGTCGCCATCATCGCCGGCCAGCGCGAGTTCGACGCCAAAACCTGCCAGGTCAAGGACCTCGGCAGCGGTCAATCGCGCGACGTTCCGCTCAACCCGCCGCTGGAGTTAATCGCAGCGATCCAGCAACTCATTACCTGATTTACTTCGCGTCGGCGGTCGTTCCCTTCCAGTCATCTGTCCGGAACGGCGTCAGCGGCAGACCCTCCCGGCTATATACATTGCACACTGGGTTATCCGCCCAGGCATAGCGCACCGCAACCGGCTCATTGACTTTGTCGTTGGAAACTTCAATTCTGTCAGTGCCTACAAGCTTCGCGTCGGCCCACACAAATTTCTTATCTTCGCCGGCGATCGCGAAACCGACTGGATTCGTGGTATCGAACGTATAGAGGCCGCTGCCGGCGTGATCGAATGACAGAACGATCTTGTTTCTCTGCCTTTCCATCGACTTATACTGCGGACTGTGATACGGAACGTTCGACATCCCGTAATCTCGCGCGAGCGCCCAGCGAGCCAGCCGCTTCGCTACGTCCTGTTTGTTCCGGGGATGGATATCGCGGCCTTCGCCTAGATCGATGATTACCGCCTCGCCCGTATTGGGCAGCTTGCTCATCGTCATTGTCTGCGCCTCGCGGAGTTCAGCCCAATTGCTCCCGGCCGGCTCCGGCTTCTCCGCCAGGAAGTCGGCGAGCTGCACCCAGTAGAACGAAAAATCACCAATCTGCCATTCATCGCGCCAACTCTGGATCATCAGCGGGAACAAATCACGATATTGATAGGCCTGCTCGGCGTTCGACTCGCCCTGATACCAGATCACGCCGCGAATGCCGTAACCGATCGTAGGTTTCAGCACGCCGTTGAAGATATTCCCGGGGCGGGCATTGCCGGTGAGCGGCGCCACCGGATTCTGCGGTCTCGGTGGCAGCGGCTTATTCTGCGCCCGGGCCTCATCCATTGCGGTTTGCCATTCTGCAACCCGCTTTTGGTAATCGGCTTCAGCGGTCGCGGAATCGACGGTCGCCAAGTTGCGTTCAATCTGCTCCCAGCGGGCAATCAGTGGCTTGTATTTCTCATCCTTCTCCAGCAAATCGCGGCGAACCCACGCCTCGCAGGCCGATCCGCCCCAGGCGTCGTCGATCAGTCCGATGGGAACGTCCAGCGTTTGATGAAGCTGCCGTCCGAAGAAATAGCCCACCGCCGAGAATGTCGCCGCCGTTTCAGGCGTGCAGACTTGCCATGAACCCTTGAAATCATTCTGCGGCTCCTGCGTCCCCACCTGCGGCACCGAGATCAGCCGGATTTTTGGATACTTCGCGGTCTTCGCTTCCAGATCGCCGTCGTTTGCCTGCCGCACTTCCCATTGCATGTTCGACTGGCCCGAGCAAATCCAGACTTCCCCGACCAAAACGTCCTCCACCGCCAGCTTGTTATTTCCGGTAATCGACAACGTATATGGCCCGCCCACCGGGAGCGCATCGAGCGTCGCTTGCCACTTGCCTTTTTCATCGGCCTTCGCGGCGTGCCGCTGCTCCGCAATTGTCACAATCACGTCTTCGCCCGGATCGGCGG
>Ga0136846_1227058_pt1 | contig 12942 bp, 10 predicted proteins | sample HopSoiMetagenom2_FD_96841 | JGI IMG/M metagenome (GOLD analysis project Ga0136846, IMG submission 96841) | Grasslands soil microbial communities from Hopland, California, USA - 2 Assembly 2016 (version 4) | ecosystem: Environmental > Terrestrial > Soil > Grasslands | place: USA: Hopland... | reverse complement strand
TTTTGAACCGTGACACGGTTTTCTTAGAAAGCTGGAAATGAACATCAAATTTACTGTTAATAAGGGGTTTGGGCCATTAAAATTCTTCTAATATTGGGTGCGTTTTTGTGCGGGTGACAAGTGCTGAAAGCTAGTAAGATTGGGTAATATTTAGTAAATTTGTGTATGTCTATTGCAGAAAAATACAGACCGCAATTTAGTTATGAAGATTATTGCCTCTGGGAGGGACGATGGGAATTAATTGATGGTATGCCATATGCCATGAGTCCATCCCCTGCAAGGGAGCATCAAATGATCAACGGCAACCTGTATTCCATCTTTGATACACATTTGAAAAAGCATTGTTCCAAATGCAGGACATATATGCCCCTGGACTGGAAGATCAATTCAAAAACAGTTGTTCAACCAGACTTAATGGTGGTATGTAAGGATTTTACTACAATACATCTTGAATTTACACCAGCACTGACAATTGAAATATTATCTACGTCAACAGCTTATAAAGACAGGCATGAAAAGTTTGAACTGTATGAGATGGAAGGCGTAAAATATTATCTTATTGTTGATCCCAAATTCAAGAAAATAGAAATATACCAACTAATTGATAAAAAATACCAGCCAGTAGCTGTTACGCCAGATTCCTTTGAATTTTCATTTGATAATGACTGCGATGGGCCCATTAATATAAATTTTACAGGCGCCTGGGATTAACGGCCACGTCTTAGGCCCAAATTATTCCCGTAAATTCGCCCCACAAAATCAGGAGAGTAGCCTTGGCGGATATCATTCATTTATTACCCGACAATATTGCCAATCAGATCGCTGCCGGTGAAGTTATTCAGCGACCAGCAAGCGCCGTAAAGGAGCTGCTGGAAAATGCTGTTGATGCCGGCGCCACTGAAGTGAAATTAATTATCCAGGATGCCGGCAAACAGCTGGTACAGGTAATTGATAACGGCAAAGGTATGAGCGAAACCGACGCCCGTATGAGTTTTGAACGCCACGCCACCTCCAAGATCCGCAACATCGACGACCTGTTTCACATTCGCACCATGGGTTTCCGGGGCGAGGCCCTGGCCTCCATTGCCGCCGTTGCCCAGGTAGAACTGAAAACCAAACGCGCCGATGACGAAACCGGCACCTTTATAGAAATTGAGAACAGCGCGGTAAAACTGCAGGAGCCGGTGGCCGCCGCCAACGGAACCAGCATTGCTATGAAGAACCTGTTCTTCAATGTGCCCGCCCGCCGCAATTTCCTCAAAAGCAATGCAGCTGAAACGCGGCACATCATCGATGAGTTTATGCGGGTGGCCCTGTCGTTCCCTAATATATTTTTCTCGCTTACCAATAATGGCACGCAAATATTTCACCTCGAAAAAGGCAGCCTTAAACAACGTATTGTTCAGGTGCTGGGCCAGCATTACAATGCCCGCCTGGTTACCGTGCAGGAAAAAACTGACTACCTGAACATCTACGGGTTTGTTGGTAAACCCGATACGGCTAAAAAAACCCGGGGCGATCAATACTTCTTTGTAAACAACCGGTTCATCCGCAGCGCTTATTTAAACCATGCGGTCATGAGCGCTTTCAAGGAAATGATCCCCGCCGATAGTTTTCCTTTATACGCCCTGTTCATTGACCTCGACCCTGCTCAGGTGGATATCAACGTGCATCCTACTAAACAGGAGATCAAGTTTGAAGATGAAAAGATCGTGTATGCATTTGTGCAGGCAGCCGTTAAACATGCACTGGGCCAGTTCAGCATTACACCCACGCTCGAGTTCGACCTTGACCCTACTATTCAACAGCTGGATGCCGTAAACAAACCCTTCACAGAAGATCAACAGCAGGCTGCCCGTTCTTCTGACCTGGCAAAAAATTTCTCGCAAAAAGGACAGGCCCATTTTATAAATCCTACCGATAAAGAGGAGTTGAAACATTGGAAGGATTTCTTCGAGAAAGATGGGACTGAGCAACCGGCAATCGGCAATCGGCAATCGGCAATAGATACCGGTCAAAAAGAGGAGAAGTTTGAGTCCCTGCTTGACCAATTAAAAAAACAGGAAGGCGGTGGCGATTATGTGCCCCCGGCCCAACACTATACACCATTTGCCAAACAACTGATTGATGACAACGCCCTGTTGTTCCAGTTGCACAGCACCTATATTGTAGCGCCTACAGCCCGTGGCTTTATGCTCATTCACCAGCAACTGGCGCACGAACGGATCTTATACGAACGCTTTGCCGCCGCTACCGTGGGCAAAAGCATTCCTGCCCAGCGCAGCCTGTTCCCCGTTACGCTGCAGCTGTCTGCGTCTGATGCGGTCTTGTTACAGGAATTAGCCGGCGACCTCAACCAACTGGGTTATTTAATTGAACCCTTTGGCGCCAATGCCTTTGTAATACAGGGCACCCCGGCCGATGTATCGGCAGGAAATGAAAAACTGGCCATTGAAAATTTGCTGGAACAATTCAAACACTTCAGCAGCGATCTTAAATTCTCCCGCCGGGAGAAACTGATCCGCTCGCTGGCCTGGCAACAGGCTATAAAGCCAGGCACATCCCTTTCACTGGATGAAATGCGTGGCCTTACCACTGACCTGTTCAAATGCGCACAGCCAAACGTAACGGCCAGCGGCAACCCCACTTATATAGAATTTAAAAAAGACTACCTGGAGCAATTATTTAAGCGTTAACAAAGATTGTCCTTTGGGATTTTTCCTTTTTTTATCTTCCCAGATGTTATACCGCAGGTAAAACTGAAGGCTTTTATTTTTATCGAATGTATATGGCGAAATGGGCGGATTTACCTGGAAGCTGACATAATTATTGAACGCCTGGCTGTATTGCAACCCCACGGTAAACCGGCTCCAGTAATAGCTCATGTCAACCAGTAACCGCACTTCACTTCCGTTCAACCGGCTCGATAGCGAGTCATTCTTAAATTGGGTAAAGTAATTCTTCACCAGGTACTCCTGTGGCGGCCCAATGGGATTGTATCGCTTTTCTATCTGCTCATATTGTGCTACCCCGCTCAACAGGTTAGAATACTGTAAACCCGTTCCCATATAAAAGTTTTTAAGCGGACTATGATAAATAGTGATCGGGATATTAAAGTAATACAACTTACGGGCAGTGATGTTAGTGATCTGCTCCATCAGGTTGGGGCCCTGTTGGTACATTACCTGGCTTTGGTAGAGCAACAGGGGATGTATAAACTGGGGCGCTTTAAACTGCAACCCCGCCTGCACGTAGGTTTTATTATTGAAATGATATTGAAAATGGGGCGATGGAATATAATCAGAAACAGTATTGACCCCTCCCCTGCTGTTATAAGCCAAAGCCTCCTGATCGCCTATTGGAAATCCCAGGGGCAGCGATAAGCCAAGGGCAAATTTTTTATCCTCATTTGTACTGAAAGGATTCGATTTTTTACGGACTGTTTTTTTACCGGCCGCTTTATCAGGAAACAGATCAGCCTGTGTATAATAAGTAAACTCCCGTTGTACCATACCTGATGGCGAGATGACGGCATCACCAGTATAATTGATTTTATACGTCACAGGCGATTCTTTTAACTCCGAACCGGTTGACGGCTGAGATGGCAGGGAGCGGCGTGGTAATAAAATGGTTGGCGTATACGTACTGTTGCCTGGCTCTACCACACCTTTTTCAGCCCGGTTTCTATCTGTCCCGGAATGGTTGTTTCCCCGGTGCCCCTTTTGGGTTTTAACGTTGTTGGTAGCAGCACCGCTGGTTATAACAGTACCTCCATCGGTTATCGTATTATTGCCGCTTTTGTTGTTAACTCCGCGATGACGATTGTTGTTGGTTATTGCATGGTTATTCCCGGTTCTTGTATTTTCATTCTTTGTATCAGCAGCGTAAATGTTTTTTCTATCAGGGGATATTTTATTGTGAGCGTTCAAATTGTTTGGGACATTGGGCACTGCCCGGTTATTATCGTTGGTTGTTACCGAACCGGGCGGTGTACTGGCATTGCTTCCACTACTTCGCGCTTTGGCGGCTTTGTTATCAGGCACCACAGACTCGCCTTTACCATTGTTATTGGTAACAGCAACATCTGACTGCTGGTCAGTAGTAACCGCAGCAGCTGAAGGAGTGCTGGTAGTGGAGGCGTATTCGGCCCCCGGCAGATTTTTATGTTTTGTAGCAGGTTGCTCAACATTCTTTTCTGTTGACGCAACGGCTGGCGCTTTTTTGTTGTTAACGGTTTTAATAGTGCCGGCAACCGTTTCATTACGTTGTTCTTTCGTAATCAGTTGTTTGCCGCCAAACCAGGTTCCCACCAGCACGGCCACTATAACAGTGCCGGCGATCCACCAGCGGTATCCACCACCAGCACCGCCTCCACCTCGTGGCAGATCTTTATCAAGCAGCGATTTCATTTGCTGCCAGTTTTGGTCAGGGTCGCCGGGTGGCGGTAGTTGCACCAGTTTCTCCGCTAAGTGTTTTTCGTATGGATGTTTCAGGTTCATCACATTTACACTTGCAAGGTTTGTAATAATTTTTGCAGTTGTTTGCGAGCCTCGCTCAGGTGCCATTTACTGGTACCTTCACTAATGCCCAATAGGTTAGCAATTTCCCGATGATTATACCCTTCTACTACATACAGATTAAACACCGTTTGGGTAGCCGGTGATAACTTCTGTACGAGTAATAAAACCTCATGGGAAGACATTCGTTGTATGGCGTCTGCATCTATGGATGGCTCATCTACTTTCTCCAGTTCAATGTGCGTATGGAATTTGCTGCGCTGCCTTACAAAGTCAATAGAACAATTAATGATAATGGTCCTAACCCAGGTATACAAAGAAGCACGGCTCATATCATACGTATGAATGTTCTTGAATACCTTCAAAAAACCATTATGCAATACTTCTATTGCATCTTCCTGATTGCGGGTATATCGCAGGCAAATAGATGCCATGGGGCCGTAGAACTTCTTATACAAGTGTTCCTGGGCCTTGCGGTTGTTATTGATACAACCATTTATCAGTTCAATATCAGTAGCATTGGTGGACAATCAAGCCTGTTGTATGGTGTTGATCTAAAAAAACCTGAATGCTCTTTGAATGCTAAAATTCACTTTAGTTTAACGGCCAATTGCCAGTTGCTGATAATAATACGGAGTAGGGTAACCTTACGGTTGGGGAGAAAAAGAGAAAATTGGAAAACTTTGTTAATACCGGTCCCGGATCCCGTTCAAAAATGTCTCAACCCGTTTGCGGATATCGCTTGCGCTGCCGGTGTGGTTATTCACCAAAACCGAGAAAATCAGCAGCTTATTCTTTTTAGTATACAAATACCCGCTCAACGCTACAACGCCCGACAGGGTACCGGTCTTGGCAAATATATAATTACTATCCTGTTTGTACAAATTACTCAAAGTGCCCTTGCCGCCGGTAGGCAGTATGCCCTGCAGCCGCTTCATCCCTATCTCCTGCTTCATTTTCTGTAACAACACAACAAAGTCATTGGGAGTAAACAAGTTATAACGACTTAGCCCACTACCATCCACCCAACGGGGCTTTTGGGGCAGCTCGCGCAGATCGGTTTTTAGCAAGGTATCAATGATCTTCCCGTCGTTCATTTCGCCCAGTTTTGCCTGGCTCACCATCAACAGCGTTTGTTCCGCAAAAAAGTTATCGCTGCGGTACATCATGGGTTGTAATAAAGAATCCAGGGGCTGCGAATGAAGGGTATTTAAGATGGCAGGCTGTTTTCTAAACACCTCCCTGTATTCAATTTGTTTACCAATTGTATCGGGTAGCAGTTCAATGGCCGATTGAATACCATGGGTCACAAAAGGCACATCCTGTTCTTTCTTCTTTTCGGTTCCCTCGGTGATCATAAACAGGTTCTCGGCCCGGTCGCGTTGTACAAAAAAAGCCTTACGCGTAATTCCGGCAAAACGCACTTTCCAGTTTATTTCGGGAATGGAATAAATTGAAGGGGTTTGACCTTCCTGGGCTTCATTACTAACGCCTTCGGCAATTTCCTGCACCCAGTGGATCGTATTACCATACACCGGCAGCGCGCTGCGCTCGGCCATATAGCTGTCATTATAATCGTTCCACGACCAGCCGGCGCCCAACGCTTCGTCTTTCCAGTTGGTGTCGGTTATGTACAGGTGCTTTTTTGTTTTTTGCAGAAACTCAATAACCGGCTGCTTTTTGTAATCGGGATGCAATAAACTGGGATCGCCGGTTCCTAACAAATACAGGGCGGTGTCATTCTCCCAATAGCGGATGCCCGGCAGGCTGTCGCCCAGGTATTTCAGGGCCGCATAACAGCTGAACAATTTGGTGTTGGAAGCCGGAACAAAATACTTTTTACCGTTATGATTATAGAGGTATTTATTGGCCGATGCATCAAAAAGACTGATCCCCACATGCGCATGCTCCACGCTGCTGTCGGGAAACAGTTGTTTATTGGCTGCTTTGTTTATTTGGCGTTGAGTAGAGCAGGACGCAAGAAGCTGCAAGCCACAAGCTACAAGCCACAGGTTTTTAAAAACAGGATTGGATATTACAGAGAAGGAACGGCTATTAATACGTGATCTGCTTGTGTTGGTCATGTTGAAAATTAATTATTTATTCCGACAAGCAACTCGTATTGGTTTTCCATTTGCTGATTTTCACATTTTCTCATTTTCACATTTCCCTCTCCTGCGCCCTGAACCATCGTTCAGGTATTTCATTGCTGCTGGCCAGCAGGTAATCTTTGTACGAGCAGGCAATGTATTTTTTATCGGGCATTTGCATCCACCAGCGACCGGTTTTCTTGCTTTGTAAAAAAACCGTTTCTATTTCAGCAAAAGCCATGTGAAACTCGTTGAACGAATCCTTTTCTTCCATTTTGGCTTCGCGCTGGCCCCGGTAATAGCCATCAACCAGGTACCACAACATATGGCTGACCTGTTTGGCCGTCAATTGATTTTTATCCAGGTGGGGCGCATAACCATAAATACCAATGGTGTTTACATTGGCGCTTAACCCGGCATATTGCATCAGCACACAGGCTTCTTCGCCGGTTAACCCGTTGGGCGTAATATGATTGGCCGGGGCATAGGCGTTGGCAATGGCCGCAATATCAAAACTAAACAGTTGCGAACCACGGATCACCGGTTCCATTTCTTCAATATTATCCTTTACATGACCCACCCTGAAGCAATCAAAACGCAGCTTATCCATTGTTTCCAGCATATGCGGGTGCACATAATAACTTTGGAAACCGATATGATTATAATGCTTTATAAAATTGGGTTCGCCGGTGAGCATTTCCATTAAAAAATTCTGCGACCGGTTGCGCGATTCCATGCTCAGATCAATCAGCGAATCTACACAGGTAGCCTCGATGATCTGCTTCTTGCTGGTGTAGGAATGGTATTGCGCCAGGGTAAGATCGTGAGACCCGCCCAGGATCACCACCGTTTTGCCGGCGCTGGTTAATTCTGCCAGCACGGTTTTCAGGGCGGCATAGGTATCCTGCAACCCCGAACCCAGCATGATATTACCAATATCAACCAGGTTTACATCGGAATGCCAATGGTATAATGCATAAAACTGGCGGCGGATGGCGTCGGGTCCCGATACCCCGGGTTGTAAATGATTACCCCTTACCTCGTTGCAACCAAGCAGTACGATGTCGGCCGACCGCAGATCAGGGATCTCCTCATCTTCATACACCAGGATTTTTTTCCCTATCTGCCCGTCTTTGTAACCTTCATCTTCCGATAACATGTACCGGTTAACAGGTTGTAGAAAGTCGCCAATATTTAATGTATCCGACATAGGACGCAAGATAAGGAACAGGTTGATAAGTTAACTGGTTGACAAGGATTTCTGCGAAACTGCCTTGTCAACTTATCAACCTTTCAACTTTTCAACTTATGCCTATATTTGCGCCATGGATGAATTGTTACAACAAATAGCAGCATACAAGCAGGAAATTGAGAGCATCCCCACCAATGGCGCCGATTCCCTGGAGGCTTACCGTATTAAATTCCTGGGTACTAAGGGTATTGTAAAAAACCTTTTTACCGAAATGAGGAATGTGCCGGCCGATAAAAAGAAAGAATTCGGGTTGATCCTGAACGATTTCAAACAACTGGCCGAAGCCAAATACGAAACCTGGAAACAGCAACTGGAAGGCTCCGGCGATTCCCATGCAGCTGCCATCGATGTAACCCTTCCCGGCGATCCCCTGCCATTGGGCACCCGCCACCCCATTAACCTGTTCCTGAACCACGTGATCAGCATCTTCAACCGCCTCGGTTTTTCGGTAGCCGAAGGCCCTGAAATTGAAGACGACTGGCACAACTTCACCGCATTGAACCTGCCCGAGCACCATCCGGCCCGCGATATGCAGGATACTTTCTATATTCAGCAAAATCCCGACTGGCTGCTGCGTACTCATACCAGCAATACGCAGATCAGGGCTATGGAAAAAGGGCAGTTACCGATCCGCATTGTATGCCCCGGTCGTGTATACCGCAACGAAACCATCAGCGCCCGCAGCCATTGTTTCTTTCACCAGATCGAAGGATTATACATAGATGAAAATGTTTCCTTTGCCGACCTGAAACAAACTCTGTACTTCTTTGTACAGGAGATGTATGGCAAAGATGTAAAAGTGCGGTTCCGCCCCTCTTATTTCCCGTTCACCGAACCCAGCGCCGAAATGGATATCACCTGTCTGTTGTGCGGCGGCGAAGGTTGCCCCGTGTGCAAACGTACCGGCTGGCTGGAGATCTTAGGTTGCGGTATGGTGCACCCGAAAGTGCTGGAGAACTGTAAGATCGACCCTGAAAAATACACCGGCTTTGCATTCGGGATGGGTATTGAACGCCCGGCCCTGCTCAAATACGGAATCAACGATATTCGTTTGTTCAGTGAAAACGACGTGCGGTTCCTGCGACAGTTTACCAGCGCTACTTAACCCAATAGGCAATAGACAACAGGCAATAAGCAATATTTAATTTTCAGCTTGCCCATTGTCAATTGCCCATTGCCAATTGACTACTATGGTTCAAACAATTTGCGTTTGCGGTGCAGGCACAATGGGCAGCGGAATTGCCCAGGCGGCCGCCCAGCATAATTTTCATGTAATACTGTATGATGTAAACGAAGGCATGCTCGACAAAGCCCGCTCGGCAATGGAAAGCAATCTGCATACCCTCGTGCAAAAAAACAAGCTCACTGCCGAAGCAAGCGCCGGCATCATGAGCCGCATAAAATTTGCTTCCGACACCAACGACTGCCTGGCCGACCTGGTTATTGAAGCCATTGTTGAAAAGCCGGAAATAAAAGTGAGTTTGTTCAACCAGCTGTCAGAAGTAAACCACAGCGATGTGGTTTTTGCTACCAATACATCTTCATTATCGGTTACAGATATTGCGAAAAAAGTGGTGAACCCCCAACGGGTAGCCGGCATGCATTTTTTTAACCCGGCCACCATCATGAAACTGGTTGAAGTAGTGGCCACGCCCTTCAGCAACCAGCAAACCATTGACATTATAACCCAAACAGCCCGGCAAATGAATAAAACCCCCGTGCTGTGCCAGGATGCCCCGGGTTTTATTGTAAACCATGTTGCCCGCCCTTACTATCTGGAAGCGCTGAAACTGGTTGAACAGGGAGTAACCGATTTTCATACCATCGATACCTTACTCGAAGCTTCGGGTTTTAAAATGGGTCCCTTCCGCCTCATGGACCTCATCGGCAACGATATCAATTATGCCGTCAGCTGCCAGGTGTACGATGCCCTGGGCAAACCCGACAGGCTGCAACCTTCCCCCATTCAAAAAGAAAAAGTTCAAAAAGGAGAACTGGGCCGTAAAAGCGGTATAGGATATTACGAATACTAGCTAATTATCGCCCTTCTTCATTGCAGAAAGGTTATCTTCGTGCCCTGTTAATTATTGCACTTGTTAACCAAAATACTCGTTACAGGCGGTACCGGATTTATTGGCGCCTACATTATTAAAGAACTGGTAGAAAAAGGGTATGCTGTACGGGCCATCCGCCACAGCAAGGCTACTCCTTTTTTTATGCCGGCGCACATCAACGACAAAGTTGAATGGGTGCCCGGTGATGTGCTCGATGTGGTGTCACTCGATGAGGCCATGGAGGGAACTGACGCCGTTATTCATGCCGCCGCCAAAGTATCGTTTCACGACTCCGACAGAAGAACGCTTAACAAGATCAATATTGACGGAACGGCTAACGTGGTGAACCTGGCGTTGGAAAAAGACATCAAACGCTTTGTGCACCTCAGCTCCGTAGCCGCCATCGGTCGCACCCTAAGCGGTGAAACCGTCAATGAAGAAAAAAAATGGCTGCCCGGTAAATGGCACACCACCTACGCCATCAGCAAATACCACGCTGAAGTGGAAGTATGGCGCGGCGCAGCCGAAGGACTGAACATGGTGATCGTAAACCCCAGCACGGTGCTGGGTTATGGCGACTGGAACTCTTCCAGCTGCGCCCTGTTCAAAAGCGTATACAGGGAATTTCCCTGGTTTACAAAGGGAATAAATGGATTTGTGGCGGTAACAGATGTAGCGCGGGCGGCCGTACTACTTATGGAAAGCGAATTAAGCAGCGAGCGGTTTATCGTTAACGGTGATAACTGGTCCTTTCAACAATTATTCAATACCATCGCCGATGGCCTGGGTAAAAAACACCCGCACAAAGAAGCAACGCCTTTTTTGGGCAACCTGGCCTGGCGCATGGAAAAGTTGAAAGCCATGATGTCGGGCAAAAAACCGCTGCTTACCCGTGAAAGCGCCCGCATTGCGCAAAGCGTTACCTACTTCGACAACAGTAAATTATTAAGATCCCTCCCCGGATTTTCATTTACGCCCCTGGAAAAAGCTATAAAAAAAGATTGTGAACAATACCTGGCCCATTTGCAATCGCTATAACCGGCCAAAACCGGTTATACATGCCCGCCCCTGCTAATATGTTAAAGAAATTTAACCTGGGACCGTTTGCAGAAGCCGGTTATCTCAATACTTTCACAGCCAGCCAAACGTTTTAATAATCACAGGCTGGTTGTATATTGGAAAATATTCATATCCATCTTTTGAAAAATACCATTGAAGATGAAACATTTAATGATCCTGCTGTTATCCATTACCTGTTATTCCGCTACCCTGGCACAGGAAAAAACATTTGTTGTTTTTGGAAAGGTAGTAGATGCAGAAACAAAGCAACCAATGGTCGGCGCCTCGGCCTATTGCCAAAGTACTACACAGGGAACTATTACCAATAACCAGGGATTATTTTTTATGCGCCTGCCTAATGGCGGTTACGACATGGTAGTAACCTATACCGGTTACGAAAAAAAGATCATGCGCATCAGCGCCAGCCAACCGGCCACCGACACCTTACAGATAGAACTGGCAAAAGAAAATAAATCATTATCAGAAGTGGCAGTAGTTGCCAGTACCGAAGACCCGGATGGCTTAAACAAATACGGTAAATTCTTTAACCAGAACTTTATCGGCAATTCGGGTAATTCAAACCAGTGCGCCATTGAAAATCCCCAGGCATTACACTTTTACTTTTCTAAAAAAAGGAACCGCCTGAAAATAATGGCCAAAGAAGACGTTATCGTCGTTAACTATGCCCTTGGATATAAGATCAGGTACCAGCTCGATTCCTTCAGCTACGATTATAACACCAATATCTCCTCCTACTCCGGTTCACCCCTGTTTCAGGAAATGGATAGTACGGAAGAAGTAAAAGCGCAATGGAAAAAGAACCGCGCACGAACTTATTTGGGTTCACGGATGCATTTTATGCGTTCTTTTTACGATAGCACCTTAAAACAGGACGGTTTTATTCTTGAAAAACTGAACGACGACCCCGAGACCGTAAAAGGCACCTTCATCACCAACCCTTATAACGAACAGGATTACCTGGTAGACAGCGGCGATGTGGAAGTAAGCTGGAACGGCCGTTACCGCATCAGTTACGACAAGGTATACCCCGATAAACAATTCCTCGAAGAATATAAATTACCGCCAACCACCCGCTTCCAGATCACGGTGCTGGACGTATCCAACGGATTTGTGATAGAAAAGAACGGCTACTTTTACGAGCAGAACGACGTAATTAATTCAGGCTACTGGGCCTGGAAAAAACTATCCGAACTGTTGCCTTACGATTATATATATCAATAAATACCTGTCAGGCGTACGCGTATTAATAAAATCTTTGCATTTTAAAATACCCGCCTAAAACCTTTTTTTATACCTTCAGTCGGAATTTCAAAACCGTAGGCGCGACCGGTGATGAAAGCAAACTGTTAGTCTATGACGACACCTGTTGTCATAGCGGTTGAACTTTCTATGATCACTAAACGCACCATTCAAACGCTTCTGCTTTTTACCGGTTTAGTAACTGCATGTACTTCCTATGCCCAGGAGTATAATTATATTCATTATGATGTAAAGGACGGATTAGCCGGTTCTACCATCTACGACCTCTGCCAGGATAAAGACGGGTTTATCTGGTTTGCAACAGAAGCCGGTATCAGCCGTTTCGATGGCACCCATTTCAAAAACTTCACTACCAGCGACGGGCTGCCAGAAACAGAGATCCTAAAACTTTTTGCCGACTCAAAAGGCAGAATATGGATGGCCCCTTTCAAAAACACTGTCTGTTACTATTACAACGGAAAAATTCACAACCAGGAAAATGATCCGGTGCTGAAAAAGATCAACCTCTCCGCTGTGATAGGCTTTTTTCGAGAAAGCAGCGATCAGGATGTTGGGTTTTATGCATATAATTCCTTCACCGTTGTGAGCGCCAACAATACCATTACCCAATACAAAAGCAATGAAAGCAGCGGTGCGCTGCTGCGGCCTAACCCGCATGGCAAAGGATTTCAATTAAACATCGACGACTC
>Ga0136846_1233949_pt1 | contig 12943 bp, 11 predicted proteins | sample HopSoiMetagenom2_FD_96841 | JGI IMG/M metagenome (GOLD analysis project Ga0136846, IMG submission 96841) | Grasslands soil microbial communities from Hopland, California, USA - 2 Assembly 2016 (version 4) | ecosystem: Environmental > Terrestrial > Soil > Grasslands | place: USA: Hopland... | reverse complement strand
TCATGCGCGCTGCAGCGGCGGCGCAGAACATCAAGCGACTGGTCCGCTTCCTAAGCCCAGCCGACAGCACCACAGGCTCTCACCACCTAGAAAAGAAGAGAAAAACTCAGTAGCACTCCCCCCGCCCCGCTCAAGATCGGTCCAAGCCCGAGTTTTTTAACACCCACGCCTGATTACAGCAGTTAACTTCCGGTTAGCCCATGACTCGGGAAGAGTTTTCCAATTGGAACCGGGGCATTAGCGAAATAAAGCCCCTTTGGCTGAAGACAAAATCTTTCTAGCCAGATCCTCATTTTAGGGGGCTGGTCTATCAGCTACCTCTATTAGAGCTCTGACCGGAATAGTCAGGCGCCGAAACTCGGGATCGTTAGTGACCACCACGACAGTCCCCTTCACCTCTCCTGACTTCAGCTTCTCCGGCCCTACTTTCACCCGGACCTCAAAGCGGTCTTTCAGCTGGGCTTGGGAGGTGGACAGTTCGAGAAAGGGAACATCTGTGGTGGCGGAGATCTGGAAATCCTTCCCCGCGTCCTGGTACACGATCAGGCTCGTGGAGAGAGACTCAACCGTCTGGGCGTGGGCCTTCAGGTAGTCGATGTTGATCGTGCCGAGGTCAATCTTGTCGGGAAAGACGTGGACACGCTCGTTGATATTCGTATGCGCCTGGATTTTGAGAGACGGATGCTCCCGGCTAGAGGTCACCAGAGTGATCATGTCATCCATTCGGCCAGCCGGACCGTCCGTCTTTAGCGTAAGGGACAGACGGTAGCGCCGGCCTGGCTGTAATGTCGTCAGTTGGGTTGTGAAGCGTGAACTGGCATGCTCCGCCCGCAGGATTTCGAACGTTTCATGCTCATGATTGACAATTTCGATTGAGGCCGTTTTGTCTCGACCCCGCTGGGTAGAAACAAAAAACATGGGAAACGGGTCGAACTCTATGAGCGGCACAATCTTGCCAACCACCTCAAAGACTAGTGGATTTGAAGGTTGGCTCCTGAAGTTGACGGCGACGGTTCCTTGAAACTCTCCTTTCTCACGCGGTTGCTCCAAGCGGACGTTGACAATGCCGCTTTTGCCCGGTTGAACGCGCGGCGTCATCGAAGTGACCACCAGCGGCGGGGTCAATTGCACGTCTTTGATTTCCAGTGGTTCTGAGCCGCTATTCTCGAACTGAAACGTGTGGTGCCATTCGTCTTCGACGCTGAGGGCGCCGAAATCGAATACCTTGTCTTGTGACGATTGGGGCGATTGCCCCAACACGCCGAGAGTCCCACCCAGAAGGTAAATCAGCAAGGAGGATACCCAGGCCGACACTCGCAACATCATTGCCTCGTTAAATCTAGACAGGAAAGGCTAGGCCACCATCGGGTGACCCAACCGTTTCTGGTTTGAATCGTCCTATCTTACGAATCGTTTAACCTGGCAGCACCACTAGTCGGGCAAGGCCACGAAAAACAATTGAGCGTGTGCTTTCCCGGTAGTGTCCCAATTCCAGAAGAAATCGGTAAGCTCAGGTGCGAACAGCGCGTATCGCGTATCGCACTTAGTGTCCGCATCGGTGTCCAGGCAGATACTCAGCAATTGCTTACTGACATTGGTGAATTTGGGTGCGCTTTTACTTGCGCGAACCGAAATCCAGCTCTCCGTCGAGCAAACAACGAGCAGCGTGACCGGATCGGTTGCGCAGGTTGTGGCGGTAACCCCGGTATGCGGCGCTCCCACCAGCCGGCCATAGACCTCATAATTCTGAAAGGCCGGATCCGTATCGATCGAGCACGGTACGCTCAGACTGGTACTGCAAGGATTTGTTGGGAGCTGGAATGTCGCCGTTCCGTTAACACAAGCGTTGCCAGACAATACCCTGAAATTCTGGTCTGTTAGTGGCGCCGGGGCTAGCATGATGTCGTTCACTCGGACCAGAGTCGACGCGCTGCCACCCTTGACGCTACTGAGGTCGTTGACGTCCGCCTTAACCGCGATGCGGTGTGTATTTGAACCTGTGAAGTCGCCCTGCGGACAGTTATTGGGGTCGTAAGCGATGACCTCGAGATTGAACAGCAGTTTTTGGCCGCCCGGAAGCCCGTTTCCTTTGGTCTGGGCCAGCGCAAACTGCGGTAAGAGGGTTGCTGCGGCAACAGCGAAAACTAGCAGCTTTGCACAATTACGAAACATGGATCCTCCCATTTGTTACTCCTTGTGTGCTTGATTTACTTCCGCGCTGACTTTGGTTGCGTGGCCACAACCTTTGGTACTTGCATGATGGCCCGAAATGCCGATCGTCACAATGTTACGAAGGTCAGATTGCGGACAGGCGAGAGGTCAATCCTAAAGGTGATTTTTGGTCTCTGATTCAGAGGGCGATTTCTGTGACTAACGCCGCAAGCGTAGAACGAAGTCGCTCAACTCCAGGATTGTCGGCAACTCGGAAACTACGCTGCAACTGGTCAATTGGTGTTAAATCGCTATCTCTAACAATGTCGGCAGTGTCAAGCACGTTCTTGAGCACACTTCTGCATGCACTCGTAAAAGAGCGCCATTTCGCTCTCCTTGATGGTGGTGCACTTTCCAACCTTGGGCTCGCTTCTAATCGTTGGGGTCAAGAACTCGGTCCGACCCAGCCATCTCTTCGATCACCAACTGCGATCATGATTACTTGTTCGAACTCCCTGAAGAACAGGGAGCGGGATGCCCAATCATTACGTCGGCGATTTATTTTCCGCCATCGCGATTTCCGGGCGCTCCCGCGTGCGAACCGAAACCTTTGAACTGACCGTAGTCCCATCCCTGGCGCCACATCCAGTACAGATGCACCGCCAGCTTTCGCGCCATAGCAATCTTGGCGATCTTCCGCCCCCGTCGCATGGCGAGGTGGAAGAACTTACTGCGCCATTGTGGTTGGCTCCGCACCGTAACCTGCGCTGCTTCCACTAACAGAAAGCGAAGTAGTACGTTGCCTTGTTTGCTGATGTGTCCCAGCCGTCGCCGATTGCCGCTGGAGTTTTCCTCAGGAACCAACCCGACATAGCTGGCGATCTGCTTCCCGCAGTGAAATCGGTCCGGTGTTCCAATCACCAACTCGAACGCGAGCGCTGTCAGCGGCCCGACTCCGGGATGGGTCTTCAGCCGCCGCGCCACCACTCGCTTCTCCACTTCCGCTTCTAGTGCTTGGGTTAGCTTCGCGATCTGCGGAGTAAGTTGGTCGAGTAACTCCAACAGGTCCTGGCGGCGGCGATGGGCCCACGGTGCCAGCGCGAGCGATTCCAGTTCCTTCCGACCTGCCGGCCGCCACAGTGCCTTTTTACGCTGCAGACCTTCGTTGAGCGCAACCACGTGCAATTGATTCATCACCCGAGTGCGCATCTGCACCAGCCGATGCCGATGCCAGAGCAGTTGTCGCAGATCGCGATTCTCTGCATCCGGGGCCCAGATCCTCGGAAACCGATCTTCCATCATCAGTCGCAGTAACAGCTGCGCATCCTGGCGATCGGTTTTCTGCTTGCGCACCCGCTTCGTGCGAATCTCGGCGGCATCTCCGATCCACAATTCAAATTGCAACTGGCGCAGCACACGCTCGAACCAGCGTGCGTGCCCGCTTGCTTCCATGCCCACACGCACGGCCAGGTTTCGTTGTTTGAGTTCGCCGTAGAACTGTTCGGCTTCTTCTGGGTGAGCCAGGCGTCGTTCCCCGAGCTCACCGCTTTCGGTATTTACGTATGCAATTTGCTGGAAGCTCGGATGATAGTCACAACCTATAATCAGCATGTTCGGCTCCTTTCCTCCGAGCCCTTTGGTTGGTTTGCGCCTCCAAAGTCTACTCGGGCCTGGGAGCCGACATTGTTATGGAATCATTACATTCAAACCTCGCCAGGTGGTCAATGCGCGTTATCGCCTGGTTTCACGAATCAGCCTGCGCGCTGGCCCAAGCTGGCAGCCAAAACGTTGATTTCTGATAATCACAAGAGTTGCATCGCTACTGGAAGTTACGGAGGTGGAACAATGCGACGGCTTCGCTGGTTACTGCTCATGGTGTCATCGACGCTACTTGCGGGCGGGCAGACCGCAGAAAAAAGCATTCTTTCCTACAAGCAATACCGCGCGATTGAACACCAGAATCCCTACATTGTCCAATTCAAAAGCGACTCCGGAATGCTTCTCTTTTATGGTGCTGAGCACACCGTCGACCCGCAAAACGGACAAGTTGCCGATATCCAGGAGAGGTGGGCCGCGTTCCAACCCACAGTTGCGTACAACGAGGGCGGGAATCCACCAGCATACGAGGACTCGAGACAGGCGGTACAAGCCTACGGCGAAGCGGGCCTTGTGCGCTTTCTCGCGGCGAGAGATGAAGTGCCGGTCGCGACCTTTGAACCACCGTTTGGCGAGGAAGTCGCCTACTTGCTCAGAAGTTATACTCCGCAGCAGCTAAAGGTTTCTATGCTTTGCGCCAGGTCACAGAGGAGCGCTCGCGACGATCGAGTAGTTCTGTGGACGATCGCATCAGTACTTGGCTGGCGCGATACCTTCCCGCACACGGGTTAAAGAACCCACCCAATACTCTTGCTGAGCTTGGCGTCGCGTGCAAGACCTTATTCCCCGAACTTACGGATTGGCATGAGGTGCCCGAGGAGTGGTTTGGACCGCGAAAATCGGGGCACTACACGAACCAGCTTGCTAGCGACTCCGGGGATTTTCGGAATCGATACATTTTCCGTTTACTTGTGCATCGGGTAAAACGAGGAGATCGTGTGTTTGCTGTTATCGGATCATCTCACGTAGTAGTGCTAGAACCTGCACTCATAAAGGAGTTTGGCCCTCCCTTGTTGCATCTGAACGGATTTGCAAGTACTTCACGACGTTAAAGCATCTGGTGTTAATAACACTCCAACCCGTTTCTTGGGTTGGCTGCGGTCAATGAGTGCAATCGCCGTCATCGCCACCCGTCGTGAGCAATTGAAGGCAAAAGACTAATACGAAATGCCAAGAGTTGAAGAATCAATATCCCAAGGGATGCTCCTGAGGCACTAATGGCTCGTATCTCTGTCTTCATTCGCGCTGCCAGAACCATGCCTACAACGGAGCAGAGTCCGACAACCAGCGTCATGGCTATCTCAATGATGGTAAAACTACCCGAAACGACGTGCGCCCACCCAAGTAGGAACAGCCAAATGAGCGCCATCAGAGACAGCCAGAAGAGAAAGCAGGGCAGCGCCGTCCATTTGCTCCATGCTGAGCGCCGCAGTGCAAGAACAACCGTTAGCCAGACTGGCGCAGTTTGCACGATGTGACGTACCACGCCGTGAGAAACAATGCCCACGACATATACCGCTCCAATAAGGAATAATGCACAAATGCCAAGATACGGCTCCTAATTCTCACCACCAGCTCGGTTCTACACGCTGGGCTTGACATAGCTATTCTCTTCGGTGCTGATTACCGGCCAGTTCTAACATCATTTTATTACATGGCGAAAAATCCTGATTACGCTCATTGAGGTTCCGCCTGCCCTTCCTAGGTCATGAGTGCTAAGGCTTGTTGCTTCAGTCATTCATCCATCGCTGCGGCACCCAAAAGACAGCATGCCTGTTCTCAACAATTATTCTGCCCGGTCGTTGTATCGTTATTACCCAGCGGTCCGTGTTACTAGCGAGCGCGAACGAACATGACGGACGTTCGACGATCAGCAGCATTCACACCAGACTCTGACTTGATGGATAATGGACAACGCCTATGTTCCAGTAGCTGAATAGGTATTGAACTCCTCACTTCGTCAGCTCGGAAATCTGCACGTCGTAGTCCTGCAATAGGCTTCCGGTTGCGTTATGCAAGGCTGCGACTGCGGTTTGATAGTCCACTTCAGAACTTAGGAGGGTCGCTTCGGCATTGGCGGCTCGCGTCTGTGCGTCGAGCTGGAAGAAGACATTTTCGGCGCCGAGTTGGGCTTTGCGCTGTTCGGCGGTAAGCGTCTTTTGAGCTAGGTCGAGTGCAGTCTTGGCCGCAGCGATTGACATCTTTGCCTGCTCGAGCTGGTACACGGCGTTACTTACTTCCTGCGCAATCTGCTCACGCGCTTGTTGCGCCGAATAGAGATCACGATGGCGAGTAACGAGCGCCGTTCCTAGGTCGGCTTGGGCTGCGCGGTTTTTGATCGGCAGATTCAGACTCAGGCCCGCGCCGTAGCCGGGAAATCCGAAGCTGAAGATCTGGTTGAGCGAGGTGTTGAGGCCGCCGCGGGTCATCAACTGGCCGGTGTTGAAATTTCCGCCGACTCCGCTTCCCTGATAAAAAGCCTGTAATTGCAAATCGGGTAGGAGCTGATTGTGAGCGAGACGGATGCTGGTGTCGTCCGCGGCAAGCGCCTGCTGCCATGCGTGAAGCTCGGGCCGAGTGTCTAGTGCTTGTTGAAGCGCGGTCGCGATATCGACTGTCAGTAGGTCGCCCTGAGGTTCGGGTCGTTGACTGGGCTCAAGGTCGATAGCATGAATGTAGGGATCCTGGTTAGCACCGATGACGAGGCGGAGGTTTTCCTCTGCCTGCTTAACTGAGTACTCAGCCTGAATCACCTGCAGCCGGCGCGAGGCCACCTCTGATTCGGAGCGATAGATGTCGAGCGGTGGCAGAGCACCAAGCTCAAGAGCGCGCTTATCGTGCTGATAGGTAGCTTCAGCCGCGTCCTGAGACTTGCGAGCAACATCGAGATTGTTATGCGCGCGCACCAGCTCCCAGTAGTGTGTGATGGCCTGAAGCAACGCGGTATTTACCTGGGCTTGGAATGTGGCGAGCGATTGCTGCAGATTCATACGCGCAACGACGAGAGGCGCGGAATTGGCGAAGCGCCAGCCGTTGCGCAAGAGTGGCTGTGTGACCTGCAGATTCAGAAATGACTGGTAGTACGGATTGAGAAAGTAGAAGCCACTGTTGCTCGAATCCTTGGCACTATCCAAACCGATCTGGAAGTTCGTGCCTGTCTGCAGAGTCTGCTGGTAGCTAAGTTGGGCGGACTGGTTCAGATCGTTAAACGTACCCGACCCTTGAATCTGGCTGAAGCCTGGATAAGAGCTCCGGCTGCCCTTGAGAACGAACTGGAACTTGGGGTCGAAGGGTTGAAAGGCGCGCAGCAGCGAAAACTTCGCGGTTTCAATTGAGGCTTCTTGCACCCGGATTGCGCTGTTGTTTTCGAGTGTAAGAACGAGCGCGTCTCGAAGACTGAGCCGCAGCTTGCCGTCAACCACATAGTCGTGAAAATGCTGTGGCGCTGCGGGCGTGGGAGAGCGCACTTGGGCCGTGAGAGAACTGGGATAGTTTTCGCGCGTTTGGGTGTAAGCCCTAAGCGCGGACACGACGAAAAGAAAGCAGATGAGACGGAGTTTCATTCTTCCTCCCAAAAAAATCCAACAGACCCCAACACTTCACACCAGATGGGTTACTCGTAACGAATGGCATCGACCGGATCAAGACGCGCGGCTTTCATCGCGGGATAAATGCCAAAGATCAGCCCAACGCTGATGGAGACCACAAACGCGAGCATAATCGAGAACGCGGTGACGATGGTGGACCAGCCCGCGAGCCAGGCAATAAGGCGTGACATGAAGATGCCGAAGATGATCCCGAAACTTCCTCCTACGAAAGAAATGATGGTGGCCTCGACCACAAACTGGCGGATGATGTCGAATTGACGAGCTCCGACTGCGCGACGGACGCCGATTTCGCGGGTGCGCTCCAGGATGCTGGCCAGCATGATGTTCATGATGCCAATCCCGCCAACCAAAAGCGATATAGAGGCAATCGCGACCATGACAGCGTTGAAGAGGCGCTCGGTGCGGCGCTGCTCCGCCAACAGTTCAGCGGGCACGATGACGCTGAAATCACCGGCAGAGTGGTGGCTCCAGTCCAGAATCGCACGAACTACCTCAGCCACTTGCGGCACGTCCGCGTTGTCACCCAGGTGGAGATAGATGCCGTCGATTTCGTCGCGGACATTGCTGTAGCTGTCTTCGAGGCGCAGAATGGCTGCTTTGAGCGGAACGTAAACGACATTGTTGAGGTCCTGTGTCGGGACTCCAGCGACCTCGGTTTGCGAACTGAGCTGCGGACTGACAACACCAACCACCTGAAACCACTGCTGATTCAGTTTGACGTATTGCCCAAGTGGATCACCGGCGCCAAACAGATTCGACTTGGCGCCAGCACCCAGGACGCAAATGGCTCGAGCATGGCTTTCCTCGTCCTGACTGAAGAAACGGCCCTGGATCAAGTGGAACCCAGCGATTTCGGTGTAGTTGTCCCGAACACCATAGACGACAGGAGGCTCTTGTTGCGACTTGGGAATGGTCTTGGTTGGCGTGAAACGCTTGCGCGGGGTGGCGGCGCTGATCTCGCTGACGTCGTCTCTGATGATGCGATAGTCCTGAAGAGTGAGCCCCGGAGAAATGCGACGGATTTTACTATGGGCTTGCCACTCGACGGTCTCCTTGGCTTCGACGATCAAATTATGTACACCCATCTGTTCGATCAGCGCCATAACCTTTTGTCGAGCGCCTGCGCCGATGGAGAGCATTGAGACAACTGCCGCAACGCCGAAAATTATTCCAAGCATCGTGAGCAGTGAGCGCAGGCGGTTGGCAAGCAAATTCTGCAGCCCGAGACGAAGATCCGGCAGCCACTGCTTGTAACCAGAAATTATCTTCGGGTCTGGAGGAGCAGCGGCGACCGTCATCAGAAGTTCCCTCTACCGAGTGGTGAACTTGAACCTGAGGCCGAAGACTTACGTGGCGCTGTGGGATCGACGAGTGCAACCTGGTCTCCGGCTTTCAGCCCCTCGATTGCGGTTCGGTTCTCATTTTGCGAGCCGACTTTGACCTGCAACTGCTCGAAGCCAGACGACTTCTTGAGATAGACAATCTGCTTTCCGTCTTTCTGGAAAATGGAGATGCGGGGTACATTCAAGGTATTCGCGTTTTTGCTGCCGAGAACCACAATCTGTGCAGTAAGTCCCGGACGAAGAGAAGGATCGGTATCGGTAAGTTGAACAGAAATGTCGAATTTGTTCAGCGAATCGGTTTCCCAGAACGCTGTTCGCTGAACCATTCCGCCGGCTGATTTCACGATGCCATGGAACGTCCGCCCGGGTAGCGCATCAAATTCGATTTCCGCTTGCTGGCCCACTGTGATGTTGGCTCGCTCAAGTTCGCTCACTTTGGCCGACAGCTGTATTTCAGAGGACACGACGATACGCGCGATGGGGCTGCCAGGCGGCACCTTGTCGCCCTCGTGGAAGTCAGGGATGGCCATGCCGTCGAAAAAGAAGTCGCCGGTCGTGTTCTTCTCTATAGACACTAAGCCGTCCATGGTTGCGGTCACACGCATCTTTTGGATGTTCAGCTGCGCAACGTCTATAGCGAGCTTGGCTTTGTTCCATTTTTCTTGCGCGAGTTCGATACCGGTCTGACCGGTGGTGCCGTGCGACGTTATGTTCTGCTCCAGTTCGTCCAGAGCACGTTTGGCCTGATCGAGAGCGAGTTGGTTCTTGCGTCCATCGATTGAGCTGACCAACTCGTTCTTCTGTATTTCAAGTTCGGCATTACGGACGTCGAATCGGGCCTTGAGCAAGGCTACGTCATCCTGCGCTTTTTGCACGGCGGCGTCTGATTTGGATTTGAGTATGTCCTGTTCGGCTTGATTCAGCTCGGAGCGACTCTGCTCAAGCATGTAGCGCTGCTCGGTGGGATCGAACTCGATGACTACGTCCCCCTTCTTCACCGAGGCGCCGGTGTGTAGAAGATGCGTGATTTGCAGCGACGAGCCGGCAACCGGAGGAGCACTGAGGGTCACGGCATTCTTGGGTTCGAGTTCCCCGGTGGTATAGACGCGAAGATCGAGTTCACCGCGCGACACCATCGCGACGGGTATGTCGTCACCTGAAGTGAGCGAAGTGCTGTGCGACGCTCGACTGATGGCAATTCCGGCCAGCAGCACGACAAGGACAGAAGTAGCGATAGCGAGCCAGCGACGGGTCATAATCAATCGTTGTTCCCAGCTGTCGGGTCCTGCAAGGCGATGCGGTCTCCCGGCTGCAATCCCCTGGCGATAAGAATGCGGTCGTCGCTTCTACGGCTCACTTGAATGAGTTGAGGAATAAATTTGGACCCTCGCCACACGTAGGCCAACGTCTCGCCTTCTTTTTGGAACGACGCCTGAACGGGGATGGCAAGGGCGTAGGGAATGCGATCCACAATGACCGTGACCTGAGCGGTCATGCCGGGCTTTAGACGCGGATCAGATTGGTCAAAGATGATGCGCACCTCAAAGTTGCGCGGAATGGGCCATCCGGCCGAAAAATCTTCGCTGGCTAAAGTGCTGATTTCTTCGATGGCTCCGCTGAATTCGCGATCTGGGATAGCGTCGAAGTGGAGGGTAACCTGCTGCTTCGGCGCGAGCCGCCCACGCTCGGTTTCATCGACGTGAGCGGAGACGCGGAGCGAGGTAGGATCCGGAAGTTCCGCAATAGGCGCACCGGGCCAGGCACGGTCGCCGGGCTTGAAAGGTGATCTGCCTTCCGGACGCCAGATCGGCACGAGGCTGACCATGCCAGCAGCGGGGGCTTTCAGAGCCATCTTCGACAAGGCAGTCTCGGCGCGTTGAACATCAAAGGCCGCTTTGCGGCTGGTCTCGATCTTGCCTTGGATCCCTGCTTTCGCGGCGGCACGGTCAGAATTCAGTTTCTGCTCGGCTTCGCGAAGCGCCTGCTCGGCACTGCGGACCTTGAGCTTCGCTTCTTCCCCTTCGATCTGGGAGACGATCTCCTGCTTTCCGGCGTCGAGTTTGGCCGATTCGAGGTCGAAACGCGCCTTCGCGACCGCGGTGAGGTCTTGCTCGTCGATAATGCGCGATTGCGCGCGCGTCTGGTCGATGTCGGCGGTGCTGTACTTCAACGTCGAGCGGTATTGGGCAAGTTCCTGCTCGGTCTTAGTTTTGTCGAATTCAACGACGATGTCGGCGGGGCTCACCTTGGCGCCGTCAGTTGCAATCTTCAGGATCTGCAAGTCACCCGCTTCGGCGGGAGCGGTGATGCTCAGCGACTTCGAAGCCGTGCACTCGCCCCTGAACTGGACCGAGTCGAGGAACTCTGTTCGCTTGACTTCAATGGTCGGAATGGTAGGGGAGCGACGGCTGTAGCGGACCGCCCCAAACACGACTCCGCAAGCAAGCAGAACGAGTGCCGCCATTACTAGCCTGCGTTGCTTGAGGACCGCTGTGACTTTGCCGATCATACGTCCGAAACTGTTTTTACTAGAACGCACCTGCTCCAGCAACTTGCGTTGTAAGAGTTACATCGACCGCAGCCGAGAGATCGGGCATCAGTGTGGGATCCGTTCCGCCGATCGAAAACACGACTGCAAAGGAGCGCAGTTTATTTGAAAAATCTCCGCCGCGGGCAATAGGTGCCATTTCAACCAGCTTGCCCGGAAAAACCAAATTAGGATAAGCGTCGAGATGGATCTGGGCTGCGTCCCCGAAGCGAAGGCTTAGAAAATCTTCCTGGTTGACCGACGCACGTACCTGCATCGATGAAGGATCAACGACCTGCATGAACGTCACGCCCGCCTGGACCTGGTCACCGTCTTGCACCTGCCCCATCTTGCCTTGTTTCCATATCGTGTTCAGAACGACGACGCCGTCAATGGGAGTCTTAATCTCCATCGATTCGGCGTTGGCGCGAGCGTGCTCCATGACCTGCCGGGCCCGATCGCGCTGAATCTCTACCAACCGAACTGTAGAATGAGCGGCCTTACGTTTCAGTGCAAAGGTAGCTCTAAGTTGCTGAAAAGTGGCTTTCGCCTTCTCGAGCGTCTGCCGAGCTTTTTCGGCGTCGATGCGGGAGAGCAGTTCTACTTTCTGCATCTCAAGCTGAGCTTTACTGAGGTCGCTTTCGGCCTGCTGGATCTCGGTCTCGTCCTTGGCGCGGGCGGCATCTTCTTTGGCCTGTTCCTGGACAGCCTGATTCGCCAACTTCTGATAATCGTCCTGCTTGTCGATGAAAGTGCGCATTTGCGCCTGACGATCGAAGGCGACAAGCAGGTCACCTTTGTGTACACGCGTTCCGCCTGCAGTGAGCTTTGTGATAGTGAGGCTGCCCAACTGCTGGCCTTCAAGCATTGGCGCGACAATAGCTTGCTGTCGCAGTGCCACAGTGGCTCCAGTGACGCGAACCCCTGCCCTTCGGGATTGTTGGTTTAGCTCGGACGAAGGGGTCTTGGGTGGAGTTGATCGGAAACTCCAAAAGATAGCGGCTGCAACGACTAAGACCGATGCAGAAGAAGCGAGCAGAATACGCCGTCGTTTCAACAGCCGACCTTGTTCATGTTGAGGCCTTTCGCTTGCTGCACTCGGGCGCTCATCAGTCACATGGGATGACATGGACAGAACTCTGGCTCACAAGTTTCTCAGTAACGGGACGATATGGCAAGAAAGTACTGCGTTCAAGCAATTTGGCGCAGGTCCCCTTATCTCGCCCTTGCGCCTAAAAATGATTATTTGCTGGTTTGCCGACGACCACCCCATATCGCAATCGGTCGAGGCGAGGTACTGAATTCGATTGGCGAAACATCGGCCACTACACTTAAAATCCCCGGCAAGAGCGTCAATCACCCACCCCGGTGTCTAATGCTGATATAGGGAAGCGGCGGAGGGTCATCCTCTCGTTCGGGGTGTCACCTTGTTCATGGATTTGCCTCTTATCAAAACTTGATTGAACGGTGATAGCATTCCAGCCAATGAAGAGATTTTTCCTGTGTCTTTTCTTGATTGTGCTGCTCCCTCCAGATTTTGCACCCGGGGAAGAAGCGGTGCCGAACGGAAAAATTTATGGTGTCGTGGTTACAGCGACCGGAGAGCCAGCAAAGAACGTCAGGCTTACAGCGAGCTTTTCGTTCCCGGGAGGGCACAG
>Ga0136846_1233027_pt1 | contig 12943 bp, 9 predicted proteins | sample HopSoiMetagenom2_FD_96841 | JGI IMG/M metagenome (GOLD analysis project Ga0136846, IMG submission 96841) | Grasslands soil microbial communities from Hopland, California, USA - 2 Assembly 2016 (version 4) | ecosystem: Environmental > Terrestrial > Soil > Grasslands | place: USA: Hopland... | reverse complement strand
GAATTGGAATACCGACAGGCGCAGATGCGCTCACTCCAGCTGCAGAATCAAGTTGGGATCGAGGTGCGCAACGCGCAGTTCGCCGTGGAACAGAACCGTGCGCGGGTAGACACAGCGCGGCAGGCTCGCGATCTTGCGAGCCAAACTTTTGAGATCGAACGCAAGCGTTTCGCCCTGGGGGCTTCCACCAGCAACGATGTCTTGCATCGGCAGCGCGATTTGGCGCAGGCCGAGTCGACTCTTGTTAACGCCATGTCAGCGTACGCCAAATCACGCGTGGAACTGGATCGCTCGACAGGCGGCCTACTGTCCCGCTACGGCATCGTGCTTGATGAGGCGGAGAGCGGAAATGTAAAGACTCTGCCCACTGTTCCTGACGTGCAGCGACAGGTGCCCGAGAGCCAGTAAGACGATGATTGGCATAGATGCAGAATACAACCAAGCCGCTAAGCTGATGTCCACGGTCCCTGCAGCTGCACGCGTTCTCATTGCCGATGATCAAGGCGACGTTCGTGAAGCCCTGCGCCTGCTGCTGAAGGCTGAAGGCTACGCGACGGTCACGGCCGCAAACCCCGCCGCAGTACTGGAAGCAGTGCAGACCCGCGAATTTGATGTTCTGCTCATCGATCTGAATTACGCGCGCGATACGACGTCGGGAGAAGAAGGACTTGACCTACTTACGCGGCTGCAGGGGATCGACAGTACGACGCCTGTAGTCGTCATGACAGCCTGGGCCAGCGTCGAACTCGCGGTTGAAGCAATGCGCCGTGGCGCCCGGGATTTCGTCCAAAAGCCTTGGGACAACGCACGACTGCTCACGATTCTGCGAACTCAGGTCCAGTTGAGTCAGGCATTACGGCATGCCCAGCGGCTTGAGGCCGAAAACCGCTTGCTGCGGGGAGCCGTCGCGAAGCGACCGGTTCTGATCGCTGACTCAGCCGCAATGCAGCCGGTCTTGCACTTGATCGGCAAGGTCGGACCATCCGATGCGAACGTTCTCATCACTGGCGAGCACGGCACGGGCAAGGAAGTGATTGCTCAAACCTTGTATGCGGTGTCGCCTCGAGCCTCGTGTTCTTTCGTTGCGGTGAATACAGGCGGGCTCGCTGAAGGGACTTTCGAGAGTGAGCTGTTCGGTCACGTTAAGGGCGCCTTCACCGATGCACGCGCGGACCGAGTTGGCCGCTTCGAGATGGCGGATGGCGGCACCATCTTTCTGGACGAGATCGCCAATGTCCCGCTCCAGCAGCAAGCGAAACTTTTGCGCGTACTCCAGTCCGGGGAAATAGAACGTGTCGGCTCGTCGCGTACAAATCGCGTGGACGTGCGGGTGATCTCGGCAACCAACGCAGATCTGCCGGCGGAGGTAGCCGCCGGACGCTTCCGTGAGGATCTTCTGTTTCGCCTGAATACGGTCGAGATTCACATTCCCGCACTGCGCGACAGGCGCGAGGATATCCCTCTGCTCGCAATGCACTTTCTGGGGCAGTACGCTGCCCGCTATCGCAAGTCCGTGAGTGGATTCCACTCGGCCGCCCTGACGTCTTTGCTGCAGCACTCATGGCCGGGCAACGTGCGTGAACTCGATCATGCAGTGGAACGCGCGGTATTGCTGGCCTCTGGGAATCAGGTGAACGCCAGCGATCTGGCATTGCAATCCCCTCGCGACGGTGCGCTGCGTTTAGACGACATGAGTCTCGAAGAGGTCGAGGCGCTACTCATTCGCAAGGCGCTGGCACGCCATAGTGGTAACATTTCGCAGGCGGCGGAAGCACTCGGGCTGAGCCGCAGTGCTCTTTACCGGCGTCTCGAGAAGTATGGTCTCTCCTGAACGGCTCTCCCGTGCACCGCGTCTTCCGCGGTATCAGCTCAGCCATGAAAACCGCGTGTTTCTGCTTGCAGTCTGCTCCGGAGCCGTTCCAGCCTTCATAGCATTTGCTCTACTCTGGGAGGGAACGTTCTCTGCTCCAGTTCGCTGGACTGTTTCACTTCTAATCGTCGTATTTTGGATTGGATTTGCGGCCAGTGTTCGTTCCACTGTGGCGCGCCCACTTCGAACCATAGCCAGCATGCAGGCGGCAGTGCGCGAAGGTGACTTCTCTATTCGCGCGCGCTCCACTGGTGTCAACGATAGCCTTAGCGAGTTGATGTTCGAGGTCAACGAACTATCCTCCACATTGCAGGATCAGCGCCGGGGCGCGTTCGAAGCAGGCGCGCTCATGCGAAAGGTGCTGAGCGAAATTGACGTCGCGGTATTTGCGTTCGACGCCGGGCATCGCCTGCGTCTATTAAACCGTGCTGCCGAGCGCCTGCTGGGAAGAGTGAGCGAGCGCGCGATCGGCAGCACGGCTGAGAAGCTAGGTATCCACGATTTGCTCGAAGGAGAGGAAGCCCACACCATAGAACGCAATTTCCCGGGAGGGAGCGGCCGCTGGGGCGTGCGTCGCAGCAGCTTCCGACAGTCCGGTGTACCCCACGACCTGGTGGTCGTAACCGATCTGAGCCGCGCTTTGCGCGAAGAGGAACGACAAGCCTGGCAGCGCTTAGTGCGCGTCCTGGGTCATGAATTGAACAACTCTCTTGCTCCGATCAAGTCTATTTCGCAAAGTCTGCAGTCACTGTTTGGACGAGTGCCGCGGCCGCCGGATTGGGAAGACGACGTCACCCGCGGCTTAGCCGTAATCGCGGACCGCTCCGAAGCCCTGGCGCGATTCATAGGTGATTACTCACGCTTGGCGAGGCTCCCGAAACCTAACCTACAGCAGGTTTCAATTCGGCCGCTTTTGCGCCGGATCGCAGCGCTCGACACTCGCGCAGCGGTGAATGTTATAGACGGGCCGGAGGTATTCATTGAAGGCGACCGCGACCAACTGGAACAGCTCTTCATAAACGTGCTTCGAAATGCAATCGAGGCCTCCGCTGAAACCGGCGGAACGGTGAGCCTCGAGTGGAATGTTACGCCGGAATCTTTGTACGTTAGCATCATCGACGAGGGCCGCGGAATCGGAAACCCCGCCAACCTCTTCGTTCCCTTCTTTACAACGAAAAAAGGAGGCTCGGGCATAGGGCTCGCACTCTGTCGGCAGATCACGGACGCGCACGGTGGTCACATTGCTCTCGAGAATCGACGTGACAAGTGCGGCTGCCAAGCTTTGATAGAGCTTCCATTGAATGTTCGGGGGCAATAGGCTATGGAGAATTCACGATGCTGAGAGGCGCGTAAAAAGCTACAGCCAGCCGATCACACCCGATGAATTCCACGCCAAGAAGAAGAGTTCACGACCGGCAAAGTCGTTTGGTCTTAGGGCACATGATTACAGAAACGGCAGTGCTAAGAGATCGAAAGAATTGGTGGAGCTAGTCGGGATCGAACCGACGACCTCATCGTTGCGAACGATGCGCTCTCCCAGCTGAGCTATAGCCCCTTGCCTGTGAGTCAGAAATCTGATTAATTCTAGCAGCGCTTCGCGTTTCCAACAAAATTGGCGCAGGGGAAACACTCCGATGCCTTCATGTTGTAGGAGTCTAGCACTGGATAATTTGTACTGTTCATACCACAGCTCGCGCTCTGAGCGCGTAGCATCGGCACCTATCAGTGCTCAGAACTTAGGGCCGTTGACTTACGTCGTGGCACTCCTGTCACGGCTATTCCCGCGTAACCGACCACCATGTCGCGGTCGCCCGAGACATCTCCCGAGGTAGCGTACTTGATCAGCTCAGCGGAGGTGGCGCCGAGTCGGCGCGCAGCGGTCAACATCGCAACCGCCGGTCCGTAGCCGCACATGGAGATCTTCTGCTCGTTGACGGTATCAAAGAGCCCTCGGGCGTCGAGACGCAGTATGCGGTCAATAGCAAGTGCATCCTTCTGCCGTGTAATGCCGTCCGACTCGTAGTGATTCATGTCGCTTGATGCGATTATCAGCACGGGTTCCTGTTGAGCGGCGATGACCTCGGCCATTGCATTACCCAGCATTTCCAGAGCTTCGAATCGTCCGGTTCCGACGGCAATGGGCACAAACGTGAACTTCTCAAGCTGTGCCTGTAAGAAGGGCAATTGAACTTCGATGGCGTGCTCAGAACGGTGTGCGTGCGTATCCTCCGTGAGAAATGCGAAGTTTGATTTCAGCCCTGCTGCGAGTTTCGAATCGACAGCCACACTGCCTAATGGAGTCTGCCATTGACCTTCGCTGATGACGGAGAGTGGTGTGCCCATGCCGGTGTGATTGGGGCAAAGAATCACGAATCGAGTGGGCAGTTGCAAACGAGCAAAGACGGCTCCAGCTACATGACCCGAGTACATGTAGCCAGCGTGTGGAACGATGCAGCCGATAGCCGGAATCGGCGCGACGTGCGAGAGTGCGTACGAGCGGACATCGGCCACAAGGCGTTCAGGATTGCGGGGATAGAATTGTCCTGCGACGGCGGGGAAACGAACTATTGTGGCACCCATGATTTAGCTCCTTGCACAAGCGAGCGAAGTTTAACTGGTGGCCCCATTGCGGCTTGCCAGAGCCCGGAACAGTGCGGCAGTCTTGTCGAGCGGCAAAGCCTCGGCACGAATGTTCGGCTGGACGCCAGTCGCGTTCAGGGCGGCACGGAGCACGCCGGGCTCATATTGCGATTTTAGATTGTTCCAAAGCGTTTTGCGTTTCTGTCCAAACGAGAGTTTCAGAAAGTCGATGAAAGGACCTTCCTGTACCCCCAACTTCTCAAGTTGGGGAGCTACGGTCAGCCTTAGAACACTTGAATGCACCTTCGGAGGTGGGTTGAAGGCGCCCGGGGGGAGAGTGAACAGGCGTTCAGTCTTTGTATATAGCTGCGCTGTTGCCGATAACAATCCGTAGTCTCGCGTACCCGGCTTTGCCGAGATTCGTTCGGCGACTTCACGTTGCACCATGATGACCATCTGCCGGAAGTAACGTCGATATTCGAAGAGGCGCAGCAGGATGTCAGAGGTAAGGAAGTAGGGAAGGTTCCCGACAAGATCGACCGGCTCTGGCTTCCACTCGAGGCCGGGGCGAGAGGTACCTGGCTTGGGTCCAAAGATAGTGTCGAAGTCAATCGACAGTACATCGCCCTCGATGACTTCAATGTTGTCGGCGGTGGCGAATTGCATACGCAATTGGGCGGCGAGAACCTTATCGATTTCGATCGCAATCAGTCTGCGGGCGCGGCGGACGAGCAGGTCCGTGAGCGCCCCATTGCCAGGTCCAATCTCAAGCACAGTGGTTTGCGAGACATCACCGAGAGCTTCCACGATGCGGCGAGCGGCTTGCTCATCACGGAGAAAATGTTGTCCCAGCTTGGGCTTGCGAAGACGCCTACCAGCAGCGTTTGTGACTAAGCCTTTCGACACATTGACCCTCTATTCCTGCGGCATTTACACTGCGACTTCGCCTGACCTGGGCGATCGAACGAGCCAGCGACTCTCCATCATATCGCGGGCCACGAAGCTCAAAGGGCTCGGGAGGAACAATCCTAATGCATATCGCCTTCGCCGCCTCAGAATGTGTTCCATTCTCTAAGACCGGCGGTCTGGCCGATGTCGTAGGAGCACTCCCTAAAGCGTTGGCTCAACTGGGGCACCAGGTCACTGTCTACTTGCCGCGTTATAAGCAGACTAAGCTCAATGATGCGCAAGTTGTGGTACGAAGTATTACGGTTCCCTTTGACGATCAATACCGCTTCTGCTCGATTCTAGCTGGTGGCAACCAGCAAGGCGTGCAGTACTACTTTGTGGAGTACCCGCCGTACTTCGATCGTGACGCGTTATACGGTACGCCAGTTGGTGATTATCCCGACAATGCCGAGCGCTTCGCTTTGTTCTCTCGGGCGGTACTCGAAGGGTCGAAGGTGCTGGGTGTTCCCCACGTATTTCATTGCCATGACTGGCAGTCGGCGCTCGTGCCCGTCCTCTTGCGGACGCTCTACGCAGAGGATCCTGCATTTCGTGAAGTGGGCTGCGCGTTCACCATCCACAACATCGGTTACCAGGGCCTGTTTCCGTCAGAGATCTTGCCCTTGCTGACGTTGCCCTGGGATCTATTCACCATGAGCAAGATGGAGTTTTTCGGGCAGGTGAATTTTCTCAAGGGCGCCTTGGTCTACTCGGATTTTGTTACAACGGTGAGCAGGAGATACAGCCAGGAGATTCAAACTTCTGAATATGGTTTCGGATTGGAAGGAGTGTTACGCGCCAGAGCGGCGACCGTGACCGGCATCCTTAATGGGGTTGATTATAACGAGTGGAGTCCGGAATGCGACAAATTCATCGCCGCCAAATATTCACCCCAGGACCTGATTGGAAAGAGCAAGTGCAAGCGTGATTTGTTATCTGCATTCGGTGTTAGCGAGTCAAATGCCAATCTGCCGGTCATAGGAATCGTCTCTCGCTTTGCTGCGCAGAAGGGTTTCGACCTCATTTCGCAGATCATGGACCGTTTGGCGCGCGAAGAGCTCATTATTGTTGCATTGGGCAGCGGGGACCGCGAGTACGAGGAGATGTTCCAGCGGTTAAACCGGCAATTCCCGCAAAAAATCGCGGTGAAGATTGCCTATAACAACGAGCTGGCTCATAAGATCGAGGCTGGTAGCGACATGTTCCTCATGCCCTCCCGCTACGAACCGTGCGGCTTGAACCAGATTTACAGCTTGAAATACGGTACTGTCCCCATTGTAAGGGCCACGGGTGGGTTGGACGATACCATAGAGCCTTGGGACACGCGTACAGGCAAGGGAACTGGTTTCAAGTTCAGCGACTACACAGGTGAGGCTCTACTCTTGACCATCCGGGAAGCGGTGCGTGCTTTTCGCGACCAGACGTCGTGGCAAGTCTTGATGCGCAATGGCATGGCTAAAGACTTCTCCTGGAACGCCTCCGCACGCGAGTACGTAAGAGTTTACGAACGTATCCGCCAGTTGCGCGCGTCCAACGCTGGTTAGTCTCCGTTTCGTTTCGTCAACCGTTGGCGTTCGGGCTGGACCCCGCTCGGCGTTAATCCCCTGCGCTGAAAAGCTTCATCTCCGCCCCAGTTTCGCTTTGTGCTGTTGCCGTTGAGAGATACGGATCAAGCTTGCTGGTATATGCATCGCACCAAACTACAGGGAGAACCGGATTGTATTTGTCCGATGCGCAAGCACATCCTGCTCAGGTCATGATCGGAGGGTGCTGTGTCATCTCTTAATGCCAGGTTTGCGTTCTTCATAATCGCGGTCAGCGCCGTGCTGTGCTTCTCGCAAGAGAACTCTCGGCAAGGTGCTTCTGCAACGGGCGTCGCCGCGGGACGCGACGAGGCAGGACGTGTTGTGCAGCCTGTTGGGGCCAGCTCTGTTGCATTGCTCCCACCGACCAGTCCGGACCAGAGACAAGCATTCCGGGACAATGTGAAGGATCTCTATTTTGGCTTCAATCGAGGCGATCTTACAGACGACGATAAAGCAACCCTGAAGAAAGATGCGGAATGGCTGAAGGCTCATCCCGATGTGGCGTTCACGATTGAGGGCGACGCGGATGAGCGCGGCGATGTGGTTTACAACGTCTTCCTGTCGGATCAGCGTGCGCTCGAAACGCGCGACGCGCTCGTAAAGCTTGGCGTTCCAGAAAGCCGGATTCTTTACGCAACGGGTTGGGGCAAACTGTACCCGGTTTGCAATGAATCGAACGAGTCATGCTGGAGCCAGAATCGCCGCTCGCATCTGGCACCCTGGCCGCCCGAAGACCTGTCCAAGAGAGCTGAAACGGCAAGTATCCCGGACTTTGGTTTCTACGGGCTACACACTGGTTCCGGCGAGTAGCCAGCGAATTTTCAACGATCGAGAGTGCGGACGCCCAGGCGAGACTGAAATTCCTTGCGGTAGCGCCGACTTAAATGCAGTCTCGTGCCGTTTTCCAGATAGACCTCATACTCACCGGTTTCATCCACCTTCATACTGCGGACCTGCTCAAGGTTAACGATGGTGGAGCGATGGATACGCACAAATCGTTGGGCATCGAGTTCTCGTTCCAGGTCGGACATACTGCGGCGCAATAAATGAGATCTCGTTCCGACATGGAGACACGAGTAATAGTCCGCCGCCTCGATCCAGTCGATCTGAGATGGTTCTATAAAACAGACTTGGCCCGCACTCTTGATTGCCAGTCGTTCGAGCCTCCTGGGCTGAGCTTTAAGTTGAACGATTCTCTCCCTGGCACGCCGTAGAGCCCGTTCGAAGCGAGAGTTGTCGAACGGCTTCAGGAGATAGTCAAGAGCTCCTGCTTCAAAGGCTCGCAGTGCATATTCGTCGTACGCAGTGACGAAAATAATGGCTGCATGTAACTCGCTTCCTAACAGCTCAAGGACATCAAATCCGTCACACTCGGGCATTTGGACATCGAGGAACAACAAGTCTGGTTTCGTCCTGCGAACTTCCGCAACTGCTTCCAGTCCTGAGCCACACTCGGCGACGATTTCGACTTCCGGATTTCCATGCAGAAGCACCTTGATGTTGCTCCGAGCGAGCGGTTCGTCGTCCACAATGATGGTTCGGATCCTGGCAAGGTCATGTGACGGCAAGATTATTTCTCCCGAACGGGTAGACAGACCGTAGCTTCTACGCCACCTGGCTCCTGATTGCGGATGGTCAGCTGGAAGGATTTGCCATAAAGACTCTGCAGCCGCGTGCGCACGTTCCGAATTCCGATTCCCGATTGCCTTGTCTCCCAGTCGGCGGGCATGCTGGGCCCGTCGTTGTAGACGCTCAAAGCCAGCAGGCCATTGCAGCGTGCGGCTGCAATCCGAATTTCTCCTCCATGCGTCCGCTTTGCGATACCGTGCTTGACTGCATTTTCCACCATGGGCTGCAAGATCAGGCTGGGAACTTGGACGCTAAACAGTTCGCTGGAAACGTCGATAGTCACGTGAAGGCGCTCGGCGAATCTGACCTTTTGTATATCCAAGTATTTCTGCGTGAAGGCTAATTCTTCCTCGAGCGGCACCTCTTGCTTGTTCGAGTCCCGCAGAACATGACGCAAGAAATCGCTCAGTCCTGCAATCATGCTGACGGCCTGGTCGTTTTTCTGCTCACGTACGAGACCGGCGATCGCGTTCAGAGTGTTGAATAAAAAGTGCGGCTCGATTTGGCGTCGCAGCGAATCCAGTTGCATCTTTGAAAGCTGCTCGTTCAGACGGGCAGCCTCGGTTTCCTGACGCGCTAGTCTCGCTCGTGAACCCAGGACATAAGCCACCACCAATATGAAACCGTAAAGCATTAAGAAAAGAAGAAGTCCGTTATAGAACTTCTGCAGCCAGAGCCTGACAAAGGGCTGAGCTGCGGGCACTTTTCCCCATGGATTAAGGAGGTTCTCCAGCCATGCCATCCAGGCCGACGACGCCAATCCAATTGCCATGCATGTAAAGAGGTGGACCAACCAAAAGGACGGAACGTCCAATCGCGACGCAGGATAGCTGCGGCTTAGGCGGAGAATAGTCGGGGTAACCAGCAACCACGGCAGCCAGGAAAGAAGCACGGTTACGAACAACTGCATCCAATTGTGGTGCATGCCTTCCGCGCGCATGGCAAGCACAGTTTGCGTCGCATCAAAGAGTGCGATCCCCGACCAGATCAAGGCGCTCCAAAACCATTGACCTGAATCGCCGCGGTTGGGTTCAGAAGTCATATATGGAATGATGCTATGCTACGGCTTCCAAAAAACGGCATAAATGCAGCCAATCGACGCTAGTTCGCAGGGAATGGTCTAGCAATTCCCGTCCCGAGACATCATACTGCCGCCATGTTGACTCAGACGAAAACTGCGCTCCTAATCTGGATCGTTGCCTCATCCACGATTCTTGTAGGCCAGACTGCAACAGCGCCGGCTTCCAGCCCCGCATACACCAGTGATTCGCAAATGAAATTCCCTGAGGGCTATCGCCAGTGGGTGTACCTCACTACCGGCTTTGACATGAGCTATAACCCCGCATTACAGAATAGCGACCACCACATGTTCGACAATGTCTTCGTCAATCCCGAGGCATACAGAACATTCGTGGAAACAGGCACATGGCCGGACAAAACTATTCTTGTGCTCGAAGCCCGAGGTGCGGAAGGGAAGGGCTCGATTAATCAGAAGGGTAATTTCCAGGGCACAGACGTCATGGCGACCGAAGTCCACGTGAAGGACGAAGCAAGATTCCCGGGAAAATGGGCGTTCTTTGGCTTCGATGACGGTAAAACGGCCGCCATGATTCCCCAATCAGCCCCTTGCTACAGTTGCCATGCTGAGCACGGCGCGGTCGACACGACCTTCGTGCAGTTCTATCCAACGTTGTTGCCGATCGCAAAGGCTAAGGCCACACTCAGTCCATCATATGTCAAAGAAACAACGGCGAAGAAGTAGAACGTCTGCCCCCGAGGCGCGAGCGACTGATCGGGCATACCTAGAATGTATATTTCAGCGCGAACTCAATCTGGCGATTGTCAGTCGCCGTGTTGGTGATAGCGGCACCGCCTGGTTCATCAACCGCGATCTGTGATCCGCCGCCTGGCAAGCCGAAGTTTGGATGATTGAAGAGGTTGAAGAATTCGGCGCGAAACTCCAACTGCTGTGATTCGCGTATCTTGAAGTTCTTCTGTAACACAAAATCGAAATCGACCAGATCTGGCCCGCGCAGGTTGCCAACGCGTGCGTTGCCGAACTGATGAGAGAACTGCTGGCCCGGAGCAAGAGGCGGTGTGACAAATGCCGCCTGGTTGTACCAGCAGTCCAACGTCTGATGTCCAGGATTGGTACAGCCAAAGTCCGTTCCCTGTGACGCGGTGTTGAGCGAGAAGTTAGAAGGATCGCCAATTTGGTCGGGACGATAGCTGAAACTCCCGGTATTGCTGAAGTCACTGGACATAGTGGCGGTCACAGCTTCGCCACTCTGCACAGTCGTGATTCCTCCAATTTCCCAGCCGCCTAGTACTGCGTCTGCGATACGGTTGCCGTTTCCCATGAAGCGGCGTCCTCGTCCCACGGGAAGCTCATACAGATAGCTGAGAGTAAAACGATGTCGGAGGTCAGGAGTTACAGGACCGTGCTCGAGGTCTGGCCGATACGAGTTCTGAATGAAACCTCCGACGTTGCCATCGGCATTGCCCACATTCTTAGCAAATGTGTAGGCCGTGAGGAAGTTGAACCCGTTCGCGAACCGCTTGTTCAAAGATGCCTGGAATGCGTTATAGAACATCTGCAGCTGCGGGAAATCGAGGGGCAACACCGCCGTCATGTTCGGTTGCTGGTTGAAATATCGGCGGCCGAAGTTCGGGAATGGACAACCGACTGCATTCGCCGGCCCGCAGAAGTTGGTGTCGAGAATCTGCGTGGCCTGATTGAAGTCACTGGCCTCGTGATTCCAGAGGTGGTAAGCCCGCGTGCCCACGTATCCAATCTGGGCGACCCAGTTTTGCGCGAACTGGTGTTGCACGTTCAGATTCCATTCCATGATTACGGGAATCGTTCGCTGGGGGCCGGTGGTTTTTACTGCGCCCAGGATATTGACGGCATTGCCGGGCGGGATTGTGGGAGGAAAGCCTGTCGATATCAACTGTGCAGGCGAGGGGGGCACACCAGGATTAAAATTGTGGGCTACGAAAGTGAGCTGCGTGGGATTGAGTCCGAGATCATCAAAAATATTCGCCTCGGCCGAGTAGAAGACGCCGAATGCGCTTCGCACGACTGTGTTGCGCGGCAACGACCAGGCGAATCCCACTCGCGGCGCCCAATTATTCTTGTCGAATTGCACGCCGGCGTGAGACACGGGATTCGGCCCGTAAGAATCGATTACGATGGCGCGATTAAGATCGAAATTACCGACACGCCCGTTGGCCGGTGAAGTGATTTCGTAGCGCAGCCCAAGATTGATTGTGAGGTTCGATCGGATGCGGAAGTCATCCTGGGCGAACGCGGCGAGATCCCAATAGCGAGTTGGATAAAGGCCGAGCAGGAAGTCTTGTTCGTTGGCATCCGGGACCCCTAACAAAAGATCAGCCAGCCCATTGCCGCCGTTGGCGGTCGTCAGATCGTTCGTGTAAACACCACCGAAATCAAAAAAGCCGCGCGGTGCTGTCACTTGATAAAAGTTGCGTTGCTGTCGCCGGAAATCGCCGCCGAACTTCAGGGAGTGTCGGCCACGAATCCACGTGATCGTGTCCGCGATTTGGAAGATATTCTCGTAAGCATGCTCGGGAAGGAATTCCGAGTCGCCCAGGGAAGTAAAGCCAGAAATGGAGATGTTGGTCAGGCCACTCGAGTTTGGATCGGTGGGGCGATTCGCGTTAGGAATGCCAAGTTGAGTGCCCAGGTCCTTGCCGAAATTGAAGGGTAGGGCATTCACAGCGTAACGGTAATATCCCCCGTGCAAATCGTTGAGCAGTCGCGGAGAGAACGTATGGGTGTAGCCAAGGCCCACGTGCTGTGCCCGTGAATTGCTAACGCTGGGGCAGCAATCTGACCCGCCCCAGAGTGGTCCCAGGGGTCCGGGTCGCTGACTGCGAATGTCACCGAAGCTGTAGGAGGCAAACATCTGGTCGGCATCGCGGAAACGATGATCGAGGCGAATGTCGAACTGGTCCTGGCTATTTACGTGGTTCTGGTTTGCCAGGTAGTTGTTGGTGAGCCCCGGCAGATTGGCGTGCGGATAGAAATTGGCGACATTAAGTCCGACGGCATTGATCCTGTTCGCGGGGATGACGTTCGGTTGCACAGGGTTAATCGGGTTGCGAAACGAAACCGTATGGCCATTTGCACAAACGTGGATTTGGGCTGGTGAGTTCGGGTCTGAGTTCGGGTCGAAGATAGTCCCCGTGTCGAACACTGGATCGCGTGTTCCAGGATTGTCGCCACACGGCGAGAAGGTCTGTCCCGTTAACCGATCACTGAAGTCTCCCATACGCTCGAGATCGGTGGGCACGGTTGAAAGAAATG
>Ga0136846_1221448_pt1 | contig 12943 bp, 14 predicted proteins | sample HopSoiMetagenom2_FD_96841 | JGI IMG/M metagenome (GOLD analysis project Ga0136846, IMG submission 96841) | Grasslands soil microbial communities from Hopland, California, USA - 2 Assembly 2016 (version 4) | ecosystem: Environmental > Terrestrial > Soil > Grasslands | place: USA: Hopland... | reverse complement strand
CCGAAGTCGATCAGGTACACGAACTCCCGGTCGGTGATCAGGATGTTCGACGGCTTGACGTCCCGGTGGATCAGGGCGGCCTCGTGAGCGGCATCCAATGCCGTCGCCACCTGCTCGACCACCTTGACAGCGAACGCGACCCCGAGCGGCTTGTCGGTGTCCTCCAGCATGGTGCCGAGGTTGCGGCCCTCGATCAGCCGCATGTCCAGGTAAAGTCGGCCATTGATCTCGCCGTAACCGTGGATCGGCACCACATGGGGGTCGTTGAGGCCGGCCGCGGCCTGCGATTCGCGCCGGAACCGCTGCTGGAACGTGGCGTCCTCGGCGAGATGGTGTGGAAGCACCTTGAGCGCGACGATGCGGTCGGTTTTGGTGTCGTAGGCCCGGTAGACCTCGCCCATACCGCCCCGGCCAATCAGCTTTTGCAGCTGATAGTGCCCGAATGGTGTCGCATCCACCGCTAACTCCTCAGCAGCGGCTGTCCCCGCTTTGCCGTATGAAGCTACATCACGTTTGCCAGATGTCGTGGCGCATCTCATATCGCGACGGCCGTGAACTGGGGCGGTCAATGAGTTAGTCGACGCTAAGCTGGTCAAGTCCATGCCTCGCAGCGGCGGCGTGCGGCATATTGCACCCGTCAGGTCGGGTTTGACTATCCCTCTCTGGTCTATCCACACCTCGGTGCGAGTTGATCGAGGAGAATGTCATGCAATGGTTCACGGTTGCCTGGTGGCGCTGGCGCCTGGCCCAAGCCCGTGGGCGCAGTCCGCTGGTGCGGACGAGTGATCGCATCGAAGTCGCCGTCATGGCGCTGGCCGTCGCGGTATTGCTGGCCGCCATGCCCGTCGCCGGTGCGATCGGGACTGCAGTTCACGACGGCCATGCCCGGGCCTACGCGGCAGAACAGCAAGACCGCCATCGGGTGGCAGCGACCGCAACAAAGGACAGCACGGCGAGCCCTCGAGGCGCGGTGAGCGTCGTTGCGGCCCGATGGCAGGTCGGCGATGTCGAGAACGCCGGGTCCTTCACGTGGAATTCGCCAGTGGAAAACGGGTCGAGTGTGGACATTTGGGTGGATCGGCAGGGACGTCATGTCGGCCCGCCCACCCCGTCGTGGCATGCAGGTGTCGACGCGATCGTCGCCGCGGTGGGCTTCTTGCTGTCGGTGACGGCAGTGGCGGCACTGCTGGTCGCCTCTGCTCGGCGGTTACTGAGGCGCACCCGCTACGCCGGGTGGAACCGTGACATCGCCAGCCTTGTCCACGACGATGGCGGCAGGACCAACCGGCGGCCATGAGCGTGGCCTTTTCGGCCCGGTGATACCCGTCTAGTCCTACCGTGAGTGGATGGCAGAACAGTCACCCGCGGTCACGGTCTCCCATCCACCCAAGGCGCTTCTTCGTGCCGTCAATCCGATCCTGCGGACGTTCCTCGGCACCCCGCTTGCGGGTTCCGCGCGCAAGCAGATGATGGTCGTCAGCTTCAAGGGCCGCAAGACCGGGCGTCCGTACTCGATTCCGGTGAGCGCACACATGATTGACAATCAGCTCTACGCACTGACCAGTGCTCCGTGGAAGAACAACTTCCGCGACGGCGCCGACGCCGAGGTCCTGCACGACGGAAAGAGGACGCCGATGCGCGGCGAACTCATCACCGACCCCGCGGTCGTTGCCAACCTCTCCCATCGCTGCGCCGAGTCCTACGGCGTCAAGCGCGCCCAGCGCATGATGGGGCTGGGTTTCCGCGATCAGCGGATACCGACGCTCGAGGAGTTCACCGAGGCGGCGCAACGGGAGCACCTGGCGGCCGTCAAGTTCACGGCGAGCTAGCGGCCGAATGCCGGACAGAAATGTGCTTGGTGGACCGCTGGAATCGTGCGGCGCCGAGCCGCTCACCGGGTTCTACCGCGACGGCTGCTGCTCGACGGGCCCCGAAGACATCGGCAGGCACACCATCTGCGCCGTTGTGACCGCGGAGTTCCTCGAGCATCAGCGGTCCATCGGAAACGACCTGTCGACGCCGCGGCCCGAGTTCCGGTTCCCGGGCCTCATGCCGGGTGACCGCTGGTGCGTCACGGCCGCCAACTGGTTTCGGGCGTACCAGGATGGCTGCGCCGCTCCGGTCGTGCTGGCGGCCACTCACGAGCGCACGTTGGACGTGGTGCCGCTTGATGCGCTTCAGAAGCACGCCGTCGATGTGCCCGACGACCTCGGGGACCTGTAGAAAATTGCCCGCGTAGTGAGCGACAACGCTTCTGTCGCTCTGTACGCGGGCAAAATGAGAATCGACCTTGGCGAGTCCTAGGTGAGCCAATTGGACCAGTGGAATCTCCGCCGCGACGGGGAAGCGATCCAGGGCTCCGGCTCGACGGTGTTACCGGTTCGCACATCCGACGGCGGACCGGCCGTCCTGAAGATCAACCGTCCCGACCCCGAATCCGAGAATGAGCATCTCGCGCTGCGGCGGTGGGGCGGCGACGGCGCGGTCCGGCTGCTGAGTGCAGACCCGCCGCGCCGCGCCCTACTGCTGGAGCGGCTGGGTCCGGAGAGCCTCGACACGCTGCCGGACGTCGACGCATGTGAGGTCGTCGCCGCACTCTACCGGCGCCTCCACGTCCCTGCCATGCCCCAATTGCCCACGCTCACTTCGTATGTCGAGCAATGGAGCACCGAGTTCGAAAAGCTTCCGCGCAACGCGCCGATCCCGCACCGGCTCGTCGAGCAGGCGATCGTGCTCGGCCGCGAACTGGCGGATGAACCGGGAGGCAGCGTCGTTCACGGCAATCTTCACTACGGGAACGTGCTCGCGGCCGACCGTGAGCCGTGGCTCGCGATCGCTCCCCGGCCCCTGAACGGCGATCCGCACTACGAGGTTGCGCCGATGTTGTGGAGCCGATGGGACGAGCTCACCGGCAACATCCGCGAGGGCGTGCGGCGTCGCTTCTACACGCTCGTCGACGCGGCCGGCTTCGACGAGGAACGCGCCCGCGCATGGGTCATCGTGCGAGTGGTCCGCGCAGCCACCCGAGAGCTGGCTAATTCTACGGGCCTGACGAAGTACGTCGCGCTGGCCAAGGCCGTACAGGACTGACCTGGAGATGATTTCGGCATGGAACCGGCAGGCGTATTCTCTGCACAGGTGTTGAAGAAGCTGACACGGACCGACAAGCCGTATTCGAGTGTCAACGGGGATGCACAGTGACAGATACCTCTAATGAAATGCAGGTCAAACCAGCTCCGACAGCTGAGTCCAAATGGTTGTCCAAGTCCGCGGCCAAGGCCGTCGGGTCGGACAAGAAGGAAGTCCAGTTCCACTACGACATCTCGAACGATTTCTTCAAGCTGTGGCAGGACCCGACTCAGACCTATAGCTGTGCTTACTTCGAGCGCGACGACATGTCGCTTGAAGAGGCGCAGATGGCCAAGGTCGATCTCGCACTGGGCAAGCTCGGTCTTCAACCCGGGATGACACTGCTCGACATCGGGTGCGGGTGGGGCTCCACGATGATGCGGGCGGTCGAGAAATACGACGTCAACGTCATCGGCCTGACGCTTTCCAACAACCAGAAGGCCCACATCGAGCAGCTGTTCGCCCAGTCCGACAGCCCCCGCAGCAAGGAAGTGCGGCTGCAACCATGGGAAGAGTGGGAAGGGCAGGTCGACCGGATCGTGTCGATCGGCGCGTTCGAGCACTTCGGCTTCGGCAAGTACGACGACTACTTCAAGCGGACCTTCAACTCACTACCCGACGACGGCGTGATGTTGCTGCACACCATCATCATTCCGAGCGACGAAGAAGTGAAAGAACGAAAGTTGCCGCTGAAGATGTCGACGGTGCGTTTCATCAAGTTCATCCTCGACGAGATCTATCCCGGCGGTCGGCTGCCGCTGGCCGCGCAGGTCGAGGAGCACGCGGTCAAGGCCGGTTTCACCGTGACCCGCAAACAGAAGCTTCGACCGCACTACGCGCGCACCTTGGACACCTGGGCATCAAATCTGGAGTCCAAGCGCGACGAAGCCATTGCGATCACTTCCGAAGAGGTCTACGAGCGGTTCATGAAGTACCTGACCGGCTGCGCCGATCTGTTCCGCAACGGCTACACCGATGTTTGCCAGTTCACTTGCGAAAAGGGTTGATTCGGCCCAACGCCGCTGCGTGATGTAAAACAAAAGGGGGTCAGGCAGGCACGATCGCAAATGCGATCTGTCCGGAGGAGGTCGATTACAGATGGCTCGTAGCAAAGCGGGTTCGACGAGAATGCGCCCGCACTTCGAGGAGATTCAGGCGCATTACGACCTCTCCGACGATTTCTTCGGGACGTTCCAGGACCCTTCGCGCACATACAGTTGCGCGTTCTTCGAGCGCGACGACATGTCCCTCGAAGAAGCGCAGATGGCCAAGCTCGACCTGGCGCTCGACAAGCTGGACCTACAGCCGGGCATGACGCTTCTCGACGTCGGGTGCGGCTGGGGCTCGCTGATGAAGCGCGCGGTGGAGAAATACGACGTCAACGTGATCGGCCTGACGCTGAGCAAGAATCAGAGCGTCTACTGCTCGAAGCTTTTGGAGGAGCTCGATTCCGATCGCTCGCGCCATGTGTTCCTGCGCGGCTGGGAGCAGTTTGACGAGCCCGTCGACCGCATCATCAGCATCGAGGCGTTCGAGGCGTTTCCCAAGGACCGCTACGCGGCGTTCTTCGAGACGTGCTACCGCATCCTGCCGACCGGTGGCCGGATGGTGCTGCAGACGATCATGGGCCATCCGCTCAAGCGCTGGCCCGACATGGGCATTCCGATCACCATGAGCGACTTGAAGTTCATGCGTTTCATCGCCAAGGAAATTTTCCCCGGCGGCGCCGTGCCGTGCGATGAGGACATCGCCGAATACTCCGGTGCGGCGGGTTTCTCGCTGGAACAGACCCAGTACTTGAACGAGCATTACGTGCGCACTCTTGATACTTGGGCGAAGAATCTGGAAGCCGCTCACGACGAAGCCGTCGCCGCGACCTCCGAGGAGGTCTACCAGCGCTACATGCGATACCTCACCGGATGCTCTGACTTCTTCCGGCGCGGCATCAGCGAGCTAGGACAATTCACCCTGACGAAGGGGTAGTCGCCGGTCAGTACGCGCCGAAGACCATCGCAACGTTGTTTCCACCAATCCCGAAGGAATTCGCGAGCGCGTAGCGGTAGTCGGCGCGACGGGGACCGCCGGCCACGACGTCCAGGTGGATTTCGGGGTCGAGGTCCTTGAGGTTGAGGGTGGGCGGCACGACGCCGTCGCGCAGGGCCTGCACGGTCAACACTGCCTCCACCGCTCCGGCCGCGCCCAGCGGATTGCCCAGCGCCGCTTTGGGCGCGTATACGGCAGGCATGTGGTCGCCGAGCGCGTAGCCGATGGCGCGAGCCTCGGCGAGGTCGCCAAGGGTGGTTCCGGCGGCGTGCGCGTTGATGTGATCGATGTCGGTCGGTGTCAGGCCGGCCAGTTCGATTGCGTGGACGATGGCGTCGCCTGCGGCCTCACCGTTGGGGTTCGGCTCGACGGCGTCATACCCGTCAGACGTCATGGCCGCTCCCATCACCCGCGCCAAGATGGGAGCGCCTCGCGCCTTGGCGTGCTCCTCGGTCTCGATGAGCATCAGCGCGCCGCCTTCGCCGAGCACCATGCCGTCGCGATCCTTGTCGAACGGGCGGCATGCGCCGGCAGGGTCGTCGTTGTCCGTCGACAACAGCCCCAACTGCCAGAACGCTGCGACGGGCACCGCCTCGACCTGCGTCTCGACGCCGCCGCAGATCGCGACATCCGCCTCGCCGAGCACGATCTGTCGCCACGCTTCTGCGATGCCCGCGGCGCCCGAGGCGTCGGCCATGACCGGCGAGATGATCCCCGCCTTGGCGTGACGGTCCAAGCCGACCGCCGCGGCGGGCGCATTGGGCATGTACATCTGCACCGCAAGCGGGGACACCGCGCGCAGGCCTTTTTCCCGCCAGGCGTCGTACTGCAGAGGAATTTCCTCGGTGCTGCCCAGCGCGTGCCCGATCGAGACCATCAGCCGCCTGGTGTCGATGTCGGGTGCCCCGGCGTTGTCCCAGAGTCGCCGCCCCAGCACCACAGACATCTTCTGCATGTACGCCAGCCGACGCAGCTCGACCCGGTTCAGATATTCGTCGAAAGTCTCCTGCAGCGCGCCGCCGATGCGCACCGGTGAATTGAACTCTGAAACGAACGGCTTATCCAATTCGCGAATGCCGCTTCGGCCTTCCAGCAAGTGTTGCCACGTCTTTTCCGCATCGGCCGCAAGGGAAGTCGTCGATGCGAAAGCGGTGACGACGACGTTGGCGAAGCCGTCGCCGGTTCTCAACGGTGCCATGGCTGCCCGATTCCTTCTTGCGTAGGTGACGCGTGTTGACGCGCTCATTACCAGGCTAGAAGTTTGTGGTCGGCACCGACAGCTTTTCCCGCCGCCGAAAGCCAAAGGAGTGACCCAGAACCCGGAAGCAGTCGATCGAAACCGCCTATCGCCGAGGCGGTCTGGGTGGCAAACGCCGAGTCGGCGATTCGCCACCTATTGTCGTCGCTGAATCCAAGCTATCGATTTATCTAAATACTGCATCATTCGGGCCTGAATCGGACTTGGACAAGCATCGATATGGCTCCTACCGTTGCTGAGAGACCACGACCAGCCCGGCCGACCAACCCGGCCTCGGGAAGGCCCAGGAGACCATGACAGCAACGATGCCCGACACCTCTCGTCTGACGGGACAGATGCTCATCGCCGGCTCGCCCGTTCGCGGCTCCGGTACACCGATCCACGGCTTCAATCCCAGCACCGGGCAGGAACTCGAACCTGCCTACCCATACGGCGACCAGTCCCACGTCGACGCCGCATGCTCCGCGGCCGCCGAGGCGTTCGCCGTCTACCGATCGACGACGTCAGATCAGCGCGCCCAGTTCCTCGAGGCCATCGCGGCAAACATCGAGGCCATCGGCGAGGACGTGATCGCTCGCGCCGTCGCGGAATCGGGACTACCGGAGGCCCGCATCACCGGCGAGGTCGGACGTACGACGGGGCAGCTGCGCCTGTTCGCTGGCGTCCTGCGCGAAGGCAGCTGGACCGGCGCCCGTATCGATCCTGCCCTTCCAGACCGAAAGCCGCTGCCACGCCCCGACATTCGCCAGCGTTCCATCGCGCTCGGCCCCGTCGCCGTCTTCGGCGCAAGCAACTTCCCGCTGGCCTTCTCCGTCGCAGGCGGCGACACCGCATCGGCCCTGGCTGCCGGATGCCCCGTCGTCGTCAAGGCCCACGACGCCCATCCCGGCACCTCGGAACTCGTCGGCCGCGCGATCACCGAGGCCGTCGCCGACGCAGGCCTGCCTTCCGGCACCTTCTCTCTGCGTTTCGGATCGGGACCCGAGCTTGGCATCGCGCTGGTGACGGACCCCCGCATCAAGGCCGTCGGCTTCACCGGATCCCGCGGTGCGGGAACGGCTCTCGTCGCCGCCGCCGCGGGCCGCCCCGAGCCCATCCCGGTCTACGCCGAGATGAGCTCCATCAACCCGGTGTTCCTGCTCGACGGCGCCCTGGCCACCCGCGGCGCGGACCTCGGCCGTGCGTTCGTCGCATCGTTGACGATGGGTTCTGGCCAGTTCTGCACAAATCCCGGTCTGGTCATCGCCATCGACGGCCCCGGCCTAGACGGCTTCCTTACCGCAGCCCGCGACGCTGTCGCAGATGCGTCTGCCACGCCAATGCTGACCCCCGGCATCGCGGCCAACTACGCCACCGGCGTCGACACGCTCAGCGGCGAGGCCGACCTGATCGTCCGCGGCAAGACCGGTGACGGCCAAACCACTTGCCGTGCCGCCCTGTTTGCCACCGGCGCGGCCAGTTTCCTGTCATCGGAGAACCTGCAGGCCGAGGTCTTCGGAGCGTCCAGCCTGGTCGTGCGCTGCGCTGACGCCGACGAGATGCGCACCGTCGCTTCCAACATCGAGGGCCAGCTGACCGCGACCGTGCACGCCGATGAATCCGACTACGACGACGCCGGGCGGCTGCTGCCGCTGCTGGAGCTCAAAGCGGGCCGAATTCTGTTCGACGGCTGGCCCACCGGTGTCGAGGTCTGCCACGCCATGGTGCACGGCGGTCCCTATCCCGCCACGTCGGACTCGCGCAGCACCTCGGTCGGATCCCGCGCGATCGAACGCTTCCTGCGGCCCGTCTGCTACCAGAATGTGCCGAAGCCATTGCTGCCCAGCGCAATTGCCGAGGACAACCCCGACCATCTGTGGCGGCGCATCGACGGCCGACTCACCCAAGACTGACCCGCAACACCGACCAAGGAGTCCCCACCGATGCACCCCACGTTTAGTGGAGTTCTGTTCTTCCCCGTCACGCCGTTCACCTCAGCCGGCGAGGTCGATCTCGACCTGTTGTCCAGCCACGTGGCCAACGGCGTCGACGCCGGCCCCGGAGGTGTCTTCATCGCCTGCGGCACAGGGGAATTCCATGCACTCGAGGCTGAGGAGTTCGGCCGCGTGGTCCGGACCGCCGTAGAGGTGGTCGCCGGTCGCGTGCCTGTTTACGCCGGAGCCGGCGGTTCCGTCAGCCAGGCCAAGGTGTTCGCTCGGACTGCTGCAGACGCCGGTGCGGACGGGCTATTGCTGCTGCCGCCGTACCTCGTCGAGATGCCGCAAGCGGGACTGATCGCCTACACCCGCGAGGTCGCCGCCGCCAGTGAGCTGCCCGTCATCGTCTACAACCGCAACAACGCCCGCTACACCGAAGACTCCGCCGTTGCGGTCTCCAAGCTCCCGAACGTCATCGGATTCAAGGACGGCACAGGCGATCTCGACCAGGTGGCGCGCATCGTTCGCGCGGTCACCGACGCGACCGACGAGGACTTCCTGTTCTTCAACGGCATGCCGACCGCGGAGACGACACAGCAGGCCTACCGCGCGATCGGGGTGCCCCTCTACTCGTCGGCCACGTTCGCCTTCGCCCCGGATCTGGCGCTCGCGTTCTATGACGCGCTCGAGACCGGTAACGACGGGCTGGCGAACGCGCTGCTGCGGGAGTTCTTCCATCCGCTCGTCCGTCTGCGTGACACGGTGCCCGGCTATGCGGTCTCGCTCGTCAAGGCCGGCGTCGCGTTGGAGGGCATACCGGCAGGCCCGGTCCGCGCACCGTTGATCATGCCGACCGCGGACGACCTGACCGAACTGCGCGCGATCATCGCGGCGGGACGATCCGTTTTGGCCGAGGCGCTCACCGAGGCCGTGTAGCGGTGGCGCCCAGCCGGATTCGCATCAGGGGCGCCCGCATCACTCCGGTGGCGTTCGTCGACCCGCCGCTGCTCAACACCGTCGGCGTGCACCAGCCGTACGCACTGCGGGCCATCATCCAGCTCGATACGGACGCCGGACTGGTCGGGCTCGGCGAGACCTACGCCGACCAGGCGCACCTCGCTCGACTGGAGGCAGCGGCGCGGGCGATCACCGGCTTGGACGTGTTCGCTCTCAACGCGATTCGCGCTGCGATCGCCGACCGCCTCCGCGGCGACTCCCGTGCGGTAGGTACGGCCGGCATGATCACCACGGCCAGCGCTGTCGACCAAGTCTTCTCGCCGTTCGAGGTGGCCTGCCTCGACGTGCAGGGCCACGCGATGGGCAGGCCGGTCTCCGATCTTCTCGGCGGCACGGTCCGCGACGCCGTGCCGTTCAGCGCGTACCTGTTCTACAAGTGGGCGGCGCACCCCGGTGGTGAGCCCGACGCGTTCGGCGAGGCGCTCGATCCGGATGGCATCGTCGCTCAGGCGCAGCGCATCATCGACGAATACGGCTTCACCGCAATCAAACTCAAGGGTGGCGTGTTTGCGCCCGAGGAGGAGATGGCGGCCATCGAGGCCCTGCGGGCGGCGTTCCCCGAGCACCCGCTGCGGCTGGACCCGAACGCGGCGTGGACGCCGCAGACGTCGGTGAAGGTGGCCTCTGGTCTTGGGGGCATCCTCGAGTACCTCGAAGATCCGACGCCCGGCCTGGACGGCATGGCGGAGGTGGCGCAGCAGGCGCCAATGCCGCTGGCGACCAACATGTGCGTTGTCGCATTCGATCAGCTGGCGCCCGCGGTCGCGAAACAGTCGGTGCGCGTGGTGCTGTCCGATCACCACTACTGGGGTGGACTGCAGCGGTCACGCCTACTGGCGGGCATCTGCGAGAACTTCGGCCTCGGGCTGTCGATGCATTCGAACTCGCACCTGGGCATCAGCCTCGCCGCGATGGTGCATCTCGCGGGAGCGACGCCGAACCTCACCTACGCGTGCGACACGCACTGGCCGTGGAAGACCGAAGAGATCGTCAAGCCTGGGGCGCTCACATTCGTCGACGGGTCGGTGGCCATCCCGACGACGCCGGGTCTCGGCGTCGAGATCGACGAGGATGCCCTGGCCGCTCTGCACGAGCAGTATCTGCGGTGTGGGATCCGCGACCGCGACGACACCGGATACATGAAGAGCATCGACCCGGGCTATGAGGCGGTCAGCCCGCGCTGGTAGTTCTCACGGTTCAACGGGCGCGCGGGCATCGAAAAGTGTTGGCAGGAAATGCTCTAGGTTGCCGATCTCCTCGATGTGGTGGCGAATCCACCGCTCGAGTTTCGCCGGTGGAAGCGCCTTCGTCCGGGCGACGCGGTTCAACAGCAGCCGACCGGCGACCGTATCGTCACCGAGCGTCATCCGCGTGACATACCTTGCGCCGGGGTTCGACGACTCGAACTCGTTCTCCAGTCGCACGACGGAGCTGCCGAATACTCGTCTGCTGATGACAGCCGAATGCTCGGTGATCCCCTCGACGGTGACCTGGATGTCGAGCACGCTCTGCGGATCGCGGCCCAGCGCCTCGACTATGTGCAGCTGGTTTCCCTGTCTGACTGGGCCGGCTCCGTCGTGGTTGCCTACGATTTCGTAGGTGATGTGGTCGAGCGGATGCCACACCAGGTAGCGCGGATACGTCCCATCCGCGTACTGCATAATCCCCGACACGTGGCCGTACCACCACGTCAGCATCTCGGCGGTGACACCAACCAACGGTGCGTGCTCAATGGTGACGATCCGTCGGCCGGTGTCGTCGGTGCGTGAAACGCGGGCCGACTCTTGAGGTCGCAGAGGCCAGAGAACGGGTCGTGGTGGGGGCAGGCTGGTCACGGTCATGATTTGAGCGGTACCCGATCGGGCCTGCGCCTAGACTGATGCCCAATCGGCGCGCGAACGGCGTGCAGTGATACGAGGAGTGCATCGGTGTTTTCTCTCGCACGGCTGTCCTGTTTTGTCGCCGTCGCGGAGGAACTGCACTTCGGGAGGGCCGCCGAGCGGCTGCACATGACGCAGCCGCCGCTGAGCCGGCAGATCCAGCAGCTCGAGAACGAACTCGGCGTGCAGCTGATCGACCGCACCACGCGGACGGTGACGCTGACGCCTGCCGGGGTCGCGTTCTTGCCCGACGCCCGGCGAATCCTTCAACTCGCCGAGGGGGCGGCGCAGACGGTGAAGCGCATTCCCGCAGGGGATCTCGGCACGGTGGTGGTGGGCTTCACGGCGGCATCGGCGCATGCGGTGTTGCCGCGGTTGTTGGAGCGGGCGCGGGAGAAGCTGCCGGATGTGAAACTCGAGCTTCGAGAGATGGTGACGGCGGCGCAGATCGACGGCTTGATGACGGGCGAGCTGGATCTCGGGATGGCGCGGCCGCCGTTGAAGCGACCGGGTCTGGTGTCGCGGCCGTTGCTGCACGAGCAGCTGATCGCGGCGCTGCCGGAAGCGCATCCGATGGCGGCGTTGGGACGGCAGTTGACGCTGAACGATCTCGACGGCCAGGACGTGATCATGTACTCGCCGGTGCAGGCACGGTATTTCAACGAGCTGCTGATCAGTACGTTCACCATCGCCGGCGCGACGCCGCGGTATGTGCAGTACGTGACGCAGGTGCACACGATGCTGGTGCTGGTGCGATCGGGCATCGGCATCGCGCTGGTTCCGGCGTCGGCGGCGACGCTGCATCCCGACGGGGTGGTGTTCCGGTCCATCGGTGCGTTCCGGGAGCGGCCGGTGGAGCTGGACGCGGTGTGGCGCGGCGACAGTTCGAACCCGGCGCTGCTGCGACTGCTGAGAGACGTTCTGCCGCAACGGGAGTGGACGACGGACGATCTGGTCGAGGACGTGGTCGGCTAGCGTCCACGCGGTGGCTTGGGCCCTTGCCCCGCGCGGGGAGCCTAGGAAAGACGTATGGGCGTGACGCCAATCACAAAAAGTGCTCTATAAACGTGAACCGGTTGAGGGCGCGCCATCGTGTCCAGGATGTAACTCCAGAAAGGGGAATGTCATGGAACGCGCCATCATCCTGCCAGCGTTGGTCACTGCATTCGTCGCGCTATCACCCGCCGGCGTTGCACTCGCCGACAACCCACACACAACCCCCGGCAGCACCGGCCAACCGAACAAGGAGGCCAGTGACAACCCCGCCTTGAAACCGCCAGGCTTCAGCACCAGCGGGTTCGCCAATGCGGAGCAGCATTACGCCGGAAGCGACCTGAATCCGAACCGAGGCAACACCGACAAGGCCGTGAGCCAGTACGACGTCGCCGGCTTCCAGTGGGAGCAGCACCACCCGACCACCCCCTAATAAGTAGAACGCGACACCCTTACTCAGCGGCCTGTTTGGCCCCACCGCTGTCCGCAGCCGTTCCAGGAAGCGCGCCACGCCGAGGCCCACTTCGTCGACCTCGCTCGATGATTAATAGCTCAGATTCGCACATCTGCGAAGCTGTTGCGTTTGCGGTCGCTTGGGCACGATCAAGTGTTGCGCCGCGGTGTACGCGCCGCCGATCGGCGCTGGGTGCCGTGCGCTACGGACGGGTGAGAATGTCAGCCGCCGTGCGGTGGTGCCAGGGTGACCT
>Ga0136846_1224803_pt1 | contig 12944 bp, 12 predicted proteins | sample HopSoiMetagenom2_FD_96841 | JGI IMG/M metagenome (GOLD analysis project Ga0136846, IMG submission 96841) | Grasslands soil microbial communities from Hopland, California, USA - 2 Assembly 2016 (version 4) | ecosystem: Environmental > Terrestrial > Soil > Grasslands | place: USA: Hopland... | reverse complement strand
GCTGCCCCTTTAGCGCCCACTTTTCCACCGCTTGTGGAAATCCCTCGTCAGGGGGATGTCCACAGACTGTGGACAGCGGAAGCTACGCGGGTTCTACCAGGACTTGTTATTGCCCGCGATTGCTGCGCGGGACACCAAGCGAATCACAGACTTGCGCACTGCGACTCCCTTCGAGGGGACTGACGGCATGGACGATCGTATACCCCTTTCGGGGGAGATTCAAGGGCTTTGAAACAGCTTTCGGCGATTTTTCGTGAGATGAATCTGCAGGTTCGCCTTTGGGTGATCCTGCTTTGGACGGTCGCTGCCGTCGAACTCGTCTCACTCTCTCAGGGTGGTCGGACGCTCCCGCCGTGGTGGGTGCTCGGAGGCCTCGTCGCCATCGCGGCGCTCGCCGAACGGCAGAGCGTTGCTGTAACGCGAAATATCGAGACATCTGTCTCGTTCTTGCCGACCGTCTTTACGGCCGTGGCCTTCGGGCCTTTTGCTGCTGCCGTTGTGAGCGCGGCTGCCAGCGCCACCGATCTACGCCCACCTCACGGGCGTTGGTTCGTCTACACGCCCGCTCGAGCGTTGACTGGTGCCGCGGCCGGCTGGCTGGCTCTGCCCTTCGCATCCCATAGCGATCCGGCTTTCGGACGAATCCTCCTCGCATCGCTCGCAGCTGCCATCGCGAATCTTGTCCTGGACAGCGCCTTCAACATCGTCACTCTTGCGCTGCGCGGTTCAGCGAGCCCGCTCGCGTTTGTTGGAAATGTAGGTCCGCTGCTCGCGATTTCGTTGCCTTTGTATGTCCCGCTCGTGGCGCTGTTGGTCTATGGCTACGAGGTCTACTCCATCTGGGTAGTTGCGACATTCCTGTTGCCTGCGCTTGCGCTCCAGCGGCTGATCCATCTCTACCAGGAGCAGCGGGATGCGGTGGCTGGCCTCGCTGCTGTCAATCACCGCCTCGAGCGCGCGAACCTATCTTTTGCAGGTGCGCTTGTTGCGACGCTCGACGCTAGAGATCGCTACACGGCTGGTCACTCAGCGGCCGTCGCTGTTTACTCGCGCGACATCGCACGCCGCATGGGACTCAGCGAAGAAGACCAGGGCCTGGTTCATCTCTGCGGCCTCGTCCACGACATTGGAAAAATCGGACTGCCGCCGGGTCTCTTGGAGAAGACCGGCGCGTTGACGCTCGAAGAGCGTCGTCACATGGAGCAGCATCCCGAGATCGGAGAACGAATTCTCTCCAAGGTTGAGGACTACTCGGATATCGCGCGCATCGTCCGTCATCACCACGAGCGCGTGGACGGCCTCGGGTATCCGGATAGCCTAAAAGCCGAGGAGATACCGCTCCTGTCGCGAATCATCGCCGTTGCGGACGCGTACAACGCAATGACGTCGGATCGCCCCTACCGCGATGCCATGCCAAGCCGCGTCGCGCGCCTTCGCCTTGCTCAGGCCGTCGAGAGTCAATTCGACACGACGGTTGTTGCAGCCTTCGAGGCAGTTCTCGCCGGCGCGTCAGAGGCGTACCGCTCGGGACAGCGTGAGGACTTCAGCCTCGAGGTGAAGCAAGCGACGCAGGTCGCACTGCGCGTCGCGACGGCTTAAAGGATTTCAGCGGCCATCACCGCCGCCTCCGTCCGAGACGCGACACCAAGCTTCTCGAAGATATGCCGGATGTGAACCTTGACGGTGGATTCGGCGATCCAAAGGGTTTTTGCAATCTGGCGATTCGAGAGACCTTGGCTCACGAGCTCTAAGACTTCGCGCTCCCGGCGCGTCAGTTTTTCGCTCGTTCGAGCGTACCTTCGTCGTTCCAGGCCGAACGTTTCCGCTAAGGCTTGGTCATTCTCTCGCACGATTCGCGCGAACGGCTCACCGCGGTCGTCAACTGCGCCGACCGACTTGAGTAACGCGGGGCAAGCCCTGTATGCCGTTACGAATGCGTCGAAATTCCCGGTCTCCTCCGCTACGACACACGCTCCCAGGAAGGCCTGGTGATCCACCGCCTTACCGCCGTTCGCGACGTACGTTGCGATTACTCGCCCAAATGCGCTCAGCGTCCGTGCTTCCAGATGCGTTGTCACGCTCTCGGCAGTGTCCAGAAGAGCGCATCCTTCTTCCAATTGTTTCGTACAGATCAGTGCAATTCCGAGAGTCGCCAGGAAGTCGCCATGCATCCCTGGGCTGGTCGCTGCTCCGGCGCGGCCGTTCAAGAGTTGAACCGAGCGCTCGGGTGCGCCGTTGCACAAATGGATCCGTGCTTTCAAGACGTCGACGTTCAGTTCGGTGTGTGCGTTGCCTGCCGCGAGGCGACGCACACGGGCGAGCGTCTTAAGCGCGTTCTGAAATTCCCGTTGGCCGACCGCGGCAGAGGCCAACATTTCCAGGGCGTGTGGAAGAACCCAGTCGAGATTGAATCGTTGTGCTTCCTCGATTTCGCGTTGGGCTATCGCCGCAGCCTCGGCGTATCGCGCCGCAAGAATTAAGGCGACGCCATAGGTCTGTAGGAATCCGGTGCGTACGACGGGATCCTGAGACCGCGAAACGAGTTCCAGCGTGTTCGTCGTCGCGTCGACAGCGCGGTCGACACCGCCCCACCGCAAGGCCGATTGCAGCCGAGCCTGACTGGCTCTCAGCAGATCATCGACCCCGAGGGGTGGCAGGCGCTCGAGAGCCTCGAGCGCAACCTCCGCGCCGTTGCGATCGTCGAGGTCTGTGAGGCTCACGAAGCGACTCCACAGCGCTTGTCTGAGGTCAGCGTGTCCGGTCGCGCTTTCTTCGGCTCTTGTGAAGAGCCGGACGGCCTCCTCGAGCCGGTCATCGAGATGCGAAATCTGACCAGCTCGCAGGTAGATCCTGGAAGCAAGGGGATCCGCAGGTTGCGTTTGTCTTGCCAACTCGCGAGCGTCCTCGCGGGCTCTCACGGCGTCGCCCGCACGAAATGCAACCTCGATTTCGGCTAGTCGAACCACCGGCGCCGCAGGGGCGTACAAGCGCGCCGACTCGACCCACCGTTGCACCGTTGCTACGCGACCTTCCGAAAGCGCGCTGTCGAGAGCCAGTTGAAGGACGTCTAGAGCTACGTCGTGCAAGCGAAACCTGTCGGCGACACGGAAGGCTTCATCCCATAACGAGCATGTTGCATAGGCACGCGCCAGCAGCTCAGCTGTAGCAGCGACGTCAGCGGACTCGAATTCGGCAATCTTCGTGCGCAGGAACTGTCGCAGTAGTGGATGCATCTCGTATCCGTGTTGGCCCCTCGTCAAAAAGCCGCAGCGATAGCCGTCCTCGAGTAGCACGCGAACGCGGTCGCCGAATACGAGCCGCATCACTCGTTCATTGATCGACGGAGCCATTGAAAGCTGCGTCAACGACCACTTAAGTTGCGGTTCCAGACCCTGATACAGCTCTTCGGCGAAGAATTCGTGCAGCGTCTCGGGCACGTCTTCGTCCGCCGCGTGCAGTGGCTCCGTAACCAACGCGGCGAGTCCGATGACCGCCGGCCAACCCTCCGCGAGTGACACGAGCCCGGGCATGTCGTCGTGCGTATGAGAGAGCGCGGTTGCAGCCTCCTCATGCGTCATGGCGAGGGCGGTTCGCCCGAATTCGCGCGCTTCGCCGTAAAGAAGCTTCTTGGCAGTGAGCCAGGTAGGCCGCTCGCGGCTGGCGATCAAGAAGGGAATCTGCGTCGAGGTGACGAGCGTCTCGATGAGACTTTCTGCTTGCGACGCGCGTCCCAGCAGGTGGTAGTCATCGATGACGAAACGTGTATCGCGCGGCCAGCCTTCCAGCTCCGCGGCGAGCCGGGTTGCGATCATCGCAGTCGCGGTAGCCGGCTCCCTCGCTGCCTTGATGTGAGCGCGAACGTGACTAGGCGCCGTCGGCGCGACCACGCCGGCAGCATCCGCCAACCCAAGCGCCAAAGCCGCCACGTCCGACGAAGCTGGCGTCGCCTGGTACCAGACGTGCTTGCGATCGCGCAGCCACTCGCGCGCGAGCGTCGTCTTGCCGTAGCCGGCCGGCGCGACGAGGAGCATCACGCGGCTCTCCGAGTCCGTGAGCAGGCGCGTCAAACGAGGTCGCTCGATGATGCGGCGACCAGCTCGCGACGTATCGAGTGCGGTTGCCTCGCCCACCTTCTCCCCTTGGGCTCCCGCAGTTGCCCGCTTCTCACCATACCCGCGAATTGCAGGAATTTCGAGATGTCCTTTTAGAGCTGACCGTGCCTGCAACCCCGTGGGGCCGCAGGCACGGTGCCGTCAGCCCCCGTCGTCGACCGCAGTCGACTCCAGGCTTCGCGCGAGCGGATCGTCTCCGGTCAGTGCCCGGTACGCCACGGGGATCTGGCGCCGCCGGGTCACGCCGAGCTTCTGCCGCAGGACGTCCGAGTGCGCCTTCGCGGTGCGAGGGGAGATGCCGAGACGCTCACCGACCTCGTCGTTGGAGCACCCTGCGGCGATGAGCTCGATGACCTCGCGCTGCCGCTTGGTGATGGTTGGAAGCGAGTCCTGCAGTGCGTTGTACATAGCGGCGGAAGCTAAAGCGGCGAGCCCCGCACGACCATTGGCCGGAAGGAGTATTTCGGGGATTTACACCGCTAGGCGCGGACGCGCGAGCCGCGGACGAAGCTCGCTTCGTGACCGCGCCTGTTTGCCTCGTCGAGCTCCTGCTCGTCGAGCGCACCGATGCGCCGCAGCAGCTCGAACTCGTCGCGGAGGTGCGTGCGCATCATCTCCGGCCCGTCGGTCGCGATCGTGAATTGCACTCCCGCGGCGACGAACGCCCGGAACGTCTCGCGGACGGCCTCGTCGTCCGGCAGCGCCTTCGTCAGCAGGTTCGACGTCGGACAGATCTCCAGCACGATCTCCGCCTCGGCGAGCGACGCCATCAATCCTTCGTCGCCCGCGGCGAGGATGCCGTGCCCGATGCGGTCGGGGCGGAGCGCCTCGACGACCTCGCCGATCTCCTCGCGGCCGACGTCGCCGCCCTCCTCGCCGACATGGATCGTCACGCCGAGGCCGGCGGCGCGCGCCTCCTCGACCATCGGCGCGACCTGGCCGTACTCGTAGCGTGCGCCGTGGGGGCGCGGCCCCGCGATGTCGACCCCGACGATGCCGCTCGGTGCCCAGCGGATCGCCTTCTCGACGATCACCGTGTTCTGCTCGGCCGAGAACGTGCGGTCCATCATCAGGATCAGGCCCGCACGCACCTGTGGATACTCGAGGCTTGCGCGGTCGAGCCCGCGGATGGCCGCCAGGATGATGTGATCGAGATCGCGCTCGCCGCCGCGGTTTCGCTTCATCGGGTTGAAGCGGAGCTCGAGCGTCGTGATGCCCTGCGAACGGTACGCGCCCCCGATCGCCGCGTGAACCGAGCGCTCGACCGCGATCGGGCTCGACTGGATCAGCTCGGTCCAGTGGTAGATCTGGTCGAGCGCGTCGAGGTTGGCGACGCCGCGCGGGTCGGACACGGTGACGAGCCGCTCGAACTCCCAGTAGTCCTTGACGGGCAGCGCGATTCCCTGCTCGTGAGCAAGGCTCCAGAGGATGTCCGAGGCGACCGATCCGCCGAGGTGCGTATGCAGCTCGGCGAGGCCCTCCATGGCGGAAGTCTAGAGTGCGGGCGCGTGCCCCGACGCTCCGTTCTCCTGCTGTCTCTGATCGTGCTCGCCGGGTGTGGCGGTCACTCGACGGACGTCTCTGTTCCCGACGGTTACACGGTCCGCACGGTCGACAAGCCGAGCTTCTCGATCGCGCTGCCGGCGTCGTGGCGCAGCTTCGGCGACCGCGCCCATACGAACGCCCGCGAGGTCGCCGGTAAGAACGACCGTCTGCGCACGGAGCTCGAGCTGCTCGCGCGTTCGGACACGCCGATCAAGCTCGTTGCGTTCGATCCCGGCTCTGGACGGAGATTCACGACGAACATGAACGTCCTGCAGACGCAGGTTCCGTCGAAGCTCACGTTCGACCAGATGGCGACGACGGAAGCGAGGCAGATCCAGCTCGCGTCCGGCGTCAAGGAGATTCACAAGAATGTGACGGAAGTGCCCGGCGGACGGACGCTGCACCTGACGTACCGCCCGCGCGCGAACGCAGCCGTCGAGCAGTACTTCGTGCGCCACGGCGACCTCCTCTACGTGCTGACCTACACCTCGCGACCGGCCGACGCAGCGCGCTACGGCCGCGCGTTCGACCGGTCGGCGCACACGTTCCGCGCCGGATGAAGGTCGGCATCGTCGCGCCGTACTCCTGGTCCTTCTGGGGAGCCGTGGTCGAGCACGTCGAGCTGCAGGCGCAGGCGCTGCAGGCGCGTGGTGTCGAAACGCGCACGATCATGGGGAACGACCCGCCGGGCAGCTTCACGCGCATCCTGCACCCGCGTCTGGGCCGCCACGGAAATCCTCCGCCGGACGTGATCCCGGTCGGACGCTCGGTGATCGTGCCGGCGAACGGCTCCTTGCCGAACATCGTGCTATCGCCCCGCGCGGTGCCTGCCATCCGGCGGGCCCTCGCGCGCGAGCGGTTCGACGTGATTCACGTGCACGAGCCGATGACGCCGGCGATCTCGATCGCGGCGCTGTCGCTCGCGCGCGTCCCGATCGTCGCGACCTTCCACGCACATGGCAGGCTCGGCTGGATGAAGGCCGGCATGCCTGCCTGGGGATTCCTGGCCGACCGCATCGATCACCGGATCGCGGTCTCGCCGCATGCGCGCGACTCGGCCGCCGCGTGGCTCCCGGGCGAGTACGAGATCGTCCCCAACGGCGTCCTGATTCCTCCCGAAGCCGAGCCGCATGGACGTGAGCACCAGTTGATCTTCGCGGGGCGGCAGGAGCCGCGGAAAGGACTGCAGGTACTGCTGCGAGCGTGGCCGATGGTGCGACAGCGCACCGGCGCGCGCCTGCGCGTCGTCGGCGCCGACCCCCTCGCGGTTCGGCTGCTCCTCAGCAGGGAACGCCTGTCTGACGACGGCATCGACATCCTCGGGTTCCTGTCACAGGAAGAGTTGACCCGCGAGCTGCTCGCTTCGAAGGCACTCGTCGCGCCGTCGCTCGGGGGCGAAAGCTTCGGGATGGTGCTGACGCGCGCCTATGCATGCGCAACGCCGGTCGTCGCGTCCGACATCGACGGCTACCGCGAGGTCATGACGCCGGAGGCCGCGGTCTCGTTCCCGCCGGGCGACGTCCAGGCCCTGGTCGACGCACTGGTGCTGCTGCTCGACGACGAGCCGCGGCGTGCAGCACTCGGTGCAGGCGCACGCCGCATCGCGGTCGAACGGTACTCGTGGAACGACATCGCCGCCCGCTTGCACGGCATCTACGAGCGAGTCGCCGCTTGACCCTCCTGCGGAACGGCTGGATCCGCGCCGCGATCGTGCTGCTCGCGGCCGGCGGTGTCGTCGCGCTGCTGTGGTGGCGCGGCCCCGCGTGGAACGGCGTCGTCGATGCGTTCCAGGCGGTCGAGTGGCAGTGGGTCGCCGCGGCCGTCGGGCTCAATTTGTTGTCGGTGCTCGTCCGGACGCTCGCGTGGCGCACCGTGATCGTGCAGGCCATGCCGCCGCCGCACCCGAGCTACCTGCTCGTCTTCTCAGCGTTCTCGGTCGGGTTGTTCGCAAATGCCGTGCTTCCCGGCCGGATCGGCGAGCTCGCGCGCGTCGCCGTGCTCAACCGGCGCATGCCGCAACAGGGGACGTGGCCGATCCTGCTCGGAACGGTCTTTGCGCACCGCGTCTTCGACCTCGTCGCGATGATCGGGCTGATCCTCTACGTCGCGCTGACGGCGCACATCCCCGACTGGGCTGTGACGAGCCTACTCGCCGTCGTCGTCGCGGGGGTCACGCTCTTCACCGTGGCGGTGCTGAGCGCGCGCGTTGGCCACGTGACGCGCGTCGAGGAGGGGCTCGGCGCAGTGCGCAAAGTCGTACGCCTCGCCCGCTACGGCCTCGGCGTGATGCGCAGGCCGGCTGCGGCCGCGGTCGCGTGCTTCTTCCAGGTGCTCGGTTGGACGTGCCAGCTCTTCGCCGTCTACACGGCGATGAGGGCATTCGGAATCGACAAGCCGCTCCCGGCGGCCGGACTGGTGCTCGTCCTGATGAACGTCGCGACCGTGTTCCCGTTGTGGCCCGGCAACGTCGGCCTCGTGCAGGCGGCGGTCGCCCTGCCGCTCGCGCGCTACTACGGCGTCGCGAAGGCGAAGGGCATCGCATTCGGCTTCGGACTGCAGGCCATCGAGGCGTCCGTCGGCATCGGCGTGGGCCTGATCTTCCTCGCGCGCGAGGGCCTGTCGTTCGCGATGCTCAAGGTGATGCCTGACATGGCGCAGGCCGAGGTGCCCGACGAGCGGACGCCGGCCGACGCGCTGCCCGAGAGCGATGCTCCGCGCGCTCGCCTGTCCGGCTAGCCTCAAAGGCGTCCTCTCCGCGCGTGCCGCCGCGGCGGCGCTGGCCGAAGGCTTGCGCGAGTGGTGCGAGGCGGACGAGCTGCCGGTCGCCGACGGAGGCGAGGGGACGCTGGACGCGTTGCACGCCGCACTCGGCGGCGAGCTGCGGACGTACGACGTACACGATGCGTTCGGACGGCCGCGGCAGGCGCACGTCTTCTGGCGCGGCGACACCGCAATGGTCGAAGCCGCCCAGGTGATCCCGTTGGATCCGTCGCGCCTCGATCCGGTCGGCGCGTCGTCCCGCGGTCTCGGCGAGCTGATCGCGAGACTGGGCCGGCCCGACGAGCTGGTCGTCTACCTCGGCGGCACGGCGAACGTCGACGGCGGCGCGGGGCTGCTCGGTGCGCTGCCGGCGCTGCCGGCACCGACGATCGTTGCGTGCGACGTCGACGTGGCGCTCTTCGACGCCGTCCACGTCTTCGCCGCACAGAAAGGCGCGGCGCCCGAGCAGCTGCCGCAGCTCGAGGCACGGCTCGCGCCGCTCGCCGCGTACGCCGACGTTCCCGGCGGCGGTGCGGCGGGCGGCCTCGGTGCAGCGCTTGCGTCGCTCGGCGCAGATCTCCGGGCCGGCGCGCCGATGATCCTCGACCTGCTCGGGTTCGACCCCGCCCCGTACGACCTCGTCGTCACCGGTGAGGGCACGGTGGACGCGACGACTTTGCGGGGAAAGGCGCCCGGCGAGGTCGCCCGCCGGTGCCGCGAGGTAGGTGTCCGCTGCGTCGTCTTCGGCGGACGCGTGGTCGAGCAGGTGCCCGGCGCCGAGACCGTGGCGTTGTCGGGCGATCCGGCCCGCGCGCGCGAGGACCTACGTGGGCTTGGCCGACTCGGCGCGGCGGGCTAGCTCCTCGATGCTGCCCTGCGCGGCGTCGAGCTGGCCGACGCACTGCTTGTAGAGCTCCTCGCCGCGCTCCCACAGCTTGATCGCCTCGTCGAGGCCGGCGTCGCCTCGCTCGAGCCGCTCGACGATCTGCTCCAGCTCGCGCTGGGCCTCCTCGAACGTCATTCGACGCGCGCTCCGAAGTCGCCGTCTGCGACCTCGACGGCGATCTTCTCGCCGGCGGCGACCGCGGCGGTCGACCTCACGATCTCGCCGCCGCTGCGCACGATCGCGTAGCCGCGCTGCAGCGTGGCGCGCGGAGAAAGCGCCCGCAGCCGTCCGGCCGAGTGCTCGAGGCGCGCGCGCTTCCGCTCGACGGCCAGGGCCGGCGCGCGCCGGAGCCGCTCGTGCGCGTGCTCGAGGCGCTGCCGGCGACGCTCGAGCACGCCGCGTGCGCCGCGTGCGAGCGCGCCGCGCGCGCGGTCCAGCCGCTGGACGAGCTCTGCCGCGTCAGGGACGACGAGCCGTGCGGCGGCGGTGGGCGTCGAGGCGCGCGCGTCTGCGGCGAAGTCGCACAGCGGGTTGTCCTGCTCGTGACCGACGGCGGAAACGATCGGGACGGGGGCCGCCGCGATCGCGCGTAGCAGCCGCTCGTCGCTGAACGGCAGCAGATCCTCGAAGCTGCCGCCGCCGCGTGCCAGCACGACGACGTCGATCTCGGGTGCGGCGCACACCTCGCGGAGCGCTTCGACCATTGCGCTCGCCGCGAACGGGCCCTGCACGTACGTCTCGGCGACGAGGATGCGCGCGGCCGGGAAGCGGGCGCTGATCGTCGTCAACACGTCGCGCTTCGCAGCCGCGTCGTTGCCGGTCACGAGCCCGATGCGGCGCGGGACGAAGGGGAGCTCCCGCTTTCGCTCGAAGACTCCTTCAGCTGCGAGCTTCTTCTTCAGGCGCTCGAGCGCGGCGAGATGGTCGCCGAGGCCGAACCGCTCGATCGACAGCGCGCGCAGCCGGAAGTCGCCCTTCGCCTCGAACAGCTGCGGCCGGCCGAAAACGTGCACACGCTCGCCGTCGCCGAGGTCGAGGCGCAGGGCGTCGAAGCGCGACCGCGCGATCGTCACGCCGAGGCACGCCCCGTCGGTCGGATCCTTCAGCGTGAAGAAGACGGATTGCCAGCGGGCGTTGCGCCGCAGTTCGGTGACCTCTCCCTCGACCCAGATGGTGGGCAGGCGGCTGAGCCAGTCGGCGACGCCGCGGTTGAACGACGCGACGCTGTAGACCTTGCGGTCGCCGTACTCGATCGCCTCGACCTTCACCCCGGGATCGTAGTTCCGGCTCGTGCGCCGGCTACGTCACGAGTTAGATGAGAATCTCGGCGGCGGTCTCGGGGTCGCAGCCCTGACCGACGAGCTCGACGGCGCGATGGAGGTCGGCCTCGCTGCCGGCGAGCCGCTCGGCGAGCGCGAGCGGGTACCCGGCTTCCATCAGCACATGGAGACGCCAGCTCTCGACCTTCGAGCTCTCGCTTCCGTTCGGTTCGATGATCTCCGTGGTCTCGCTCATGTTGGTGCCGGTTCGCCGTTGCATAGACGAACCCTCCCCTCGTTTGTTTGCCGGGAGCGCGGGGCCGAAACCGGCTAGGTGCGGGCGAGCGTCTCGTCGATTTTGCGAGCGAGCTCGCGTAGGCGGGCCTCGAGGACGGCGCGTTCGGCCTCGGTGTCCGCCGCGAGGCCGTCGAGCCGCCGACGCAAGTCGTGTTCCGCCTGGGCGAGCCGCGCCTCGAAGTTGGCGATTGCCTCGTCACGCTGGCGGTCGAGACCTTCGGACACCTGGGTGAGCCTGCGCTCGAGCTGTTGCGCTCCCGCGTCGCCGACCTGGGTCATGCGCTCGCCGAGCGCCGACTGCGCCTCCCGCGCAAATGCCTGCACCGAGCGGTCGAGCTCGCGCGACAGACGAGTGGCCGCGGCCTCCCGCGATCCGCGCACCGTGTCGGCGAACTGCTGCGCGGCCGCCTCGGAGTAGCTCGTCGTCGCGCGCTGCACGATGCGCTTGAGCTGTTCGATCTGTTTGCGCTCCACGTCGGCAAAACCGGCCTGTATGCGCCGCGTCGCCTCCGTCTCCTCACGCTCGATCAGCTCGAACATCTGCCGTTCGCGCTGCCGCATGCGCTCGTTCAGCTCGTTCAGAGCCCGGCGCCGCTCGACGGAGAAGGTCTCGAGCTCCGACGCCCCGGCCGTCACGGCCTCCTGGGTCGCGCGAGCGAGTTCGTCCCGCACACGCAGCAGGCCCGCGCGCTGCTGCTCGCTCTCTGTCTCGAGCCGCTCGGCGTCGGCCGCGATCCGGGACTCGGCTTCGGAGATGAGCTGCTTTTGCCGCTGCGCCAGCTGCGCCAACTGGTCGACGACCGCATTCTGGGCGCGCTCGAGATCGTCGTTCCACGCGTGGAAGCGGGACTCGATCTGCTGCTGCGCTTTCGTCAGCGCCTCGCCCAGCTCGTCGACCGCGACGCGCGAGCGCTCGGCGGCGGCGGCGCGGCGCTCCTCGGCGATCCGGCGTTCCTGTTCCGCGAGCAGCGAGATCGAGTCCGCGCGGGCGCGCGCGAGGACGCGTTCCAGGTCGGCGGCGCGTTCTTCCACTTCGCGGGCGACGAGCGAGTGGAGACGTGACTGCGCTCGGGCCAGCTGTTCGTCGACGCGCCCGGCGGCGCGCAGCAGGTCACCGAGACGAAGAGCGAGCAGCTCGGCGGCGAGCGCGAGCGTCATGCCGCCCGCGACGACGGCGAGCGCCGTGCTCGGCCGGAGCACGACCGCGATCCAGGCGGCGACGACGCCGGCTCCGATCGCCGCGACCAGCCCGACGAGCACACGGCGCGGGATCCGGTCGAACGCAGCGGCGACGAGCGACACCGCGGTCGCCACCGCCGTCACCGCGAAGACGATCTGCATGATCGTGGTCAGACCCACGGCGTCAGGTTACGCGGAGCAGGACGAGTGCGACGGCCAGCGCGACCATCGCCGCGGACAGCAAGCGCAAGGCGAGCTCAGCCTGCTCACCGGAGTCCGTGAGGGCGCCGTCCTGACGGCGCTGCGCGCGCACGGGCGTGGAGAGAACGCGTTGCGTCCAGCTGACGAGGACGGCGAAGAACGCCGCCGCGACGGCCTCGAGCCGGATTGTCTCGGCCGTCGCAAAGTACGTCGCGAGCACCGGGAGCGCTCCCCACGCGAGCGTGAACCAGAGCATTCCGTGGAACCGCCCGCCGAACAGCTCGAGGTTGTACGCCACCGCGAGGAACGCGCCGGCTCCGACGAACACGAGCAGCCACAGGCTCGTGTGCACCGCGGTGACGACGCCGATCGCGGTCGCCGTGAACAGCGACGCGCCCGCGAGGACGCCGAGCATCCGTCGGCTGATGCGCGTCTGCAGCGGCCGCCCCTGTAGCTCGTCGAGCGCGTGCGCGCCGATTCCCATACCGAGGAAGAAGGCGACGAGCGCGAGACCGAGGATCCCCGGCCGCCAGTGCGGAGCGAGCGCGGCGCCGAGCACGACATACGAGAGGTGCCACGCCGTGTACGGCGGGTGCAACAGCGTGACGTAGTCGCGCCAACCGCCCGGCGCCAGCGCATAGAACGCCGGGCGCGTCGTCGTGCTCATTCGCGGCGGCCCCACGTGACGATCCCGCCGCCGAGGCT